>ENA-ORXF01000315-ORXF01000315.1-marine-metagenome-genome-assembly--contig:-NODE-315-length-36446-cov-10.499711_pt1 | contig 36446 bp, 30 predicted proteins | sample MGYA00237864_ERZ511476 | MGnify/ENA primary metagenome ERZ511476 (study PRJEB26306, sample SAMN06343908) | marine metagenome | isolation source: coastal waters | place: Atlantic Ocean: West Antarctic...
GTTACACCGTCAATAGTACCTCCATTTATATCAAAGGCGTTTCCTTCTATTTCAACTCCATTACCAGCTGTTAGTTTACCTGTTAAATTAAAAGCGGCAATGTTAGTTGCTGTTAGTGTGGCTCCAGCAAAAGTAAGATCAGCATCATCTACTAGTAAGCCGGCAGTTCCTGCAAAAGCCACTCTACCAGCTGTTAGGTCGTTTGCTCTTATCGATTGACCTTGTATTAGTGCACTTGAACTTATATTACCTGAGGCTGTTACGTGAGTTGAAATTGTTGCTCCTAAAGCAATAGTATTTGTTGCAGCTTCTGTTAATGTTATAAGATCAGCACCTCCTGCAGATAAAGTTATGGTATCTGTACCGAATGCTATTTTAGTATCTGTATCACCGTCATGAACTATATTATCGCAAAAAATTGATTCTATATTTGTAATATCAGTTGCATCATCACCAATTATATTACCATTTGCAGTTATATTACCTGCTACAGTAATATTTCCGTTTGCAAAAGCTACATTACCTGATGCATCTATTTCAATATCACTCGTAGTACCGAACGAAGCTGCTGAATTTATGCAGAATCTATCTTGAGAATCATCAATACCCATTATAAATGGTGCAGTTGAGTGTCGGAATGATATTGGCCTGTCATAACCATCCTCTGCTGTTTCACCTATAAATAATGTATTGTTACGGTATGTATTTATTGATCCGGAGTGTATCATTTGACCATTAGGTTTTAGCTCTATACGAGTTACTGCTCCAGTTGATTTACCAGTTGAAGTTCGAATCTGTAGCTGGCCGACTGCTCCTGTATCATCTGCATCAGTAATTTGAGTTCTTATAGCTGCTAGCTCTCCGGAACGCCTTCTATCTAATGCATCATCACTTGAACCTGCAGCTGAACCGGAGGATATTAACCATCTAACTGACCCAACTATATCCCCAATTTGACCTGCACCTACTCCAAACTCTCCTGTCTTTTCTAGAAAGTGTAGAAGTTCAGCTTTCGCTTCTATTCTTAAATTATCAAAAAAATCATCTCTTGCTGCTTGATTAGCATCTGCAGCTATTGCACCGTCTCCAAATACTGCACGAATAGCTGCTGCAGTTACTGTCGATTTACCTCCAGCTGTATACGAAAGTATTACCTCACTACCAGTAGCTGAAAATGCAGAATCTTTATTGAATGATTCTACATTACCTTCAGAATTAATTTTTAATCCAATTAAGTTTTCCCTTCTTCGAAAAATATGCTCATCAGCTGCTACTTCAAACTGTGCTTGTGGATCAGTTGTACCGATACCAACTTTACCGGAAGTCGATCCAGAAAAGTATATCGAAGCTCCTTTAGAACCTGACATAACAAAGGATGTACCATCATCACCTTTTAAATTGAACATTCTAACTGTAGCTGATGCAGTATTAAATGAACCTACTGATGCTGTTACTGAAGATGTATAGAATGATATGCTACCAGATGATATCATTATCCCAGGTGAACCTACAAATGTTGCTTTATTCAGCTCTACTGCACCACGTTTCTTTCCACCACCGTCAGTAACAGGTAAGTCGTCAATCATAATCGTGTACGTATTATTTTCAACATTTATTACCTGTCGTATAGTTCCTTGAACCACTCGACCCTCTACGTCATTATTATCTCCTTCTGAACCTGCACCCTTTTCCCAAAATAATACTTCAGATGAAGCTTTAGCTGATGGTGGTCTATTCATTGCTATAGGGCTTTGACCAGCTGCATTTGATATAGTAACTGCTGGTTTAAATGTTACCCCTTCTGTTCCTCCTACTACTGTAATCTGTTTAGCTATTATTGTACCGCTTGAGCTTATATTACCTGAGGCTGTAATATGATGAGATGCTATAATATTACTTGCACTTATATAATTACCACTAAGAGGGTGTGCGTTATTTATTGAATTACTAACCCAGATATTTTTAGAGGCAGTTACACTACCTGAACCGTGTATGTAAACACTCTGACCAACTTTCATTATATCAGTAGCTGGATTGTATGTAAAGTTCGGAGAAGTTTTTAACTGTTGAGCTCCTGTTTCACCATCTAGAAACGCTACAAAATGTTGTGCATTACCTTTATCTGATTCTACATTAATTACTAAATCATCACCAACATCTGCTAAACCTGTACCAGCAAAGTCTGCCGGCTCTATATTGAATGTAATAGTACTATTAGCTGATTGATTAGTTGTAAATGAACCTCCAGTCTTTAACCCATCACCTGCAGTTAATGTAATTGTTTTATTATTAGCTGAGGTTCCACCCCCACCTCCACCTCCACCGTAACTCCCGGTGTAGTAGAATTGTCCTGAACCTGTATCGACTAGAACTGTTAGGTATGGTTGCCCAGCTGCGTTGGATGTACTTGCAAATAAATTACCACTTGCACTTATATTACCACCTGCACTTATATTAGTTGATGCTGTAACATTACCAGTAAAACTAAGTCCCCTTCTATCACCTGCATTTATTTTGAATGCTGTAACTGTACCACTAGCACTAATTGCTGAAGCAGTTACTGCACTAGTAGCATCACCTAACAACACACCTTTATCAGCGTGAATATGCATGTAACCTACGCCAGATGATCGTATATATGAATCTGTATCTCTAAAATTTATCTGATGTGTAGCATTAACTGTCCAGCTAGAGTTAAGATTAGCACCATCAAGAGTTATACCTAATGTTGCATTGATATCAACTGCAGGCGCAGTTAAATCAATTGTACCATCTGCATCAAGGTCAAGTTGCCCATCTGCAGATGACCCTATCTTTATGTCAGTATCTCTAAAATTAAGACGTTTGTCAGTACCAATTAACCAGTCAGATTTAAGGTCAGCACCATCTAGATATAATCCATCTGATGCATCAATATCAACTTTAGGTGAAGTTATTTCAAGTTCAGCATCCGCATCTATATCTAATTGACCATCAGTTGATGATAATATACTGAGACCCTGATCTCTAAAGTTAATAGGTTTATTTCCATTAAAATGAACTCCATTGGTAGCAGACATTGATATAGCTGCTCCTACTATACTAAGGGCATTTCCATCACCTTTTATATGTTCATCACCTTTATCAAAGAAATATAAATTTCTATCACCATCGTCTAATAGAATTACTGGATCACCTACACCGTTAGCTAGAGTTGCTACTCCAGCTGCGTCACTTTTTATTACTATAGCTGGCGTTGTAGTTCCTGGTTGATCAATACGCACTTCACCACTGTGAATAATATTACCATCAACTATTGTAAATTTTTTATCACCCTCAGGTCGCTTTATAACATACTCGTTTGTTACATTCTGCACAAGTGATGATGTTATAAAAATACTACCCGAAGTTATGTGGATATCAGTTATATCATTACCAAACACCGTATCACCTTCTTCAAATATAATTGAGCTCGATACTATATTTGTATGAAATGCATTTGCATTTATATCACCAGATACATACACTGATCCAGTCACGTAGAAGTTTTTTGACGAAGTAATTGCTGTATTACCGTGATATATAGGATTTAAGACTGTGGTAAGAGGTTGACCAGCTAAGAATGCACTTGGATCATTACCAGCAAATTGTGCATTAGTAAAAGTTGATACTTTATTTGCACTCCCGTTTTTATTTTTATACCTTAACTCAAATGAATACTGATCGTTATGTTTAGTAATAGCAGGCATTGGTATTAATGCGCGCATAGTATGAGGTGTTAATCCGGTAGTTGCTGGTGCTCCTGGTGCGGAATTAAGCTTATAATTAGCGATAGTCCATGTACCTGTCCGTACAACAAACAGCACTTTAACTATACCAGTCAATTTATTTCTAAACTCAAAACTATTTCCAAAAAACTTCTCACCTGCTGGATTTGTACTAGTATTCTCTATACACCCAACATACATACCTAAATTCTTCTCATCAGCTGATTGTAGATTAGATGGTTCAACTAGAGAACCAGAAACATAAATATCTATTTTAGCTCTAGGATTACCTGGTGCGAGTACGTCAGAGTACGCATCAAACTCAACAAAGTAGTTAGAACCGGCTCCGAGAAAAGTAGCTTGACTATCTTTTTGAGTGAAAACTACATACGAATCACGATTAATTTGTGTATTACTGTCACCACCTGGTATCTTTGCTGCATTTAATATATGAATATTTTTATGCTCAATTGGGCCTAGTGCAGTTGACTGGTTGCTAGAAGCTTGCCAATAATTTGTAATAGTTCCAATATTAGAAAATATACCAATATCAGTAAATTCTTTATTGTTACCTTTTTCAGTAGTTTTCGAATCATCTAAAGCTAAATTTGAAGGTTCTATTGGAAACTCAGTCAACTTAGTTATAGGTCCTTCTAATCTATTACTTTTTACAAACACCTCTACATCAGTAGCTACACCACATATCGGTTTTAGTCCTGATATTTGTATGTCTGCGTATGATGTATGTTGCTCTACCGTCTTTGCTACCTGTGTCATAGTGGTAGTGTCAGCTCCTGGCTCTGTATATGATATAGATGCGGATGTCTCATTCCAATTTACTTGAGCTCCTAACTTTGCATCGAAGAATCTTGCTGCATAATCTACTCGATCTCCACCTCCTGGATTCACTTTAATTATATATGCTGGAGTAACTTCAGCTTCTGTTGGAGATATAACTGCACTTATAGTTGCATAAAACGCTGGAGCTCTATAATGATTAGGATTTGGTGAAGGTAAAGGGCTACTTATATGATTTAACCCTCCTGACACATAAACATACCCACCTACCATACTTGAAGAAAATCTCAAATCCCCTGTATATACACTTAACTTACCTGACCCACCTGTTAGTGTAGGTGGCCAACCACTTTGAGTATCCGGTGTTGGTTCTTGTAATTTATCGTAATAGAATTTACCTGATTTACTTCCAGTGTCTTGAGAATTGTATGTTGGTGAATACGAACCTGATACTGTGTATGGTGTACCTGGAGCTCCAGGATTTATACTATATACATCTTCATATGTTTGATATTGCCAGGGTATCTTAGTTTCTGATACACTAATTTGAGGAGCTGTATCATAAATAATAGTTCCTGAAACATCATCTGTTATTATAGGTGTAACACAACTCCAGCGTACATTCGATCTATCTTGACAATCCTCTGGAAGGGGACATCCACACTCATCTATTATGGCTTCTCCTACTAGTGTAATAGCTCCGTTTCCGGGGACATTACTATCACTTATAAAAATGCACATCCTGATCGACTGTGTGCCTTCCCGTTTAGGTAAAATCTCATAAGATAATGGGTTACCATTACCATCTATAGCTTCAAACGAAATAGGTGAATCTATCTTAAATCGATTCCTTGGTGGAGCAAATTCAAAAATATTACCCCCCAATTTTAATTGAGCTGGTCTGGCTATAATATTAAAGTAGTATAGACTGTAATCGGATCTATCCTCTATACATACATCTACTTTTAACAGATTTTTTCTCGAGGGAGAAGTATCTAGTCTAGTTACTACACCTGGGTAGCTGGTATTACCTGAACTGCCGTTAGTGCGCTTTATTTGGTCTGAATATGTCATGATTTATGTCTATAATTTTCCTTATATAAATAAGTATGACAAAAGATTATTCGTGGGTAATTTTCGAGAAACCTGCCACCTTTTTTATATCAATTAGATTATCTACTACATCTCTTACTGAATCTAAGTGACTTATAATTAAAAGTAGATCAAATTGAGATTTTAAAAAGGTAAATAACATAAATAATGAGTTAAGGTTTTCGGAGTCTAAGTTACCTAGCCCTTCATCTATAGCTAAGAAATTCGGTCTCGGAAGGTTTGATACATTAACTAGAGCTGTTCTAATTGCTAGTGAAGATATAAACTTCTCCATACCTGATGTTAACTCTAGAGGCCAGGTCTTCTCTTCACTATATACAATATATGTGTTAATATTTTTTCCATCTAACTGAAACATAATCTTAAAGTCAACTATTTGAGCTAGTATATCGTTAACTTCCTCTTCTATAATCGGTATTACCTTTGTTATTAATTCATAGGGGACACCGTCTCTCTGAATGGCATCTATGTAGTATTCGTATGCTTTAAACTTTTGCTCAAGTTCTTCTGCTTTTTTAATAGAATAAGTAATACTATTTTTAGTAGATAGAGCAACTTCTATTGCTCCATGAAGTGTCATAAACTCGTCGTCTATACTAACTTTGAAATCAACTAGTTCATCACTCCTGCCACTCAATTCACTGATCTGCTCGTTAGTTTTACTATTGTGAATAATAGCTTTCTTATTTCCGTGATATTGCTCCATCTCAAGCTCTACCTGAGACTGCAGCTGTTTTATTTTATCACGTTTTTCTTTAGCTCTATAGTAAGCTATCCTACCAACGTTTCGTTCACGCTCTATAGTTGTAAGTAAATTATTTATTTTAATAATTTTAGTGTAATCTTCTTCAATACCAATATTATTAGATATATACCATTCACACTCATTTATCTTCTGAATTACTGTATCTGCTTTTATTTTATCTTGCTCTAGACTAATTCTAGTATCTTCTTGTATCTTTATAGATGCACTTTCACGTTCCTTACAAAAATTACAGCTAGGGTCAAATTTGTTGTCATTAGCTTCAAGCTTCTCTAATTTATACTTTACGTCGACTTTGATACGGTCTCGCTCTGCCTTTAACTCTTTAACTACTTCACGATTACTAGTTAGTATCTTGAAAATACCTTCAACTTCAGAGATATTATACTGCTCAAGTATAGTATTTGCTTTCCGTATCTTCTCTTTATTCTCTATCGCAATAGCTTCATCAGAATGTAACCTGTTAGTTATTTCTTCTACTTGTGTATTATAACGTGCATGCTCAATTTTCATAGAGTCAAGATCCTCGTTAACCGACTCTATCTTTATCACTTTAGATTGCAGAGTTGCAATACGTTTATCTAAAGTAGTTATCTTACCTGCTAATGAACTAGAGGATTTTTTTACCTCTTGTTTACGCTCACGTTTTATTTCTAGCTCTGTTTCAGCATCTGCTAGCTGCTGTGTGAAATCTGTTTTCTTAAAATCTTTTAATAGCGCGCTTACATCCTTTATTTCATCTAAAGCTGCTCTATATAATTCATCAAATACTTTAATATCTAAAAATTGAGCAAGTAAATCTTTCCTCTCAAACTGAGACATATCTATAAAACCTGTGTTATTATTCTGTACGGATAGTGCAGTTAAAATAAAGTCTTCAAAATGACCAACGTACGAACTAATATTCTTATTAGTATCATATCTTGCTTCACCGTTTAGTGATACCTCGTTACCCTGTTCGTCTAGAGTCCAAAAATTAACTTTAACTGAATATTTACCTTCTTTCCAACCCTTAAGTCCTTTACTACCATTACGCTCAATAAAGTAGTCTTGACCATCAATTTTAAAATGTAGTTTACAGTGAAACGTATTTTTTTCACTATTCATAACATCCCTAGCTTGTGATGATCTACTACACTTATCAAATAGGCAATAAGTAATTGCATCTAGCAATGCACTTTTTCCAGCTGCGTTAGGGGCAAATAACCCATAAGCTCCTTTCATATTAGAGAAGTTTATTGAATTATCTGCACCATAACTAAACATATTACTAAACTCGAAGTTCATAGGCTTCCATGTAAGGTTTCTAAAACCATCTATTTGAGCTATATTACTGTTTAGATCTTTATTAATTTTCTTTATAGTTTTAACTACGTCATCCTCTAGAACAAAGTTGCGTTCAAGGTAATCTACTATAAGTCTATTTTGATAATTTGGATCTCTTACGTCACCTATACCTGCATCCTTAGCATTTCTATCACCACTACGTTGATCTGATAATCTATCAGTTCTAATAATAGCTACGTCTTTTAATTTAGAGGTTTTTCGTATCTCTGTAAGAATAGTTTTTAGTTGTGACTCTTCTGTCTTACAAACTTTAATCCGTAACCTAGGATATTTAGGCATCAGTATTTCATTTTTAATCTTACCGTTTTCTATCTCTAAAGTTACGTATGCATAATCGTTTTCAATAATCCTGTACTCAGGTTTACGTTTAGGAGCATCCCATTTAATGTATCCATGATTAGTAGCGTGTTCACCCCAGTTCTGACATACCAGAGAACCTGCGTACGCAATTGTTTTAGCTTTGTTAAGGTATTGTTGCTTATGTATATCACCCAACAGCACCATGTCGTATCCAGTAAATATATCTGTGGTTACTTCACCAGGTAGTTTAAATCCAACATCAGTTGTTGCACTCTCTACTGAGCCATGGTATAGAGCTATTTTTGTTTTATCAGTTTTAATGTTTTTAGATAATATATAATCTTCAGGATCATTAAATACCGACATTACATTAAATACACAATCTGCTATTTCATATAAGCCATTATCCTTTAGGTAATAGAAATTATCTAGCTGTAAGGAGTCAACTATAGGTGATAGTGCATCCAATCTACTTTTATTGTTTAAATTACAATCATGATTACCGGCAATAAGAATAGTAGGAGCTATATTACTTAATTTAGTAAATAGGTCAGAAGTCATCTCGATAAGTTCAGGGCTCATTTCAGTTTTAGCGTGTGCAATGTCACCTGCTAAATATATTAAAGAGTTTGCTGGTAGGTTATCTTTTAAGTCTTTATATAACTTTCTGAATACTTGCTTGTACTCTTTGTGCCGTCTTAAATTTCTTATATGTACATCTGCGATATGAGCTATGCACTCAATCTTTTCAAAACCAATATCTATTTTGTTCAAATCATTTTCTCCTTAATCTTCATTTCCATTAGTTGATAAGATGTTAAATCTTTACTATCTTGTATGATTGTATTAATCTGAGAGAATCCTAGATCACTAGGATCTTTCTCATCTAAATCAATTAATGTAACTGACACGCCATTATTTATAAAATATTCACAGCTTTGCAGTGCTTTTGAACGAGCATCTTTATCTAATGCTATATTAATATTCTTGACGTTATGTTCAACTACTGCTTTTTTTAATTTTTCTAAAACTATCTTACCGAATAAAGGAATAGCGTTACGCTTTACTGCTAGTGCATCAAACACTCCTTCAACTACCGTTATTGGTTGACTCCAATTAATGTATAATTCGAACCCGATAATATCTTTTGAAACTTTAGGATTTTTATGCTTAAATGTAGCATCATGGTAATATGATCTACCTGTAAAAAAGTTTAATGTACCATCCTTATCGTAACTCGGTATTATCACCATTTTACTGTATGGACCTGTTTCACAATACCCTATATTATACCTTAATATATCATCACGAGATATACCGCGATTACGTAGATAACTTAATGCATTCCAGAATTCTGGATTACTGCTCTCAACATTAAGAAAGGATTTAAACTCGAGTGGTAATGATACATCATCATATGTCTTTTTGGTATTTCTTGAAGGTACGGAATTTGAAAACTCTTGAAGCTTTTCAAAATGCGTCTGTGATGCTTTTAGCTTTTTAAATAAATGATATAAACTTCTACCCTTCATCCCACAAACCCAGCACTGCCACATCTGCGTGCGAAGATTCACTTGTAATTTTTTCTTTGAATGGTGACAAAACGAACAATGAAATGCTACCTCATCATTTTGCAATGCTCTACCTCTATTCAATAAAGACTCAAGAAGGATTTGTAGTTTTTTAAGCATATAATAATATACGAAAAATAATACCAATAACAAACGTTATTTTAAGTTTTTTTCGTTATACCACTCTACTGGTATAGCTTTATCTGCCCATGCTATATCATTTTTAATACAGAAGTCTGCGTAGGTGGTTTTTGACCCTTTACGGATCTTACCTTTCGAGTTTTGAAATACTAATCTAATATCCAATTCGGGATGCTGTTTTTTAATAAGTAAATGCTTTTTTCTATCTTCCAACACCCAGCGACCTTTTGTTTCTACCAGAATACCATTTGGTAATGTAAAATCTATAGTATATGTGTGAGATGTTTGCGGTTTTATATACGGAATTACAGTAGTTTCATATTGAAATTTAACCTTAGCTTCAGTAAGTTGCTCAGAAACAGTGTGTTCGAATCCACTCCTATAACCATGCTTGATTGCATTTGCTCTTGCTTTTGATATTTTTCTTGCCATAACGTATTAATAATAAATAGCGGATTACTTATCAAACCTAACTACAAACGTCATATCAACGTTTTTTAATTTAGGAATAGGTTTAGCTAGTTTAGCTATTGCTAATAGCCTACCAAATTCGTCATATAGACCTACCGTGGTAATATACGGATTAAATTCAGGTTCTTTTGCAAAATCAGCTAGTTCTTGAACAGATAGTATTTCCTCGCAACTCCCTACCGTCTTTTTACGCAAGGTAGGGTTAGTAGATAAGTTGAAATCACTTGCTTTAGCATGACATTTTATAGACTGTTCATATATTGTTCTTGTATTCTTTAACTTTAAACTAAAATCTTTAGAAAATATTGCTTTACCGTTTGAGTCCCACATACTACCGCTGTTACCTATATAAGCTTGCCCGTCATGTAGTGAACCAGAGAAGAACTTTGGTATATGAGTATTAGTTATAGTTACCATACCGTGTTCATAGAATACATTTCCAACATTATTTGTTTGATAAGCTGTTGGAGTATTTAGATTATTATCATATAACCCTAGTATATTTTCCTCAGTGATAGCAGTATTGTAGAATCGTACTTCATCTATAGAACCACTAAACGGATTATGAGGTGGTATAAAACTGTCTTCTATAGATTTAACTGTAGCGGATCCGGTGATCCATGATCTACCACTATCACCTATAAACAGGTCGCTTATATTATCTGTACAATCAACTCCATCAACTCCATACTTATCCAGCTTACCGTTAATCCATATCTGTAGGACGTTTGAATGTTTTCTAATCACTACATGATTTTCTATCAGTGGAGTTAATGCATTGTTTGATTCTAAAACTATCTTACTAGTTTTTCCCTTCCTCCGTACAACTATCGTATTTAACGGTGCACCTAATTGACAACCTAACCCTGGAGTAAATGGTTGATTGTGTCTTTCATATGAAGTATTTTTTAACTCAATATGATATGGGTACGTGTTTTCTGCAGCTAACCCTTGGATAGGTCTTATTATCTTTTCACCTGTAGCTGCGTTCTTAACAACTTCTCGGCTTAATCCAGATTTAGTAATTAGAGTAACATAATCTCTACCAGCTGAAGATCCTGATAGTATATTAACACATGGTGCAGAGGTTCCACCTGCATTACCTGGGAGTGTTTGATTACCGGTTGTTGTGTATGGCATAGATCCGATTATTGTGTTAACACCTGGTACCTGATTTTCTGGTATTTTAATCCAGAATGAGATAGAGAACCCATCATCGTTATCTAAATTTAGATCGTGTATATGAGGTATCTTTATACTACCACTATTATTAAAGTTAGCTCTTATACCTGAAGCTACGTTGGTTTGATAATAATTAATAGAATCTGCACTCCTTACTGAACCGCTTTGATTTTGTACAACTATACCAGGTATATATTTAACTTTATCTGATACACCATGATTTTTATTTTTACTAAAGTCTAGTATAGTGGTCTTACCTAAACCATCGTGCATGTGTACATCATGCGATGCACTAGTTTGATTTTTTACTGTAAATAGCTCATTGAACCCATAATACCCAACTAAATTATCTGAACTAATAATGCTCTTTGTAGGTATGGCTGTATCAATTAGGTTGCCGAAGCCATCATCCTTGAGGTTAAATGATGCAGTTATAGGGGGTGTACGTCTTAAATCCATTTTAGGATTAAAAGCAAGGTTTTCTAAATGTGTATCTGTTAGGATTGATTCATAAAATCTTATATCATCGATAGATCCAGTAAATGCTCCTCGTAAAGTTGTACTAGTTGAATTATTATCAGCTGCACCTTGAGGTCGCGAGCCTGAAGCTCCTATATATAAGTTTCTAGAATATTGAATAGAGCTAGTTACTGATCGATATAATTGATTATCCCACCTAGGCTGTGCTAAACTAGCAGTTGCATACCCCACTTTTTTAATATACGTAAATCCATTATTACTCACTGGATCTGGTCTATAAATTCTGAGGGTAGTTTTAGCTGGAGAGTGTCCCCATGGCGGTAATTCATCAGTAAATGATCCTGAAGTTCCTTTGAATGCGTGATCCCCGGGCCAAAACTCTTGCTGTATGTTTACTAGGTTCCAAGAACCGGTTGCTAAACCAAACCCGCTATTTAATACATCTCTACTTTCTGAAGTTGTACAATTATCTTTTGTAGCTCCAAAAAACATCTGCAAGGGTAATAAACCTTTCGGGTTATATGTATTACTTTTAAGAGAGCTGGTTAGTATGTTTAACTCAAAATATGCATTTTTATCTCGAGTCAGTAAATGTGATTGACCTGGCGCTCCAGTAACCCCGTTTGGCATTAAACTAGGATCGGGTGGTTTTACCCACATAGTTACATTATACACAGGCATACCATGCTTTTCCTTACTTGCTGCAATGTTTGTCCACCAATTTTGTTTTGTAATTCCTTTAAATTGAGAAGCTGCTTTTAATAACAAACCATTACCAACATTATGATGGACTACCTCTCCACTCCCTAGTGTGATACTATCTACTGATGATACTTTAAATAGCATGCTACCGGTACCTACATAACCAGCACCAGAGCCAGTTACCACCATTACTTGAGGCGCATCTACAGCTCTTGCATCTTCTAACGAGGTATCAGGTACTCCTGAGAAATTTGCAACTTCACTGTCAGCGTACATACTTTGACTTGATTCAAATGCAAATCTATTAGCTAACAGTACCGGGTATTTATAAATAGTATTATTTGACTCACTATCTATACCCCTTTCATAAGATATCTCCAGTGAGTCTATATACTTATCAGTAAAGTTAATTGAGCCAGATTTAATTTTAAGATCAAATACAGTAGATGGCACAGAAATCACGTGCGCTTTTTCGCTTAAAAACCTCGTTTCTAACTCTGGGTTATTACCTCCAAAATTTTCACTAGGTTTATCAACTCTCTGATAATATAAATGATTTATACTATCATATATTATTGACTTATACGTATTATTCGGATTTCTAGGTTCACTGTTTATATCCCTACCTCTAATAGGATCACCAAAACTTGCTGAGCGAAAATTAGCGGATAGAATTTGTACGCCTAACCCACAATTACTACCGGAATAGTTGTGCATTGTAACATTATACTCTTTATGCACATTAAATGGTGTAATAGAGATATCGTTAGCGTCTATTTTTTTAAATACTGACATATATTATTAGCTTTTATATATAAAACCCTCTATAATAAATATAAAGGGTTTATATAATCGGTATATTTTCAACTAGTTGTCTTAAAAATCAAGTTTTACTTTAATTAAGGCTTCTCGGTCAAAAGATTTTAATAATGGTTTACTTAATTTAGCAGTTGCTAAAAGCTCTTGTTTATCGTTATACATACCAACTGTAGTGATATATACTTTAGGATCTTTTATCATTGAAGCGTGCTGTAATGCTCCTAAAGATCCAGTTGTAAAGGTTGGATTATTACTAAAATTATAGTCAGCGTTTTTAACACGTATATAATAAAAAGTTGAAGTAACTTCTTCTTCACTTCTTGCTTGGAATCCATATGAAGAATTATATACTGCAGCTCCTGATATTGCAGTAAATATGGCTGAGTTAAAATTATTATTTGTATTAGATGCAGTCATTGTTCCTGCAGGTCTAACCCCTCTCTGCTTTAACCTACCAGCGTTAAGAACTACTATCCCTAAATCAGGATAAACCAATCCATACCCACCTTTACCGTATCCGTTCTGTACAGTAGCAGACGTATCAGTAGTTAATTCACCTTGAGCTATTGTTCCACTAACTACACTATAAACCCTTAAACCATCTCGTATAGTCGCGTTTGCTCCACCACTATTATCAATAAGTTTAGTAATTGTATTTGTCTGAAAGTTAGCTAGCCCGTCCTCTCCAGTAGCATGACTTCCACTTAAACATAGTTCCCAGTTACCTGGATCTAATTTTTCTTTAAGTCTAGCTCTCTGAATGTTTAGTGCATATATATGATTCTCATTAACTGAGCCGTCAAAGGTAAATGTAGTATCACCAGGAGGTAAAACCAAATTAGCGTATTGAGTATATATTGCTTTAGTAGGAAAATCTTCATTAGATAATAAACTACCACTACCTTGCTTGTGGCCATACGCAACTGCGAACTGAACTGCTGAGCCTACTGCAGTTGATGAACTATTATAAACATTCCAATAATATTTACCACTATTAGAACCTGTTTGAGTTGCATCTTTATGAAATGTAGCTAGCTCACCTGTTCCGTTACTCCATAGTCCTGCAGTAACCTTTTCTTTTCTATTTGCTATAACATCATTTCCTGGGTCTAACCTTGAGTAAATTTTACCAGTTGTAGTTTTTTGAGATAATGCGTCTCTCTCTCTAACTATTTGATTAGCTATTTTTTGAGCTTCACGTACTATTGCTCCTCTTGCTGAATCTGCAGTTGATGGTAATCCATCAGCCTGCCTCTTCTCTTCATTGAGCTGATTTTTAATCGCTTCAATTTCTGAAAGTTCTTTTTCTATCTGTGCTTTTGATTTTCTGCCGTTAGCCATATTGTTTCCCTATTTTATAAATTACCACCTGATGTAGCTACCTGTTGTTTGTTAACTGAAACAGTAACAGTTGCACGTCCACCTGTCTCATTACCTATAATAGTTAATGTAGCGGTTTTATTTTCTATTGGTTGATTTTTAGCAACTACTCGGAAACTAAATCCAACTGCAGTTACTGATTGAGCAGATTCATCATCTCCAACAAAAGTAGGTATAGTAGCACCTTGCATTAATAAACTCTTAACTGGAGAACTAACTTCTAGAAAAGCTACATCTGAATTACTTAAGATTGCTGTATACCCTAGTGTCGAGTTACCGCCTTCAAAGTTAGATGTATTTGGTTTAATTTCTACTGCATCACCTCCCGCTACTAATGTAACTGATGATTGTGGTACTGTTATAACTGGTATACGTGTAGTACTTTTTCTTAATGATACTAATTTATACTTCATCGTCTGTGTTTCGTCAGGAATTGCTTCTATTAGAGGCATATTATCAATAGCTATTCCATAAAAATTAGTTCCTAGAGAATGAGCTGGATTCCATAATCCATAGTCTACTTCATCATCAGCTAATGCGAATTGTGTTATTTTGAAATCCTCAGCTCCTTTAGCTAAAATTTCTCTACCTTTCTTAGTTAAGATAGCGTCGATTGTTATAGATGTGTTATCTAAATATCCCATGTTTTTATCCCTCTATATAATTTATCTACATATAAATATGGTGAATGTAAATAAATCAGTTATTATTCTATTTTTATATTACCACCAAAAGATGGATCACTACTTATAATCTGATTTGGATCACCTATTGTGAAAGATACTACTGGTTCACCTGATCCGTCAGCCGCTGCTATATTAAAATCAATAGCACTAATTTGAGTACCTTTATAATTTCTGTTATCTATATTAAAATCACTTACCTGAGCTTCCTTTAACGATTTACTGTATGCAAATCTATTAACTGAGCCACCATCTTCGTACGGTTTACCAAACGAAGCACTTCTTGCTGCATGTGCACGTTTAGCTGAACCATGGTTTACATCTCCTGCTTTATATTCTACACTAGCAGAGTAGTAGTGATATGTATTTACCATTCTGAGTTCAGATTTAGTATAATCACATACATGCTTTATACTAGCTGAAACTTTATAATCAGGTGTAGCTACTACAATGTACTTGGTAGCTGCTCCACTTCCGGATTTGAATAAGCTTTTAAATGAATACGGTGTACCTAATACTTGATTACCAACTGTAATAGTTCCACCTATATCAGCTAGCGGGGAATTAACTTGATGAGATACAACACTACTAGCGTTACTTTGATTAATTTGATTTCCTACCCCTTGTGACTGTGCAGTCTGGGAGCTTAGTAAAATAAATGGTCTATTACTATCGTTAACTAAAACTGTTTGATATGCAGTAGTGTTAGGGGTATGCGTTGGAGATGTTTGAACAAACTGTTGAGGTGCACTCGATAATTTTAATACTGAATTACCTCCGGCGGTTTTAGGAGCTACTGCTCCTGTTGTAGTCTGTGGTTCAAGTGCAAAACCTGCTTGAGCAACTTCAGGTTTACCACAGCTTATATCTGTAGGAGCTTGTGCTCGTGTAAACGATTTAGCATCTAAAGCTATATTTTGTGCCTTAGTATCTCCTGATATTGATAGCTTTCCTCTACTACGTATTTTAGATCGTTCTATAAAGTGTGGTTCAATTATAACTCCTAAGTCAGCATTAGCTCTTGCTGGTAGATAACGCTTTATAAGAGTAAACATTGACATATCATACTGCTTTAATTCATTTAAGTAAACTGATTTACTAGTATCTCTAGTATACTTGTTCCAGTACTTATTATTTATTATTGCTAACTCTTCATACCTATCTGTATACGCTTCTCTTGGATTACCAATAAAATTATCTAATTGTTGACCACCAATATGATTAAATAAATCACTGTTTACTTGATCAGTAGGTGAGAAATAAATTCCTAGCTTATTACTATCTAACGCATACTTATCTGAGCTAGGTGCTTCTGCTCGAGCTTCACTGCTTAGATGACGTATAAGCTTATTTTCTTCAACTCGTACTTTATTACTAGTATAATTGTTTGGTCCGAGCTCAGGAGTATCAATATAGCTATAACCTTCTGTAAATCCATATGTAGGTTTATTAGGAAAATTAAAAGCAGTCCCAGAAACATTAAATGTTTTTAATGTGTCCCAATGAGTTCGAGTAATCTGATTTGGATGTTGACTCTCTATAATATTAGATGCTGAAGTTGAGTTTAACCCAGCACTACCTGACCAGTGATTAATTTTAGTATCTAGCTTTAATTGTAACAGCAATTCAGTAAATGTCTCTGTACCTGTATTGGTTGAGTACATCTCAGGAGCTAGTGTGTGATTTTTAAGAGTTTTTTGATTAATAGGGTTAGCATAATAACGCAATTCCTGTAAAGATCCGTTAAACGGGTCTCCAAATGCAGTATTCATTGATTCTCTATAACTATCAGGATTACTTGATGTAACAAATCCTCCTAAATATGCTCTAGTAGAGTTATTTAAACTACCTGACCATGCATTATTTATAGAACTTGAGTAGAATCCTGCATCTGAATCTTTTGAGCTAGCGGTTACAAATAAACTAGCTGAAACAGTTTGATCTATATCACCATAACCAGCTCTCATAGCAGTTAATTCATATTCAAATAAACTACTACTATGATAATTTGTACTTGCTTTTCTATTAAGAAGAATCGTCCACCAACCTGTATTATCTTCTTTTTTATTAGTTGATTCAAATATTTTTGCTTTTCCGGTTTGAACCTTAACGTATCCGTCACCGACTGTAGCTGCGGTGCTAGAGGCTCTTGATTGAGACATTACTAATTCGAAATGACCAAAATCAGTAAGACCTTGTATTCTACCTGACCCGTCTCTTCGTCTTGTAGATGAGTGACTTCTATGCAGCACTATACCCATATCATTATTAACTTGCCAAAGTGATTGACTAAATGATGCATCTCTATTATTTATAGATTGTGGTAGGGTGTTAGGCCAAGCTCTAAACTCTACTGCGTCTGGGGTTACAGCTTCTACTATATCTGAACCACCAACATTAAATCTTACTGATTTAGCTGCATCAACCATTTGTGCATGTGGTCCCCAGTTAGTAGCAATAGATTGACTATTAAAGTTAAGGCAATACCTAAATTGATGCTCCTTATACCTAGTAACTTGTTCGGATTTTTTACTTGACCCATACTCATTTATAGGTAATATATGCTCAGGTATACCGTAGCAATTAAGTATTCCACGTATTCCAGCTTCAGTACCTTTTGCTTTTAATAAAAATGGTAGATTGTTGACTAACCTCTTCCACACCTCTGCAGTCCTCTGCTTAGAAGTTAACGTCTTAATAGATGAAGTTGGATTATTTTGAATCACATGTCCATTATCGCCTTGACCTAACCTGTAATACCAAAGATCTTGGTTAGGATCACCATCCAATAGGTTTATACCATACGATTTTCCTATATGATAAACTATATCATCAGAAAGTCCTACTCTATTTTCGAAATTACTATTCTGTAGTCTACTATTAAGTTGAGTAAAATATTTTGTATATGTCCAGGATACATCATGTGATTGACCTACTAAGTCAAGAAACCTTAGGTAAGTTTCATTGGAGGATTTACCTGTATCGCTTAAATATTGAGGTACAGTTTTTTGTAATAAATTAGGGTTCCATTTATCAAACTGACTAGCAGATGATAGTGTCTCTGTTTGCCAGTTTGATACCTTAGAGCTTGTTAGATTTAATAGTTCATAATTAGGTCCTGGAATAAATACACTATGCACTGCCCAGTCAAATATCTGATCTAAGTTCCATTCTAAATAATCTTCTGTCCATAAATCGTTCTTATATGAACCTGATAGTTTAGGGAACGGTTGTAATGCAGACCTCGACCAGTCTAATGTTCCACCACCTCTTGAGCCACTCGATATAATATACTTCGACTTAGAACCACTCTCGAAATACAGCCATTTTTCAAAATCATCAAACTCGTTTATTAATTTTACTTTTTTATCTACCCACTTCTTTTGATATTTTTTTACATATTTTGATCCATGTGACCCGGTATACTCATATATGTAGATATCACTTGCAGGGTATTCACTGTAATCATACTTTCTAGCTTGAGTATCAAATCCTCGAATCTTTCTTAATTTATATATAAAATTATTAACCCTAGCTTCGGCTGACGAGAAGTGTACAAAATTTTCAATAACACTATAATCAATATTTAACCTAACTCCATCTAAACTTCCGCTATAGTTATTTATAAGATCAGATTTAACGTCTGAATCACTTCCTAATAATTCGTTATAATTCTTATAACCTGTCTGCAGTCTAGCAGTTTCATCTAGACATAAATCAAAATTAGGACCTGCTATATTGGTACCTAAAATTTCTATACCGCTATCTAACTGAATTCGGTTTATCGATGGTCTAGCAGCTTCTGCAGATAGCCAACCTATTTGATCTGTAGTAATATTAAGCGGTAGTGGGTTTAGGAGTTTTAGTAATATAGTTTCTGGTTGATCACCTTGTAGAGGAAATATATCATCTATTACCCAAGATACTACTTGATAGTTTCTGTTAAACCCAAAATTAGCTGTAATGTTAGTCCATAAGGGGTTATTAGGTATTGCAGCAACATTGTAAGGTGCTTGTACGTTACTAGTTACTTTAAGTTTTTGAAATCGGCTGTAGAATGTTTCGAGTAATTCGTCGTTTACATCTTCATCAAATAAATCAGTTGCAACTAATCTTACCTCCTTTCTTGATTTACTTATTTTACTAATTTTAAACTTAGGACCCATTGGGGCTCCAGCTGCATCTCTATGAAAGTTATATACTGCAGAAAATACACCACGCTCTAATCCTAAATCTCTAAGATCTTTATTTATATTTAAGTCTATTTGAGGTGCACCGTCTGTATCAGTTGAAAGAGACCACCCTTCTACCTTATGGTTAGATTTTAATAACTGTGAGTTTAGATCATATATATGCATCTCAATTCTATCAAAATCACTCGTCCCAAATGGCGGGTCTTGCATATAACCATTGATAGGATTTAATAAAGATAGATCATTATCCTCATAGTATTGAGCTCTTAACTCACCTGCAGATATTAATATGTCACTGTTATTTATGTAGTTATCTAATGGCATTACTGTTTCCCTACTAGCTCGCTAAATGAAGTATCTATAGTACGCTTATATTGATTAAAATTAAAAGCTCTACTTCTTAAACTAACCTTTAATTTAGATGTATTTGATTCATCTAAAAATATTATACCTTCAGCATTTCTAGTGATAGGTATATTTATTTTTTCTCTGTCGCCAATTATTACAATTTCTTGATCGCTTGCAAGTTTAGAATCACTAGCTAGCTCTCCTAATGAATCTCTTATATTCTTTCTATCAGCTATATCACTATCTTCAAGGCTTAATATAATATCACTATTCTCTAATGCTGGACGTGTTACATCATCAACTAATTTTATATCAGCTACTAGAGCTGTTCCACCGTATGTAGCTTTACCACCATCACCTTGTAATACGAAGCCATCAATACCTGAATTTTCAGTTTTAGTAACCTCTTCCTTTAATACAGTAAACAGTGGAGTTCCGTGTGAATCAACAAATGTAACTGTATCAGGTATATCTATAGGTTCTGGTTCTGGTTCGGTTAATGTAACGGGTTCACCTTCATCTACTGGTTCAAATTTACAGGTTCCATCATCTAATAAAGCAAGCGGATCGTAATTAAGTGCATCTGGATCTGTACAACCTCTTTTAAATTCAGGTATTGTAATTACAGGAGCTGATATACTCGAGGTTGCAGTAGATTGTAAATCTATATTTATATTGTTCTCGTTTACTATATTAATAGTTGGTGTTGTTATATTCTTTTCACAATTCGATTGCAGCTCTAAAACTAACTCGGTTGGTGTAATAGGTGCTGGTGGAGTTGCTATATCCTGTTCATTTAAAACTGGTGGTCTTTGCGGATCTTGCTTAACCTCTACTTCTTTTATAACCTCATTTGATTCTTCGATAATTTTATCTACCTCTGTCTTAACTGGAGAGTCTGGTAGCGGTCTTTCAGGATCCGGTATTGGAGGTGGTGGTGGAATTTCTTTAAGATATTCAGGATTAGGTCTAGGTATTGCAGTTAGAACAGGTGTTTTAGTAATAGGATTTTCTACTAACACATTTGTAAATATAACTGGAGGTGTTGTATCTCCACCGTTACGTATAGCTGCATTTGCCATTCCTGCTGGACCTTGATTATTAGGTAGTATCCCACGAGTAGGTGAATCACTATTAGTCAAAGCTACACCTGCAAGGTATGCATCAGTAGCAGGTTGAGGTGGTGGATTAGATACAGTCATTCCAGCATTAACTGCTGCTTGCTGTAAAGGTGTTTGCCCTTGGTTAGCAATCTGCCTAGCTCTTTGTATACCGCTTATATTTGATCTGTTAGCTGCCATTATTTAACCTTGAAGTAAAAGTTCTCGTCATATACTACAACTGATGCATCTGATTGTGTAACTTGAAAGCACAATTTATAATACCGTTCACGCATGAATGAGCTCATATCAAGGTTAAAATAATTTCCATTTGAATCACAACTTAGTTTAGTACCTTTACTGTTATAAGGTACTACAAATTCATCTGTCAGCGCATCTTTAATTCCGTAATATGAACTTGTTGGTAGAAAGTTTATAGATTTATAATTAGATTGAGTAGAGAAGGTTTTTACCGGGTATCTATCTCTACCTAGCACGCGTATTTTTGGCAACTCTTTAGTAGAATATTCATGTTTTAAATTTTTAACATAAACTACACCCTCATCACTTTGTAGTTCAGTTAACCCAGTTGAATCAAAAGAGGAATCATCATACACTACCTCCAGCTTTGGTTGATATACTGTATTAGTTTCTCTTGAAAAGAATTTAATTGAACCATACTGGTTAGTATCAGTCTCTTGAGACCCTGATCGCATAATTATGATACCATCATTTGGTACACTTGCTGACATTATATAGTTTATTATCGGGGTTACATTCATACGTATATCTGACGATTCACCATTGAATGATTGAGTTCCGTAATAATTAGAGTACCATGTACCACCACCTGTAACATTAGAGTAAAGCATATTAGAATTAGATGCTAATGATCTAGATGTCCATTGAATATCCTTTGAGGCTAGGTATTCTATAGTAGGATGTTTTTTATTTCTATACTTCCAACTTACACCTAATTTATCATACCCGTTTAGCCTAGTTGGCTCTAATGCCCTACCAGTACCGTTTTCCCATGACTGAGAGACTGGGTAAGCAGCTAGAGTGTATTCTCTAGCTAATTCAGATGCATCAGTTTGAAATAAGTTAAGAAAAAAGGTTGGATCAGATATCTTACCAGATGCTATAGATGCACTAATATTATCTAGAGGAAATTTAATTAACATTCGACTCGTAAATATTCCAGCAGATGAAGAAACTTTACTAAGCTCTACTATACTATCTATACCGGTATTCATGCTCCCAGTTTTTTCGTACATTGTAGCATCTATGTCTGCGTATATTGTCTTTATCATTTTAGTGCCCTTATATGTTTGTTACACGACCTTTTATATTACTATTAGGATATTTTATTTCAAATATACTAGGATCGAGGGATGGATATACGACTTGATTTCTTGTAGCCTGATGTATATCGTATATATTACCAGAGTATCCTGCTTGAGCATTATGTAAATTAAATACCTCAATATTGGTAATACTCTGTACACCCATTATTGATGCAAGGTCTGTATATAAATCAGCTAAAATAATAGGTTGATTAATCTGCCACATATCAATATGAAATACTGCTTTCATTTTCTCAATACATTTTATTAGAATATCATTACTATTAAATCCAGGTAACGTTATAATCTCAAAATCGAGACCTATATTTATAATATGTGCATTCTTTATCGTAATTGAGTCAGTTAAAAGTCTATAGGGACTCAAATAATTTTTTATATTTTCTTTAGTAGCAGGGTTACTTTTTGTAAGTTTCTTATTATGATCATAAGATAATACATACAGACAGACTGCAAATGGATTTTTTAATCGTGATGATTCTGGAGTATTGTTTAATTTTTCATCCTGTGTAGTATATACTTTAGCTACTGACCCATATATTGCTGGCATAGTTAAAGTACGTATCATATAATCATCTTTACTTACTACCCGTCCTTGAGCATTGAAATGCGCTAATGCATTATTACGTATTTCATCTACTGTTTCAGAACCTCTACCACCTTGAGCCGGACTGGGATTAGTAGCTGCTACTGAATTAACTGTATTAGTATACAGTACACCATCTAATCCTGCTCCATCACTTAAGTATGATATAAAATCTATGTCATTTATCTCACCTGATACTACATTATCTTGCATTCCATTACCAATACTATACTCTATAGTTAGAGTTGTATTACCAGGTGCTTGACCATATGCCTTTGTAAACATAAAGTTACTGGGGTCAATAAACTCTCTAGACATCTTATTAGAAGTAGGTAATAGTGATCCTGCGTTTAGTGGATTAGGTACAATTTCCTCATCCGGTTTAGTAGATGTTCCTGAACCGAATTCTAAGATCATCTTCCCATCTTCGCGAATCTTAGTAGTAAATCGCTTAGAGGTTTTATTAATCTTAAGGAGGTAAGGTGTCTCATAATTATACTCTGTCAACTCCGGGTCATTATATTGGTTATTTGTTATTCGCTTATGTACTGTATCTTGAGCGAGAAAGGGTACCTCTGACCAGGTATTACCATCACTATCTGTAACTTTATCTATAGATATAATATTTGTTCTACTTAGAGGTATTTGCAGATATGCTTGAGCGGGTCCAACACTTATTGTTTGAGTCACCCTATTACCTGATTGAAACGATGCTCGCTTTTTCAATAAGTAAAAGGTAGGTTCACCTGTTGTTTCGTCTACCGTAAATATAGATATATCAGTTTCGTTATTCGATCCAGAAATACTAAAATCGACTGGAGCGTCTCTTCTAAATGAAGTACCGGAAGTTGACTTTACTCGCATACCACCCTCTACTGCTAAACAGTACCTAAAATCTGGTCGATTATTATTCCCTGAACCGATGGATGGAACTGTTTGGTATATATCTACATCAACTATTGCAGCTACTGATTGTTTAGGTTTATAGCCTAGAGCTTGAGCTAGCAATATAATATTTTTTTTCTCTGATGCGTATGGTAGTAGTGATTCCTTAAATTGCTTATCAAGGTAGAAACTTAATACATCACCAACGTAAGCTGTTGTCTCAAGAAACATCATACCAGGGGATGATTCATTAAAATCGTTAAAGGTAGTTGGGTAGTAGGTTCTAGCAAAATCTACAAGATTTTTTCTTAATGATGGAAAATCTTTACCAATATATTTTATATCTTTTGATATTTTTTCGTTTACGTTTGACATAATTATCCTATAAATTCTCTACTATTACTGCGCCTGATGGATCAAATATAAATGTAACATTAGTAAACTCCGCTACATCATCTGCCACTGACATTTCTAATGCTATCTTTATTCTATATTGATTAATTTCCTGTATATCTCGTATTATATCTATTCTGTTTAAATTTATAAACGGAAGCCAAAATTTAATTGTATCTAATATTTCGCTTCTAATTTCTCCTTCAATTCTTGATGTATTAGGTTGAAATAAAAATCGACGTAAATTAGTGCCAAAATTTGGTTGCATATACCTCTCACCCTTATGAGTTAAGAGTAAATTTACTAAATCAGTTTTTGCTTGATCTAATGTAGTATAATTGAGAGCAAAATTAGATTGACCACCCCCAAACGGGAGCTTAATACCTAATGCTATATCATCTCTACCAAATAATTGTGCCATACCTTACCTTTTAAACTTTTTTACTAATTCACTATAATCCCTTGTTAATGCTTTAGCTACCCCTGCGTCTACTTGAGTGTTACGAGTAGATGCACCTCGCACATCAGTTTTAGGTACCATTTCATCTAACGTTGGAGTACTAGTTTGAGTGTTACCACCATACCCCATTTTAGAAGCTAGAGAGTTTTTATTAAATGTATGAGCATTATTAGAAGTAAATGCTCCGTTACCCATTGTTTGATAGTCATCAGCTTGCTGTGATAATCTAGATGCATTACCATTCGCTATATCTCCTGCTGTCTCGTTCAGTATTGCATTTAAAGTAGCATTTTTAGTATACTGCTTTGCTTGTTTGCGCTTAACTGTGCTACGATTGCCCGATCGCTCAAGACCCAATACCTCTTTTAATCCAGTGGTAGGTGCTTTTCTTATAACTTTTTTAGTTTGCTGTTCATTTAAAAGACTTCGTACCTCTTTACGAACTTCTTCTCGAACAATTTTTCTTATAACTTGTGCTAATTTGTTTGTTGACATAATTCTCCTCTAAATATACTTTATCATATATAAATATAACCTATTCTAATTTATAGGTTAAAAAGCCTAAGCAACTCCCAGGAAAGGTATAGGTGTTGGAATAGGACTTGGTACTGCTGGCACTAACCCGTTATATATTCCACCAACTAGAGTTAAATGCTGTATAAACCCTCCTACAAGTATGCCAGCTATTGCTCCGCATTGATTGCTATGGAATGCATCATTAATGGTTGATGCAAGTGCCATTAAACCTGCAGTACCTGGATTATTAACTGTAGGATTCAGCCCAGGTACTGGTGCTGCTGCAGGAATATGTGGTGGCATCGGGTTAAATTGTGCTCCCATCCAGGCGTTTACTGTACCTGTAGCTGCTGGTATCCAATTAGGCACCTGAGGATCTATACCCTCGGGTGGTATACCTGCTGAGTCAAATGCTAGTTTAAATGAGGCTTTCCAACCATCCTCCATAATCGATTTTTGCCAACCACTCAATAAAGTACCTTGTGATACAGTAATAGCTGCTAGTCCAGTAATAGCTAACTCATACTCATCAGTAATCTTCTTAGCTGTAGGAGCTCCTGCTTCTTCCCACTCCTCACCACCTTCTGCGTCTCCACAAAACCATGGGTTCATTGCTGCTGTAAATCCTGGCCATAATGCTGGCATAATTATCCTCTGTTATCCGTTTCTTTGCACCCATACAGTATCACTATAGCTAGTTGCTAGTGATGCTTTTAAAGTTGCTATATCTGCTTGTTGTGATGCATATTGTGGAGCTTGTATAGGTGGTCCCGATGGACCTACCGGTGTTGGATGTATCTCTCCTTGAAGTGTTGTTAACATTGCGTCAATAATATCACATAAAGTACTTTTCCATAAATCATCCTCATCACCTAAGACTAGAGGGTGACCTTTAGTAGCTTGAGTAGCTCCGACACCACCATCGTCCTCTGATTGTTGAGATTTACCAAGATAAATAAGTGGTGCTTCTATCTCAAGCTTTTCTGTTGCGTTTAAGTATATTGATGGTGTATCAACTAAGAGTTCACTACCTGCATCCAGCGTCATATCTGTTTCAGTTGTTAGCCCGATACCACCTCCTCCAAAAATATATGTACCAGCCTCACGGCTATTAAATACTAAACGATTAGATGTTAATAATATCTGACCTTGTCGCTCTCCCTCTCCATCTATTAGATCATCTGTAGTTGGTGCAGTAAGATCTTCACCTACTGTATTCTCCCCTGCTTCGAATGATAATGCATCATACTTAGTAGAACCAAATGTTAATGGTAATGTTTGACCTCGAGTCAACCAAATAGAAGATGCTTCAAGATCAGGTGCTTCAACAACATGCTCTCCACCATCCTCGAGATCCTGATCTTGACCGTTACGTATGATTAATATTGGTTCAGCTGGATCATCAGTTGATGGGTCAGACCATATATTTTCAGGACCGCTTGTTGCTTTAACTGCGGAACCAAATCGTATTGATTGACCAAACCTTCCCTCAAGCGTCAGATCACCTTCATAAGGTTGTATAGGTCGTATTTTTGGCTGCTCTTTAAATGTTTCACCTAATTCAATATCACCACCCTCATCTCCAGCTATATTAGGATTACCGAAACCAGCTTCTTTATACTCTTCAATTTTAGATGCCATTTCATCATCAGCTGATGGATCAGGTATACTAAGGAAGGGTATTGAATTATGGTGAACGGATCCCCATAGATTTAGTATGTCATGATAATACAATTGTTCAATATCAACATTGTTTACACTTAGCTTTGATACATGAGATGTAATAAGTACAATTTCATGTATAACTGGGTATTGCTTTACATTTCTAGTAAGAGGTACTGCCCACGGTAGGTTTTCAATATCAATTAAATTTTGATCAGTATGGATACGTCTAATCTGTATCATACCAAATTGTTCCTCTGGATCAGGTATTGAGCTATCGTAATGAGGGTGATCAACATTAAGTATAATATCGACTACCTCTGCAGGCTCAGTATTGATTTCAGTAATGCGAAGATTAGCTGAATGCTCTAGATCTTGAGGTGTTACCGGTGTCTGAGGACCAACCGGATTATAAAACTTAGCTTTATTATTCCTTATTTTTTTGTAGCCCATTGCTTATACCCTTAACTGTGTCGTCGATCTTTTTATTAGTATGGTTGATAGCTTCCAGTTCATCAAGAAGCTGCTGCTTCTCTTCTTCAGAGATACCAAAATCGCCTTCACCTTGCACGTTATTACCAATTAATCGCTGAACTACTGCTAGTAATTTAGCCAATTGATCATCATTTTTTACGCTTACCTCAAGGTAGTCTTTTATTAAAGGTACTATTAATGTTGCATCACCGATGTTAGTCACAAACGGCTTTAATTCTGATATAAGTAGGTTTATTTGTGACTCTTTTTTCTTAGATGCACCGTATAAATCCTTAGCTATATCGGAAAAACTCTTTCCTTTAAATATTTCACTATCTTTATCCATATATAATAATTAGAAATATTTAGAGTTTTGATCATATGCAGGAAGCTTTCCTTTAATATTATATTCCTCCCACATATAATTATATATTTTTCTCATCTGATTCACCACTTTAGTAATGTATTGCGTCTTTACGTCTGCCATCTCACGTATCAATATATATAGAGCTTTCTTATTATAAATCTCTAAATTGTCTCGTCGACGAAAAAGTTCCGCTATTGCTGCAGCTACCCTAATATCCTTCTTGCGCGTAAATATAACATTAAGATTATCATCCCAGAATTCTACCATGAGATCGGTAAAATCTTTTTTAGATTCTACATACTCAGCTCGTACTATTTCATTAGTAATATTACGTGATAAATCTACTACAGTTAGATCAGTCTTCTGTTTCATCTTTTTATAATTTTCATTATTATTATAAATTAAATAGTTTTTAGCTACTATACTGAAGTATGAGTATGCTTTAGATCCTTTTGTTGGATCAAATTTATCAATCTTTTCTATAAGATAAGCTACCACTTCTGCTTGTACATCAGCATAGCAATCATCGAAACAATAGAATTTAAAGGTATGAATTATATTTTCAGCTAACTTCATAAAGGGTTTATGAATATGCTGGGAGTAAACTTTATTACGTAGATGATAATCTGGTTCATTATTATACGCTATAATAGCTTTTTCGTTTTCTTCAAAAAAGTACCCGCGGCGCTTTTTTTGTTTTGTAGCTTTACGTTCAGCTTCAAAAATTGCATACCATTCATAAAATTCTTGTACAGGTGAAAGGCTAGAGCTCGTTTGAGTTAGATTCATCATTATCTCCTAAGTTGTTTATTTTACCAATAATAGATTTGAGTTCTTTAAAGAAATATCCAACTTCATCATCAGATGAAAATGCTCCTCTCTTATCTATCTTCTCCATTTCCTTGTTCATGTTAGTGATAGTTTTAGAGAATTGAACAAACCATGTTTCTAAATTCGTTATATATTCCTCACCTCGCTCATACTTCTTAAGTATATTGTAATTGGCATACAGTGAGCATATTAATGCTATGCTTAAAATTATTATTGCTATTATCATTTGAATAACTCATCAAATAGTTTACTAGTATCTGCTCCAGTATTAAGTTGTGAAGCAGGATTTGGTTTCTTTTTAGGGACAGATTTCGGTGCAGCTGCTGGTTTCTTAACTACATGATCCATCATCTTGTCTTTAGATACATCTGTTAATGTTCGATTACCTTGTAGCCCGTTTTCACCATACTTCCATCGCTCCCACTCTACTCTAGAAGCCATCATATCAGCTTGATGGAGTATAAGAGGTAAATTTGAACGTAATCTAGAGTCAGGATTAAAACTAACTAGATATGGCTTATTAGCTTCTTCATACATACCATCATGCGTCCGTATACCTAAGAACTCATTCCAAGAGTATTTAATACCAAAATGCTGTAATAAAAATAAACTTCTATCTGGAACAAGACTAAATTCAGTTTTAGGATTTACTGTATACAGAGCTCCCTGGTTCTTTCTATGCCATTCAGACGTGTTGGGTATGTAGGTATCATTCTCTAGATCACCTATCTTACCTAAATCATGATTTAATGCAGCAAACATTAACTCTTCAACCGAGTAGTTGTCAGTGTAAGCACCTTGCATCATCCAGGAATTGTATAGATCAAATGAACAATCCATAACACGTAAAACATGATCCACGTAACCACCTGGAAAACAATTATGGTAATGCTCCCTAGAGCTTGCAGGGGCGAACATCATTCTATCTGCAAAGTAGTTATACATTTCTAATAACTTGTCTTGTCGTTCACCACTAAATTGGTGTGTAATACGACCAATTAAATCTGCCCAGTTTCCTGTAATTTGTTTTTCGTTTAATTTCATATATTAATTAATTATACCGTCTATAACGCCCAACTTTTGAGCATCTTTTGCGGATAAATAAAGGTCAGTTTTTGTTTGTTCAGACCAGAATTTTTTATCTTTTGATGTCTTCTCACCTAATAATGCATTAGCCATTTCTTCTAGATGTGAATTATATTTATGTGCAGCTTTTAAATCTGATGACTTACCTGCTTGCATCGATGAACCTTCATGTATCATTATTGTTGACCTCTTGCTAGCATATCTCTTACCTGTACCACTGGCTAGTATCATTGCACCTGCACTCATTGCTTTACCTCTACATATTGTATTAACTTTAATGTTACTGTTTTTCTCCAGACTTTCAATATAATCGATTATACCGAACATCTCATACACATCACCACCTACAGAGTCAATAACTACATTAATTGGTGAATCATCACCCTCTTGACGATTACGCAATATAGCTCTACACCTAACCATAAAATCATATAAACCGAAATCTTCAATTTCACCTATAATATAGATAATACTATCTTCTACATCTACTGCAAATTCTATCTCTTTATAGAGATGCTTTTTCTCAAGCTCATCTTCATAATAAACTTCCTCGTCAGATGCGTTTGAGTTTTTATTCAAATCTTCTTCTTGCTCCTCGTAATTACCGTATATATTCTTTGACATATTTAACCTTTTAAAATTTGCTTTAATTTATCTACTTGTGATGTTTTACCTTCAAAAGCCTGTTGAACACTCAATGCGTCATAACCTAATGCACATGCTAGCTGCTTACATACTCTTTTAAAATCATGTATGTCTATATTTTCATTAACATCTAGTTCAACCTTCTGTATTTCATTAGAATGAGTACCACGAGTGTATATTAGTTTATCCATATAGTATAATATACGAAAAAAAATTAAATAAACAAACTTATTTAACTTTTATTTTTCTAGTAAGTTTCCGGATTTGCACCTCCAAGGGCTTTCTATCTTTCTTAAATTTAGCTTTAGCTAATTTCTTCTTAAGAGTATATATCTTTGATGCATCATTTCTTCGTTGAGTTTCTCGTTCACGCTTAGTTAATCGTTTTTTATTACTAACCTTCTCAACTATAGTTACTGGTAATGTGCCTTCAAGAGCAGGTTGCTCTTTACCTTTATGATAAACCTTACCGTCCTTATCTACAAACTCTGTCATCCATTGCCAGCCTTTTGGTCGACCTGTAGGGGCATACCTGGGAGTAAATTTAGGAGGCTCAGTAACTTTATTTACACATCTATGACAAAGGGTAGCAGTTGTATCTACATTAACCTTTACCCACTCTCCGCATAAGTTACCTTTCCACCATCTACCACCCTCAATGCTATTACGACATATCATGTATCGTTCACCACCGTCAGTGTAACTATTGTAAACAGTTTTTATTTTCTTTGCCATATAATTAAATATACGAAAAAAAAATAAGTTAACCAACTTATCCTTTATAAGGGTTCGGGTTATGTGGTTTGTTTGGATTGTGTTTAGGTCGTTTGATAACACGCTTTCTACGTTTATCGTTAGTACTTAATGATTTTTGCTTTGAATCACCATGGTATAGTGTGTGCTCGCTTGATTGCTCAGCAGCTGGAATATTTTTTTCAACTGGTAAGGGTATATCAGTCTCAGTAACAGAATTTTCTGGTAGTTGCAATTCTTCATCCTCCAGTATATCGATCAACGCATCTAATCCAATTTCAACCTTTTCCGGTTTAGATATATTCGTCTCAAGATCATCCATTACTAGATCCTTTCTCTCAACCTTAATACTACTAGATAAACTGTTCGGATTTAAACTTGAACTATGCACTTTAATATCCCAGTTATCTTGACTATACTCTTGATCTTTTAATCTTGCTTGATTATTAGCAACACGAGTTTTTAATTCACTTGATGGGTTCTCAATGTTCAAAGGTACTGGGTAGGGTGTGTTAAACTTTTTACCGACTGGTACAGACATAGTAACTTTAGGAGTTATTTGTGCAAATGCCATATTAGCTGCTACTACTAACGCTATAGCTAAAGGATCAAATACAAATATAATTAATAATAAGAACCAATTAACAACAACTCCCATATCCTTACCAGTTATTTCAGCTAAATATTTTAAAGGACCTAGCTCACTCTCAGCTTCATTAGATATCTCTTTATCTAGCAATGCCATATCTGTTTTATTAATAGAATCCATTACAGCTTCCATCTTTAAATTTATAACATCTCTGTTATTAGTAGCTGTAGATAGTTCACCTTGAAGAGCTCTTCTTGCTGAAGATGATGATGTTGTAATTAACGTACCTGATTCCTTATCTATGTACTGCACTTGCGCTGGATTAGATAGAGCGACTCTTAGATCTGATATTGATTTAGATAATCCCTGCTTTTCTATCTTAAGATCCTCTTTCTGCTCCTCAAATCTAATCTGTTTTTGATTTAGAATCATAAGGGATTTGTCAAGTAGCTCTGATTGAGTAGCAGTGGATTGATATGCGCCTGATAAGAATCCATATATACCACCTGATGTTATTAGTATTAACACAAGACATGCTATAGATAGATATGCTCGTAAACCTTTATTTATTGTGTCCCAATACTGGTATAGTAAAGATGCAACAACCAATTTTGCAAACTCTAATGAACCAGCCATAATCATAACTTGTAAGCTTGCTCCCGCAAACAACTTACTTAATCCATAAACAGAATAGAATGCAGCACTACCTGAAACGGCAAGTGCACTTAGCGTAATTATAATTGGAAATAAGTGTTTCTGCATTTTACCCCTCGAGGTCAGCGAAGTTATCTATCTCAGTAATTAGACGTCTTAATTTAGCAACCAACTTAACTGCTTCTGATTTACTTATAGCGTTAGCTTGAAGTCCACGCTCTAACGTTTCTAATAAATTAACGATTGCTTCCGCTCTTGACTGTACTTGTTCTTTATATTTCATATTATTCCTCTTATTATAAATATCTATTATATATTATTATATATAAATTATTAATATTATTATTATATATAAATTATTATTATATATAAATTATTATTATTATTATTATTATTATTATTATTATTATTATTATAAATTATAGAATATAATTAAAATAAATCGTAAAAGCAACTGTTTTATACTAATTCTGCAGATTTAATTTGCTCACAGAATAAGAATACACCGTCTTTACTAAAAACCTTCTCGATATTATTGCAATTATCACGTAGATACTCTACCCAAACTCGTACCATTTTGTTTTTATCATCAGAATTATAACCTAACGATTTTGGTGACATTTGATGTTCAGGTATACTTCTATGTATTACCCAGTATTCATCCTCATACTTCCATACTTTTCTATTCATGATGTATTTTTTAAATTGACGTGCGGGCCAGCTTTTTATTGTTTTTCTATAACCTTTTTAACTTTAGAATCTATACCGTATTTGCAATTGATCCAAGTTCTTTCATGAAAATAGTATAAGATGAACTTAGTAAATAGTTCTAATGCCCCTATTTTTAATCCTACTAAAGGGCTACCAGTAATAAACCACCCTAAGGCCATTGTATCTATGGTCCCTACGATCCTCCAACTAATAGTTTTTAATAAACTCCTTCTCTTACTTGCAAACATCATAATAGACTCTACTTAATAGTTATAGATTTAGGTTTAGCCTCATCTGCAATTGGTGCAAATAGAGTTAGTAAACCATTTTCTAGTTTAGCTTGTAAATTTGATAGATCAAATCTTCCGCTTATTCTCCATCCAAAGTTGAACGCTCGTTTAGCAATGTTTCTCTGAATGTATTCTGCCCCGTTATGGCCAGCTTCTTTTTTATATTCTACTCGAAGAATATCTCCCTCAATAGTGAGCTCAATATCCTTTTTAGTTAACCCAACACAAGCAATATCTATATTAAGACCGTCATTGGCCTCGTATATGTCTACTGGATGGTTTAGTTTAGTTGCATCTGCAAACTGGTAGTCTACATCTGTCTTGAAAAAGTCCTTGAAAAGGACGTCGAATGGCGATGTGCCGAATGGTGTTAAATTTCCCATAATAAATCTCCTTAGATAATTTTAATTATTAAACATTATTGTTTTAATATAACTTGCTGACCCGCAGTATCAATAAGTTATTTAATATAAATATACGAAAAGTATTTTAAACTACCAACTTAGTTATGGTTTATTAGTGATGTATTAATAGGTGGTACTTGTATAATTCCATTATATACCTGAAATGCTGGATCAGTACAGCAAGCTCCTCCACCTCCCGTCCAACCACCAGTTGTGCAATCATCTATTACTAGCATATCAATAGTTAAAACATCTGGGGTACATGTTGGACCCACCTCAACGGTAAAACTCACTGTGAACGGACCTGTGGAGGTAGTTCCCCAATCTACATTACCTGTATTATCAAACCTCCACCCTGGTCCAAAGTTCAATCCTCCTATAAATGTATGCTGCAAATCCCATACCCAATTCCCTGCAGATCCTGCTGGATTAAGTGGAGTGGTTATAGGTGTTAAATTAATCCAAGCTGGGGATAAATTTATCTGAAATGCATGAATCCAATTAATGAATATTCCTGTAAAATTATTTAAAGTATATGTTACAGTAACAACATCCCCTGGTTGATAAGGTCCTGCAGGAACAGTAGTAGAAGTCTGACCAGTTATACATTGAGCGCCTGCGTTAAAACTAATCAATAAACATATTATATATAGTAACTTTTTCATCGTATTAAAGTAACCTTTCTTGTAAACCTATTATTATTAACAAATACACTAACAACATAAACGCCAGCCGCACATTCATCACCCGTCCATGGCATATTTCCATCAGCTTCAAATACCCTATTACCCCACCTGTTATATATCGTAATATACTCAATATTATCAGCTGATTTACCTCCTATAAAGTATGTTTCATTAATTCCATCCTTGTTTGGTGTAAATGAGCTCGGAAAGAATAATGTAGCGTATGGACATTCATTTATAACCACTTGATAGCTAGAGGTATCTCCTTCACATCCAAATCTAGTAGTATATACTGAAATGAGGTACTCTCCTGCAGTATCAGGCCATTGTACTGTTATTGTATTGTCAAACGTAGATACTACCTCTCCGTTAGAGATTGACCAGTAGTATATCTTATCAACTTCATAGCTTACTTGATATGATTGAGGTTCAATAGTTGCGCAATCATTATAAGTTTCTTGAGCTAATAACTGAAAAGGTAGTAATAATATTACTAACCATCTCATATTAAAAGTGTTGAATAGGTCCAGTAATTGGACCACTATTAACAATAACATTTATTGTAGTTGTACAACCCGCTAATGAGTAAGTTAGTATATAATTTCCTATACCAGATGCAGGATCAAAATTATTTCCTGTTACTCCTGTGCCTGACCAAGTTCCACCGATCGGATTACCAACTAACGATGCAGACGGATCACCTGGACAGAAAGGTCCTATGAGATTACTTGATAGACTTAATATAAATACATCTAATAATATAGGCAAACCAGGGCATCCTGCAGCGTTTGACTCTACAACTTCGACCGCATTAGAGTATAACCCTGCAACTGTACCCCAGTCAACTGTTATTAGATTAGTACCCTGACCTGTCTGTATAGAACTACCACCTCCGTTAACAGTCCATTGATAGGTTGATGTAGGTGTGTTAGTTACAAAGTACTGCTCCGCTGTTGCACCAGAACATACAGTGTCTGGATTTATAGTTGTCTGCGATATTGCGTATAACGATGTAGCCATACATAGTAAAATTAATAGTTGCTTCATAGCATTTCTCCTCTGTTTAGTTATGTGTATATATAAGTATGTAAAGGTGCACTAATAACGTGTATATTACGGTTTAGAAAATATATATGTATAAATCATATTACCGCTGATGTTTTCTTTCTTGCGATAATCACGTAATATACTACCATGCATTATCATATGCTTTTTTACTTTAGCTAATCTTGATTCATCAGTACAGCTAATACACAGTAGACCGTTAATAGTTGTTGCTCGAATTAAATCATCATTTATACTATCATATACACCTTGTAACGCGTTAGTTATCTCTTCAGCAGATAATAACTCAGGGCTATCACTTCTAAACTCAGCAGGCATCAAACGACGTTTAGACATTATACGTGTCATGTAGAAGTCAATATCAGCTGGATCCAAACCTGAGAACCAGATACTAAACTGCCTGATGTTATTATTGAACAACTCATGCTTATCTAATTTATTAACTTGCTCCCACACCATTAATATTATAATCCTATTAGACTCATCAATAGCTCTAGCATATTGAATTTGCTTGTCTTTAGATAGATTATCAAACCAATCATCGAACCTCTCTTGATACTCTGTTGAGTCAGGCCATTTACCATCCATAGCTACATCATTAAAGAAATCTTTTCGGAATTGGGGTGGCTCTGATACATTTGGTATAAAATCATCATCTATCGTATTCCATAACTCAAGATTATACACAACATTGTTACGCTTAATCTTTTTCTTTATTATTGGTCTACTCATCATTGTCATAATTTATACCTTATAGGTCCACCACCACCGGGCTTATACGACTTGCCCTGTTAACGCCGTTCGGTTCTGGGGACTTTATTAAGCCGCCATTGCCATTTCAACATGTTCGCCTGTTATGCGTGACCTTCCTTAAATCCTTATCTCAAT
>ENA-ORXF01000317-ORXF01000317.1-marine-metagenome-genome-assembly--contig:-NODE-317-length-36305-cov-6.354201_pt1 | contig 36305 bp, 55 predicted proteins | sample MGYA00237864_ERZ511476 | MGnify/ENA primary metagenome ERZ511476 (study PRJEB26306, sample SAMN06343908) | marine metagenome | isolation source: coastal waters | place: Atlantic Ocean: West Antarctic...
TGGCACTAACAATATGTACTAGAAATGAAACGAATAAAGATGGATCTGTATTATTACATGTTCGTTTTAAAACCAAACAGTTTGACAAAAAGATTCCTACTAAAATAAAAGTAATTAAAAAACATTGGGATAGCAGAAACAAAAGACTGAAACCCAATCATCCTTACTATGATTTAGTAAATAAAAAACTAAAAGAATTAAGTAAGACTGTTAATGATCTCTATGATCAAAATAGTTTCGCTGTTTTGACATACGAAGAGGCTCGTACTAGGCTTTTAGGAGGGTCTCGTTTGAACGATATTGTTTCATACATGGATCAGCATCTTAAAAATCAAATAAAAGAAAATACTTTCAAGTCTTACAGAAACCAAATGTGTTCAATTGCAAAACATTTTAATAATACTAAAATTGTTACGTTTGAAGAGTTGGCTGATAAAAATAATTGGCTAAAACTAAAAGATAAATTTAAAAAACTACAAAGAAGTCCTGCTTCATTTAATTCATATAGGAGAACTGCAAAAGCAGTTCATAACCATGCAGTAAAAGATGATATTACATTTACTTCTTTTTCATTTGTTAGAAGTGTTGCTTCAAAAAATCTAGAACCAAAATGGATGAGATCTGATGAGTTAATCAAGGTTATTAATGATTTAAAAGTTGACGATAAAGACTTTGAATTCTCTGTTACTTCTATTTTAACTTACTTAATGATGTTCTCAATGAGGGGACTTTATGTTCGTGATATTCTTTTGTTGTCAATGGATAGATTTGTAGACTCAACCTATGAGGATACAGAAAGATTTTCATTTGGTGAAAAGAATATGGTGTACAGACATAATAGATCAAAAACTAATAAAATGGGTCTGGTTTACATGGGGTTAGATCCAATTAAGGAAATTATATTTTTATTAAATAATATGATTGATCCAACATGTGAGTCTATTTTCCCTTTAGGTGGAGGTAAAAACTTAGTTTTCTGGACAAAAATCCAACGTAGGTTTAAAGACATTTCTGGGCATCCCTTTAAGTCTGTAAGAAAAGCATTTCAAACAACAGGATCTATACTTGGTGTTCCAGATGCTGACATGAGAGAACTGATGTATCAGAACGACCACACTATTTCAAAACATTACAAGGATACTCAAGCACCACAAATGCTAGAAAAGTATACAAAATATCACTCTGAAATTTTAGAAAAATACAGAGTGATGGAAATGTTTGAATTATTAAAGGATAAATTAATCAGATAACTTATTACAGCCGCCACATGTTTCTCTAGATCCTGCATTTAATGAGCCGCATCCACATGTCCAGGCTGCATCTACTAATGATTCTTTCATATTTCAGAGTATTGTATTTTCTTAGAGACACCTAAATTTTCGTAAATCCTAGGGCTTTTTGTTGATCTTTTGTAAACAATGTAGCCGTTGTCTTTTAATAATTGAATTGCCTCTTCTTCTCTTGCCTTTTCTTGTCTAAAATGTGCAAAGATATCGTTATCAATTGCGTTGTGTATATGGTCCATGTTTTATAGTTTAAGTGTGATTTGTAAACCATCCAGAGTGATCTCTAAAAGGTTTGTTTCTATTTTTCATATCTTCTACTGGCTGTTTTTGATCTTTTAAAGCAATCAATAAAAGGATTAGGTAGCCTGTAAGATCTTTAACAGTGTCTTCAGTTTTATCGTATATCCCTTTCTGCTTAATTCGACTTAATTTATCGTCAATTCTAGCACATAAAGAAACTACTGCATTGCCCTCTCCAAAAACTTTTATCGGTGATGTAGCACTATCACCATAGTCAGCGTTTTTAGAGATGAGAAGGCTGATGATTTCCGCACCAACCCTCTCTATTTTTTCTCTAGTATCCATTATTAAAATGGTAAGTCAGATACTTCTTCTGCTTTTCCATTAACGAAGTTTTCAACTTTCTGCTCATGAGATTTAGCCTTTCCGTTTGGAATATTTCCATCTGCATAAGTAATCTTCCATGCGTTAGCATTTGCTGTTCTTAACTCTCCATTACGGTCTCTGTAACTTCTAAGGTTAATAGAAACTAATACTTCGTCTCCGTTCTTGTACGCACTAAATAGGTTTGCTTTAGCACCAATTGCCTCAACAGGATATTCTACAGGATACTGAGTGTCTCCACCAAGTTCAACTGTTAATACTCTTTTTTCAATATCTCCTTTTTGAGTTTGAATGGTTTGTGCATCTGAAATGTTTTTGATGCGTCCTTGTAATTCTAATGAATTTGACATAATTAAATAATTAAAGTGTTATATATATTCAGAAGTTTTTATACTTCTCGCCTGAAAATATTTCAGGACTTTTTCAGTTTCTTCTTAAAAAGGGATGCTCTGCTTCGTTCCGCAACGACCAAGTTTAAAAAACTGACAGTTACACCCCTTAAATTTTACCTATGGTGTATTAATAATCTTATTACTAATCAACATCTGTATAAGTTCCATCATATCCTCTTTGTGTAGAATACAATATTCTTTACCTCCTGGTGCTTTATGAAAGATAATAGGGACATCTGTTGGCTTTATAACCATGTCCGCTAATACTTTCTTATACTGTGGATTTCTCTTGTAACATTTTGCTTGTACTACAAAATCTCCTGTGTTCATCAAATCAATTCCTTGATCATCTAACATCTTAGACCCATATCTAGAAGTTACACAGTCTGTAAATCCTAATTCTTTAAAGTCTTTGACCAATTGTCTTTCGTAATTGTGTCCTTTATTTCTATTAGTGTTTGCCATATTTATTAAATTCTTTATAGACATAAATCATCTTGTTCTTTACGAAATTTTTTATGTCCTTGTACTCTGTTGATTTATCAAATCCATTATAGATTAAATAATATTCTTGTCCATATGCATTAGGTCTCATGAAATAATCTTCTTTGCCAGGAACAATCTCATCTATGTTAGCGAGACGTAAAAGTTCTCCGCTATCAAATTTCTCTTGCCTACCTATCTTGCCTCCCCATTTATTAGAAGTCCAAGACACTCTGTGTAGGTTTTGATTATTGTCCTTTGAACTTAGGGAATTGCCCTGGTGACGTTTCATGTCCGTTCTCATCATGCTCATTATAACACGTTGTTGTTAGATTATATTTAAACTCTTGCATACCTGTCTTACCTGTAAATCTCCATCTAACTTTCCATACATGTACCTCTACGAGTTCTTTCTCAAAATCTCTATAAACAGTAATACCATTATCTACTTTATTGAAGAAATGGGAGGAGCCACTTACGCTGTAACCTGAAGCGACTTCTACCTTCCCATTCTCCTTTTTTAGTTTCTGAGGGTGAGCAACTAATACTACACCACAATCAAATGACTCTTTAAATATCTTTATCTTAGATAATTGCATCCCTGTATACTGATGCTCGTTCATTCCTCTTTCAATCTTATGCTCTACAAATGCCCAGTTATCTATAATTAAAAAGTCGATACCAAGTTTTTTAACTAACTCCTTTCCTTTATTAAGTATACCATCTACAGTTAGATCGTTGTCTTTAAGGTTTATAAAAAAGAAGTGGTCGTTTATAAAATCAATAGCGGGGTCTAATTCCTCTGGCTGTAAATTATCTATAGAACCTTTACCAAATCTTTTACCAGAATACTTTTCAATCAGTTCAGCAACATGGACTTTAATTGGTTGTTTCTCAGCAGAGAATATTCCAAACTTTCTTCCTTTTTTTGCTAATTCTATAGCGACCTGGTCAACAAAACTAGATTTACCATGTCCAGGAACACCTGTTACAAGAGTAAACTCACCTGGTCTCCAAGACATTAACTGATCAAACTTTTCGTATCCAATGGTATCTCCCTTGGGCATCCCATGGTTGTATAGGTTGTGAATTTCAGACCGAGAGTCTGATGCTTTACTTACACCTTCTAGTGGAAAGGGTTTTGCTTGGTCTATACAGTTGACTAATACTTCTGACCCATGCTTAAGTAAAACATCATTGGCATCCTTACATCCATCTGGAAAACTTACTAACCAAACTCTTTCTTTCCCTAGCCTTCTCGATAATTCATCTCTTAATTTAATTCCTGGTGCATCATTATCAACAGCCAGGTATATTTTTTCTTTATTCTCAAACTCATCAATACTATTATCTAAGTATGTGAGGTTTTGGTTTCCTGTTGATGCTCCGTTAGGTACAGAACAAGCAAACATAAGTCTGTTTTGCTGTGACCCTGCCTCGTAAAAAGCCATTGCATCAAACTCTCCTTCTGTTATTATACACCAAGTTGCAGGTTTAATTAAGTCAAGACCATACATAATCAATTCAGATCCCTTATTAAGTTTAAAGTTCTTCTGTGAGTCTCTAAATTTAATATTGATTCTTCTACCTTTTCTTATATAATTGAATTGTATAACAGGTCTTTCAGCAGAAACTTGAGGCATGTATTCATGTCCTTCTGTTACTCCAAAGTATTCTATGGTAGTGTCATTGATGCCTCTATCTTTGAAAAACTTTAACACCTTATCACTAAGTGGCGATGCTTTTACTACAGGCATATCATACTTAGTCTCATACTCTGCTACAGACCCATTGTCTCCACAGTGATGACAGTAATAAGTTCCTGTTTCTACCCATACTCTAAGGCATTTTTCACTTTTATTCTTTCTTCTGTCGTGTGAACACTTAGGACATTTAGTCTTTTGAGGTTCTGAGTTACTATTTCCATTGACTTCAATGCCAATATCTTGCAGTTTAGATAAATTATCGCTCATATTATTGCTACGTTTCTTCTGTTGGGGGTGACCTTATTAGTTGTCTCCCACTCTTTATATTGTATTAGGTACTTCTCTACGAATTTGTTACCAAATATTACCTCTGGAGTAACAGAGGACTGATACTTTTGACTCCAATTCTCTTTACACCACACAAATACATCTACCATTTGTGATCCTGTTACTAACTCACCATCAAACTTTTTAGATAAGATGCTTTTAAATCTCTTCTCATAAGTTCTTGGATTGTATTTATGCTTAAATCTCTCATTCAGATATGATATAACTTCACCACATACTTTTTGATATTCAAGAGATATAGTTGCATTACTGTCTGAAACTGCAACGCTAAACCAAAGAGGAGTTGTTCTAAACTTCGGGTGTGCTTTAGTTCCTATATTTTCAACAGTTCCTTTGTCTGATAACTCTGTCATATATCTACTCATAGTTCTGGACGATGAGTTTAATTCCTCGGCTAAATCTGACAATGTTTTATCGCAAAACCCATCGACTGATGTGTATTTGTATATTAAATCACACAACATGTATGCTAAAGGAGACAAGTCATGTTTCCTTAGTACTTCATATATAATTGTTGTAGACCTAATCACCTTAGTAATATTTTATGATAGAATAGCGTAGGGTTCTTTTTGTTTCTATGTGACTCAATTTTACAATCAAGTGTGATAATCTCTCCTAACTCAAATGAAAGTGCTTTGGTTATTAGTTTATCCCAACAATTTACAGCAATATATGAGTCCTCTAAAGTCTTTATCCATAGAGTCATAAAGGAATGGTCTTCACCATCAGTGCCTTTTACTGCTTTAGGTTCTGACACAAATTTTACTTGTCCGAGTACAGTTATATTCATTTGATTTTTTCTTTAATTATATCAGCAAGAGAAACTGTCTTTCTATGCTCAAGTCTGATAAAGTTTAATATTAGATTAGTTTTAGTGTAAAAACCTTTCGTTGTTAGGCTTGGCTTCTTTGTGTTGAAGTATGTGCCTAATATTGATAGGAATTTTTCTTCAAGAAACTCACAGTGATCCATTGGCTCACGTAAAAAATCTTGTATCTCTTCTAAAGAGAAGTTGAACATCCTTGACACACCTACAAAAATGCATAACCCGAAATAAGAGTTACCTTCCAACACAGGGTCAACCTCTAGGGTATGTGGGTTTTTTACTGCTAGGTTTCTAATTATACCCTTTTTTATATCTAATAAAGTCATCTTAAAAGTTTAATATTTTTGCATCTTTATATCTTACGTTAAAGGTCTTTCCCCAAACGATTCTACCACTATCACCAAAGTCTATCTCATTTGCTCCTCTGTGTAGTAGTATTTGTTTTAATTCTTGCATTGCTAATTGCTTACATGCTTTCGCAATCTTCTCGTCATCTCTATGTTGTATGTACGTGCGAGTTAAGTCCACCATCTCTTCGTTAGAGTCTATCTTAACTCTATCCAACATTGCCTTGTGCTTAAAGGATAAGAATTGGTCTAAATCTACTTTGTATTCACTCTCAATATCTGGCTCCAAGTGAGAGATAAGTCTGTAAGCATCATTTGAATTTGCTTGAACTTCTTCAATATCAATAATACCTCTCGCTTCTTGTACGCTGTTGTAAAACTTCTCTCCTTCAATAATTATAGTTTCTTGAATATTTTGATTAGCCTTTACAGTAAATACATCCATATGTCTACCATCCTTTAAGAAGGCAAACTGTCCGTAGTCGTATCCAAGAACAAGCATATACAACTGAATCTGTGCTATGTAGTAAGGAGGTATCCCACCTTCCCATTTGTCTGCATTGTATCCAGAAATGGTTTTGATTTCCAAGACACCTCTTCCAGACATTTCATCATGTTTTGTTATCTGCCTATCAATGTTAGCAAACAGAAAAGGATACTTCTCATTAATGAATATTGAATTCCTTCTGATAGACTTTCTTAATTTAGTTTTACTCTGGTAGTTGTCTATCATTTCTATAGGGTCACCAGTCCAGTATTGCCATAGATCAGCAACATAATCTTCTAATAGTCTACCATGAAACATTATTTCATTGTCTATGTTTTTCATGTTGGCAGTTCCTACAGATTGATTCCATCTTGTAATCTTAGATGTCCAAGGATTTAGTCCTAATAGGGTAGAGGCATCAGATCCTCCAACCATTCCTTTATATACTAATGTTTTTCTTAGGTTAACCCACTCAGCATATGGTAAGTTCGCTGTTGGTATTCTTTTTATTTTGCTCATATTTTACAGGTTTTTTTAAGTGCTTCTCTAATTATCTCTGAAATGTTTTTATTTTGTAATTGACTTATATAGTGTAGGTTATGAACCTCGCTAGGGGTAAGTCTAAAAGTTATTCTAGTAGATTTCTTCTCTGTAACTCCTCTTTCCATCATTAGTTTTTTGATAAAGGGAGGTCTGGTAAAAGTTTTTGCCTTTACTTAATGTGTTGTCGGTTTGCGACCTCCCTTATGTGATTATTTGCTTATTTCTGTGCTTGAGCGATAGCCTTTTTAGATTTCTCGGCATTGATTAAAGATTTCAATTCCTTAATCTGTTCACTGGTCAAAAGCGATTTGTTAGCGGGTATTCTTTTCTCTACAGCGTTATAATCTACAGTTACATATGCCAACATAGATTGGTATATATCTGATCCGCTTGTTGCTTTATTTCTATGGAGTTCCTTGGCTTCGTCTTCGTCCATAATAGAATCTTCTCCAGAGTCTACGATTCCAAGAATAAATAATGCACGATTCAATGCACCAGATTGGCATTTTTGATAAGAGAATGGTTCGTTTGCTTTCTTGTGTGCTACACCATCAGCGACAATCACTTGTTCAGCGTTAAACACCACACCTTTCATAACGATAATACTATCGTTCATCTCAATTATCTCAGTTTGAAGGGTGTAACCTTCATTCCTAAAGTAGTCGTTAAAGTAATTTAATCTTTCAATCCAAGGTACGATGTTGACTCCTCTACCTATTGATGTTTTTTTTAGTTTTCGTTTCAGTTTCATTTGAGTTTTTTAAATTGTTTAAATAAAAGTTAATTATGTAGTATTTTCTTGCGTGAAATAATATTGATTCCCAGTCAAATCGCCAGTCCTTTATCCTCCTATCCATGCAGATATCTTCGTGATAGGTAAGCATAAATAGTTTAAAATCCCTTAGAGAAAATCTCTTACGGTCATGGATAATCTCCCTGTTTTCGTAGTCAAATCTGACCATCTTTTTGTTTTGTATTTCATGTCGTGGTAATTTAAAGTGAAGGTATGACAATTATTCACTACTTGAACGATAGTACTGTTAACAACTTGTCAACTTATTAACATTCGTAAACATATAAGAAATTGTAATGTCTGCTATTTATCAGAGAGAATATTGCTTCTGTTTTTCTATAGATGCTGTGTTTGAATGCTTTACGTACCTATAAAATGCTGTCGAACCATTAGTGTGTCCGCTTATATTCCTTGCCTCTATCTCACTCAATCCTTTAGATAGATGGTAGGTAATTCCACTTGCCCTTAGTTTATGTGGAGTTATTATATCATACAAAAATCTTGATTCATGGATAGGGTTTCCATTGTGGTCGTATGTATATACTATTTTCTTTTCATGTAATTCTTTGTAAGACTTCAACAAGGTTTTAAGTTGAACTCTAAAGTGTTGTTGAGAATGTGCAAATGATCCTTTACCTTCTAAGAATTTACGAACATCTTCTGGTAGGTAGAAAGATGATATAGCACCTACTCCTTTCTTAGTTATTATAGTGACTACGCTTCCATCAGATGATGCTTGAAAGTTTACCAAATCACTTACTCTCATGCAAGAATATAACATTAGTCTGGTGTAATACCATACGTCTTCAAGTTCCTTTTCTGGAGGGTTACTATGTATTAACTCTACTTGTGTAGGATCCAAAGCAATTACCTCAGTCTGCAATTCTCTCATGCTCTGTAAAGAAGGAAACAAATAACCATAATGTACCTCTGCTTTTTTTAGCGTAGTTCTTATTATTTTAAGATGTGTCTTTCTGGTGTTGTGATGTTTGCAATCATCTAACATCATGTTGAGGTATTTGTTTACATGGCTCTGTAAATTTCGGGTGACCTTCAGTCTATCCTTTCTATTGGTAACATTATTTAGGTCTAAACTCTCTATATCAAAGTTAAAGTTATAGGTAGACATTTGATTATACACTTGTCTGTAGGAAGTAATGGTAAGGTTTGAAAATTTCTTACCATAGTTTAAAATAGTTCCATCATCCAATAGGGTAATAACTTGCTCCAGTAAGGAGCGAAAGGTTCCTGTATTCATAGAAAGGTTTTTTTAAATAGTATGTATTTTGTGGATATTAGTTAATCTATCCGTTTATTATGGCATCTATTTTGTCAGAAACACCACCATAGTACTCTATGATTTTGCATGATTCTTCGAAAAATAATGGTGAGACACCAGTCTTCTTTTGATTCAACGTACTCTTCTTTGCTTTGGTTCCGTAGATGTACAGACAAACTTCTGTTGTGGGAACCTCTGGAATTTGAAGTAATTCATATGCCTTTTTACGGAACATTTCTTGTGAACGGCTTGGTCTTTTCTTATTATTTAGTTTCATTTTTAGTTAATAATTGTGAGCAGTTTTTCGGTCTCACTTCATTGTGGTTAACAAGGTTTCAGCGATTAAGCGTATAGGCATTCATGTTAACTTTGGTACTAGTCGTTTAATACAATTTACAACGTCCTCAATTTAAGGGTTTTCAAGTTTTAAAACAAGTATACTGTGCAAATGTTTCTGTAAATCTCGTGAACAGTTGTCGTCAGCCATTATTTTATGTAAAGTATCGTTGTGTATAGGCTTAAATAAGTCATCTACCTTCTCTAACACTTTATGATGAAGTGATCTAAGTAGTGATTCATATTTCTGTTTAACATCTACATGATCGGTCTTTAGGTTCACGTAATCGACAAGCACATCTTGGCTGTCTATTATGTTGCTATCAAACTCTACACTTGAAATCACTTGCATTACTGCGTTGTAATTATTTCTGAAGTCTCTGTCTGTCTCAAATAAAGCATCAAAATGTTTTAATCCATGTAGTACTGATGCATGATTCTTATCAAAGTATTTTGCAATTCTAATGTAGGTAAGATTCAACATATCTCTACTCACCTTATAAACTATTCGTCTGGCATCAACATTTTCTCTTAGTCTATTTTTTGCCATTGGGTCTGCTTTTGTTACGACTGCTACTGCATCGCAAATAATTTCTATATCGTGGTTTACTGTACTCATCTTCATCTAAATTTAATTTGTTTTGTTGTTTTACCTTCGTTCATCGTCCGACATTGCTAAAGTACAATTTAATCTGTAAACTTCCGAACATAACTTTTACTATCGTTCACGCTAAAGCAATCCCACAGCATCTGTTTCCCTCTCAGACTGTGGAACATATTGCTTATAAATTCTTCTGGTGTTCCTTTCGGAAACATTTCTTTTATCTGCATTTTTAATTCTTGATCCTTTTTACTTAGACTCATCTCCTATAGTTTTTTGCATTAAAAAATCTCTTGCTTGTGATTCTGTTTTAAAATATTCACTTGTATAACCTTCTCTATAAAGTTCTTCGCTTTGGTCATCCCAACATGACCATACTATCTTACCATTTTCAATAGTCCAGTAATCATCACCTTCATTGAAAGGATATTCAATGTCCAATTCTACACTCCCTTGTCTTGCTACGAATTCATCAATAAGTTCACGACCTTTTATTTCACGCACATAGTTCATGTACATAGTTGTTTCATCTACTAAATCTTGGACTTGCTGAAGTTGTCGTGTTATTTCAATTAGATAAGGCAAAGACCTTTCTGGGTCAAATTTATATTTCTTAGATATCGTGTCAAGGACATTGCTCTTTAAAAATTTACCCATGTTAATATTAGTTGCCATAATTATGAATTTAGTTGTTTAAATTGTAGTACAAGATTCTCTTTCCAATGGTCTTTATCTTCGATGTATTCATCTATAATTTTACCTACTAATGGAAGTTCCTCTAAACTTAAACTTGAAAGTTTACTAACTAAATTATCTATGTGATTTTGAATGTTCATATAAAATGATTCATCCTCATTAGCGAAGGCAATTATATATTTTTCCAGTTCTTTTTCTAATTGTTTTTCTGCTTGGTTTACCTTAAACCTTAGAGACTGCTTAAACATTGGCAGTTCTTTGACATCGTCTAATGCTTCTAACATTAACTGTCCATAGATTACTGCTTTGCTCACACTATAAAATACTTGTTGTTTGTTTTTCATTATCTGTTTTTGTTTATAAATAGTTTTTTATTAGATGATATATTACCATGGATATTATTGTAACTATCCATGATAATATCTGAATTTGAAAAATCCATTCTTGGGTTCTATATTTCATTTATAAATGTCCCCCAGTTTTTAATTCTTCACAATCGTATCTCAATTCCCAATCTACTTCGGCATCACTCAGACCATCATAGTTTCTTATACCACTGTTAACCTGTAATTCTGCATTGTCGTGTGCATTTAATATCTTTTCTTCCCATAGGTGTACTTGTTCTTGCAAATAGTCGTCAAGGTCAGCGTACTCCCCATTGTCTAATTTCCAATGTTCATATTCATCTTGGTCTATTTCTATTTCTACTTCTGAATATTTGTGGTATACTACTCGTTGTGATAATTGTACTTTCATGTTGTTTAGTTTTAATTGTTATTAATATTGTCGGGGGTGACCTTTAGAATTTGTGATTACTTCCTCGCCTTGTTCCTCAGTTAGTTCGGCATTGTATTCATAAAAATCAATTTCATTTTCGTTTGCCATCATGTCTTTAAAGGATTTAAATATGTGATGATAAAGACCATGCATACAAACCTCCCATTCGTCCATTTTTGCATTGTAATAGTAAACGTACTTACCATGGTCTAAATACCCTTCTTCAAGCAACAAATCACTATCACCTTTTTCCATATTCCAGTGACCTTCTGTACCAGTTGCGTTTGCTCTCCAGAAATTCATATCTCAAGGTTTTTAATAAATACTACTACTGCTTCAAAGACATCTTGAATACGACCATAAGGAACTACATCCAATAGGTTCTCTCTGTATTCGTTTTCAAAAAACTTTTCATCTCGACTTATTTTTCCTACGACTGGCATTAGCCAATCCCAAGACAAGTTGTAAGACAACTCTCCTTCTTCAAACCAACTACCTTCAAATAAATCTTGGTGATAATAGTTAAGTATTCCCGTATTAAATATCTCGGTTTCTACCTCCATAAATTCTGCTATTAGTCTATTTCCCTCCATATTATATAGTTTTATTGTGTTCGTTAATAAATTCTACTACTGCTTTATGCACCTCGTTTATATCACTATACAAACTAATGTTAAGCATCTCTTGTGGTACTCCCTCACAATATTGCTCTATCTTTTGGACTACTGGGATCAGCCAATCCCAAGAGGTTTGAAATAGTAGGTGTCTACCTAAATGAGTGTCATCTTCTTTTGACATAGTGGCTACCCAAACTTCTCCACCTTTTGTATACTCATTTGATAAATTAGAAACATCTTCTAATTCATATTCCATAAATTCTGCTATTAGTCTATTTCCTTCCATGTTATATAGTTTTAATCTTCAGTGTTAATTAGTTTATGGTTTTCGCAATGCCAATCTATTACATTCCAATTGATACCTATGTTGGCATCATGATACCTCTCTACATCTTGCAGTACTTTAAAACCTTGCTCATCTGTACATTCGTAGCCAAGAGAACGAATATCATCGACTCCCCATCTAATTGTAATTTTTGTTTTACTCAGAGTTCGTATCCATGTGTCTGGTGATATTATACCTAATTCTTTTTTAGTGAATAATATTATTGCTTCATCAAAATCTAATCCTTGATTTTCCCAATTAAAATCGTGTGAAAATTTATCTTGAAATTTTTCTGCTAAAGCATACGCTTTGTCGAATGTTTGAAAGATTGTCCCACCTAAAACATCCTCATTTATAATGATGGATGTAATTAATGCTAAATCCTTTTGTCTTAAATTCTGTGGCATATTATATAGTTTTAGTAATGACATAAACATTGTTAAACTTCTTAGGATCTGATTTAGTTGTGACTGAGATATCAAACGGAAATCCACTTGGTCTCACTCTTACTCTTCCTTGGCTATCAACACCATCTTGTTTTACGATTGCTTCTCTGATGTTTCCACTATCGTGTAATCGTACTTTGTCTCCAATCTTGTAATTCATATTATATAGTTTAAATAAAAGGCTTAGTTGCCTTAGATACTGAGAGGGGATTCGAACCCCTCTGCATCCAATCCAGTAGGTAATATTATTTGTACCAACCATACGTTGGTAACTTCTTGCATTGTCTTGTACTGCTACATGATGTAAGTGATAATAGTATTACTAATATGTAGCATATTGCCATCAACTTTAACCATAACTTTGTTGCTTTCTTCATATCTATTTTAGTTTTCGCCATATTTTATAAATTCTACTATTGCTCGGTAAACTGCCTTAATCTTGTGTGTACCAGTTATATTAATATTGGTATTTTCAATATCGACATTGCACATGTCAATAGTAAATCGATATGCATCACCATCACTATTTCTTAGGGACTCTATTTTATCCACTACTGGCATTAACCAATTCCATTCGGTATGGTATTTCATTGATTCAATAGGCATGATTTCTATCCAACCAGATAAATTCATAGTGGTCATTACAGCGTTATCTTCAGAATATTTATAACCCATAAATTCTGCGATTAAATTGTTGTTGCTAACTCTGGAATGAGCATACTTGCTGTTCTCTGGTTGGCTCATTTCCTCCGCAATTGCTTTAGCGATATTGGTAAGTGATTTTAAATTTGACATTGTTAGTTTGTTTTTAGTTTATAATTTATCATATCTGGATTGAATTTCTCAAAATTCTCCTTTGCCCATTTAACTGCATCGTCATAAGATTCGAACTCAATTCTGTCTTGCTTGAAGTTTTTATCTTTGTTTAAGTAGTCAATGTATGTCGCAGTTAAGATTAGTCCATCATTTGGGGTGACCTTCTCAGACTCTAAGGTGTAGTACTTATCGAACTCTTCTTCACCTTCTTCATAGAATACACCATCAACCTCTACGAATTGTATATCATCTGGACACTCCCAGTCTGTATAGTAGTAGTATTCATGCTCGTAGTAATCGTGTAATAAGAAGTCATCAGTTAAACTACCTTCCGATACAAGGACATCGTAATCTGGATTGCCTTTCTTTTCTACCTCTCGTATATGTTTTATCATATCCGATTCGTACTTAATGTACATCTCACCATCATTAATTAAATACCCACTGTCCATACCTTCTCCAGTTATGCAACATCTTCTTGGGTGTAGTTTTATGCTCTGTGCCATAGTATATAGTTTTATTGGAATTGTAAATCACCAGATTTAACTTCGCTGTTTTCTACCTCTATGTAGCCAACATCTTCCCATTGTTCACCTCTCCATTCTATGCGACCATTCAGTAACAATCCCCATCCTTTGAAGATGTACTTAATTACGTACTCAAGCCACTCTACGTAGTTGTAGAATTTCTCTCCTCCATCCCATTCTAAGTAATGTTTTCCATCCTCTTCATAGATTTCCCAACCTAACCATATTGATGGCTTACCATTAGGCTGATAACCATCCTCGTGTCGTTTCTCTTTGAACTCATTGTAAGTGTCAACCATATCCTTTGTAAGTGGTATGTTGAATTCTAATGTTCCTCTAAAATCTGTAGTGTATCCCATGTTGTATAGTTTTAAATTTCAAAATCTTTGCAAAATGTCCAATCGTAGCATCCAAATCCATGGTTGGTTGTGTAGATGTATCCAAGCGATACAAGTTTAGACACAATCTTACCAGAGTGTCTTTGAACAGCATTGTCGTAAACTCCACCACCACTATCACCCAAATAACCATCACATACTTTTGCGTAGTTATGCTTTTCTAATCCCTCTATGCATAGTGCTACATAGTCCCTTACTTTTTGTACATCTTCCATATTATATAGTTTAAATTGAAGGAGCATCATTGCCCTTTACCACCAAAAACTCGCACATTTCTGTGCAAGTCATTAGCGGTTGGTATTGGTTAGTTAGCCTATGATACCAGTTGTGAAAACTTGTTGAACACTTTCTGGTCTAATCTCTGTAGACCTCCGATGTACTTAGACTCCTCTCTGCTTCTGTCTGAGCCACCTTTATGCGTAGTGTAATGTGTTACACCAGAAAACAATCCCCATAGCGTCTGACCCTTGTATGACATCTCTTTTACTACAGACTGTACAAGGTCTGATGTCTGATTCAGTTTTCTGGTACTGAACTTTTCTTTGGCTGATACCTCACCTAATGAAACATCCACACCAGTAATCATGTTGATGGTTTCGTTCACTTGTTTTTGGGTGACCTTGTAATTAGTCATAGAAGAGAATATCTCAAATAAAGACTTATCCGCTTGTTCCATGTTCTCCAGTATACGTAGAGACCTATTAATCGCATCTCTCATATTACGTGTATGCCTAACACCATTTTCTAACTCTTTGCTAATTGCACTAAACTGGTTAGCACATGAGATAGTAGTTCCAGTTGTTCCCCATCGTAATGAAGTGGAACCATCATGTGAGTTGATTGCTGTTGCTTTTCTGGTAATAGTATCATCACCAATTTTAACTGGGTTTAAATCTACTTGCAACATCACTTTTCTACCACCTTTGAATTCAGCACCATTTGAGATAGGTTGACCAATTGCATCTGAGATTTGTAAAACAAGTTCAGCAAGTTCTAAGTTCTGGAATGTTTCGTACTGGTCAGTGAATGCACCAAAGCAATCGTTATTGTCTGTTCTTACAACACCAAAGAAACCGCTGTCATGTTTAGGTGATGCAAATGTGTCACCAAGTGGGTTAGGTGTAGAAAATTGTAATGGATACTTTTGTACTGACCAATCTAATTTGAATTTGTGAAGTAATACCTCTGCTTGTGTAGGGTTTACACTTGTCAAGTTTGTGTTGATGAATTGACCATTTTCGTTGATGTACATAATATTGTATAGTTTAATTAATGTGGCATTATTGCCTTTACCACCAAAAACTCGCACATTTCTGTGCAAGTTGGTAGCGGTTGGTTAGTTTGATTAATACCTATTAATTCCAACTGATGTTAAGCCATCTTGCATTGAAAGTGAATAACCTTGTTCAATAAGATTATTAAATACAGATGCACAACAGTCTTTGATTCTTATAGTGTATTCATTTACACCTAAATCGCCTACATGCTCACCATGAGGTTTATTAATAAAAAGTTGCGTTGAATGGTTTTTTGCGATGATTCCGATTGCAGTAACAAATTGTTTTGAGTTCATATTGCTTAGTTTTAAATTGTTATTAATATAATTCTGATTTCTCTATCTGTTTAACCTCTCTTGATGGTAGTTCACTGGTATACTCTAAGTATTTGTTAAATGAACTCTCACATTTTCTGTCGATTTGTCTCAACTCCTTAGAGTCGTATTCACATTCGTTCTCATCTAAGTTGTCATAGACTAAGTCTCTGGTGTTATTGAATGCGTTGTGCTTTAACAACCAGTTAACTGCCTTGTTTACTGTTGCTTGATGTTTCTTGTTTAATGCGGTGATTCCAGTGTTGGAACCAGTTGATTGTGAAGTAGTTAGCGTAGTTTTAGTCATCATATTGCTTAGTTTTAGGACGTTCAGTTATGTTGAACGATGGTACAAATATAGTGTTTTTATTTAGTTATAAACAAATGTGAATAACGATTAATTAGCAAAACACCAGTGTATCACCTATAAACTATGAAGAAAATAATTTCGAACCATCGTCCAAGTGGGGGGTAATTCTATTTACTGGTAAGATATTGTCTGTGCTGTAGTAGTAATTCCATAGCAAATGGTCGGCACCAACTTTCATTTAGTATTGCCAACTGGACAGCAGAAAAATCCATCGCACGAATTTTTTCTGGGGTGTATTCTATTCCAGTATCATAGTTATGTTCAATCATGATGCGAACTTACCTTACATGTATGCGGATATACTGCACACATCTGGGGGGTAATTTCTGTGATTTGGACAAAAGGATGGATGATGTTGGTTACCAGTAAGTTAAGGGCGTTTTTACTGGTTTCTGGTATTCTCCAGTTGAAAATGATTTGGGGGTGACCTTATTGAATTACTGTAGGGGACTATACAAATCCCTAATAAGATAATTATATAATCTACGGACTTGTAGTCTACCGGTTAATGTGATACAAAACTGCTGTCCCTTGTATGAATCCTTCTTTGTTAACCTATCAACAAAACCAAGTTCCAATAGTTTCTTGTGTTCTCTATAGACTGGGTATTGATTCTGTTTACTGGATAACCAATCCATCTTATCACAAATGTCTATTACTTGTGGCATAGTATAGAACGTAAAAGAAGATGTGCATTCACTCTCACGTATCGCACATGCTAAAAATACCATCACAGTTCTGTACTGTAGTTCATTGTCCAATGACCTCACAAACTTGTTAACTGCACGTTGATGGCTGAACAGTTCCACTATCTTTTTCGCTACTACCATTGGCTTAAAGTATTATCATAGATCCGATTTTTTAGCAGCAGGATTTGCCCCCTGCTTCGACTTCCATAGATCAGATTATCTGGCAACATTTTACCTCTAACTTGTGGTCTGTTTACTATGTCATTCATGTTGGTTTCTTTTGTTTGTTTTGTTATGTGAGAAATTCTGCACAACATTACTCCGTTTAGACAACTGCGTTCTATAATTTCCATTACAGCATTCTGGTATTCATATGCTGTGAGTTTTTCCCTTTTCCTCTAATATTACAGCAATAATGCTTACAAAATGACTGCTGTGTATCTATAACAGACTGTATATCAGCACTGTAGTAGTATAGTTGTTAGTCCTAAGTGGACTACATTTCCTTTTCCAGATGCATTTTTCTTTGGGTACCCAGTCATCCAAATCCCATTCCCTTTTTCCCGCACGACCACCATATGATATGTATTAACCCATGAAAACATCTACAATGCCCTTCTGAGCAAATGTAAGAAACTTTTAGCAATTTTAAATAGTAATATACCGGTCTGTTTTTTTGATGATCTTAGAACCTAAAAAAAGGATGCAATTACTCAAAAGATGTATTATAATAGTTTAATTTAAAATACTAGTATATTATATAGTATATTAAATATATATATATTATATTATAGAAAGGCTAGCCATTTTGTCTACCTGTGCTAGCCAGTATGTCCATCAGTTAATAACACTGTGGATTTCTTTTATTAACAAGTTGCTGAACTTATGTTCATAAGTCTATATCTTAGCATCATATGAATATGATTGGGCAAAGAATAGCGATTAAGGTTTCTAAAAAATACAACGATGAAGTTGAGTTTGAGAATGGAGGCAAGTTATATCTAGACGTGTCTTATAATCCAGAGCATCATGTCACAATATGCGGGGAGGTCGTGGCTCTACCAAGAGGTGAATGGTGTAAAAGCACTAGAGGAGACTTTATGAAACAGGAAATGGAGGTAGGCGATATGGCTTATTTCAATTATTTAACTGTTAGTAAAGATAATCTTATTACTGGAGAGAAGGACGTTTATTTAGCCGATTTAGAGGAATGCTTTTGTTTTGTAAGAGGAGGATCTTTGACTGCTATTTCCAATCACGTTCTTATTGAGCCTCACATGGATGAGGAAAAAATCGGATCTATAATCATGGGACCACCCAAGCGTAGCGAAGTAAAAGGTTACGTAAGGCACATAGGTACACCATTGAAGGGTAAAGAAGCACTTGGTTTAAGTAATGGGGATGCAGTTCGTTTTCACGAGCGTAACTCTTTTCTTAATAAAATTGAGGGTGTGGAATATTATGTAATGCATCAAGACGATTTATTGGGCAAGGAACTAAATGGAGGAAATTTATAGCATACCAGAGTGCATTTTCGAGCACGCAAGATTATACGTGGACACAAGGGTCATGGCAAACAGAGACCACTACAAAAAACTTTACTGGAAGTCCAGAAGTTATCAGTACAAACACCCCATTTTATTTGATGACCCAGTAGACAATGAGTTCTACACAGATTTTAAAGGAATATTAGGTGAACTTTTAGTAAGGCACCATTATGATTTAAAAGGCATTAATTATACAACCTCAGCATTTGTTAAAGAGAAGGGTGTAAGTGATCCAGATTTAATAGTTGATGAAAAGAAGATAGATGTTAAAGGCTGTGAGAGATCTTTAAAGGTAAATATGTTTACAATAGATAAGTTAGATGTTGACTTTATATTGTTTGTTCTATTCCTATCGGATCGCAGGTATATCTTAAAGCAGTTTGAAAAGGAGAAAATAAAGAAATGGAAGGTTGTTACGATCAATGACAGAAATAAGTATTATGAATTTAAGATTGATAAGCGACAGTATAGATATGTCACCCCCGAATTAAAAGAACAAAGTAATGAATAGAGGAGAAGGAGTTTTAGCAAGAATAATAGAAGACGCAGAGGAAGATGTATTGATTGCTGATGGTTTTGACGATGCGGTAATGGGTATTGAACATAATTCTTCAAGGTTGATATATTCTGTATCTCTATGTATAGAAATCCTTATGGATGAGGGTATGAACATGGAAGACGCTCTTGAACATTTCAATTACAATGTAAGTGGAGGATATGTAGGGGAATTAACCCCGATATGGTGTTGGGACATTTAATTACCCCCAAATAAAAAATTTTCGAAATGAGTAGACTAGAAAGAAAGCCGGATGAAACTTTACAACAATGGGTTGATAGGGTAAGTGTTAAAAAACCCCTATTGGACGAAACGGCATGGGTGGCGATAGGGTTAATAGTGTTCTGCTTAATATGCATAGCAATTATAGAAATCACTGCTTAATGAAAAACCACACCAAAGTATATCACGAAGCATTTTGTATCGAACCAGGAGAATGGATTGGATGTGAAGTGTGTGATAGAACTGCTGTAGATATTCATCATATACATGCTAGAGGAATGGGAGGCAATAAAGAAGCGGATACCCCCGAAAATCTTCAAGCGTTGTGCAGAGAGTGTCACATCTACTTTGGGGATAAGAAACAATTTAAACGAATGCTAATAACTATGCACCATGAAAGATTACAAAACATCTACTGAACCTGGAAGTCAAGTTGAAATACCTGTACCAAAAATGTCTAAACAAGACATACTCAATAAGATTCTAAAACTTAAGTTAGAACATCCATATCATCCTAGTATACAAGGACTACAACAAATGTTAGATAAATTATAAGTTACTTACGGCACGTTCGATCTTGTCGATCACAGTAAGTTTCACACCATAAAGTTCTGGTGCGTTGGAGGTTTCTAAAGCAGCCAAAACATCTAATAGTATTTCTAATTTTCTTATTAATAAAACATCTTCTGCTTGCTTATCGGTTATAGATACTATATGTTCTGACATATTATTTATTTTTTATTTTCTTGATTTGTTTGATCATTTGCGGTGAAGGACCTTTCTTAGGATTCTTTACATTACGTATATTATCCCACAACCCTCTCTTAGAAAAACTTCCATCTGCACGTTTAATCATTTCCCTATTTTTTTCATTGCTACTTTGTGAGCCTTAGAAAAAGATTCACCATTACGCATAGCACCTATCATATACTTCATATGTTCTGTTGAATGATGTGAAGAGTGTTTCTCCATAGTAGACTTTTGCTTTTCAGACAATCCACTCATGTCAACTTTTTTAATTTTCTGGTGAGCCATAAGTTAATATTTAGGTTTTGCTTTTGGTTTTGAGATAGGTTTCGGTTTAGTTTTTTTGATTTTAGTGTATACCATAATTAAGCGTTTTTAGTGTTATTATATCCTGGAAGTCTACTTTTCTCTTTTCTTCCTTTGTTTATCGATGATAATTCAAAGCCAACTATTTTACCATTTTTATGAGAAGCATCTTTACCATCGCCATTACCATAAGTACCCTTATCTCTATTGTACTTTTTTAGTATGGTTCTGTATTTAATCTGCTCAGGAGATGACTGAAACTTTCTGTACTCATCTTTATAGTCTCTTTTGGCTGCCATTATCTAGTCTTTCTCCTTTAAAATCTTATTCCTCTCCTTAAAGTCTTTATTTTGTGCTAACAGTTCTGCTTTTGCTGCTTCATAACCTTCATCACCTGGGTTGATAGGTACACCATTTACTTTGATATTACCAACTCCATTTTCATACGCCTGTCCAATTCCACCTGTAACTGTTCTCCCCTTTGAAGTCTCTTTTTTAACAATAGGTTTAACCTCTTTTTTGACTTCTGGCTTTTCTACTGGCGGCTTTTTCTTAACAATCTCTTTTACCTCTTCAACCTTATCCTTAACATCCTCTTTAACATTATTAAGTACTTCTTTACCTTTATTAGCAAGCCTTTTAAGTAAACTAGGCTTCTTATCTTTATTCTTTTGTTCTTTATATTTTTTCTTTATTTCTCGCTGCTCATACTTTCTTTCAAGATTCATAGCCTTATTCTCCTTACCCATTGCTCGTAGGTATGCGATTCTTTGTCTTTCTTCTTCGTTCATAATGTTATAATCTAAAGTTTATACCTGCTTTGAGAAAGACTAAGTTCTTATCCCAAAATTTTGTTTTTTCGTACTCAGTAAATATCCCTATGCTCTTGTTAATGTTCCATCCAAAAATGAGTCCGTAATTAAAGTCTACCCAATCATCTTTTCCTGTAAATGTTTCATAACTATATGCCTCGTCACCAAAAATGTGTTTATGTTTTGGAAATATATTTCCCCAGGAGTGTATCCACCACTTGTCTCTAAAGTGATAATAATCAGCACCTATTACAGCACTTAATGTTCCTAGTTGACCAATAGCATTTAATTCAGTCTCGTTGTAATCATTTACAATATCTTCATAATCGTTTCTTCTGAAATCTAGATCAGTATCTGCTATTCTCTCACCTTCTTCATTTGACCACCACCAATCATTACTATCTAATTCTCCATCGTTATCAGAGTCAATACCATAATAATTATCTTGGAAGCCATATTCATACGCTAGATCCCACCAAGGTAAATCTTCTAAGTACGTAGCAATTGGGGAATAGCCATAAGGTTGATGTGTTCTTACCGCAGCACCTGCTGACACACTAAACTTTTTACCAATTGGTAATCTTAATCTAAGATCAGCAGTTTTGTAGTCTAAGTTAATTAACCCATTTTGTTGCAGTTCTACTTTAGCAACCCAATAGTTAGCAATGTATCTAATAAAGTATCTTTGACTTTGGAATTCTCTATTTTGCTGAGATCCTTTCGAGTACTGGAATAAATATTCTAATCCTTTTATAGCACCTATATTACTATTTAAAGAAGATAAAGACTCAGTACCATCATAAAACTTTTCTGCTTTATTTTCATAATCCATTCTAGCAATCTTTCTAATACCAAATGTTACCATATAGTCATTTGATTGCTCTGGTGTAACATCAACAAGGTCACCCGCTTGCGTTACAAAGTATTGTGATGTTTGTGTTAGTGGACTGCTTTCGGTATAACTACCAAATACAGTACTATACTTAAGTATCTTCTTAACAATTTGAGCGTTAAGGGAAGTACTGAATAGTACTATTAATAATAATAATATTTTTCTCATAATTTAAAATTTGCTCTCTATAAGTGAATTTATTTTTTGTTCTATTTGCTCTTTTGAGTCTTCTGGAAGTTTTAAACTAATACCGCTTTCTAATCTTAGAATTTCTTTTCCATTTGAGAAAACAATAACTGTAGGTAGGTATTTGACTTTTTCTGCATCAAATATTTTTTTGTCTTTTTCTATTTTGAAATTATAGAGAAAATGGTCTTTAAAAAATTTTAAGTCTATTTCCGCATCAGACGTGAAACTTGCGGAGAACTGACAAATACTTATATCGTCTTTATACTCTTGACTATAAGCCTTGAATCCAATAAAGAGTAACAATAGAAGTGTTATGTTTTTCATTTTCGGGTCGTTAACTCATAGAGACGAGCATCCATCTTTTCTAAATGATTTTTGATCTCGTTAATATCCTCTTTAATATTATTTACATCCGACTGAACTCCTTCGACTGTAGATCTAATTAATTCATCTTTGTATGAAAACTCTATTTTTGATACTTCAGGTACCGGTGAATTCATAGCCTTCTGGATGTCTGATTGAAGAGTAAAGTACATTGTTGCCAAACTAACTGCAAAGCCTATAACCATCCCTAATGTTTTCAGATCTAAAACAAACTTTGTCTGTTGACTTATTTCGTGAGCCATCTATATTTTTTTTATACTTAATTTAATTACCTGTTTATTAGACAACAATATCTAAATCAACGAACCGTAAATATAATAGTTGCTTATAGTTAAAGACTAAAAATTTTGTACCCAAAATAGGGTAGTAAAACCGAGTTGTAAAATTTTACAATCACCTCACTCAATTCCTATATTTTTACCAAAACCAACAATATGTCTTTAACAGAAATCTTCAACACTGAGGACTTTAGGAAGATGATATTTAACCCATTCAAGGTTAAAGGATCGTTAAAAAAAAAGTATCCTAAGATGAAAATGTTTAGCAGTTTCCAATCTGCTGATGATCAGATGATTGCGTATGTCCTATATGTATATGATCAAAACACTCCAATGAAAGAACAATTTCCTGATCTTAAAATAAGAAAAGAACAGTCCGCAATTCTAGCCGGATTTGACTTAGTTAAAGACAATGAGAAACTGCATAATATGTTCTTCTTTCTTTCTGATCAATTAAAGGATATGGTTGATGAGTTTTTAAGAAAACAAAACAATAGAATTTGGTCTATGATAGTATCAAATGAGCAAACTTTTTTTGAATATCAGAAAAAACTATTAAGCCCTGTAGAGGGTGACAGAGATAAAGACATATTACAAGCGTTACAAATAAAATCTAAAATCATGGATGATTTAAACACCATCAATGATAGGCTAGATGCGTATTATCAAAAACTGTATGGAGAAGACCAGGAGTTATTGAAGACAATAAAAGCGGATAAAAGGTTAACACCAGAATTCATTGCTAATTTATGATAGTAAACATTCAAGGAGTAGAGTTTACATTGCCGCCAAAGGGAAAGGTATTTAATGTAATTTCTAAAGAAGAAGAGAAGAGACCTATAATAACTAGTTCTTCGGTAAAGGCTGATCAGGTTTGGATAAGAACGGAGTTGCCTGAGAATTATACATATAAACGAAATGCAGAGTTATTACGTCAAGCAGAGGATAAAGATTTTTTTGATGTTGAGTTAGAGAATTTTAGATCTCAAGAATGGGATAGAAGATTGAATGGGGTTTGGTTTATGAATAATGGTAAAGCCGAATACTTAACTGGAATGCATTATTTATTTTTAAACTGGTGGAAGATAGATATCGGATACCCTAGTTTCAGAAAAGTAGATCAAGATTACTTTTATTTTTTACAAGCATCTATTAACGATCCTAACTCTTTAGGAATGATAGAGATAACTAAGCGTAGGCAAGGTAAGACTGTTCGAGCCGGTGTGTTTATGTTTGATTTAATATCTAGGTCTAAAAACAAGAACGGTGGAATACAATCTAAAACAGCAAACGATGCTAAAAACAATGTATTTGCAAAGTCGATTGTAGGACCCTTCAAAAAACTACCAGACTTTTTTAGACCAGTATATGATCAATCTAAGGGAGTTACTCCAACATCAGAGTTAAGATTTTATAGAACAACATTAAGAGGAAAAAAATCACTAGAAGATTTAGGTAAACCAGAACTTGAAAGCCAAATAGATTGGAAGAGTTCAGAAAAATATGGATATGATGGAACAAAATTACACAGGTACCTTGGTGACGAGGTTGGGAAAACTATGGAAGTGGATGTCTGGGAAAGGCATAATGTTGTACGTTTCTGTTCGGAATTGGATGGTGAGTACATTGGAAAATTGCTTTACACAACCACTGTTGAGGAAATGGAGTCAGGTGGTGAGTCGTTTAAAAGACTTTGGGACAACAGCGACCAGGGAAGTAGAAATATACATGGTAGAACTCCCAGTGGATTATTTCGATTCTTTACTCCCTCATATAAAACCTTATACTTCGACAAATATGGTCATGCAGATGAAAAACGTGCTAAGGACTATTATTTGGCTGAACGTGCAAATCTTATCAATGATGATCGTGCTTTGTCAAGCATTATTAGAAGGAATCCGTTCACTATTGAAGAGGCTTTTAGGATAGATGGGGAGAAATCTTTGTTTAATGCAATGAAGTTAAATGATCAGATTGATCGTATATCTTGGAATGATAATCTTTATACTAAAGGTAATTTTGAATGGGTTGGGGATAGAGAAACAGGTTCGGTAGAATTTAAACCCATGTCTAATGGTAGGTTCAATGTAACCTATCTTTTTGATGATGAAAAAGACGCTAATATAGTTATTAAAAGAGGTAAGAATTATCTACCTACCAGAAAGAATGAGTTCGTTATTGGATGTGATCCATATGATCATGATAGCACTGTAGATCAAAGAAGATCTAATGGAGCCTTTTACGTATATAAGAAGCACAACCCAGTATCAAATTTTTACGACAGTTCATTTATAGTTGAATACATTTACCGACCAAGCACCGCAAGACAATTTTACGAAGATGTTTTGAAGTGCTGTCACTATTATTCTTGTCAACTTCTTTTTGAAGATAATAAGATCGGTATTAAAAACTACTTTGAAGACAGAGGATACTCTGCTTTTTTAATGTATTTACCGGGTAGTGCTAAACCTGGAATGAGTGGATCAGTGAGAACTCATCAACAAATTGCAGAAGTAACTGAAGAATATATAGAAAGTAATATAGAAAGAGTTTGCTATCCAGAATTGTTAAAAGACTGGTTAGAGTTTGATATAAGTAAAACAACAAAATTTGATGCGGCAATGGCAGCAGGGTACACTCTTATAGCAGATAAAAATATTCTATTAAGGAATTTTTATACAAAAGGAAATCTAGTAGAAGCAAAATCAATGTTTAAAAAGTTCAAGGTAGGATGATAAAAAACGAGAGTAAAGCAAACTATCCAAACCATAATGTAGACCCTAGTCAAAAGGGTAAGGATTGGTGTTTGTCATATGCAAAAGCATCATGGTCTGATTATACAAATCATGGCACGCAATCATTTAATAATAATCGAGGGTCTTATACTAAGATCAAAGATTATGCACAAGGAAATCAGTCAGTAAATAAGTATAAGCAACTTATGAATGTTGATGAAGCAGACAATGAAAGTTGGATTGCTATTGATTGGTCTGTGCTACCTATTGTTCCAAAATTCAGACGAATTGCACTTGGTAAATTAAACAAGACAGAATACAATATTACCGCTACTCCAATTGACGCAATAGCACAAGCAGATATAGAAAATTACTATAAGCGTACTAAAGCAAAAATGGATTTAAGAAAGTCTCTTTCTAAGACCGTTCCGGGAATGGAAGAATTTAGTGCATTAAAAAAAGCACCAAAAGATCCAGTAGATGATGAGGAACTAGAGATGCACATGAATTATACTTTTAAGCATAATGCATCTATTGAAATGGAGCAAGGTATTGACCTTGTATTTCATACAAATGGAATGGATGAAAAGCGTAAGCAAATAATGGAATATTTATTTGACTTCGGTGTTGCGGGATATAAAGAATATATAGACAGCAATGGTTCTGTTAAAGTTAGGGTAATAAACCCTGCTAAGTTATTGGTATCTCATTGTAATAAGAGAGATTTTTCTGATAAGATACATATAGGAGAGGTTACAGAAATGTCTATTGCTGATTTAAAGCAAAGGGCAGGTGATCAATTTAATGAAAAAGAATACCAAGACATTGCTGAAAGGTTTTCAGGAAGAAAAGGTCCTACAAGTATGAATACTCCTACTAGAGCGTATTCCAAGGATTACGATGATAGTAAATTGCTTGTGTTGGAAATAGAGTTCTTTTCTGTTGATCAAATGGTACATGAGTCTAGAACAGATAGAAGAGGAAATAAGAGATTTGGTAGAGCAGGATATAGTAGCCAAAACAAAAGAAAAAATAAATATATAAGGTCTTCATACAAAACGGTATACAAAATATCATGGATTGTTGACTCAGAATATTGTTTTGATTATGGCTTATGTAATGATATGAAAAGAGTAAAGTCTAAGTTAATGGACACAGATCTTTCTTACCATTTATTCGCCCCAGATTTTCATAATATGAAGCCATTAGGAATAATGGAACAACTAATACCTATTGCAGATCAGATACAGATATCATGGTATAGACTTCAAAACACAATTAATCAGGCTAGACCCAAGGGTATCATGATAGAACTCGGTGCATTAGAGGATATTCCTTTAGGTGCAGGAGGTCAGCAAATGAAACCAATGGATGTGATCGACTTGTTTAACAAGACAGGTACATTAGTTTATAGAAAAAATGATATTGGTGGTAAGGCAACAAACTATAAGCCAATAGAAGAGTTGGAGAATGGATTAGGTAGAGACGCTATGACGTATTACCAAGTAATTCAGAACAACATTGAAATGATTAGACAGATTACTGGTCTTAATGAATTCACTGATGGTTCTACTCCAGATGCAAGAGCATTAACTACTACTGCAAAAATGGCTGCTCAAGCAACTAACAATGCACTAGCACATATAGAGCAAGGAGAAAGATACTTATTAGAACAACTAGCATCTTCTGTTATTATAAGATTACAAGATAGTGTAAAGAAAAATCCAATTGAAGGATATGTAAGATCTCTAGGTAAAAAATCTATGGAGTTCTTTAAAATGTCCCCATCTGTTGGAAAGCACGAGTTTGGAGTTAAAATAGAAGATAGACCAAGTGATGAGCAAAAGCAAAGGCTAATGCAAATTCTTCAAGGGAGTGTTGCTCAAGGGCAAGTAGATTTTGAAGATGCTGTTTACATAGAGCAAATAACAAATCTAAAGCAGGCACAGCAAGTTCTTGCTTATAGAATGAAAAAGAAAAGAGAAGAGGCTCAGGCTAATGCTGAAAAGCAACAGCAAATGAATGGTCAGATTCAACAGCAATCTGCACAAGCAGCAGAACAGTCTAAACAACAGACTTTGCAAATGGAGATGGAAATGAAAATGAAGATGGAGCAAATGAAGTCTGAGTTAGCATCTAAGTTGCAAAAAGAAAAGTATGAATTTGAACTAGAGATAGAAGGTATTAGACAAGCATCTAATTTAGAAAGAAATGCAATGGATAATCTACCTACTAAAGAAATGGGTATGAAAATGATAGATCAGCCTGGAGTTGAGCAATAACAATTAACAAACAACAAACAAATTATAATTATGGAAGAAGAATTCGACTTGTCTGCATTCAAAGTTGTAGACGAAAATGGAGAGGCTCAACCTGTGGACATTCCACAAGCAGAGAGTCCAGAGGAAACTCCTGAAACCGAAGAGGTAAAGGAAGAAACAGAGGTAGAGAATACCTCCGAAGAGCAAACAGAGGTAGAAGAAACTCCTGTTGCAGAGACAGAAGTTGAAGAGCCTGCTGAAGAAGCAGAAAAAGAAATTGGTAAGCCGGATGAGTTGTTTAGTCAACTTGACGCTATATCTAAGGATTTAAGCAACGGTAAAGCGGAAAACTTAGAAGACTTTTTTGACGAGTACAAAAGGATGAGAGATTCATCAAGTGCTGAATTTAAAGATGACTTCATTAAAAATGCAGTCGAATATTACAATGAAACTGGAAACTTGACTCCGTATTTAGAGGCGACTTCAGTTAACTATTCAGAAATGTCTGACGAAAAGGTCATGAGACGTGACCTAGAACAGGCTAATCCTACCCTTTCAAAAGGAGCAATCGAAAGATTGTATACTAGGGAAATAGTTGACAAGTACTCTTTAGACGAAGACAAATTTGACGAGGACGAAGTGGAACTTGGTAAGGAACTTCTGGCAGCAGATGCAACTAAACTAAGAGACAAGTATGTTGACGAACAGAAAAACTTCACTCAACCTGTCAAAGAACAAACTGAAGAAACTGAAACTGTAAACCAAGAAGAACAACGTGCTAAATGGACAGAAACTGTTTCATCTCATGAAAAAACTAAAGACGTGATGGATAACAAGCGTATTTTAGTTTCTTATGGTGATGAGAAATTCTCTTATGAAGTCGAAAACCCGGAATCGCTACAAGAAATGACTATCGATAACAATAAGTTTTTTGATTTATTCAAAGATGACAAAGGTGATGTTGATTTTGACAAGTGGTATCGTGTATTGGCTTACGCTTCCGACCCTGAAGTTTATGATTCGTCCCTTATTTCTCATGGACAAGAACTAGGACAAGAAAAAGTAGTTTCGGATTTAAAGAATCCTACTGCTCCTACAAAAAGTTCAAGAGATTATAAAAAAACCGAAAGCCCATTTGATGGTCTGTTTGGTGCTTTGAGTAGAGGTGACTCAGATGTTAAAATAATTCGTTAATAAAAAAATTTTAAAAATTAAATATGGACAATTCTAATTACATTAGTTCTCTATCATTCTTACAACATTCATTTGTTCAAGGAAGAGAGATCTTATCAAGCGTCTTAGACGTACAAAACGAAGAGGAAGGATTTCTTGACGTTATGCAGGCATTAGGTAAAGTAAAGCCTACTAGCCAACCAGTATATCATTCATTCGTAAATGAAGCGTTATACAAAAACAACACTATCACCATTTCAGAAGCAGGTTCTGGAACTGGAAAACAAACAGATATCACAGTATCAGCAGCAGGTAATGCAAGAGTTGGTGACTTGATGATGGGAGTTTCTGGTAACGTATACTTGATTCAGAAAATTGATGCTACAGCAGGAATCACTTTCACTCCAGTAGATGGATCGGGTGTTGCTACTGATTATGATGCAAGTGGAGACAAATTTGTTGTTTTCTCTAATGCACAAGGAGAAGGATCTGGTTCACCAGACCCAATCAAGTACGGATTGACTAAGCAGTCAAACAGAGTGCAAATCTTTAAAAACAAATACAGAATTTCTGATGTTGCTAAAGCGTCAAAAATCACTGTTGAGTATAAAGGTAAGCCTTACTTTATGTACAAAGGTACTTACGAAGCATTACAGAGATTTAGAGGAGATATCTCTAACTCATTGATGTTTGGTAAAGGATCAGGAGATTACTATGCAGGTGCAACTGTAGGAGATATGGCAGATGCAGGTGGAAACGCTGTGCAGACTACTAATGGTCTTCGTGAAGAATTAAGATCAGGTGGTATCCTTGAATCAGGATCTCCTTTTGATTTCAATTCAAATGTACTTACAACATTAACAGATCTTACTAAGGCTCTTAACAAAGCAAGAGCACCAAAAGATTACTGGATGTGGTTAGGTACTGATGCTAATATCAAAATGGATAATGCATTAAATGGTTTAGATGGTACTGGTTTTACTAGTGCACGTTTTGCTGTTGATGGAAGATCTATTGATTTAGGTGTTGACAAATTCAGTTTATATGGTAGAACATGGAATAAGAAACAACTTTCTATTCTTGACCATAATGAACTAGGATCTACAGTAACAGGATCAGGTGAAATTTACTTAATCCCTACTGGACAAGTTAAAACTGCCGGTGGTGGTGGATCACAAGATTACCTACAAGTACGTTACTTAGAAGGAGATGGAAACAACTTTTCTTTCAGAGAAACATTGACAGGTGGACTTGCTCCAACTCCAACTAGTGCTGATTCAATTCTTGACGTAAACTACCAGGCTATTATGGGTCTAGAAGTTTTAGGAAAAGAACACTGTGCACTTGTAACAGGATTTTAGTATTAATTAACTTTAAGAAAGGGGGGGGGATTCCGGTTCCCTCTCTTTTTTTTTAAAACCCAACAATTATGATAAAAACAAAAGAATTCAATAACATAGTGAAACCACCTATGTTAAAAAGAGATGAGGTTAAAGTCTTCCAATATTTAAACGTGAAGAATGACCCTCAAAATCCAGGAAAAAAAATAATGCCTTCAGTAGCAATGATGCCTAAAGTTGATCGTATTTATGATCCGGCATCAGAAGAATATGTGGATATTGCTGCTATTAAAAATTTAGGAGTTGGTGGAGTACCTATTCTTAATACTATAGCGTTCTACAAAGAGTTAGAAGGTAAAATGTTACTTAGAGGAAGTAAAACTGGAGACTTAGAGGTCTTTCAGTATTTAATGTTAAGTAATTACAATAAATCAAATCCTAATAGAGATAAAAGTGTAAACCCTTTATTTGAATTAATAGAACCTAAGAAAAAGGCTACTAATGCAAGAAAGGAAAGAAATTTACGTAGAGACGCTATGAATGTCGCTGCTGAACTTTCTGCTGCTGAGGTAAGGGAATTTACCGCATCTTTAAATAAAGACGAGAAAAGAGATATATCTATACTTAGAGATGAATTAGAGGTGATGGCTGAAAAAGATCCAACCACTTTTATGACATTAAGTAAGGATAAAAATAAGTCTATACAAGCAACATGTAAAAATGCTATTGATAAGAAAGTAATTCGCTTTGATAAGGCAACAAGTACTTTCACATGGGTAGCAACTGGCGAGACAATTATACAGGTTCCAAGATCTTCTAAGTCAAGTTATCTACAAGGCTTCACTAACTTTGTTCTGAGTAACAAAAATGGGGAATTAGTCTACGAAGAAATCGTAAAATTGCTTAAATAATTTGTTGTTGGTTTGTTTAAGGTCGGTCACAGGAAATTAAGTACTGTGACCGGCTTTTTTTATTATTAAAATGTATGAGCACATTCACTAATGAGGCAGGAACTGTTTCTGTAGATTTTTCAATTCAATTCGATTTAACCTCAACACCAAAGTTGAAGGTATCGGACATGTCAACCTATGATTCTGGTCAAAAAGGAGTTAAGGTATATATTCAAATAACTAGACCTGATGGTATAATTAGAAAATTACCGGCTTTATCTTCACCAGACATAGAAGGAAGTGTAATTTATTTTAGCGGATCAGCGGGACTTATTCATAAAACATATGATTACACATTACCTTTATCACCTAGTGATGGTCAAGTAAGTAAAGGTTCTTATAAAGTTGAATATAGTTATACTGTTGGAGACGCTACACCTGTTAAAAAGACAAAAACTATTTCATACGATTTTAATAAAATAGTACTTACTTCTTTTCAGGATATAAATGAATTTACTCCTTTAGTAAAGGTTAAAGACACAACTCCTAGTTACAATGTTACTAATTACACTTTGTCAAAGATTAACAGGCTTTTTGTAGCCCAAAACGGCAAGTCAGGTTCATCAATATCAAACCAAATCACACAAGGTCTTACAACAGCCGATAGAGAGTTCTCTTTAGCAGATGATTCCTCTAAATTATATGACACTAAGTATACAGTTGATCTAGAAGTCAACCTGATTCATATCCATAAAAATTATAGTTGGTTTAGTGTTAAGTCAAAAAGCCAAAAAAAAGACATAGTAAAAGTATTTGCTGTTCCAACAAAACTGGAAATGATATCTTACTTTAACTCATTAAGAAATTTAGTTGAAACATATGATGGTTACAATAAATCCTTATATGAAAAATATACAAAAAACTATGAGTTTGTAATTACTAGTTTTGACCTTTTAGTCAGAAGATTAGACGCAGGTTTATCCGATGATGATAATACAGATATTGTAAGAGACATATTAGCAATATTAAGAAACGATGTTCCTAGAACTCATACTCAAGAAGAAATAAAAACAATTTCACTTCAAATATATTCAACTGGGATTAGTGTGGATTGGAATTCTTTACAAAAAGTTCCAGAATATAATCCATTCAAAACATACGATAAAACATTTGCTCAATCATCCAAGGAATGGGAGGTGGTACATAGTTTAGGAAAAAACCCTTCTGTCACACTCGTTGACGACAACGATAATATTGTGTATGGTGCAGTAGAATATGTAAATTTGAATGTTATTAAAATCACGTTTAACACCCTCGTATCAGGAAAAGTATATTTAAATTAAAAAGTTATGGCAATAGAATACTTACATCATATTAATCTAAGCGACAATCAATTAAAGAATGTCCTATTAGATAATAAAACTACAACTCAAAGAGACGCTATGACTGCTGCGGCAGGTCACGTTATATTTAATACTACATTAGATAAGTTTCAGTTCTATGATGGAACTGCTTGGTTGAACCTACAAGATGAACTAGTTGCTTCTGAAGTAAGAGCGATGGTTTCTGCTGTAGATGCAGGTGGAGATGGTAGTTTTTCTTATGATAATACTACAGGTAAATTCACTTATACAGGACCAAGTGCAGCAGAAGTAAGAGCACATTTTTCAGAAGGGACAGGTATCAAAATCACCAATGGTGAAATTAAAACTACTATCACACAGTATACTGATGCACTTGTTCAGGCATATATTAGTGAAGGAACAGGGGTTACTATCTCTGATTCAGGTAAAATATCAATTGGTCAAGTAGTTGCTGAAGAGTCAGATGTACAGTTTAATGATATTCAGATTGATGGTAAGGCTGTAATTGATGCTACTTTAAAGGTTAAGGGTAACGTAACTTTAGGTGACGCTGCCTCTGATACTGTAACAATCAAGGGTAACCTTAATGTAGAAGGAACAACAGTTTCTGTAAATCAAACAGAAATAAACGTAACAAATGCTTTTGTATTTGAGGGTGCTACTGCTGATGCTCACGAAACAACTCTTAAAATTGCTGAACCAACTGCTGACAGAACTATAACGCTTCCAGATACAACTGGTACAATAGCATTGACTAGTCAGTTAACATCAGCCGACAGTATTAAGGATATTGTTGGAGGAATGGTTACTGGTAATACAGAAACAGGGTTAAGTGTAACGTATGATGATACAAACAAGAATTTAGATTTTGTTCTAACTAAAGATCCTAAAATAACTCTTACAGGAGATGTTACAGGTTCCGGAACGATGACAAACCTTGGCAATGTTTCAATTGCATTAGACACAGTAAAAAACAAAGCAGCAAACGGAACAGGTCCTGTTACTGATGCAGATACTGATTTTACATTCACACATAATTTAGGTACAAAAAATATAATTGTTCAAACATTCAAGGCAGATAAGGTTGTTCATTGTGAACTAGAAATAGTTGACACTGACAATGTTAAAGTAATTTTTGGAGCAGGACAAACAGCGGATAGTGTAACTGTAAATGTACTTTCTGCTGCATCATAAATAAAATAGCAGAACAACATGGCAATTGAATTCTTAAATGGAATTAAAATACCTGCGGGTGAAATAAACCTAAAAGGTATTACAATAGAACGAGCATCAGGTTCAGGGGCAGATGGCTTTGATAATGATGCTTTAGGCTCTTATATACTTTCTCCAACAGATGGTGGTTGGGGTGCAGGAACTAAGCCTGCGGGATCTCATAATGGAGTAGGTATACTTTCTTTTCAAACACATACTGGTAATTACTATACTCAGTTAGCGTTATCTACCAGTACAAACGATTTATTTATTAGATCGGCTGAAAATTCAACAACTTTTGGAAGTTACAATAGGTTATGGAATGATTCGCATTTTAGTGCAACTAATGTTACCAATTGGAATACAGCATACACACATTCTCAAGCCACACACGCACCAACAAACGCTGAACAAAATGTACAAGCAAATTGGACTGCAACAAGTGGTGATGCTTTTATACTTAATAAGCCTACGATACCAACAGGTAACTCTATAATAGACTGGACTGCGGATCAAGGCTCTAGCAATATACACGCTAACAATATTGTTGGTTATATAAACACAACTGAACCCAACGAATCATTCAATCCATTTGCAGGACAAAAGTTGCACGATGGTGTATTAACAAACGCTTTGGTGGGTAGGCACGACAGATTTGTGGTTACTATTGATGGCACTACAGAGGCAGGTGCTTCTTACAAACTATCTAACCAAAACTTTGAAGAGTATAATCAAAATAGATTATTTGGTACATCCGCAGGTGAAACCAGAGTTTTTAATATAAATGTTCAATCTTTAGCATCTGGAAACCCTAGTTCATCAGGTATAACATATTCAGCAGGGTTTTTTGATATAAACTTTTACTCATCACCTTTTCCTGCTTCATGGTCTGCAAGAGTTAAAAACAAAGATGGTAACTGGTACAATGTAACTAATTTAATAAAAGTAGGTTCTTCTAAACTTAGAGGTGTTATACCTATTGGCAACTGGCTGACAGATATTGAGTTTACTTTAACAGCAAGGACTTCGGGTCCTTTTGTTACTGGAAATATAACTTATGGAATATCTGAATTTGAGTTGTTTTTTAGTAGAATGGCAGCATCTCAAGGTGGTAATATATCATCTTTAGGTGGTTACTTAGGTGGAACAATAACAACAGCATCTGGAACAACTTCAACTAATTGGAATACAGCATATACTCACTCACAGGCTGCTCACGCACCTACGGATGCTGAGAAAAATGTACAAGCGAATTGGTCTGAATCGAGCACATCTAGTGATGCGTTTATTAAAAACAAACCTACGATACCTACAAATCATACTACACTCCCAACCACAACTTCGGATACGTTTGATTTTTTACAGGACAACTCAGCAGTGTCCTTACATCAGTTTAACAACACCTTAACTGATGTTGGAGGTAATTATAACGCAACTTCTACTGGAGCATCCTTTGGAACAGCATTGGACACTAAGTTTGGAAGTCATGGTATAAATACTCAGGGCGATGGTACATATGTTGACATTGCGGGACTACCCGCAATACAGGCTGTAAGTATTTGGTACAAGGCTATAGGAAATGACAATGGGTATATTGTTGACTTTAGGCATGACAACCCTTATAATGGTAGGTCGTATCTTTATACGGAGGCAGGTAGTGACCAGTCTATCAACTGGGGTAATGATACAACAACTAGCGGACAAACAGGAGACATCTGGATTAATGGTGTTGCATTCACGTCAGGGCAATACAACTTCACGTCAGGTAATTGGTATCATATAGTAATAACTACAAATACTAACTCCACAAAACAAAAGTGGGATCAAGGTATTCGTATTGGTAATAGGTCTGATGGAACAAGTAACGGTAATGCAGGTTATTTTGACCAAGTAAGAACTTTTAATAGACGTTTAACATCTGCGGATGTTGCGTTATTATATTCGGAAGTGGAGACAGGTGCTACTGCCGACCAAACAGCAGGAGAGATATTATCATTAATTAAAACCGTTGATGGATCAGGTACAGGATTAGATGCAGACTTATTAGATGGTCAACAAGGATCGCATTATTTAAATTATAATAATTTAACTAAC
>ENA-ORXF01000320-ORXF01000320.1-marine-metagenome-genome-assembly--contig:-NODE-320-length-36053-cov-16.900211_pt1 | contig 36053 bp, 32 predicted proteins | sample MGYA00237864_ERZ511476 | MGnify/ENA primary metagenome ERZ511476 (study PRJEB26306, sample SAMN06343908) | marine metagenome | isolation source: coastal waters | place: Atlantic Ocean: West Antarctic...
TACGCTATTTGGAGAGCTTATTATTAAAATTAAAAATGAAAATCCAGATATATTAGCATCAAAATTTGATTAATAAAGGTCAAGTAGTTGAATGGATCACAAGTATAGCATAAAGCAAAAATATTATGAAAAACTTTTACTTACTATTACTTCTAATTTGCAATGTAATATCTACTAATGCATCTGACGTAGATACACTTATAGTGGTAAGTAATGCCATGAATAAATCGATTAAGAATATAGTAATTACTCCTACTAACTATAATAAAAAAAATGACAATTATTCAGTGCTTTACCTACTACATGGAGCTGATGGAAACTATAAAGATTGGATTTCTAATAATCCAATAATAAAAGAATATTCAGATACTTTTAATATTATAATTGTTTGTCCAGATGGAGGATTTAATAGCTGGTATTTCGATAGCCCTATTGATCAAAAAATGAAATATGAAACATATATTTCTGATGAGTTAATTAATGCGGTAGATAGTAATTACAGGACAATAAAAAATAAAACTAATCGAGCTGTAACAGGTTTAAGCATGGGTGGACACGGAGCTTTGTACTTAGCGTTTAGACATCAAGATATCTGGGGGGCAGCTGGAAGTATGAGTGGAGGTTTAGATATTCGATCATTTAAAAATGATTGGAATATTCCAGATAGATTAGGAGATTATGAGAATTATAAAAATAATTGGGAAAATAATACAATTATTAATATGGTTTCCATGCTAAAAGGAAGTGATTTAAAAATCATATTTGATTGTGGAGTAGATGATTTTTTTTATGATGTAAATAAGAAAGTTCATGATGCATTAGTAGAAATGAATATTCCCCATGATTATACTGAACGTTCCGGAGGACACAGTTGGGAGTATTGGTCTAACTCAATTAAATATCAATTATTATTTTTTAATGAATTTTTCAAATCGAATAATTAATCCTTTAATAAATAGTAAAAATCATTTATTTTTGATTTATAATTAACTAATAATATGTAATTATCAAATATATGTACCGATTACTTCTCACAATTATTTCATTATTATTTTTAATAAGTTGTAAAGAATCAACTACTAGAAATATTGCTTCTTATGAGCATACAAATGATCTAATTAACGAAACTAGCCCATACTTATTGCAGCATGCACATAATCCTGTCGATTGGAAAGCATGGAGTCAAGAATCATTAGATCTTGCCAAAAAAGAAAATAAATTGGTTATCGTTTCTGTAGGATATTCTGCATGTCATTGGTGTCATGTAATGGAGCGTGAAAGTTTTGAAAATGATTCAGTGGCAAGAATGATGAATGATAATTTTATAAACATTAAAGTTGATCGTCAAGAACGCCCAGATATAGACCAGGTATATATGAGTGCTGTAGAGTTAATTACAGGTAAAGCTGGAGGTTGGCCTTTAAATTGTATTATTCTTCCTGATGGACGACCAATTTTTGGCGGAACATATTTTCAGAAAAATGAATGGATTAATATTTTAAATCAACTCTCTAACTTATACAAAAAGAATCCAGAAAAAGTAATTGATTTTGCGGAAAAATTAACCAAAGGAATGTATGAGAACGAGTTAGTTTTATTAAATAAAGAAGAAGTAGCTTTCGATATTAATACAATAAATAAAGCTGTAGAAAATTGGACTGATTTAATGGATATGGAATTTGGCGGTAATAAAGGGAATCAAAAATTTCCTAATCCAAACAATGCACATTTTTTATTGAGACATGGAATTCAAAATCAAAATAAAGAAATTATAGACTATACTTTTACAACACTCAATAAAATGGCTTTTGGAGGTATTTTTGACCATGTTGGCGGAGGTTTTTCACGTTATTCAATTGATAGTAATTGGCATATACCACATTTCGAGAAAATGCTTTATGATAATGGCCAATTAGTAAGCCTATACTCTGATGCTTACTTAATAACTAAGAATAATTTATATAAAGATATTATTGAAGAAACTCTAGATTTTGTAGAACGAGAACTGACAAGCGACGATGGTTCATTCTATTCATCACTAGACGCAGATAGTAAGACAATCGAAGGTCAATTAAAAGAAGGCGAATATTATAAATGGACAAAAGAAGAATTAAAAGAAATAATTAAAACTGATTTTGATATTTTTCAAGATTATTTTAATATAAACTCATACGGTCAATGGGAAAAAGAAAATTATATATTAATTCGTAATAAATCTAACCAAGAGATAGCTAAAATTTATAATCTGACAGTTAGTGAAGTGAAATTTAAAGTTAAAAAGTGGAAAATAATATTATTAGAAGCACGATCGAAAAGAATTCGTCCTAGATTAGATGATATCGCTTTAACATCGTGGAATGCATTAATGTTAAAAGGGTATATTGATGCTTATCGTGTTTTAGATGAGCCACATTATTTAAAAATAGCACTAAAAAATGCAGAGTTTATTATCTCTAATCAACTTCGAGAAGACGGAGGGTTGAATCATAGCTATAAAGACGGGAAGAGCACTACTTCCGGATATTTTGAAGACTATGCTAATACTATAGATGCCTTTATCAATTTATATGAAGTGTCATTGGAAGAAAAATGGTTGATTATTGCAAAACAATTAACGGAATATTCATTTGATCATTTTTATGATAATATATCAGCTATGTTCTTTTTTACATCAAACAAGAATGAAAAACTAATAGTCCGAAAAATAGAAATATATGATAAGGCAATCCCGTCCTCAAATTCTGTAATGGCAAATAATTTATTTAAACTAAGTCATTATTACTCTAACTCAGACTATTTAGCAACAAGTAAAAAAATGCTATATAATGTAATGCATAATTTAGAAAAAAACCCAACTTCATATTCTAACTGGCTTCAGTTAATGATTAATTTTTCAAGTAATTACTATGAAGTTGCAGTTTCTGGAGTAGATGCTTTGGACAAGATAAAAGAGATAAATCAAGTCTATATTCCAAATAAATTAATTGCAGGCTCAATAGGGATAAGTAATCTCCCTTTAATGGAAGGACGTCATAGTAATGATAAAGAAACAGTAATATACGTATGTGTTGATGGATCTTGTAGGCAACCAGAAACTAATGTAGAAAACGCAATAAAAATGATAAAATAGTACCTTAAACTCTTCCTGCTTTGAGATAAGAAAGTGTCATTTATCATTAACTTTATGAAAAGATCTTTCTATTTAATTTTCTCTATAAAATCCTAATACTACAATTAAATATATATCTTAGATTTAATTAAAATCACTTTTATGAAAGCTATTGTTTGTGAAAAATTTGGGATGCCAGATGAGTTATTATATGTTGATGTTTTATCGCCAAAACCAAATAAATATGAGGTTTTAATTTCAGTAAAAGCATGTAGTGTCAATTTCCCTGATACTCTTATAATTCAAGGAAAATACCAATTAAGACCCGAGTTTCCTTTTTCACCGGGGAGTGATGTTGCTGGTATTGTAGAGCAAATAGGTGAAAGTATTTCTCATATTAAAGTTGGTGATCAAGTTGTTGGTTTTTCGCCATTTGGAGGATTTGCCGAAAAAGCAATTATAAAAGCTTCCGATTGTTTCCCAAAACCAAAAGGAATGTCTATGGTTAATGCATCGGCTTTTTTACTAGCGTATGGTACTTCATATCATGCTCTAAAAGATAGAGCAAAATTAAAAAAAGGAGAAACCATTCTGATTTTAGGGGCCTCTGGTGGTGTTGGCCTAACAGCAGTAGAGCTTTCCAAACTAATGGGTGCAAAAGTAATCGCTGCTGCTTCTACAGAAGAAAAGTTAGATTTATGTAAAGAATATGGTGCAGATGAAGTGATAAACTATACTACTGAAAATTTAAAAAATAGAGTAAAAGAATTGACAAATGGAAAAGGAGTTGATGTAATTTACGATCCTGTTGGTGGTCAATTTACAGAACTAGCTTTTAGAGCAATTGCATGGAAAGGAAGACATTTGATTATTGGTTTTGCTAACGGAGAAATCCCTAAAATCCCTGTCAATTTAACTTTATTAAAAGGTGCAAGTATAGTAGGTGTTTTTTGGGGAGCTTTTGCTCAAATGGAGCCAAAAAAGAGTTTAGAGAATATTCATCAACTATTAACTTGGTTTAGTAAAGGGGAATTAAAACCGCATATAGATAGAATATATTCCTTAAAAAACACTTCTAAAGCTTTGGAAGATATGATACAAAGAAAAGTTAAAGGAAAAATAGTAATAGATATGGAGATTTAATGAGTTCTTTTTAAAGGGATAACTTCATAGTCTTGAGTTTTTTCTGCATTTAAAAATAATCCTCCCGCTTCATTTGGTAATGAAGTTAATTTTCTCTTACCTATATCTATCCATGCTCCATAAACCTTTATAATTGCCGAAAGTTTTCCTTCTTCATTAAAAATTTGATGTACAATTTTCCACCGATCATTATTCTTTGATAATCCAGCTATTTTAATATCGACAGTAATATTTTCTCCTAAATGAATCTCTTTTCTAAAAGATGTTTCTTCTGTAAATAATACTGGTCCAATATTATGTTTATTAAATTTTTTAATTGAAAAATTATTTTCAGCAAAATAACGAATTCTGACTTCTGCTGCATAATCATTGTATGCAGTATGGCGCATATGGTTATTTGGATCAAAATCAGACCATTTTGTTGCAAATTTTACGATAAAACTCATATTGTATTTTTTAATTTTTAACATCTAGTGCATCTCGTAACGAATTACCTAATAGCATAAAAGCCATTACTAAACTCATGATTGCGAGACCTGGGATAATCGCCAAAAAAGGCTTTCCTAAAATAATATAGTTATAATGATTTTTTATCATTGCCCCCCATGAAGGAGTGGGAGGCTGTGCGCCAATACCTAAAAAGCTTAATCCACTTTCTATTAAAATTGCCCCTGCAAAATTTGCTGCTGAAATCACAATAATAGGAGCCATGATATTGGGTAGAATATGACGAAAAATAATTCTAAAATCAGAAAAACCTAACGCTTTTGCGGCCTCTACATATTGTTCTTGTTTAGTAGTAATTACTTGTCCCCTCACTACTCTTGCAACTTCGACCCACATAGTTAATCCAACTGCAATAAATACTTGCCAAACCCCTTTTCCTAGAGCTAAAGTAATTGCTATCACCAATAGTAATGTAGGTATAGACCAAGTAATATTAATAATCCACATAATAAAGGTATCTATTTTTCCTCCAAAATATCCAGCCAATGCACCTATAAAAACACCTATAAAAAGTGAAATAAAGACGGCAATAAATCCGATAGAAAAAGAAATCCTAGTACCAATTAAAAGCCTACTTAATAAATCTCTTCCATATTTGTCTGTCCCAAGAATAAAGTTTCTTTGTTTAATAAATATTTTGGGTTTATTATTGATTACTGAAAGTGGATATTGTTTTGCTAATCCATCTGCATATTGTATGATTTCTAAATTCTCTCCTTGTATACTATAGGATAGGATTGGAATTTCTGTTCCTGTAATTTTGTTTCCATTAATTATAAAATCAATAAAAGAATTTTCCTTTTTTTCATCTGAAGGAATTGTTAACATATTTACTTTAAAACCAGGTGGTTTTGAATGAATTTCTAAATGCATTTGATTTGCAAAATTACTATTATCAGGAGCTAAATGATAGCAAAAAACAGCTATGAATCCACAGAAAAGAATAAAGAATAAACTTATCAATCCTACTTTATTTTGTTTAAATTTTTTAAACGCTAATTGAGAAAGGGATTTTGGTTGTAAATTCATATTGTTACAAAAATAGAAAACCTAATATCTTTTACAAGCATATTAGGTTTTTATATTTTTAATTAAATAAAATCTTAGTTTTTAATAATTTTATTTTTATCACTCATTTTTAATTCGCTTAAAACATTTAAAGCTTCTGCTACATATAAATCTTTCGATAAATTATTGTGCCAATCATTTCTTTTTTCTCCTAATGTAGAGTCTTTAGTAATTAACGAGATTTCATACTCTGGAGATAAAAAATTTAATTTTGAATCAAATTTAAAGATAGATTTAAAACGTTCTGCTTCTTTTTCTTTTTCATCCCCTTCTTTTATAAAATCTTTATAATTTAAAGAGTAATTAGAATTTTCTTGATTTCCTTTTAACCATTTTGCATATTCATTGATTAATTGAAATCGGTCATTACCTTCAATCCTCACCTTACTATTATAGACGACTTCAGTAAAATTATTATAAGAATCTGTAGTTTTATATTTTGCTTGTGCAACTTTATCCCAAACTAGCGCACCATCCATATCTCTTTCTCCAAATTTCATGTAACTATATCTACTAGGCATAGCAACATCTGAATAAACACCTTCTATTTGAGTAGATCCTCCATTGATTCTATAGAATTTCTGGATTGTCATCTTTATAGCTCCTAAATCTGTTTTATAATTTGGGTAAAATTTATTAATAGGTATTAAGCTCTGAACTGTCCCTTTTCCAAAAGTTTGGTTACCGCCAACAATGACTGCTCTTTTATAGTCTTGCATTGCAGCTGCAAATATTTCTGATGCGGACGCAGAAAGTTCGTTCACTAAAACAACAACAGCCCCATCCCACTGTGTTTCTGAATTCGTATCACTTTTAATCATAGGTTTTTCTCCCCTATATTTAACTTGAACTACCGGTCCTTCATTTATAAATAAACCAGAAATTTCAATTGCAGTTTTTAGAGAACCACCTCCATTATTTCTCAAGTCTATCAACAATCCATCTATATCCTCTTCTTTAAGGCGTTCAATTTCTTGTTCCATATCTTTTGCAGAATCTCTGTAGTTTAGATCATCAAAACTGATATAAAACCTTGGTAGATCAATCAATCCATATTTTCTACCATTTTTCTCTACAATTGTTGACTTTACAAATGTTTCTCCTAATTCAACAACATCTCTAGTGATAGAGATTATCTTAGTTGAGCCATCTAATTTTTTCTTTACGGTCAATCTAACTTCTGTACCTTTTTTTCCTTTAATAAATTTAATGGCATCATCTAATCGCATACCAACTATATCTAAAGGCTCTTCTTCTGCTTGGGCAACTTCTAGAATTATATCACCAGCTTCTAATTCACCTTGTCTCCATGCCGGTCCTCCTGAAACTAATTCAAAAATCTCAGTATAGATACCTTTCTTAACTAAACGTGCACCTATACCCTCTAATTTACCAGACATATCTTGATCAAAACGTTCTTTCATTCTTGGTGCCATATAAGTTGTATGTGGATCAAAAGCACCAACGACACTGTTTAAAAAAGTAGAAAACCAGTCATCGTGTTCTAATTCTTCAATTCTTAAATACAAATCATTCATATTTTTTAAAACTTCTTCGCGAGCATCTTTTTCTAATATCTTAAATTTTTTAATTCTTAAACTAGCGTCCTTTTTTAATTTATTTTTTTGTAGATCTTCCTGATCTTCTATTCTACTTAGGGTATTTAGTTTTAATTGTTTACGCCAATAATCTATTAGTTCAATATTATTCTTCGCAAATGGAACCTTCTCGTAATCAATATTTATTGTCTCTTTTTTAGAATAATTAAAGGACTCTTTTAAAAGTTCTCCGTAATATAATTTCGCATTCTTCATTTTTTCTAAAAAACGCCCATAGACAAGATTATAGAAAGTTAAATCATTGTCTTTTAATTGATTATCAATTTCAAACTTGTATTGAGAAAACTCTTTAAGATCTTCTTGTGTAAAATATCTTTTATTTGGGTCTAATCCCTCAATGAAGCTTTTATATACTAATTCAGAGAAATCATCATTCAAATCTTTTTCTACAAAATGACCCCTTGTCAATATATTTTTTAAAACATAAATTAAAACTTTGTCTTTTTCTGGATCAGTTACTTTTTTAGTTTTTGAAGCAAATATTGAAAAAGTATTTAAAAAAAGTAAAATTACTAAGAGCGAAATATTAATCTTAAACCTTGCTATCATAAATTTTTTGTTTGTATTTTTTTTATTAACATCATTTTTAAACTAAGAGATAGTTTAATGTATTTTTATTTTTATAGTTATATTGATTTTAAAGGCATAAAATTAATTGAAAGCTCTTGACTATTAACTGATTCATAACAAAATTACGTATTAATACGTTGTTATTTTCTTTATAAAATGTTAAATTGATTTTTACTTTTTTTAAATTACATTTGTGCTATTAAATCCCAAGTTATGCAAGAAAAACCTTTAATTTTAATTACAAATGATGATGGTATTACAGCTCCTGGAATAAGAGCTTTGATTAAAATCATGAATAAAATTGGAGACGTTGTTGTTGTTGCACCCGATAGTCCACAAAGTGGAATGGGGCATGCAATTACTATAGATAATGTTTTAAGATGCAATCCTATTACTATTGATGATGGGCCTCAACTTGAATATACTTGTTCCGGCACACCTGCAGATTGTGTAAAGATGGCCGTTAATGAGATTTTAAATAGAAAGCCAGACTTGTGTGTCTCTGGAATCAATCATGGTTCTAATTCATCTATTAACGTCATTTACTCAGGGACCATGAGTGCTGCAGTTGAAGCAGGTATTGAAGGAATACCAGCTATTGGATTTTCTTTACTAGATTTCAAATGGCATGCAGATTTTAAATCTTCTGAAGAATTTGTAAAGAGAATTACATTAAGTGCATTATTAAATGGCATTCCAGAAGGGGTTGTTTTAAATGTTAATATTCCAAATTTAAAAAGTGACGATATTAAAGGAATCAAAATTTGCAGACAAGCTAAAGGGTATTGGAAAGAAGATTTTGATAAACGCAAAAGCCCTTTTGGTAAAGAATATTATTGGCTCTCTGGAGAGTTTGTTAATAAAGATAATGGTCAAGATACTGACATATATGCATTAGAAGAAGGATTTATTTCGGTAGTTCCTGTTCAATTTGATATGACAGCTCATCACATGATTCAAAAATTAAATTCATGGGAGCTTTAAAAAAAGATATTTTAATTGGTTTTTCAACAGCTTTTTTCGCAACCTTTTCAGGTATCTATTTTTATTTAGAATATTTCTCGAGTTTAGAATTTAACGAAACTATACAGATGATTAAACAAGGTCATTTATATGGTAAAGTAATTTCACTAGCGGCAATTTCTAATCTTTTTGTTTTTTTTATTTTTATTAAAAAGAAACAAGACAATAGAGCTAAAGGAGTTTTATTAGCTACTATTTTAATTGCATTAATAACATTAATATTTAAATTCACTTAAATGAAATATTATATTATAGCAGGTGAAGCTTCTGGAGATTTACATGGTTCTAATTTAATGAAGTCAATCCTCAAAGAGGATAATGAGGCTGAAATTCGTTTTTGGGGTGGGGATTTAATGCAAGCTGTCGGAGGTGAACTTGTTATCCATTATAAGGAAAGAGCTTTCATGGGTTTTATTGAGGTTCTTATTAATCTTTCAAAAATATTGGGTTTTATAAAGTCGTGTAAAAAAGATATTTCAAAATTTAATCCTGATGCACTTGTTTTTATTGATAATTCAGGTTTTAATCTTCGAATTGCAAAATGGGCTAGGCAACAAAATTTCAAAACAAATTATTATATTTCTCCTCAAGTCTGGGCAAGTAGGTCTAATCGTATAAAAGATATTAAAAGAGATATAGATAGGTTATTTGTAATACTTCCTTTTGAAAAAGAATTTTATCAAAAATATAATTATGATGTTGATTTTGTTGGACATCCTTTAATTGATGCTATTGCTGATAGAAAACAGATGGATGAAACTACTTTTAGAAATATATACAATTTAAGTGACAAGCCAATAATTGCATTATTGCCTGGTAGTAGAAAACAAGAAATAACAAAAATGCTTTCTATTATGCTTTCTTTGACTGATAATTTCACTGATTTCGAATTTGTAGTTGCAGGTGCACCGAGTCAAGATTTTAGTTATTATGAAAATATTATTGGGAATAAAAAAGTAGGTTTTGTTAATAATAAAACTTATGATTTATTAACTTTTTCCTACGCAGCATTGGTTGCATCTGGAACTGCTACTCTAGAAACAGCTTTATTTAAGGTACCACAAGTAGTCTGTTTTAAAGGTAGTACAATATCTTATCTAATCGCAAAAAGAATTATTACTTTAAAATTTATTTCACTGGTGAATTTAATTATGAATAAAGAAGTTGTAAAAGAATTAATACAGAATGATTTCACAAAAAATAATTTAAAAAAAGAACTAATAAAAATTCTTGATCCAATTTATAGAGAAAAATTATTCTCTTCGTATTTCGAATTAGAAAATATTTTGGGAGGAAAAGGTGCTTCTTCAAAGGTCGCTAAACAAATTGTTTCGGATTTAAAATCTACTTAAGTTTTATAGTCAACAGATTTAAATTGTAGATATTCTATTTACTTTTCAAATTCTAATTCAATTGAATTAGCATATTTTGTAAAATCTTCTTTACTTCTTATTTTTTTGTAATCCTCACCTTTAAAAACTTTTAAATATATTTCTAACTGCTTTGGCGTTTTGTAGCCTGGAATAGGAGCAATTAGATTTGCTTTTTCATCTAAAAACACAAAAGTAGGGTAAGCTCTTACTCCAAAAGATCTAGATAGTTGGTGTCCAGAATTCCTTAACTTCCTTTTTGCTTTTTTTGAGTTATAACTTGGATTTTGGTAAGTTTTTCCTTTAAAGGTTAATACATCATTTCCTTCTGCATTAAACTTTACAGCATAATAATTTTCATTTATGTAATTTATAACACCTTTATTCTTAAATGTATTTTTATCCAATAATTTACACGGACCACACCAAACGGTATACATATCCATTATAATTTTTTTAGGATTCTTTTTTTGGAGTAATATCGCTTCTTCCAATGTAATCCAATTAATACTCTTTTGAGCCCTTAGCGAAAGACTCGTTAAAGTAAGAAAAACAATAAATAATGTTATTTTTTTCATTAATTTTTACAAATTATTTAACACCGTGCATTAATTTTTTCATAATTGGAGATATTGCCATAAGAATTAAACCAGCTATGATTGGAACTATCGTAAAAATTAAAAAGAAAGTACTCATGTTGTATTCAGTTGTAATTTGATCAATCATTCCACCCATAGAACCTGCTACCTTGTTACCCATACCAATGGCTATATACCATAACCCATACATTAATCCAATTTTTGCAGCTGGTACTAATTTACTTACATAAGATAATCCTACTGGAGATAATGTAAGTTCTCCTAATGTATGTAATAAGTATGCTAAAATTAAAAAGATCATACTAACAGATGCTGTTTGAGCTCCTTGAGGAATACTTGCAGAACCATAAGCTAAAACTCCAAAACCTAATCCTAAAAGAATAAGGCCAAGACCAAATTTTACAGGTGCTGAGGGATTGTATTTGCTTTCCCATAATTTAGAAAATAAGGGCGCAAAAGTGATTATATAAAAAGAATTTAGAATAGAAAACCATGATGCAGGTACTTCAGTTTTTACTTCAGAGAATTGATTTTTTAACATCCAAATAACGATAGCCCATATGATAACAAAACTAGTCCCTAAAAAAATATTAGATAAAGCATATTTTTTAAATGTTATTTGAAATAACTTAAATAAAACGTAAGTAATAATTATTAGTGGAACAATGGTAAGTAGTGTATTTGCTATCCTGAAAATATCCGCAGAAGTACCTTCCAACAGTCTATTTGTATAGTCTTTTGCAAAAATAGTCATAGATCCACCCGCTTGCTCAAACGCAGCCCAAAAGAATATTGTAAAAAAGGCTAAAACTCCAACAACTATATAGCGATCTCGTTGAACCTTTGGACTTACTTTTTCTTCTTCATTGTTTGCAGGTGTGTCAAAAGTGTCTTCATACTCAACAGTTTTAGCAGCTGACAAACCAACTTTTCCAAATATTCCTTGCGCTAACCAAAATTGGATAGTTCCAAAAAACATAAAAATTCCGGCAAGACCAAATCCATAATGCCAACCTTGAGTTTCACCAATGTATCCACAAAGTAAGATCCCTAAAAAAGCACCAGCATTAACCCCCATATAATATATTGTAAAAGCTCCATCTTTTTTGTCTTGTGCATTTACATACATCCCATTAATAATAGAGGTCATATTTGGCTTAAATAAACCGTTACCTGCTACTAATAGCGCAATACCCGTATATAAACTCCAAGGTGTATCAAAAGCCATAGCTGCATGTCCAAGCGCCATTATTAATGCACCCCAAACTACAGAGTTTCTGTAGCCAAAATATTTATCTGCTAACCAACCACCTAAAATAGGAGAAAAATAGACTAACATTGTGTAAGTTCCATAAAGTCCTAGAGCATCTTCTCTAGACCAAGCCCATCCACCATCTAGTAATGCAGATGTAAGGAAAAGGACTAAAATTGCACGCATTCCATAATACGAAAAACGTTCCCACATTTCTGTAAAAAATAAAACGAATAATCCAGATGGATGACCCATCAATAATTTACTATTCATTTCTGAACCTTCAAACCTGTATTTAGTAGTATTCATAATATAATTTTAATTCGAAAATAAAAGACCTCAATAAATTATCTAGTAGGTTCCTTCAGTTTATTAATTTATAATTTTCAATTAGTTATTAATCTTCGGCTCCATGCGTTAACCTTTTCAAAGGTTTTAAAATAGCTATTATTAAAATTCCAAAAATAGTACATGTAACAGCAATTCCTGTAAATACCTCAAAATCTCCAGCATTTTCCGACAATCCACCAACAAATCCAGCGACTTTGTTACCCAAACCTGTAGCGGCAAAATAAGAACCCATCATAAATGAAGCATATTTAATTGGAGCTAACTTTGTTATGAAAGATAATGCAACTGGTGAGGCACACAACTCTCCAATTGTATGGAAAAGATATGCTAAGATTAACCAAATCATTGCAGACTTTTCAGCAACTTCGGTTCCACTCATAATTACTTCAGAGGCAGCTTTACTCATAAAGAAAAATCCAAATGCCATGATTATTACACCAATTGCCATTTTAAATAACGAAGAAGATTCTTTTCCTTTATTTTTCCATTTATGCCAAAAACCACCAACACTAGTTCCTAAAACTATAATAAAAAACGCATTTACTGATTGGAATACTGCAGCTGGGATTTCATTACCAATAAACGGTAAAGAAAATGATAATATTCTATTTGTTTTCTGTTCTGTATATAAACTCATCAATCCACCAGCTTGTTCAAAAGCTCCCCAAAAAACAATAATAATTAAAAAAGATAAAAACATTACTAACATTCTATCTTTCTCAATTTTATTTAAAGGTTTTTTTAATAAATCTTTATTTGGTGAATCTGATTTTCCAATAAAATCCCCAACAGAACCTAAAAACTTCAAACCATAAATATAAACTATTTGCCCTAAAGCCATCCCTATTCCCGCTAGACCAAAACCATAATGCCACCCATACTCAGCAGCAGTAGCACCTACAATTAAAGCACCTAAGAAAGCACCTAAGTTAATTCCTATATAAAATACATAAAAACCTTTATCCCTTCGATCATCTCCTTTTTTGTATAATCCTCCAACCATTGTCGATATATTTGGTTTTAAAAAACCAACACCTATTACGATAAATATAAGTCCAGTAAAAAAGGCCCATTGAGTGTTAACTGCCAATATACTATGACCAATACAAAGTAGAACTCCACCTAACATGACGGCTTTTTTTTGGCCAATAAATTTATCAGCAATCCAGCCACCAGGTATTGAAGTTAAATAAACAAACATGGTATAGGTTCCATAAAAAGAGAGTGTTTCTCCATTTGACCAACCAAATCCAGATTGAGGATCTCCTAAAATAATTGGAGCGGCTAGGTATAATGTTAATATGGCACGCATTCCATAATAAGAAAAACGTTCCCACATTTCAACAAAAAATAAAACATATAATCCTATAGGATGTCCAAATAACTCTTTTTCGTGTGGTTGTTTTGCTAGGTCGCTCATATTTTATTTTTTTATTGAATTATTAGATTTATTAATTAAATGCTCTTCTACAAAATTCGTCATTTTTGTATACAAATTTAGTCGAGTATTTTTTCCTTTATAAATTCCGTGTGTTCTATCTGGAACGATAAACATATCAAATTGCTTATTAGCCTCAATTAATGAATTTATCATCCTGTAGCTATTTTGAACATGAACGTTGTCATCACCTGTACCATGAACCAATAAATAATTACCCTTTAATTTTTCTGCATAATTTACAGGAGAATTTTCATCATATCCACCAGGGTTTTCTTGTGGTGTTCTTAAGAATCTTTCAGTATAAACGGTGTCATAAAATCGCCAAGAGGTTACAGGTGCAACAGCTATTGCAGTTGTAAAAATATCACTACCTTTTAATAAAGAATTTGTACTCATATGCCCTCCAAAAGACCATCCCCAAATTCCAATATTAGCCTCATCTATGTAAGACCTATCAGCTAATTTTTTTGCGGCTGCTATTTGATCTTCTGTTTCGTATTTTACTAAATTTAAATAAGTGGATTTTTTAAAATCACTTCCTTTGAATCCAGTTCCACGACCATCTACACAAATAATAATCATTCCTTTCTGAGCCAACATATTGTGCCAGTAGTCATTACTTCCATTCCAGCGATTTGCTACTTGTTGAGAGCCTGGACCAGAATATTGAAACATTAGTAATGGGTATTTCTTATCTTTATCAAAATCTATTGGTTTTATCATCCACATATTCAAGTCATTTCCATTAATTTTAATTGTAGAAAACTCTTTTTGACTCATTTTATATTTAGATAAATCTTCTTTTAATTCGGTGTTATCTTTAATAACCTTAGACATTTTTCCCTCTGCGGTGTACAATGAATAAATTGGTGGAATCTCTGTAGATGAATATGTATTTATAAAGTAGTTTAAGTTAGTGCTAAATGAAGCTGTGTTTGTTCCTTCCTTTTTACTCAATATTTTTTTATTATTACCATCTAATTCAATTGAATAGACACCTCTGTTAGTAGAACCATTCTCTACAGATTGATAATAAATTCTTTTCTTTTCTTTATTGAAACCATAGTAATTCGTTACTTCCCAATTACCATTCGTAATCTGATTTATTAATTCTCCTGAAAAATTATAATGATAAATATGGTTAAATCCATCTTTTTCACTCGTCCAAATAAAGCTATTATCATTTAGGAAAGTCAGATTATCTGTAATATCTATATATGCATTATCATTCTCATTAAGTAACAAGTTAGCAACTGATTTTAATGCATTTACTTTATATAGTTTTAAATTATTTTGATGGCGATTTAGGGTAGTAGCAACTAAAAAATTCCCATCATTTGACCATTTAATTCTTGGTATATATTCATAATTTCCTAAGCTAATTTTCTTTATTCGCTTTGATAAAATATTATACAAGTGAAGAGACACCTTTGCATTATTCTCTCCTGCTTTTGGATATTTGAATACTTGTTGATTTGGGTAGTTTTTTTCTCCAACGATATCCATAGAAAAAGTAGGAACTTTACTTTCATTAAATCGTAAAAAAGCTAAATTTTTACTATCAGCACTCCATTCAAATGCTCTTACAAAACCAAATTCTTCTTCATACACCCAATCGGTTATTCCATTAATTATACTATTTTCCTTTCCATCTTTTGTAATTTGTAAAACGCTCTTTTTGTTTAAGTTTTTAATAAATAAGTTATTATTTTTTGCAAAGGCTACTTTTTTGTTATCTGGAGAAAATACAGGTTCTTGGATATTTTCGCCAATTAGAGTTAGTTCTCTAGAGGCTATGTCAAATACATAAAAAGTACCTTTAAAAGAGCGTCTATAAATTTTATTAAATTTTGTTCCTAAGATTAATTTTGTCTCATCATTATTAAAACTGTAGGAAGAAAAACTCTTTAATCCATTTAAATCCTTACTATTTATTATCGTTTCTACTTTTTCTAAGGTTTTATAACTATATCTATCTATAGTAGTTGCGTCTGATTTTTTATCATAATTTAATAAAGAATAAAAATCACCATTCATAGAGTTCAAAGCATTCATCCTTTTAGCAGAAAATGTACCATCCCAAATTTCTTCTAGAGAGATCTCTTTAGAGCCTGATATATAAGTAGCTGTTATAGAATTGTTATTATCGCATCCAATAGAAATAAGGATTACTACAAGCAAGAGTATTTTTTGCATAACTACTATAGTTTTTAATAAATGTTTGCCAAGTTTACGGAAAAATCACCAAAAATCAGGCTAAAAAATTATAAATATTGAATTAAATACAATCTTTTATACGATTCAATTATCTTTGTAAGAAGAACAAAATAAGAACCTAGATGTCTAAAGTTATTTCAGGATTTTCAAAACTAACTAAGCAAGAAAAAATTAATTGGTTAGCAAAAAATTATTTTAAAAAAGAATCAGAAGTTGAAAAGATTATTCAACAATATTGGAATTCAGATAAAAAGTTACAACAACTTCACGATGACTTTATAGAAAACACCATTACAAATTTTTATATGCCCTTCGGTGTTGCTCCAAATTTTTTAATTAATAATGAGACATACTTGGTTCCTATGGTAATTGAAGAAAGTTCTGTTGTAGCTGCAGCTTCTTTAGTTGCTAAATTTTGGAGTACAAGAGGAGGCTTTAAAACAACTGTTTTAGGAACAACAAAAATTGGACAAGTTCACTTTATGTTTCAAGGTGAAAAAGAAGATTTAACGACTTACTTCAATAAAAACAAAAAAGCACTATTTGCAGCCACAGCCACTATTACCAGAAATATGGAAAAACGTGGAGGCGGAATTTTAGATATAAGTTTAATTGATAAAACAGATAAACTAGCTAATTATTACCAACTACACGTTACTTTTGAGACGAAAGATTCTATGGGTGCTAATTTTATTAACTCTTGTTTAGAGGCTATTGCAATAGTTTTTAGAAACGAGAAAATAGAAATTGTAATGAGCATACTCTCTAACTTTTTACCTGAGTGTATAGTCAGAGCTGAAGTTAGTTGTACTATAGATGAGTTAGGTGGAGATAATCCGCAAAAATTTGCAGAAAAATTTCATCAAGCTGTAAAAATTGCTCAGATAGAACCCTACAGAGCGGTTACCCACAACAAAGGAATAATGAATGGAATTGATGCTGTTGTTTTGGCAACTGGCAATGATTTTAGAGCTATCGAAGCTGGCGCTCATGCATATGCTTCAAAAGACGGAAGCTATAAAAGTTTATCTTATTGTGAAATTGAGAATGGAATTTTTAAATTTTGGCTTGATATCCCATTAGCTCTTGGAACTGTTGGAGGGTTAACTGGATTACATCCGATAGCAAAACTATCTCTAGAGATGCTCCAAAATCCATCAGCAAAAAGATTGATGGAGATTACAGCTGCTGCTGGGTTAGCCCAGAATTTTGCTGCCTTACGCGCTTTAACAACCAAAGGAATTCAACACGGTCATATGAAAATGCATTTGCATAATATCTTAAATCAATTGGGTGCAAATGAGGAAGAGAAAGTTGAAATTACAGTTTTTTTTGAAGGCAAAACAGTTTCTCATTCAGCAGTGGTTTCTAAATTTGAAGAATTAAGAATTCTAAAAGGCTAGAATGTTTTATTAGAGGAAGGATTCATTTTTTACATACATTGGTTAAAAAAAATAATTATTTTGAAAAACTATTATTCAAACGGAAAGTTATTATTGACAGGAGAATATCTTGTACTAGATGGTGCGAAATCTCTTGCATTACCCACTAAAATGGGCCAAAACCTAACTGTCGAGAGAATACAGGACTCACAGCTAATTTGGGCTAGTTATACTCATACAGGTGATTGTTGGTTTGAAGCAATTTTTGATTTACCAAAACTACGGTTGGTTAACTGTACATTCAATTCTAATAAAGATGGTAATGGCGATTTAATTGCTGAAAAATTATTAGAAATACTAGAAGAAGCAATAAAATTGAATCCTACGTTTTTAGATACTAAAAACGGATTTATTGTAAAAACAGCCCTTTCTTTTCCGCGAAATTGGGGATTAGGAAGTTCATCTACATTGATAAATTCTATAGCAACTTGGGCAAAAGTAGATGCATTTCAATTATTATGGAATTCTTTTAAAGGAAGTGGATACGATGTTGCCTGTGCTCAAAATAATTCACCAATATTTTATCAAATTATAGATAATAAGCCAATTGTGAAAAAAGTTGAATTTAATCCTAGTTTTAAAGATAAACTCTTTTTTGTCCATTTAAATCATAAGCAAGACTCTAAAAAAGGAATTTCGAAATTTAGAAAAAGGGAGAAATATTTTAAATTAGAGATTAACGAATTGTCTAATATTTCAGAAGCTTTTTTAGAAGCAACATCTATTGAAGATTTTAATCAATTAATTATTTCGCATGAAAATATTGTGAGTGCTGTTGTAAAATTAAAAAAGGTAAAAGAAAAACTATTTTCAGATTATTTTGGTGAGATTAAAAGTTTAGGTGCTTGGGGAGGAGATTTTATTATGGTAACAGGAAATGAAAAAACACCAAAGTATTTTAATGATAAAGGTTATAATACAGTCTTAAATTACAGTCAAATAATTTTATAAAAACAATCGAAAGGTTAATGTCAAAAAAAGAGAAAGTAATAATAATTGGAGCTGGGGCAGCAGGCTATTTTACAGCTATAAACGCCAAAGAAAAAAATCCAGATTTAGATATTACTATTCTAGAAAAGGGGAAAGATGTTTTGCAAAAAGTTAAGATATCTGGTGGCGGTAGGTGTAATGTGACTAACGCCTGCTTTGATCCAAAAGAATTAGTAAAATTTTACCCTAGAGGAGAGAAAGAGCTTTTAGGGCCTTTCCATCAATTTATGACCGGAGATACTTTTCAATGGTTTGATGACCGAGGTGTGCCATTAAAAATTGAAGATGATGATCGTGTTTTTCCAGAGGCGAATACAAGTCAAGCAATAATAGATTGTTTTCAAAATGCAGTTGATAACTTGGGTATTAAAGTGCTTACAAATCACGGGGTGAATTCTGTTTGTAAAAACAATAATAAATGGTTAGTCAAGACAAAAGAGAAAGCTTTTGAAGTAGATAAAGTAGTTATTGCAGCTGGTAGCTCCAAAAAAGTATGGGAGCTTTGTGAGACATTAAACCATACGGTAATAAATCCAGTACCATCTTTATTTACCTTTAATATAAAGGATAAAAGGTTAACTGACTTATTAGGTGTTTCAGTACCAAATGCAACGGTTAATATCATAGGGACAAAGTTAGAGGCTTCGGGTCCATTATTAATTACACACTGGGGGATTAGTGGTCCAGCAGTTTTAAAGTTATCTGCTTTTGGTGCAAGAATTTTAGCGGATAAAAACTATCAATACAATGTTGAGGTGAATTGGTTATCTAGACCAACAGATAAAATATTAAATGTTTTACTCAATTTAAAAAAGAAAGAACCAAGGAAGACAGTAGCTTTAAGATCTCCATTTACAGAAATATCAAAAAGACTTTGGGAACGTTTTGTTCTGTTTTCAGGGATTCAATCTACTCAGAATTGGGCTGATTTAAATAATAGGCAATTAGAAGAATTATCAAATCAGCTTACTAAAGGGAACTATAATGCAAACGGTAGAACTACATTTAAAGAAGAATTTGTTACAGCTGGAGGCGTAGATCTAAAAGAAATTAATTTTAAGCGATTTGAAAGTAAACATCATAAAAATCTTTTCCTAGTTGGAGAAGTGATAAATATTGATGCAGTAACCGGAGGGTTTAATTTCCAAAATGCCTGGACTGGTGGATATATATGTGCAAAAGCTTTATCGGAAATAAATTAAAATTATGGCATTAACAATTTCAAATGAATTTCCTGTTGGAACAATTGCTCCTGAATTTAATTTATTAAACACAATTGACGATAAATTTTATTCTTTAAAAGAATTACAAGGATTTACTGGAACTGTGATTTTATTCATTTGCAATCATTGTCCGTTTGTAATTCATATAAATGATGAGCTTGTAAATATTGCAAATGAATATAAATCAAAGGGTATCAATTTTATTGCTATTAGTTCTAATGAAATTGATAATTATCCTCAAGATGGACCAAAATTCATGAAAAAAGTTGCCTTAAAATTAGATTATTCTTTTCCATATTTATTTGACGAAACACAACAGGTGGCAAAATCTTACTCAGCTGCATGTACACCTGATTTCTATGTTTTTGATGCTAATTTAATATCCGTTTATCACGGTCAATTGGATGATTCTAGACCCTCCAACGGGTTATTAGTTTCTGGAAAAGATATAAGGACCTCTTTAGATAATATTATATTAAAAAAACCGGCAATTATAGACCAAAAACCTAGTATGGGTTGTGGGATTAAGTGGAGGTAAATTAGCGTAGACCATTAATATCGTATTTGTTAAAAAAATCCCATATTAATTCAGCTGTATTTTTATTTTGATAGTTTATATCAAACCAATAGTGATCTCCTCCAACTATTTTATAATGTTCAACAGAAGCACCGTTAGTTCCATCAAAGTATCCTAAGTAGTCAATTCTGGTACCATTAGAATTAATGCTATTTGTTATAGGAGAGTCATTAGTATTATTGAAGTTATTCCAATAATTAAGAACAAATTCTACCGAATTATAGTCACTACTTCCAGTGTAGGGAACTACACTATCTGATGAACCATTGATGGTAATTACAGGTATTTGGTGAGAAGATGAATGATCGCAGTTTAACATTGTACCAGAGACACTTCCTACGGCAGCGAAAAGTTCACTTTTATGAAGTGCTAACCCAAATGAAAACATACCTCCGTTTGAATAACCAACCGCATATATTCTTTCAGAATCCACATTATATTCACCCGAAATTTTTCCTATCAATGACTCAATAAAGCCAAAATCATCTGCATTACTTTTATTATCTGTACCCGGTAAATTAGGATTCCAATGACTTTGGCCGTCCAAACAACTACCTTGAGGATATACCAAGATATATCCATTTTGATCCGACGAGCTTCTCATATCTGCATCATTTATATAATCATCGGCATTACTTCCAAAGCCATGAAAGTTGAAAACTATTGCAGCTGGATTTAATGCGTCATAAGTACTTGGAACATATAAAATATACTCTCTTAATTCATTATCATGAACTATAGTCAAGGCATCGCTGTTCGATTCACATGACAAAGGGAATTCGTCTCCAATTATACAACTAGTAAATAATAAAATGATTAATGATAGAATAACAACAGAATGACTTTTCATAATTTTTTTTTAAAAAATAAAAATACAAATTAATATTAAATTTATTTACAATAATTCACCTCGATGAGGTTTTAGTTTGTCTTTGTAGGTTTTGAGATCAATTTCATCAATCGTAATAACTGCAGAAGAAAACATGGCGTTTTTATTTTCTACATCTATTTTATAAAAATTTAGCACTTCTACTTGAGCAAACTCTCTTAAATGTTGTGTGTGATGTTTAGCAGTTTTTGAAGCGTCTTCTCCTCTAAAGTCCCATAATAATTTTATTTTTCTATTCAAAATATATTAAATTTAATGGTTAATAAAAACAAGTAATTCTCCAGATTTAAATGAAATATTTACTGTTTTTTCTAATGCTTTATTTCGTGTTCCTATCTTTGTTCCAAAATTTAAATCTTCATTGTATAGATTGTATTTTAAGCCTTTTGTAAATATTTTTGTTGCAGTTGGAAAGGGAATTAAAGAAATTGTTTTTTTGAGACATTCTGTGAAAACACACTCTTTTTCTCCAAAGAAATAAATACCAAAGTCGTCAAAAAGAGTAATTTTCAATTTATCCTTCCACTTAATTACTGTGTGTAAATTTCCTAAAAAATGATCTTGCTCTTTTCCACTTGCTCCAAAAACATCAATTAGGAAAAAACCCTTATCAAATAAAATCTGAAGGATTTTATCAAAATCAGTGAAATTTTGATTTGGTGTATGTATGGTTTTTATATTTATTGGCATACTTTCTAAAGAATCAAAATCACCACTGATAAAGTCAGGTTTTACTTTATTCTTTTTTAAGTATTGGTATGCGCCATCTGTAGCACAAATGAGATCATAGTCATGAAAATCAGGAAGTTTTTTAGGTTTTTCACCGTTCAATAATAAAAAAACTTTTTTCATTTTCATATTTACAAAAATACCTAAAATGTAGATAAAATATTTAATAGAAATAGTTTTATATTTGAAACAAATATTAGACGATTGAATACTTCAGAATTTATAACTAAATCTTCTTCTAAAAAGATAGAAAAAGCGACATTTACATGGCAAACTCCGAGCAACATTGCACTTATAAAATATTGGGGGAAAAGTAATCCTCAAATACCTAAAAATGCTTCTATTAGTTTTACCCTAAATAATTGTCATACGACTACTACTATAGATTTTTTAAAGAAAGAGAAGTCATCTGAAGTTGCTTTTAATTTATTTTTTGAAGGCAAAAAAAAAGAAGATTTTAAGCCCAAAATCCAAGAATTTTTTAACAGAATCCAAGAATATTGCCCTTATATTTTTGAATATGAAATGACCATAAATTCAGAAAATTCTTTTCCTCATAGTAGTGGAATAGCATCCTCAGCTAGTGGACTAAGCGCCATTTCAATGTGTTTAATGAGTTTAGAAAAGGAAATAAATCCAAGTTTATCAAAAGAATTCATTAATAGAAAAGCTTCTTTTATCTCTAGATTAGGTTCTGGTAGTGCAAGTAGAAGTATAGAAGGACCGTTGGTCGTTTGGGGTGAGCACTCAGACATAGAAGGGAGTTCAAATTTATTTGGCATCAAATATCCGTATAAAGTACATTCTAATTTTGATAATTACAAAGATTCAATATTACTTGTCGATAAGGGTGAAAAACAAGTCTCTAGCACGATTGGACACAATTTAATGATTGATCATGCTTATGCAGAAAATCGTTTTAAACAAGCAAATAATAACTTATCAAAAATGTCTAAAATTCTTCAAAATGGAGACCTAAAAGCATTTGTAAGTTTAGTAGAAAGTGAAGCTTTAGCTTTACATGCAATGATGCTAACAAGTATTCCATATTTTATTTTAATGAAACCAAATACATTGGAGATTATTAATGCTATTTCTCAATATAGGGAAGAAACTAATAGTAATTTGTGTTTTACTTTAGATGCTGGTGCGAATGTTCATTTATTGTATCCCGCTAATGAAGAAAAAAGTATAAACTCTTTTATAAAAATCAAATTATCTCCTTTTTGTCAAAAAAACGAATACATTTATGATTGTGTTGGTCTAGGAGCAAAACAAATTTAACTATAATGAAATTTACTTTACAATTATTAACATATTTATACGTATTTTTGATAAGTAATCTCAGTCTATGAAAGGTCCATTGTTTTATGCTAAAATTCTTCTTTTTGGGGAGTACGGTATTATCAAAGATTCTAAAGGTTTAGCCATTCCATTTAATGCATATAAAGGTGCTTTAAAAAAGAAAAATATCCTAACTAAAGAAGCGAAAAAATCTAATCAAAATCTAAATAAGTTTTATTTGTATTTAGCTTCTTTGAATACAGATATAGTAGTTTTTAATCTATCAGCTTTAAAAACTGATATAGCTGAAGGAATGTATTTTGACTCTTCCATTCCTCAAGGTTATGGAGTAGGTAGTTCCGGAGCTTTAGTAGCTTCCATATATGATAAATATGTTTCAGATAAAATCACTGTTTTAGAAAATTTAACAAGAGATAAGCTACTAAGTCTTAAAGAAATTTTCTCATTAATGGAATCTTTTTTTCATGGTAAAAGCTCAGGTTTAGACCCTTTAAATTCTTATTTAAGTTTGCCTCTTTTAATCAATTCAAAAACTAATATTGAGCCTGCAGGCATCCCATCACAAAAGCAAGGTAAAGGAGCTGTTTTTTTATTAGATTCTGAGCAGATTGGAGAAACAGAGCCAATGGTAACCATCTTTATGGATAAGATGAAAAATGAAGGTTTTAGGAAAATGATTAGTGAAGATTTTGCAATAACAACAGATGCCTGTATAGAAGATTTCTTGCAAGGTAACATTAACTCTCTTTTTAGCAACGTAAAATCTCTTTCCAAGCTAGTTTTGAAGAATTTTAAACCAATGATACCGGACCCGTTTCATAAGGTTTGGGAAAAAGGTATTGTCACTAATGAATACTATTTAAAGCTTTGTGGTTCAGGTGGTGGAGGTTATATCTTAGGTTTTACAGAAGATTATGAAAAAGCTCAAATAAGTTTAGAGAAATTCAAATTAGAATTAGTTTACAGATTTTAAATACTACTTTTATGATCTCTTATAAATGCAGAAAAATAATCTACAATTTTTTAAGTTTATTATCTGTAGTAAGAGGATACAATATATTAATTCTGATTGCTGCTCAATATTTAGCAGCAATTTTTATTTTCTCCCCACAGAAATCATTGTATGGTGTTATTTTTGATTTGCATTTAGGATATCTAATTTTTGCCACAGTTTGCATCGTTGCAGCTGGCTATATTATTAATAATTTTTATGATTCAAAATTAGATATCATAAATAGGCCTTTCAAATCTAAACTAGATAATTATATAAAACAAGAGACTAAATTAAAACTTTATTTCTTTTTAAATTTTCTTGGTTTTTTGTTTGGAATTCTGATTTCTATAAAAGCAGCTTTATTTTTTTCAATTTATATTTTTGCTATTTGGCTTTATTCACATAAGCTTAAAAAATATCCTTTTATAGGTTTGATTTCAGTAACTATATTAACCATTTCACCTTTCCTTACTGTTTTTATATACTTCAAAAACTTTTCTACAATAATATTTATTTACGCAATTTTTCTATTTTTAGTTATTATGGTTAGGGAGCTGGTAAAAGATTTAGAAAATATGAAAGGTGCAATTGCTAATGATTTTATCACTTTTCCTGTTTTTTATGGAGAACGAAAAACAAAATATTTATCAATAACCTTATTATTTATAACTTTTTTACCAATAATAATTTTATTTAGCTATCCAGCTTTAGGATACATGCGATATTACTTTTACTTAGCAATGATTACAATTTTGTTTATTGTGTTTTATTTTTGGAAAGCGTCTCAACTCAATCATTACAGAGTGCTTCACAATATTTTAAAGGTACTTTTGTTGGTTGGTGTTCTTTGGTTAGTTTTTGTTGATACTTCTTTAATTGTAGAAAAAGTAATTGAGAGATTGAATTAAGCTATTCAATTTAAGTACCTTCGCAAAAAATTAATAAATGAATTCAAATAGAAACTCGTCGCGAGGACGACAGGAAGGTAAAAAAAATGCTCCTTTAAGTAGAAAAAGCCCAAAAAAAGAGTACAAAAAAATTACAGCAGTTCAAAAAACAGATGAGTCAGCAGGAATCCGTTTAAATAAATACATTTCAAATTCTGGCGTTTGTTCTCGAAGAGAGGCAGACACATACATAGAGCATGGAAGTGTAGAGGTAAATGGTAAGTTAGTTACAGAAATGGGCTATAAAGTTCAAACAGACGATATTGTACGTTTTGATGGTACATCGATTACACCAGAACAGAAAAAATATGTTTTATTAAATAAGCCAAAAAACTATATTACTACTATGGATGACGAACGTGGTAGAAAAACAGTAATGGAATTAGTAGCAAATGCAACAAAAGAAAGAATATATCCGGTAGGTCGTTTGGATAGAAATACAACTGGTTTATTGTTATTTACAAATGACGGAGAGATGGCTAAAAAGTTAACACACCCTAAACACAACGTTCGTAAGTTATACCATGCAACTTTAGATAATAAATTAGCTTTAAAGGATTTAGAAAAATTAAGAGGTGAAGTAATTATTGAAGGTAAAAAGGTATTTATCGACGCTGTATCTTACGTCGATGGTGAGCCTAAAACTGAAATTGGAATTGAAATTCATTCGGGAAGAAATAGAATTGTTCGTAAAATATTTGAGCACGTTGGTTACAAAGTAACAAAACTAGACAGAGTGATTTTTGCAGAACTTACTAAGAAAAATTTACCAAGAGGAAGATGGAGGGAGCTAACAAACCTAGAAGTTAGTAAGCTTCAGATGCTAAAGTAATAAGAAATTATATGTAAAATAAAAAAGCCAAACAAACGTGTTTGGCTTTTTTCTTATTACCACTTAATATACCGAATTTAATTCTTCCAAAATGATTTTATAAATAAGCTTTTTACACTAAACCAAAAAGCTAAAATACCAGAAAGGTCCTTTTTAGGTAATTTTCCTTTCCCTAAACGATGAATTTGAAGCTCATACCACGGTAACTCTACACCTCCAAGTTTATCTAATAAGTTAATTCCAATTTTAGGGATGGGTGCTTCAAACCGTTTAACAGAACCATTAAAAATTTGATTAGCTAGTTCTGGATATAAACAAAAAGGTCTTGCCAAGCCAACTATATCTAATTTACTGCTGGCTAATGCATTTTCCATGACTGTTACAGACCGAAACCCACCTGTAAGCATTAAAGGAGTATTTGTAATCTTTCTAGCTTTCTCAATGTAATCTAGGAAGTAAACTTCACGCTCTATTGTGCTTTTCTTGCGATTGCCTTTAATCATTGCTGGTTTTTCATAGGTGCCTCCAGAAATTTCAATTAGATCGATTCCTTCATTTCCAAGTAATTGTATTACATCGATAGATTCTTCTTCTGTAAAACCACCTCGTTGAAAATCAGCAGAATTAATTTTAATACCAATAGGGTAATTTGGTCCTACTTGACTACGGATTTCACGATAAATCTCTAGTACAAAGCGAGTACGGTTTTCTAATGTACCTCCCCACTTATCTGTCCGAATATTACTATTTGGTGATAAAAACTGACTCACCAAATAACCATGAGCTCCGTGAATTTGACAACCCGTAAACCCAGCTTCTTTCATTATTCTTGCTGTATTTCCAAAACGTTTGATAATATTCCAAATGTCATTCTCACTCAAAGCTTTGGGTGTCTTAAACATTTTAGAGGCTCCTCCCATTTTAAGAGGTACCGCAGAAGGGGCAAATACTTCTCTATTAATTGCAGCAAAAGCCTGTCTACCAGGGTGATTAATTTGAGGCCAAAGATGAACACCAGTTCCTTCGACAGCTTTTGCCCATTCTTTTAGTTCCTTAAAATGTTTATAGTCTTCAACAACAACATTACGTGCTTCACCAAGCGCTTTGGAATCTACCATTATGTTTCCCGTAATAAGTAACCCTGGATTTCCTTTCGTCCAAACACGATAGGCGTGAATTAAACCAGAGCTAGGAGCATGATAGCGAGTACCAAAATTCTCACTCATTGCAGATTTTGCAATTCTATTTTTTAAAATTGAGCCATTTGGTAATTTAAATGAAGACGAAATATTTTGCATACTTGTTATTACTTTTAAAAATTAGATTTATAGTCTTACAAAAATAAGTTTTTTAAAACAGAAAATCTTAAAAACATTGATAGCTAAGACAATATTTAGCTTGACATTCAGAACATTACTTTGACATTCAGAACATTTTCCAATTTAGCCTTGAAAAGGCTAGTATATTTGATTTAAAAAATAACTACCGAATTGGATTGACGGCAACTATTGATTAAAATGGAATGATGCAAATTTTATTACCAATACATATCCTAGGGGGAACTATTGCTCTGCTTTCTGCTATTATGGCAATTTTATCTGAAAAAGGTAAAAAAATCCATGTGCTTTCAGGTAGAACATTTTTCTGGTCTATGCTTACTATCTTCTTAACAGCTATTCCAATGTCGATTATCACCAGCAACATTTTTTTATTTTTAATAGCGTTCTTTTCTTTCTATTTCGCTTTTGCGGGCATCCGATTTGCTAGAAACAGAAAAGGTATAGCAACTACTTCGGATTGGATTGCAGTGGGATTGATGATTTTATCCGGAGTGGGGATGTGGACACTGGCTGCAGTTCTCTTTATGAATAACAACTCTATGTACATACCTCTTTTAGTTTTTGGGTTTGGTGCTATTGTTTTAGGTTACGGTGATTTTAAGAGTCATAAGAACAAAACAGCCATCGGAAAAGAAAGAATAGGAAGACACTTGCAAAATATGATGGGTGGAACCATTGCAGTGATTACCGCTGTTTTAGTTGTGAATGTTAAGATTGAGCCTGTGTGGATATGGTGGGTTCTTCCAACCGTATTGATATTCCCCGTTATTATTTGGTGGAGAATTAAAGTCATGAAATAAAGTTAGTAAATGTTTAGAATGGGCTAATATTGTTGGAGATGATAATAAATAAAATTTCCTTTCGAGCAACCTAATTTTTTTGCTATATCTTAGTTTGGGCAATTAAATTAAAAATTATTTACACAAAATGCGGCAGAATCTATTTATGTTTGCGAAAATAATTGAATTAACTTTTCTAAATGAAATTCAAAAACAGTATTTTTTGTTTGTTTGTATGTGTTGCTACCTATTCTCAAAATAATCAGAGCACATCTTCTTTTGCAATAGGAGAGGAGTTGCATTTTAGGGTTCGTTATGGAATATTCAACACTAGTTTCGCGAGCTTAAAAGTGAAAGATACTCTTATAAACAACAATTCTAATTATCATGTAGTTGCTCACGGTGAGTCAACAGGTCTTGCAAAACTGTTCTTTAAAGTTAAGGATGATTACTATAGTATTTTTTCCAAAAATATTGAGCCCTTAAAATTTGGTAGAGATGTAAGCGAAGGGAATTATACTGCAAGGGAGAATATTATTTTTGATAGTTTTAATAACAAAGCGACCTTAAATGATCTAAAAAATGATATAACAACCCTTGTTTCAGTCTCTGAAAATATTCAAGATATCATTTCAGCATTTTATTTTTTTAGAACTTTACCCAAAGAAGATATAATTGCGAAAAACGCTATTTATAAGCTTCCAATAATTTATAACGAGGAAGGTCAATTTACCTTCGAATTAAGGTATGTTGGAGAAGAGACGATCAAAACGCCACTTGGCCTGAAACAGTGTTATAAATTTAAACCCTACTTGCCAAATTTAGGTAGAATTTTTAAAGATCCTAACGCAATTACCATTTGGGTAACTAATGATGAACATAGAATACCGGTTAAAGTGAGTGCAAAGATCGTAGTTGGAAGTATTCATGCCGAATTAATAGAAGTTAAAAATTCTCAAAACACTCAATCGAAACCTGCACTCTCAGTATTAAGAGGTTCAATTGTTCAGAGTTTAAGATGATTTCCGATATAATCTCTTTTTATTACCTCCTGAGCAACCTTTGGAGCAACTCTAAAAACCAAAAAACCCGTAAATCATTAATTATAAATGAGTTACGGGATAATTTTGTGGTACCTCCAGTACTAACACCTTGTGGTTAATGTATTGATAATAAATTAGTTGTGATAACCAAAGGTATACGGTGTATACCTTTTTATTGTTGTGAGGTATACAATGGATACCGATTGTATTGGTGTATACCTCTGTTTAATTAAAGATATTCAAACTTTTTTCACTTTTTCTTTACGTTTCAACATTTCCAGTATACTTATACATGTAACCTTCTCTCCAACATAGGGAAAAGAGGGGTTCACCCACGAGGGACGAAAGTTAGTTAGTGGGAAAGACATCGGTTAGTAATCTGTAAATAACAGATGAGGTTTCACCGGTAGTTACAAAAATGGTTATACTATAAATCACATATGGGGAACAATGAACTGGTGTGGTGAAATGTATAATTCAAAGTTACTGAGAGAGTAAAATCTCTAAGGGGATTGTTGTATCTAAACTATAACTACTAATTAGTTAAAGGTTGATACTATTTCTTTAATACTTCTGAATAGAAAATTTTAATTAAAAGTTTATTACCCTTCACTTAATAATTATAAAATGAAAAATAGAATAACAATAAAAGAATTAAAAAACATTTACAGAGTAACTTCTCGTACTCTGAACACTTGGAAGAAAACAAAATCATTACCCATTATTGAAATAACACCACAACAGAAGTTTATTTACACAGACGATTTAATCGAATGGGAAAAATCATTTAAATAAATGACTCTATAAGAGTTGATGTGAAATAAGATGATGAATTGATATACTTAAACGAAAAACCTCCACCAATCATACTATAAATATGTTTAGAGGAGGTTTACCTATTTCTTTAGAACTACCAAATATTTACAGAGTATTATGATAGATTAATCCTTTGGAATCAGATTACCATCTTTATAATTTCCTTCTGATTCTAATTGACCATTTTCATGATGGGTTTTCCATAATCCTTCTTGTTTATTGTCTTTATAATTTCCTTCTGATTCTAATTGACCATTTTCATGATAACCTTTCCATAACCCCTCTTTTTTCCCGTCTTTAAAATTAACCTCTCCCTTTAGTTGACCGTTTTCATGATAGATTTTCCAGAACCCTACCTTTTTACCATCTTTCCAATCTCCTTCAAATTCTAATTGACCATTTACATGATAGGTTTTATATAAACCTTCGGGTTCACCATCTTTAAAATTTCCTTCTAATTCTAAATGACCATTTTTATGATTGTATGTAATCCACAACCCTTCTTTTTTGTTTTCTACATGTTTATTTGTATTTTCAATATTCATATTAGAGATTAATTTTTGTAGAACTTTTCCTAACACATCTATATGAATATACTCAACATCATCACGAAAAAAGAGTTTTAATCGTTCTCCATATTTACCACTATCTAATATTTTTTCTATATCAAGTTCTTCTTCTTTTAGTTCACCATTTTCATCATATATTTTCCAGTCCCCTTCCTTTTTACCATCTTTATAATTTCTTTCTGATTCTAATTGACCATTTTTATGATAGGATTTCCATAAACCTTCTTTTTTACCTTCTTTATAATTCCCTTCTGAGGATAAGTTTCCATCTGAATTATAAGTTTTGTAAATCCCATTTAGTTTATTATTCTTATAAATCTTTTCAGATTTTAATTTACCATTAGAGTAGTAAACTGTCCATTTACCCTCTCTAATTAAATGACCACTTTTCAAAAAAATAATTGTATCTCTTTCTTCAAACTTCTGTTCATTTTTTAATTGACCATTACTATAAAACTCTCTATCTCTAAAAACAACTCTCCATTTTAAAAAACTTATATATTGTTTTTTTTCATAAATTCTTTCAAAACAGAAAATACCCTTTAGATTATAACTTTTATATGACTTACTAAACAACCCCATCCTTTTAGTTTCGTATTTAGTTTGTAATTATTTAATTAGTTATTCACATATTTTTCATATAAATCACCTTTCCCATTGTGATCATATAATATATTTAAACCGTTCTCATCTTTTATATTCTTATTACTTTTAAAAAAATCAAATATCCCCATTTTATAACAATTTAAAAACAATATACAAAAATCTTACTTATTTCTCTTTCTATCTGTGATAACCAAGTTTTAAACATAGATTTTGATACACTCTCTGATATTGATACTAAAATAGAGTATACCCCAAGTAGTTACATAAATACATCTGAAAAGACTTGTAATCCTCAATATAAATTACTGTATTAGAGTATTAATGTGGATAACCCTAAAATAGTATCAGAGGAGAGTATTTTATTCAAGAATAAGTTGTGGGGTTTTTTTGTTTAATGAAGTTCTAATAATCAAGAAGAATCAAAGAGTGTGTTTGATATACTTAAATATTTCAGAGTATTATGATAGGTTATATTTTGAATACTAAATCTAATTTTTCATATACATCCTCATCATATCTAATTTCTAATAATCTGATGTTGTTTTTTAAACAAAACTCTCTTTTAAGTTTATCACTTATTTGAACTCTCTTAAATCCTTTTTCACCACCAAATTGTTCTCTTGGTTCATAATGTTGAATCCCATTATACTCAATTATTAAATTATAGGAAGGAAGATAAAAATCACATTTTAATTTTCTTTTCATTTCTAAACCTTCAAAAGTGTATTGTTGTTCAGATTCAATATTCTTTTCATTAAGATATTTTGATATTGACAACTCTCCCTTTGAAGAATTACAATTTGGACAACCATTTCCTCTTTGGTGATTATTCGGGGTTTGAAGGAATTCACCATGTTTTTTACAGATTATAGTTACTTTTTTTTTACCTCCATCGTAATCTACTTTACTGTAATCATACAAATCATCATGAACTAAAACACTATCTATTATGAATTCTTCAATAGTTTTCTTTTGTTTCTCATGTTGTTCAATTATTGAACATCTAGGACAACCACTTCCATTTATATGATTCTGAGGAGACTGGTTAAATTTCCCATGGATAGAACAAATGATTTTTACATTAATCGTTTGGTTTATATACTGAATATTTGAATAATCATATCTGTTCCCATGTTTGTTTTTTGAACGAGAAATAAATTCATCTATTCCTAACTTTCTCTTTTCTCTTTGAGAGATTAATCCACATTTTGGACAACCACTTCCGTTAAGGTGTGAAGAGGGAGTTTGTTTGAAACTTCCATGTATATAACAAGTAATGATTATTTTATTATTCATTCCTTGATAGATGGATTTGGAATAATCATATCTATCTTCATGAACTTCTCTACATTTTATTAAAAACTCTTCTTGTGATAATCTTCTTTTTTTACCTTGAGTTATTAAACCACATTCGGGACAACCTTGACCTCTATATAATTGTTCTGTGGTAGTTTTCCATCCCCCATGTTTTTCACAAATCACCACAACTTTAGTATTCCCGTTTTTATAATCTACTTTAGTGTAATTATACAAATCACCATGAACTTCTTTGATTCGTTCAATAACTTTTTCAGTTGTTAGTTTTCTTCCCATAACATCAAATCTATAAATTCCATTGAAGATACTACTGGTTGGTTCTCCAATCCCTCTACATATTCCTTTCTTATATCTTTATACATCCCCTCTAATATCATTGGGAAAACTTTTGGATTCATAATCTTTTTATAGAAATCTAATCTGTCTCCATAATATTCAGAAACCTCTCCACCAAATTCTTTTTTGAACCAATCCTTTTTGTCACTCTCTGAGTTATCACCCATCATAACAGAAACCAAATCATCGTTATTCTTCAACCTCTCTGTTACCTGTTTTAAATCAACTTTATCTTCCTCAGATAATTCTATTCCATAAACTTCATTAATACGTTGAATGATATGAGATAAAAGGTCTAATTCTGGTTCATCAATACCTCCTCCTGTTCCTCCAGACATAGGTTCAATTTCACCTCCTTTATCTTCTAATGATAAACGAGATTCTCCCATCATTTGAATTCTTAAAGAACCTAAATCTACTGAATCCATAATACTAATTCTTTCAGTAAGTCCTTTCGGTAATTTCTTGTTTAAGAATCTAAGGAATACATAAAGTTTCTCCCAATTTACCTCTGTAAAATTGATGATTTGAGAGATATAAGAATACAATCGAATGAAAGATTGAATTTTAGATTTGAACTCTTCTTTTTGTTCATCATTTTCTAAATTCTTAAAGTTATCTACTACCTCATCAATGATAGGGTGTAAACGTTCGTCTGTCTCGGTATCTCTATAAAACTCTTTACAAAACCTATCAATATGGTCATCTGAAAAGATGGTAAACGATTCTATTTCGTTTTGTAAATCATATAATTTATCAGGTTCTGTTTCTCCTGTTAGAACGGTTGATGTATAGAATGGTTGGAATGATTCCACTATCTTTTCCGTATCATTTACAAAATCTAAAACAAACGTATCTGTTTTACCACTCTTCGTTCTGTTTAATCTTGAAAGGGTTTGAACACATTGAACTCCACTCAATTTCTTATCTACATACATAGAGTGAATCAATGGTTCATCAAATCCTGTTTGAAACTTATTGGATACAATTAAGATTCTAAATCGTGGGTCTTTCAAACCACTTGGAATGTTTGAACCTTCTAATCCGTTTTCCTTATTAAGAGATACTTCTGTATATTCCTTATGGTCTCCTTGAAGATTTACTGTTCCACTAAATCCAACTAAACAAGAATATGAAAGTCCTCTCTCTTTCATTTGACGTACCATTTCTTTATGGAAGAGTACACAATGTTTACGAGAACGAACCACCACCATTCCTCTACCTCTTCCGTTTATCTTCTTGGAAGTTGATGAGGTAAAATGATTAAGGATGATATTAACCTTTTGATTGATAGTTACATCGTGAGAATCAACATAATCAACAAGTTGTTTCATTACCTGTCCTTCAGGTAATTCCTTATCTTCTGTACCGGTTTGTTTTACCTTAAAGTATCTCTTATACGTTGTATAATGTTCTAATACATCTAAAGTAAATCCTTCATGAATAGATTGTTTCATTGAGTAAGAATGGAAGGGTTCAAACCCACCATTTTCATTCTTTCTACCAAAGAGTTCTAATGTTTTATTTTTAGGAGTTCCTGTGAAACCAAAGAAAGATATATGAGGTTGTTTTCCTCGAGATTCAATTTCTTTACGAATCATTTCTTCATAATCTACCTCTCCATCATCATTTTCAATAACATCTCCTGAAAGTGATTTCTTTAGGTGTTTAGAGGTTTCTCCACTCTGAGATGAATGTACTTCATCAATCACCACTCCAAAGGTTTGTCCTTTCAGTTGTGAAATGGTTTCAGAGATGAAAGGAAACTTCTGAATTGTAGTTACAATGATATCTTTTCCCTTTTCTAAAAACTCCTTTAATTGTTTTGAGTTAATATCTACTGGGTTCACCACCCCATCAGTTTGTTGTAAATCTTTGAGGGTCTTTTTTAATTGACTATCTAATACCTTTCTATCTGTAATTACCAATATGGTATCAAACATTCGTTTGGTGTCCCCTTTAGTTTTATACAATGAGGTTAGGGTATGTGATAACCAACCAATACTTAATGATTTCCCTGAACCTGTTGTATGTTGAATTAGGTAATTGTTTCCAACACCTTCTTCCTTTACACTATTCCTTACTTTACGAATAACATCTAATTGGTGGTAACGAGGGAATATGAGAATCTCCTCTTTTTCTAAAGTTACTTTTTTCAGTTTATCATTCCACTCCTTTTTAGATTCTACGGATACCAATACAAAGTTCTCTATGATATCTAAAAGTGAATTAGGAAGTAAGATTTCATTCCATAAATACTCAGAACGGAAATCATCTTTTACAGGTGGGTTTTCTATCCCTTGATTGTAAGGTAAGAACCTTGTTTTGTTACCACTCAAACGAGTAGTCATAGATACTTTATCGTTATCTACACAGAAATGTACCAAACAACGTTTAAACTGTAATAGGGGTTCTCCTAATGGGTTTCTATCGTACTTGTATTGGTTCTCTGAGTTCTTTATGTTTTGTCCTGTGAGTTGATTTTTCAACTCCATTGTAATAATTGGTATTCCATTTAAAAACAATACCAAATCAATGGAGTTCTCATTTTTATTTGAATAGTGAAGTTGACGAACTGATACAAAACGATTCTTTTCAAATTTAGATTGATGTTCAGGATTTAAACCACTCTTTGGTTCAAAATATACCATGTCAAAAGAACATCCTCTTGTACTAATTCCTTTTCTAAGAACATCAATGATTCCTCTTTTAGAGATTTGGTCATTTACAATCTTACTCAGTTGTTTATTTGTAGAGGTATCAAATTGTTTGTGTAGTTTATCATACTCTTCCTTTTGAGTAGATTTAACAAACTCTATGAGTTCTTCTTGAAGTTGACATTGATTTCTATCGTACTCTGTATATAAACGAGAAGTAAACCCATGTTGAATTAAGGTTTGTTCTATGTGTTTTTCGAAACGTTCTTCGTTTGGTTTTCTCATACGGTTTGGGAGTTTAAACTCAATGAATTATCTTCTTTACATACTCTTATTTTACCCGTGACCACTTCTGATATTAAAGATTGACGATATTCTTTTAGAGTATCTATT
>ENA-ORXF01000321-ORXF01000321.1-marine-metagenome-genome-assembly--contig:-NODE-321-length-36052-cov-10.059736_pt1 | contig 36052 bp, 29 predicted proteins | sample MGYA00237864_ERZ511476 | MGnify/ENA primary metagenome ERZ511476 (study PRJEB26306, sample SAMN06343908) | marine metagenome | isolation source: coastal waters | place: Atlantic Ocean: West Antarctic...
ATTTTGACTGGGTCATGGATAGTGATTTTTGGACAGATCTATCGTTTGGTTTGCGCGCTAGCCAACGATCAAATGAGCGAAATAAAACATCGGAAAAAACACCCTTTAATATTGGATTGAGCGCTCAAGATTTTATTACTGCCTTCCCAGGGTTTATGGTTGCCTCGCCAGGCGATTTTTTCAGTTTTAATAGTGATGGTTCATATTCCGATAACTTTTTGACTCCCGATGGCAATATAGTAATGGACCAGAGAGAGGCCATAAGGGAATTTGTATCTCTTGATGTTAATGGTGTAGTAGATCCAGCTAGCTTTTTTAGAGTGGAAGAAGATACCTATGCTGCCTACATTAAGGGAGATTTCGGCGGTCTTGTAAGCGGTGGTTTGATGGGTGGCGTTGAATACTCGGGCAATATCGGAGTTAGGGGAGTAAATACCGATCAAGCTGCGACGGGAAAGGTTCAGGGAGAGGATGTTAGCGTCAAGCAAAACTATACGCATTGGTTGCCAAGCTTAAGTCTTGTGCTTAGGCCTATCGACGAGGTGCAGATCAGGCTTGGTTATGCAAAGATCTTGAGACGGCCAAACTTTGGTCAGCTATCACCGACTATGTATTTCCCGCTCGACAAAACTACCCCAGTCGTGACAGGTAATCCGGAGCTACAGCCGACTACGGCAAATCAATTTGATGTGGCGTTAGAGTATTACTTTAGAAAAGGCAGTGCTCTGACCTTGGGTTACTTTTCAAAACAGTTTGACGAGGTCATTGGCAAGGAAACATTCCCCGCAAGCGCCTGCAACACAAATGTGGAACAAGCCGCAGGAGATTTATTTTGTGACAATTTTAATGGTGTCCCTGGGATCTTAGTGCCCCAGACTAAATTTGTTAACTTGCCTGGCGGCAAGATTAATGGAGTAGAACTTGGTTTTCAGCATAACTTTAAGAGTCTGCCGCAGCCTTTTGATGGGTTAGGCCTTATCGCAAATTATGCGTATCAGGATGGCAGCAGAGATGCATTTATTGTCCAGGCAGGGGCTTTATCTGACTCGGTTAGCTTCACTGGATTACCCTTAAACTTTGTCAATCTTTCAAAAGATTCGTACAACACGACTATTTACTTTGAAAAACCACGATACCCATTCAGTGGCCGCCTTCGTTATACCTATCGCAGTGACTTCTTGGTGTCAGAAGCGAGTTTTCTGACAGGCCAGCTGCCTCTTTATAAAAAAGGAACAGGTCAGTTAAATGCCTCCATGAGCTATCGTGTTAATAGGATGATTACGGTGAATTTTCAAGCCAGTAACCTGACTGATGAACAAGTTATTCAGCCAGCCTTTTTCCCAGAAGGACCCACGGCAATGACTCGTTACTCAGGCCGCCGCTTTAGTGTTGGGGTAGCAATATCACTTTAAAAATAAGGGCCATAGGCTTTACAAAAAAGGTAACTAATTTACTTGCGCTGATTGTGTTTGGGGTTGTAATGCCAAATGCCGTCGCGCAGAGTAGCTATTTTGTAAGCTCATCATCAGGGGATGATAAAAATAATGGCCTAACTGTCAGTAATCCGTGGGCCAGTTTGTCGCGCGTTACCCAAGAGGTTTTACGGCCTGGTGACACAGTCTATTTTAAATCGGGCGATCGATTCAACGGTCAACTCGTCATTGATGAGTCTGGCACGGCGGCAGCGCCGATTCATTTCACAGCTTATGGAGAGGATGATCTGCCGATAATTGATGGTGCAGAAATGTCTGGTGGCGCACCGCTGGCAGCTGTGCTGGTTGTCGATCAAGACCACCTAGAGCTGAGTAAGCTCAATATAAGAAATTTTCGGAAAAAGAAGCGTGATGGTGTGACTGATGTCGACGCCTATGGAATTCTTGTCAACAATACGGGCAAACGAAATTTACGTGGTTACAACTTTCACGATCTGGTGGTTGAGGAGATTTTTCCTATTCAAGCAAGACAGTCTTTCAACAAGACATCGGTTTCAGGAATTCGTTTTGAGACGTGGCCTGCCAAGGCTAAAAAACCGTCATACAACACCGGTGATATATACATTCACGATAATTTTCTGCGCCACACAGCCCGATTTGGTATCGCTTTACGGCATGGAGCATCATATCTTAAGGGTGTCACTGGGACCGCATCTGATTATGATATCGACGTGCGTATTGTCAATAATCGTTGCGAAGATACCGGTGGTAGCTGTGTGCTGGTTAACGGTGTGTGGAATGCTTTATTAGAAAAAAATAGTTTCATTCGCTCAGGCGCTATGGTGGAACCCAAACTCTCTGTAAATCGTGGTAGTGGCGCATGGTTTTTTCGCAGTAAAAATATTGTTGCGCAGCGCAATATGGCCATTGGTTCTCGCGGCCATAACGACTCTGCGGGTATGCATGTAGATTTTGGTAACGAAAATGTACTTGTCCAGTACAACTTTAGTTATAACAATGAGGGTTACGGTACTGAAATTCTGGGCAAGAATAAAAACGTCATTTGGAGACATAATATTAGTGTACATGACGGTACGCGCAGAGTTGGTGTTAAGCGTCTAGAGGGTGGCGTCAGCAAATTCCCAGGAAAAACAATATTTGTGAGTGACTACTCTAAGCCCAACCGAGTTCAGTCTCAAGGTGTCTATATCTACAACAATACCTATGTTATTGCCTCTACATCTAATCCGCTTATTGAGATCAATGGCAGGGATACGCACCTTTGGAACAATCTTTTTGTAGTCGATGAGGGTGGAAGTCTAGGCACCAAAGTAACGCTTGGTTGGCGCATTGGTAAAGCTCTGGATATGCAGGGTAATGCTTTTTCTGGAAATGTCTCACCAAACTTTATACGACTTGACAGTAAACCTGTTTTGGCGGCGATTAGGTTTGACGGTGACCCAGACAAGGCTGAAACCTATGCACTGGACTTTACTCAGTTTGAAACTAATCGCGCTAGGTTTGTGATAAATCATCCGCCATTTCCGGCTTCAGGTAAGGGGATTTTCAGTCATGTGACTGCGGAGCCTGAGTTTGATATTTTTTATAATGTAATAGGGTCTGGTTTAGACATTATTGGAGCTGGCTACAGCAACAAGGATCTAGGATTACAGCCATGATCAACTTATTTTGTTTGCAGCAGGCCCCTGCGGTTTATTTTTACCAACTGACTCGACGTAAAGTAGTAGGTCTCATCCTACTGCTTCTGCTAGCTAATTCAACTCAGGCTTCAATGTCACCAAATTTCATTCTAATTGTTGCCGACGATTTTGGTTGGAGCAGCATGTCCACGACAATGGATAACACGAAGCCGTTGGCCAAGAGCGACTTTTACACCACACCTAACATTGATTCATTAGTGAACGGCGGGCTACGCTTTTCCAATGGTTATGCTGCCGCACCCGTTTGTTCGCCTACTCGCTATAGTATCCAGTTTGGCAAGACACCCGCGCGTCTGCATCGTACCCGCGGAATGGGGAAAAATCATGTAGACCATAATCAGGTTGGTATTCCGCAAGTTCTTAAGTCTATCGACAAAAATTATCGCGCAGCTCATATTGGCAAGTGGCACATCGATGAGGACCCTGCTCGTTATGGTTATGACGTGCACGATGGTATATCGAAAAATAAAGAGGGCGGTTTCGTTAATGATCGAAGCCAGTGGAAGGGTTATGCAGAAGAAGATCCGAAACGGGTAGATTCACTGACTAAGCGTGCAATAGCATTTATGCGTGAGTCTACTGAAAATAAGCAACCATTTTTCTTGCAGCTTTCTCACTATGCAGTGCACTCAAGTATTGTTTATAGCGAAGCTTCTTTTGCTGACGTTGGATTGCGCGAAAAAGGCAAGTTACATAAGAATCAAGGTTATGCCGCCATGGTTCAAGATATGGATCTTTCCGTTGGTACCTTACTCGATGCTTATCGGGAACTTGGCCTGACAGACAACACTTACATCATATTTATCTCAGATAATGGCGGTATGCCCGTACTACCGCAGCAGCCAAATAAAGGGAAACCCTACAAAGCAGGTCTTAATTCGCCACTACTGCGTGGAAAATGGGACTTAACCGAGGGTGGTATTCGAGTGCCATTTGCCATAGTCGGGCCAGGCATTGCGCCAGGCGGGCAGAGTGACACGCCAGTCATATCTTATGACCTGTTACCCACCTTGGCCGAGCTAGCGGGCTCGCTGGAAGCTTTACCCGCAGATTTAGACGGTGTGAGTCTGCGTCCTCTGTTAGATGATGGTCAGGTGGAAGTGAAGCGGTCCGATGAGGGACTTATATTTCATTATCCGCACTTTAACCGCGTGGGCTTAAACGAGCCGCACTCGGCTATTCGCTTTGGGGAATTCAAATTGATCCACTTTCCAGTGTCCGAGCGCAATCTTCTGTTTAATGTGGTTCACGATGCTGGTGAGAGGAATGATTTGTCTAAACAAATGCCAGACTTAGTTTCGTTGCTGGAGAATAAACTAGGGTCTTATCTTAAGCTGGTTGATGCCGAACGGCCTGAGAAAAGCGAAAGTTGGGTGCGCGCTGGACAAGAAGGAAGAACGAGAACTCGTCTCTTCGAGCGTTACGATCCTTAGAGAATTCTTCGTAACTATCCAGTACAACGTACTAATAATTAACACTAAAAATTTAATTGGTGACTTACAATATATGAAAAAATCTATAATTCTGTCTTCTTTATTTTCGGTACTATCTTGTCTCGTTTTCGGGCAGGAATTACTGCCTTACAAAAACTCTGATCTTGCGGAAGATGTTCGCGTTGATGATTTATTATCCAGAATGACGCTAGTCGAAAAAATTGGTCAGATGTCTCAGTATGTAGGGCCAGAGCATATTTCTCGTTCTGAAAAATATATGAGCCTTGAGGAAATGCAAGCTGGCGATGCCTATGGCATGTATCCTAATCTGCATTCTTCGCAAATTCCCGAGGTTATCAAAGATGGTAAAGTTGGTTCGTTTTTGCATGTTACAACGCCACAGGAGGCTAATCGCTTACAGCAATATGCCAGTCAAAGTCGTTTAGGAATACCGTTGATAATAGGTATCGACGCTATTCATGGCAATGGCCTAGTCAAAGGGGCGACTATTTATCCCTCTCCAATAGGGATGGCCAGTAGCTGGAATCTAGACTTAGTGCGACAGTCGAGTATTGAAACAGCACGTGAGGTTCGGCTTAATGGCGCACACTGGGCATTCTCCCCGAATATAGATATAGCAAGAGATCCGCGCTGGGGTAGGGTTGGTGAAACGTTCGGAGAAGACGATTTTTTGGTTGCAGAGATGGGTGTCGCAGTGATCAATGGTCTGCAACAGGGCGATTTTGCAGGCGACAATAAGGTCCTGGCGACAGCCAAGCATTTTGTAGCCGGTGGTGATCCGGTTAATGGGCTAAATTTATCGCCTATGGACTTATCACTCCGTTCGCTGCGTGAAGATCACTTCCCTCCGTTTAAACGAGCCGTTGATGCTGGCGTGTTCACGTTTATGGCAGCACATAACGAAGTGAACGGCGTGCCCGCGCATGCAAATCATTTTCTACTCACCGAGGTACTGCGCGATGAATGGGATTTTCAGGGATTTGTTGTTAGTGACTGGCTAGATGTTGAAAGGCTAGAAACTCTACATCGTACGGCGCCAACGTTCAATGAAGCGGTGTATCAAAGTGTTAGCGCTGGAATTGATATGCATATGCACGGACCTAAGTTTTTAGAGCCACTGCTAAATTTGGTCAAGGAAGGACGGATACCTGAATCGAAAATAGATGCTTCGGTAAGACCAATGCTTTTAGCTAAGTTTCGTTTGGGCCTATTTGAGAAAACTCAGGTTGATCCTCTAGCGGCTAAGAACATGATGTTCACCAAGGAGCATAAGAAGACGGCTTTGGATCTGGCGAGACAGAGCATTGTGTTGCTCAAAAATGTCAATGATATATTGCCTTTGCGTGCAGGAAAGCGAATTTTTATAACTGGGCCTAACGCCGACAATCATTCGATTATGGGTGACTGGGTGCTGAGACAGCCTAAGAAAAATATTACTACTGTTGTTGAGGGTTTCAGAGAGGTCGCAAAGGGTTCTACTCAGATCGATTATTTTGATTTGGACGGGAGCGTGAAACGCATTGAGCCCGATCAGATCGCTAGGGCAGCGGCGCGTGCTAAATCTGCCGATGTGGCCATTGTAGTGGTAGGTAGTAATCCCCTTAGATATGACAGAAAAGGTAAAACCTCGGGTGAAAACGTTGCACGAAGCTCTATTGGACTATTTGGCCAGCAGTTAGACCTGGTGAAAGCTATTCATGCAACCGGCAAACCAACCATTGTTGTTCTGGTGAATGGTAGGCCGTTGGCAGAGCCTTGGATCGTTGAGAATGTGGCCGGTTTGATCGAAGCATGGGAACCTGGTGCTCAGGGTGGTAAGGCGCTAGCTGAAATCGTCTTTGGTGAGGTTAATCCTAGTGGTAAATTACCGATCACCGTTCCTTACAGCGTAGGTCATTTACAGTCTATTTATAATCACAAGCCTAGCGCGTTGATACGACGCTATGCAGATGGTCCAACTAAGAATCTACATGAATTTGGAGACGGCTTAAGCTATACCGATTTTGAATACGGTCAAGCCAGGTTATCTCGCTCTAACATTAATAAAAGTGAGTCGACCAAGCTATCGGTTACTATCAGCAACACAGGCAAGCGCGCTGGTGACGAAGTAGTGCAGCTTTACATTCGGGATGACTATTCGCTGGTGACCAGGCCTGTTAAAGAGCTTAAAGGATTCACACGTGTATCGCTTGAACCTAGTGAGAAGCGAGAAATTCACTTTGATATTACGCCAGATATGCTTGCTTACTATGATATTGATATGAATTGGCAAGTAGAGGCAGGGGACTTCACTATTATGGTGGGTGGATCTTCTCGTGATCGCGACCTCGAATTAGTAAAGCTCACTGTTCAGTCAGATTAGCCGTGAATAAATAAATTTAAATTTAGTACGCCACGCTGAAAGTTCAAAACTCTGAGCGTGAGAAATAATAATAGGGAATTAGTTATGCGAACATTTGTCTTTATCACCAAAAACTGGGTCAGGTTTTTCACTTTATTGCTAGCCAGTTTGTGTGTTATTCCATCGGCGCTAGCGACTACTATTTCGCCTGAAAAAAAACCGATGAATATCATTTATATACTTACTGATGATCAGCGATATGATGAATTGGGTTTTATGAATCCTGTACTAGATACACCCAATATGGACGAACTTGCGAAAAAAGGCATTCACTTCAAAAATAGCTTTGTCACCACGGCATTGTGTTCGCCGAGTCGCGCGTCTATTTTGACCGGTCAGTATATGCATAGTCATGGTGTGGTTGATAACAACAAGCCTGCCAAGGAGGGTACAGTTTATTTCCCCAGTTATTTACAGCAAGCGGGCTACCAGACTGCATTTTTCGGCAAATGGCATATGGGCGGACATCATGATGACCCGCAGCCTGGCTTCGACCATTGGATGAGTTTTGCCGGTCAGGGTGATTATTATCCAGTGCGAAAGCGTGATGGGCGAGTTAGTCGATTTAACATCAACGGTAAGCATGTCAAGCAAAAGGGCTATATTACAGATGAGCTAACGGACTACACACTCCAGTGGCTCGCAGAAGAGCGCGATACTGACCAGCCGTTTTTCGTTTACCTATCGCACAAGGCTGTGCATGCCAATTTTGATCCTGCGGAACGACATAGCGAACAATACAGCGATGCTAATATCAAAGTACCTAATAGCCAGGCTGACACAGCGGAAAATTATAACGGCAAACCCATGTGGGTCAAAAACCAGCGCAATAGCTGGCATGGCGTTGACTTCCCCTACCACAGTGAGCTGAATGTGCAGGAATACAAGCGACAATACCACAGAGCACTTTCCGCGGTTGATGATAGCTTGGGTCGGATCAATGCCTGGCTGAAAGCCAATAACCTTGAAGAGAATACCGCCGTAATTCTGATGGGTGATAATGGCTTTATGTTTGGTGAGCATGGATTGATCGATAAGCGCAATGCTTATGAAGAGTCTATGCGGGTACCTCTTGTGGCCTATATTCCGGGGGCTAAGCAAAACCATGTGGTAGAAGAAATGGCAGCTAACATCGACATTGCACCGACTATTCTTGATATAGCAGGTATCAAGGAGAAACCAGCGCAATTTGCAGGTGCGAGTCTACTGCAATTGGCCAAGGGTGAGAAGGTCGATGACTGGCGCGATAGCTTACTCTATGAATATTATTGGGAATTTAATTTTCCTAGTACGCCAACGACCTTCGCAATTCGTTCAGATACTTTTAAGCTAATTCAATATCACGGAATATGGGATACGGACGAACTCTATGATATCAAAAATGATCCCCAGGAAATGGTTAACTTGATCGCAGATCCGCGCTATTTAAATGTCAAACTGAAATTACGTAAAGCTTTATACGCGCGTCTGGAAGAGGGTGGAGAGTATTCTGTTCCCTACACAAAAAAATTCAGCACCGGAGCAGTTTTTCGGCAAGGCGATCGCTCAAAAGCGGCCGAATTCCCCGATGATTGGTTACGTAAAGGGGATGAAAAAGATCTGACAAGATTTTTTATGCGGGAGAAGAGAGTAAAAAAGGCGGCTAAAAAATAACCCCGTGTCGAGCGTTTTAAATGCGTGGAATACAGAGATCTATCTTGCGGTTGATGGTAACTGTGGTAAAGCTTATAAGTGCGGATCAAATCGGCATGTTTTAGGGGTTAGTGAGGTTGACATGATGACGTAAGGCACTTGGCTTACGTCATCATTACTGTAAACACTAAACCTGAACAGTCGTAGTCGGTTTAAGATTGTTGCAGTTGGTTGCGGTGATAGTACGAAAAATACAGGCAGTATCCATAACAGAGTATGCAGACTAAAAAGGCAGCCTTAAGACCGGCTATATCGGCAATACTTCCTGCGATAAGCGTAATGATGGCACCTCCACATATAGACATACACAAAAGTGCGGAAATTTTTGGCGATGAAGAGTCGGTGTCGCGGAGTGTCATGCTGAATATAAGGGGGAAATGAGCTGAGTTAAAAAACCCGACGGAAATCAGCGCAACTGCAGATAGAGGGCCGGTAAAAATAATCGCACTAGCAACCAAAAAGATTGCCATTGCGGAGGCTAGCATCAATATTTTCTCGGCACTGAACCATTTTAAGGCGGCCACTCCCGCAAAACGTCCAAGCATTGCCAGCCCCCAGTAAATAGCGACAAGAGTAGATGCGCCAGAGGCCTCTATACCCAGCACATCCTCTCTGCGCATATAATTAATTAATAGGCTGCCTATGGTCACCTCGGCGCCTACATAGACAAAAATAGCCCCCATACCAAGACAAACCTTTCGCTTTTTTATAAGCGAAAAGTAAGAGCTAATCACAGTTTGATCTGCTGCCTGGATTTTCTTATATGGTTGCAGATTCGGCTGAGGTAGAGCTCTTATAATAAGAGCTAAGATACCAAGAAGACTGCCGAGTAATATTGCAAAAGAGATCGTAGCTTGAGCACTATCCTGGTGGTAAGTTGCCTGTTCTCCCATGGATAATAAGTTAATTTGACCAGTTGACAATGTATCTATACTCAATAAAGAGACCGAGGCGATAATGGGCGCTATGGTTGTACCAAGAGAATTAAAAGCCTGCGCAAACATAAGTCTTTGCGGAGCCGTTATTGGATCACCAAGGCTAAGTATCATAGGATTAGCCGTTACCTGCAGTACAGCTATGCCACTTGCCGTAATGAATATACCGCCTAAAAAAGCGGGATAGAACTGCAACATGACTGAGGGGGCTAGTAAAAAAACACCCAGAGCTGTGCATGCCAGACCAACAAAAAGACTCTGTCGGTATCCATAATATTGAATAAATTTACCCGCTGGGATAGGGACAAAAAGGTAGGCGAGGAAAAAGCTGAATTGAATTAACAGTGCGGATGTATAGGACAAATCGAACATCGATTTTATCCGTGGGATGACCATATCTACTGAGGTGGAGGTAAAGCCCCAGCAAAAGAAAACCCCAGGCACCAAAATCCAAATTAATACGTTACTGCGCAAGCCGGTTATGTAGCGCTGAAGATTTCCGATCATTTTTTATAATTCTCTGGTCAATAAAGTAAAAAATGACATCCAATGTCGTAACGACAGGGTGCTCAGAAAGAACGCCTTCTATTTTAGATTTTTAGACCACACTATTTAGTGTTATCTGATTTCAAATAGCAAGTTCGACCTTTTTAACAGTCGCTGACTTAAGAGCGACAAGATTTGATCGTGTTTGTAGTGTTATTTGTGAAGATTTATTATTTATATCCATTTTCGGCTTTCCTATTTAGTGTCACTTCGTTAGAATGCCGGCTTGTTGGACAGTGCGTTACATGATTGTGAACAAGGTGAGGTTCTGCAGGCCTTTTTAGTAGGCACTTAAGGGGTTGTAAGGCGCAGTATCTAGTCCCGCTACGGGACGCCATTTTAGAAGTGTTGCCAGAGGTTTGGCTTCTGCGGGAATAGCTCAGTTGGTAGAGCGGTACCTTGCCAAGGTACAGGTCGCCGGTTCGAACCCGGTTTCCCGCTCCATATTAAAAACGCAAAGCTTATGCTTTGCGTTTTTTTTTGTCTAAAAAAAGTTAAGAGACGATCGAGCATAGTAGTCAGTAGCTAAATCTAATCAGAAAATGCCCATCGCTAAACCCGCGGCAATAGTTAAGCCAAAATCTTCGCAGTCTTGCCGATCTTTTTCTTTGAAACCGCCCACTAAAATGAGAGGTTCGCAAATCTTACGAAGAGGATAGCCTTTTACTATTCTATCTATTTCTCTGACAGCGCCAGTACCATCATTACCGGAGCTTACAAAAACGCCATAAGGTAAGTTGATTTGGTGAGGCTCGGCAGGGTAGAACGTACGATCAAAAAAATCCTTTAGTGCACCGCTCATATACCCAAAATTTTCTGGGGTACCAAAAATAATACCATCAGCCCAAAGTAGGTCTTCTAGACCGGCATCAAAAGCGTTCAAAAATCTTGTTTGCACGCCATCTTCTTGGTTGCACCCAAAATGCACAGCTTGTGCCATGTTTTCTGTCCCACCACTTTGACTGTGGTAAACAATTAGTACGTTTTTCATCGTAATCTAAATATCCTTAAGTAACGTTGCGGTTTAACCAACTACAATTATTACTAGTACCGCCATACAAGACTTTATCAGGGTATCTGATGGCTGGATACAAGGAGTTTAATGATTTATTTGTTAGCTATTAGTGCGGGGATATTTTCTGTTGCGTTTTATCCTGCGTTACCAAGCCTAGAGTCCTATGTAATCTGGCTGAGCCTTATTTCTCTCGTTTGGGTGGCAATTGAGTACTCTAAGCTATCAATTATGAGTTATGCCCGGGCCATCTTTCGTTTGAGTTTAATGTTGGGGTGGGGAACCGCTTGGGGTTTTTATTGCGCTCATGGAGTGTTGGATCATCAACTGCCCGATACTCTTGATAGACATGACTTTTTGGTAACAGGAACCATAGCTAAAGTACTAAAGGTAGATAAGCTACGGACTAATTTTGAAGTTGCTGTTCATACTTCCGTGCTTATGGAAGATCAAAATCAATCCATATATATAAAAAAGCTTTTACTCAATGACTATTCCTCGATGGCTAAAACGGGACCTTTAAACATTCGCGAGGGTGAACACTGGCAGCTTGTGGTTCGTTTAAAAAGACCGCGAGGGACGATTAACCCGGGGGGCTTTGACTATCAGAGCTGGCTTATTCAACGTGGTTATTCTGCTACCGGTTATGTAAAAAATAATCCGCTCAACTATCAACAAGAGCGCGACGAGGCAAGTGTTACGCAGAGAGCGTTATTTAGGGTCGGAGAAATACGTTCTGCTATAAGAGAGGCAATTATTAGAAGTGATTTGTCTGATCTTGGTGGAGCTATTTTAGTGGCGCTAACCGTTGGGGATAAAACACAAATAAGGCCTTGGTGGGAAAGTCTAACCAGGTTAGGAATAGTCCATCTATTAGTTATTTCTGGATTACATGTTGGTCTGGTTGCGGCTGTGGGTTTTATGATTGGCACCAGCATCGTAAAAGCGCTGTCATCACTGAGTTATATTTTTCCAATTATTAGTAAAACACATGTTTATTTACGTTTCATGCCATCGATTTTTGCGATTGTAGTGGCTGCTGGCTATAGCCTTTTAGCCGGTTTCACCCTACCTACGCAAAGGGCATTGATTGCTATAGTTATCGTTATGGCTGCAAAATTGGCCTATAGGCGCATAACCCCTTGGGCATGCTTGGGGTGGACTTTACTGATCATTGCCGCCTGGCAGCCACTGGCAATTTTAAGTGCAGGGTTTTGGTTGTCCTTTACTGCTGTAGCAACATTGATTGGATGGTTTTATCCTTGGGTTTCTAGTGATACAAGTTTTAGAAAAAAAAGAGCAATAACGGCTCAAATAGCGTTGCTCTGCTTGATGTCATTGCCATTATTTGTATTTCTCGGCAGGATTTCATGGTTATCACCCCTCGTCAATATAATGGCAATCCCCTTGGTGTCGTTGTTGACAGTGCCACTTGCGCTGTTTGGAATCATCTGTTTAGTTTTTAGTGAGCGCATTGCAGGGACTGTTTGGGCTTTAGCAGATTGGTCGACAACGCCAATACAATGGTTATTGGATATTGTCCCGTCATCTTACGGTTTCTTGTCATTACCTGTAATTATGGATTGGAAGGTACTGTTAGCACTTCTTATGGCATGCGTAGCGCTCTTGTTGCCGATTCCAAAGGTTTACAAGCTAATTTCTATGCTTCCCCTAAGTCTTGCACTATTAGCCCCAAACGATGAGGTGAATTTGCAGCTTACAGTATTAGATGTTGGTCAAGGGCTGGCTGCGGTTATAGAGTTTGGGGACAACACGCTAATCTATGATACTGGTCCTCGGTATAGTGGCTCGTTTGATGCCGGTGCTGGAATTGTCGTCCCTTATTTAAATTCGCGAGCCCGCAGATCGATTAATAAAATTATTATTAGCCATGAAGATAGTGATCATAGTGGCGGGGCACTGTCAGTAATTGGGGCGCTAAGACCAGATTCAATGTTGGTTGGCCCCGGATTTTTCGACCGCTTAAATAATAGCACTGAAGCCAGTAACCAAAAAATGAAATACGCTCAATGTGTTGCCGGACAGAAATGGTTATGGCCATCTTCTCTGCCCCATGGGGATTTTAATACTACTGGCAGCGCCCAATTTGAGGTTATTTGGCCAACGATCGATGGGCCTAAAGAGGGCAATAATAGTTCCTGCGTACTTCAGATTACTTGGCATGATCAGGTGATTTTACTAACAGGAGATATTGAAGCCAGTGCAGAGCGGCAAATTATTAAAGACAGATTAATGGAGACTAAAAATCTATCCTTACTTGTTGCCCCTCATCATGGGAGTAAAACCTCATCTACAGATCAATTTGTGAGGTCTGTTAGCCCAAAGCATGTCATTTTTTCCAGTGGATATCGCCACCATTTTGGCCATCCTCATCCTGCGGTGGTGCGTCGCTATGCAGCTGTAGGGACAAGAGTCTGGAAAACGGCAGAAAAGGGTGCGGTGACTTTTCGTTGGGATCAGTCTGGAAAATTAGATGTCTCCTCTGCCCGAGACCAAGTATTTCCCAGTTGTTTAACTTGTACCGCTTGGTGGCGCTAAAAAGGTTTGTCTATCTTTAATAACCTAGTTATTTCTATTATTACTGGTAGTGAGGTCATAAACCCGCTTAAATTGCTCGTGACTATGCCCCAGAGCCCTATCATGTGGTTTAATTGCTAGATGAACAGTTCCGCCAAACTAGCAGTGTGCGGCTAACCGGATGGTGAATGATGATCATGATGACTAACACAAGTAGCTTCAGTCTATTGGCGTTAAGCGAAGTAGGGGGTCTGCGTATTCTTATGACTACTGGTATTCTTTGGAAAGAGTGGTTTAAGCATGCCTGAAATAATGGGTCAATCCGGCACAAAGACTTATCTGAGACTACTTGGCTATGTCAAACGCTACTGGGCGGCATTTTTGCTTGCTATAGTGGGCTTGCTCATACATACGGGCGCTGAAATCGCTTTCATTGATCTACTGGGCTACATCACCGATACAGTGAGTGGCATCACAGGCTCCGCTACTGCTTCTAGTTCTCTACCCAAAGTGGGAATAACTGCCGGACTAGCTCAGCAAATATTTGGTGATAGATGGGTTGGGGAAAGCTGGCTTGTTATACCTCTGTTTTTAATAATGATTAGTGCGGTTAGAGGTTTTGGCTACCTCATTGGGACCTATTTTCTGGCCTATGTCGCTAATCATTTGGTGCATGGGTTAAGGACTGATGTGTTCAATCGTTACCTGCTACTGCCATTTAAGTTTTTTGACCAATCGATGTCCGGACATTTGGTGTCGGTGGTCACCTATGATATTCAGCAAGTGTCAGATGCGGGAACCAAAGCGCTTAAAACGACGATACAGCACGGAAGCATGGTTCTTGGTTTATTGGGGTACCTGCTGTATTTAAACTGGATACTAACGCTATTTTTTATCGCCGTTGTACCATTTATTGGTTTTATCGTAGTCAAAGTTAGTAAACGTTTTAGGCTGATTAGCCGCAATATACTGTCCGCTATGGGCGATGTGACGCATGTCGCGCAGGAAGGCGTTCAGGGCTATCAAGAGGTACGAATGTTTGGCGCTGAGGCTACAGAGCGCGCTCGAATGGAGATGACGAGCCACAATAACCGACGGCAAAATATGAAGATGGCATTTACAGGGGCACTGAGTAATCCATTGATTATTTTAATCGTCTCCTTTGCGTTTGCTGGTATAACTGGCTTTATGCTAAATCCAGTTATTCTTAACACCATGACAACAGGAAGTTTCATTACCTTTATTGTTGCTTCAGGCGTACTTATCAAACCTATCCGGCAATTAGCGGAAGTTAATAGTGATATTCAGCGGGGTATTGCTGCCTCTGAATCAATTTTCAGTGTTATTGATACACCAGCTGAGGTCGACAATGGACGCTATCAAACTAAGGTGGTCTCTGGTCAATTAGAATTCTCTAATATTAACTTTGCGTATGAGGGTACTGAGAAAGAGGTACTAAAAGACATTAGCTTTTCTGTGAGCCCAGGCGAAACAATCGCTTTAGTAGGCTCCTCTGGAAGCGGTAAAACATCACTAGTAAGTTTGATACCACGATTTTATAATCACAAGGAAGGCAAAATACTACTTGATGGTACCGATGTTAATGACTTCTCACTGGCTAATCTGCGTAGTCATATTGCGATCGTTAGCCAAAATGTGACGCTGTTTAACGATACTATCTTTAATAACATTGCCTACGGTGAACTGCAGGGTAAATCCCAGCAACAGGTATATGCTGCAGCTGAAGTGGCAAATGCCAGCGGGTTTATTGAAGAATTGCCTGACGGTTACAATACCCACATCGGTGATGATGGCGTTATGCTCTCTGGTGGGCAGCGACAGCGTTTAGCAATTGCCAGAGCCGTTCTTAAGAATGCACCGATTCTCATTCTAGATGAGGCGACCTCGGCGCTGGACACTGACTCGGAGCGCCATATTCAGGCTGCGCTGGAACATTTGATGAAAGGGCGTACCAGCTTTGTCATTGCCCATAGATTAAGCACCGTTGAAAAAGCAGACCGAATTTTGGTCCTTGAAAAGGGGCATATCATTGAGCAAGGTACCCACCAGGAGCTAATGGATGCTAAAGGCCGTTATGCCAATCTATATCAAAACCAGTTTGATGAGCCGCAGGTAGATTAGGTTTGTCAGCGGAAAGCTTTTGGGTGAAAGCCTGGTACGCAAAAAAGACGTGGTTGTTTTTTCTAGTCCCAATTGCGTGGTTTTTTAGCGCGATTAGTTCTCTACGCAGACGGTACCTTCAAGCACGCTATCAGGGGTCTTCGTTCGACGCTCCCGTTATTGTAATTGGTAACATCTCGGTGGGCGGTAGTGGTAAAACGCCATTAATTATTGCCTTAGTCAGGATACTCCGTCAAAAGGGGTATTCGGTCGGGGTTGTCAGCCGCGGTTACGGGGGTAAGTCTATCCGTTATCCTGTGATTGTTTCTAAAAATACACCGGTGTTCGAAAGTGGGGATGAACCTTTACTCATTGCAAAGTCTTGTGATTGCCCCGTTGTCGTAGATCCGAACCGAAGAAATGCTGTGCTCACCTTGATCGAGCGCTTTTCATGTGATGTTATTCTTAGTGATGATGGGTTACAGCATTATGCAATGCACCGCGATGTTGAGGTCGCAGTGGTTGATGTGATTCGAGGTTTAGGTAACAGACTTACGCTCCCGGCGGGACCACTACGTGAACCCCTTGAGCGGCTCACCGAGGTGGATTTGGTTGTGCATAATGGTGCTGAGGCGATTAGCGCCGACGTAGGTATGGCAGAAAAAAGCAGTTTTGTGAAACTTAAACCATTTGGCTTGCGTAAATTTGGGACAGACGAGTTGATCGACGTGGCTCACTGGGTCGATTCGATGTCGGTACACGCAGTAGCTGGAATTGGCCATCCTGAGCGGTTTGCTGTAACACTCAAGGAAATGGGCTTTCAGACAGACCTTCATGCTAAGAACGACCATGAGGCGCTTTCAATCGCAGATATTACATTTAACGATCAGTGCCCCATAATTATTACTGAAAAAGATGCAGTGAAGTATAATGATGTTGTCCCGCATAACCTGTGGGTGCTTGAAGTTAGAATGTTATTGAGTGAAGATTTTGTCGACAACCTCCTGAAGTGCGCAGGGCTGCCTGTGACGAACCTTTAACTGGCTTATATAATAGGCAATTTTCTAAATTAATCGGTGATAGCTATGTCGTTTGTGGTAATTATTCCAGCTCGTTATGGCTCTTCGCGGCTCCCCGGTAAGCCGCTGAAGGATATTGCAGGAATGCCCATGATACAAAGGGTTTGGGAGCAAGCAATCAAGAGCAGTGCGTTAAGGGTCGTTATTGCTACTGATGACTCTCGGATACAGTCAGTCGCAGAAGAATTTGGTGCAGAGGTCTGTATGACGCGAGAAGATCATGTGTCTGGTACCGACCGATTACAAGAAGTAGCCTGTGCTCTAAATCTTGATGACAGTCAGCTGGTAGTGAATGTCCAGGGCGATGAGCCTCTCATTCCACCTGTTGTTATCGATCAGGTCGCCTCTAACCTTGCTGCCAACCCAGCTGCAGGTGTAGCGACGCTGTGCGAACCCATTGACGGGATTGAAGACTTTCATAATCCAAACGTTGTAAAAGTTGTTGCTAATGCGGCTGGCCTAGCCAGTTATTTTAGCCGAGCCCCCATTCCCTATCCACGGAGTGATCTGCCATCTAGTGGCGTCCCAGGGCGGCGTCATATTGGTATTTATGCGTACCGTGTTGGCCAGTTAAATGCCTTTGTAAATTGGCCAGTAGCGCCAGCCGAAGAGGCTGAATCTCTGGAGCAATTGCGGTTTTTATGGAATAGCGTGCCCATTCATGTTGTCGATGCTGTTGCCAAGGTACCGTCCGGTATTGATACAGAGGACGATTTGAAGGCAGTATCGTTATTATTTTAGAGTCTAATTTTTTAAATTAAAGCTGAAAAATTATGGTTAGAGTGTCGGTTCTTTTTGTTTGTTTGGGTAATATTTGTCGGTCGCCAACGGCCCATGCCGTGTTCCAGTCAATGGTCGATGACGCAGGCTTGACCAAAGCCGTTTATGTGGATGGGGCAGGGACGGGAGATTGGCATCTTGGCCATGCACCGGACGCTCGTTCATCAGCTGCCGCTGCAGAACGAGGGTATGACATGTCTGCATTGCGTTCACGCCTAGTGACTGTAGAAGATTTTTCTACGTTTGATTATATTATCGCAATGGATGCGGATAATTTACGTAACTTAAGAAATATGTGTCCGCCAGGGGCTAAGGCAACGTTACAACTACTTTTAGATTATTCTCGTCATCCAGAGTACGACGCGGTAAGTGAAGTTCCAGACCCTTATTATGGCGGTGAGGATGGATTCCCACACGTGTTGGACCTAATTGAGGATTCTGCAGCAGCATTGTTAACTCATATTAACGCTGAGCTAGCAACGTCTTCGATAGGTCAAGGTTAGCGGGCTATATGAATTTAAAGATAGAAACCAACAAGTGTCTTCAAGGCCACAATACCTTGGCGCTCGCAGCGAGGGCTTCACATTTCTGTTGCGTATCTGATCACCTACAGATGCAAGATGCATTAGCTTTTGCGCGGTCTAAAAGTTTAGCCGTGATACCGCTGGGCGCCGGTAGTAACGTGGTACTGGCCTCTGATATCGATGGTTTGGTTATTTATGTAGATCTGCGTGGGGTTACCGTGAAGGACGCTGTTGATACCGCAGAGGATTATGTCGATGTCACTTTTCAGGCAGGGGAAGACTGGCATGAGATGGTTTTATATAGTCTGGCACAGGGTTGGTATGGGCTAGAAAATCTATCGCTTATTCCCGGTAATATGGGTGCCGCTGCAATACAGAATATCGGCGCCTATGGCGTGGAATTAAGCGATATTTTGACATCGCTAAAAGTGTTCGATATAGAGTCTGGACAATTATTAACGCTAACCACTAAAGAATGTCAGTTCTCGTATCGAAACAGTGTTTTTAAGCAATCATTGAAAGATAAATACATTATCACTGAAGTAACGTTGCGTTTGTCGACTCAGCCAGTTATTAATCTTGAATACCCGGCCTTAACGGACTATTTTGACGATCAATTAGCTTCACCAACCCCGCATATGGTCAGTGAGGCTGTGTGTAACATTAGGCGGTCAAAACTGCCGGATCCAAATGAGTTGCCAAATGTAGGTAGTTTTTTTAAGAATCCTGTCATTTCGGCTGTTAGCTTTACGTCAATTGAGCGACAGCTTGAGAGTAAGGACGTTAAGGTTCCCGGCTATATTCAGTCTAGTGGTAGCGTAAAGGTCCCAGCAGGGTGGCTAGTTGAGCAGTGCCAGTTTAAGGGAGTTAGGCAGGGTTCTGCGGGTGTCCACAAAGATCAGGCATTAGTGCTGGTTAACTATAATGATTCGATGACCAGTGACCCTGCGAAAGATATTTTAGGGTTAGCCGATAATATACAGAGGATGGTCGCGGCTGAATTTGGTATAGATCTAGATATAGAGCCGAGGATTTATGGATCTCTTTAATAAACAGACTATTCCATTACCGCTGGGCGAGGGGCGTTTCAGTGACATTGTCTTTTGGCCGAACTGGTTGGGGCAGAGTGATGCTGATGAGTTGTTGGAGACAGCCATTAACAAAACACCTTGGCGAAAAGATGTTATTAACATTATGGGTAAACAAATTCCCATACCGCGGTTACAAAACTGGTTTGGAGACCCTAATACAAGTTATACCTACTCAAGAATTCGATTGCAGGCAGTAGTCTTTCCTGGGTGGATGGAGCAGCTGCGCGTCAATGTAGAACGTGAAACTGAAAAACCATTTAATCGAGCACTAGTTAATTACTACAGGGATGGCAAAGACAGTGTTGATTGGCATGCTGATGATGAGGCCTCTCTGGGCTTTGAGCCACTCATTGCAAGCGTTAGTGTTGGTGCAGAGCGAGTGTTTCAGTTAAGGCACAACGTAACTAAAGAAAAAATTAAAATTAATTTACCCCATGGCTCTTTACTATTAATGGGAGCCGGTATTCAGGAACATTGGCAGCATAGCGTAGCAAAGGTAAAACAACTTGATGATCCGCGAGTTAATTTTACCTTTAGAAACATGGCATCAAATGGTTAATGCACGGGTTTTGGAGTGAAAATGGAATTATCGCAATTTGGGCATAAGTTCGCTGGTTCAACCGGCATCGTCGAGCTTATGGACGATTTGGGGAGTGCATTGAATGAAAACCCCGAAATGATTTTTATGGGTGGAGGTAACCCTGGGCGAATACCGGAGGTTGAGGCGGTGTTTAAGCGTCGACTAGAATCAGTGCTTCAAGATCCTGCGCAACTACACAGCCTTATGGGCATCTATCAGTCGCCACAAGGGGACAAGCAGTTCTTAATTGAGATAGCCGCGCTGCTCAATAAACAGTTTGGCTGGAAGCTTTCGGAAAGAAATATTGCCGTCTCAAATGGTAGTCAGCCCGCCTTTTTTATTCTTTACAATATGCTAGCAGGAAAAATGACGGATGGCAGTCATCGCTCTGTGCATTTACCGTTAGCGCCGGAATATATTGGTTATACGGATATAGGCCTAACTGATCGTTTTTTTACGGCCACACGCCCCGAGATTGAAATACTGGATGATAGTTTATTCAAATATCACGTCGACTTTTCAAAGCTTAAAATAGACCAAAATACTGCTGCGCTCTGCGTGTCTAGACCGACTAATCCGACGGGTAATGTTCTTACAGATTCTGAGGTTGAGCATTTGGATGAGATAGCTAGGCAAGCGTCCATTCCTTTGATTATCGATAGCGCCTATGGACTCCCTTTTCCGGGAATATTGTTTAACGAAGCAAAGCCTCATTGGAATGAAAATACTGTTCTGGTACTGAGTCTCTCAAAGCTTGGCTTGCCTGGTGTACGTACCGGAATTGTTGTAGGTAACGAAGAGCTAATTACAGCATTTAGTAACGCCAACACAGTCGTTAGTTTGGCTTGCGGTAACTTTGGTCCAACAATAGCCAGAGAGTTAGTGAAAAGCGGCGAAATACTTTCGCTGGGTCGTGACTTAATCAAGCCGTTCTACAAAGACAGAGCCACGCAGGCAGTGGAGTGGTTTAGGCAGGCGCTTGGAAGCGTCTCTTATAGGATCCATAAACCTGAAGGCGCTATCTTCTTGTGGTTATGGTTTGAGGGGTTGCCTATTACTAGCCAAGTGCTTTATGAGCGTCTCAAAGACCGAGGTGTTCTAATTGTTCCTGGTCATAACTTTTTCCCTGGAATGGACGATGATTGGAAACACCAGCAGGAGTGCATTCGAGTATCCTATGCGCAAGATGCAGTGTCAGTTCGCAACGGGATCAATTTAATTGCAGAAGAGGTCGTAAAGGCGTTTGGGGAATAGCCGTTTAGCCGAGCGCTAAATTGGTGCTTCAGAAAAGCATTTTATTGAACCCAATGCTAATAGCTAATAAAATCCTCTTCTACTGCATAGTTTGGAATAACGGCCTGTTTCGAGTCGCTTCGCTCTGAAGAATAGCGTCAGCATCCAGTGAGGCGATTGAAATGTCTTTCGCTACAGGAATATCTCCTGCTAGCTGGAGTCCGATAAAGCGTATCGCGCAAACCCTTAAAAACGATGTAAAGTTACTAAGATCATGCCCCGCATCAATCGACTCACTGTAGAGACGATTGATCATTTCAGGTATTGTTAGTGAATCTCGTTCAGCTATTTCCTCCAAAACTCTCCAAAAATGGAACTCCAGTTTGATGCTGGTTACCATGCCTTGTATTCTGATAGATCGTGCAGAGGTTTCCCAGAGTTTTGTGTTGGCGTCAATAAACAATTTGCACATAAAAGTTATTCTCCTTTCAGCTGGGGTTAAACCGTTAATTAAACATAGCTTAGCTAACGCTTTTCTACGTTGCTATTCAAGCATATTTGGAATGGGGGGAATATAATTCTTAAGAGCTATATACGGTAATGCATAGGAAAGCATAGGTCAGATTTTGAGTTTTTTAGTCTTAAAGTCTTAAAGTCTTGAGGTCTTGAGGTCTTGAGGTCTTGAGGTCTTGAGGTTCGACTCGTCTAGCCGGTAACTTTGAGGGTCATAGAATGCTCATCTAACATCGTCAGCAGGCTGACATATTGCTGGTCGCTTATCTTCGCAAGTTGTTTCTCGAATGCTCGAGGCCCTTCTAAAAAAGCTGAGTTCAGTTCTTTGGCTGATTCATGAGCTTGGTTTAATGATGCATCCATAATAAATCCCTTTTTAATTTTCACTCGTTATATACCAGCCGAGCACTGACTCTCAAACAGGGCGCTATAAGAGCATATTGGCGAGTCCGATACTATAATGCTAAAGAGTTATATGCACTTATGCTTAGTGGAGTGTTTGTAGGTTCTGTGTTTATAAGGTTGTTTATTTGAGCTTAGAGAGGCGCAAAGTATTCATCTAGAAGAGTGAGCAAGCTAACATATTGTTGGTCGCTTAGGTGAGTCAGTTGCTGCTGAAATTCTGCAGGACCAGCTAAAAAAGCCGTATTAAGCCCTAACGCTGAGTCTTCACTATAATGAGAGGTAACAGATGTCTCTGCATTGACGCCTCCAGTTTTTTTATGAGTCATATCCTTACCCCTCTTTTTATTAAGTTACCGATACGTCGCCTATTTAAGTCGGATTAAGAGACGCGTTATTAATTACGGTCGCACTTTACTCACATCTGCATTAATACTGGTAGTAAGAAAATACTACAAACCCTATTTTTAGCTAGCATTTACTTAGAAATAAAAATAGAAAATCTTAGCTAAATAAAAATAGATAATCTTTGGTCATTTTCTAATTCTTACCTTGCTTAATTGTTAAATACCTTTTTTTCCCATCTATGACGCGGTGAACAGTGAATTTAGATTCAAAAAAGTTTAAAGAATAGATTATTGATGTGCTAATCCGAAAAAAACAAGCAGACGCTATACAATTAGGACGATATTAACTCTGATCATCTTGGCGTATAGTGCCTGCCATGATTACTGCCCAAACTGTTCTAGAGTCTACCTTCGGTTATCCATCGTTTCGTGCTCCTCAAAAAGACATTATTGATACTGTCGTGGGTGGTGCAGATGCTCTGGTCCTGATGCCTACCGGTGGCGGTAAATCGCTGTGTTATCAAATACCGGCTCTGGTCCGCGATGGGTGCGGTATTGTTGTTTCACCGCTTATTGCCCTTATGCAAGATCAGGTAGTTGCGCTTCGTCAGCTTGGGGTTAAGGCGAGTTATCTAAATTCTACGTTATCGTCTGAGGAGGCGTATGACATTGAGCAGGCGTTAGTGGCGGGTCAGCTCGATTTGCTCTATGTTGCACCGGAGAGGCTCAAACAAGAGCGTATGCTCAATTTATTAAAACGTTCGTCAATCGCCTTATTTGCTATTGATGAAGCGCACTGTGTATCGCAATGGGGTCATGATTTTAGAGCAGATTATCTACAGTTAGGTATTCTGCATGAACAGTTCCCTGATATTCCGCGGATAGCACTCACTGCAACGGCCGATGCGCGCACTCGAAAAGAGATTGTTGATCGCTTAGATCTTGGTGCTGCCCGCCAATTTGTATCTGGTTTTGATCGACCTAATATTGCTTATACTATTGGGTTAAAGCACAACGCAAAGCAGCAGTTACAGCAATTTTTGACAGAGCAACATGCCCACGACGCCGGTATTATTTATTGTCTATCACGTAAAAAAACCGAAGATATTGCCTTTTGGTTGCAAGGGCAAGGCTTCAATGCGCTGCCATATCATGCTGGCTTAGACGCAAAGACTCGAGCCAACCATCAAGCTCGATTTTTACGTGAAGAAAGTGTGATTATAGTGGCTACCGTGGCCTTTGGCATGGGTATTGATAAACCTGATGTACGCTTTGTGGCTCACCTAGATTTACCTAAAACGGTGGAATCATATTATCAAGAAACCGGTCGTGCTGGGCGTGACGGATTACCCGCCAACGCTTGGATGATATACGGCTTGCAAGATGTTATAAAACTGCGGCAAATGATGGAGAATTCTGAAGGTAGCGAAGAACACAAGCGTGCTGAGCAACACCGCCTAAACGCGATGCTCGGGTTATGTGAGATAACAACCTGCCGACGACAAGCGCTTTTAGACTACTTCGATGATGAACTAGATAAACCGTGTGGTAACTGTGATACCTGTTTAAAACCTGTGCCCACTTGGGATGGCACACAAGCGGCGCGAATGGCATTAAGCGCCTGTTACCGTACCGAGCAGCGTTTTGGGGTTAACTATTTAGTCGATGTGTTGAGGGGTGCTGATATTGATAAAATCAAACACAACAACCACCATCAACTATCTACCTACGGTGTGGGGAGCGAACTAGATAATAATCAATGGCGCTCGGTATTTAGACAGCTAGTGGCGAGGGGTTATTTGAGCGTTGATTTAGAGCGCTTTGGTGCCTTGAGGTTAGAAGAGAAGTGCAGGCCGCTTTTGCGTGGTGAGGAACATATTGAATTGCGCAAAGATGTTAAACAGCAATCCGCTAAACGTACGACTAAATCTCAGTTACCAGTGGACATAGATGTTGCGCTTTGGGAAACACTGCGCAATTGTCGTAGGGAATTAGCAGATGAGCAGGGCGTGCCACCCTATGTCATATTTCACGACAGCACATTGCAGGAAATGTGCGTGACCATTCCGCAAAGTCTGCCAGAATTTGCTCAGTTAAGTGGCGTCGGTGCGCGCAAATTAGATAAATACGGCGCCGTTTTTTTGAGCGCAATTAACAAACATTTAGCGGCCTAGACGTCTTTAATGGCATTTGCGGTTAAACATAATTAGGCACTGTAATTAAGCGAACAGTCCAGTCTGAAGACAACTTTATTCCATCACTTGTGTGGCTTTTATCCTATGGCAATCCATCGAAGACTCTGGGGCTTGGCTTAGGTCCTTGTGGAAGGTTTATCCATTGAATCTTCGAGTGTCGTGAGTAGTAGCTTAATTTTATCAAGTGATTCAGTAAATTCATTTTCGGCGACAGAATCGGCAACGATTCCTCCGCCTCCCCAACAATGCATTACCTTGTCAGATGCGACTATAGTGCGAATAGCAATATTCATATCCATATGATTGTTGGCGCTGAGATATCCAATACTACCGCAATAAATAGAACGTCTAAGCGGTTCTAACTCTTCAATAATCTCCATTGCTCGCTTTTTTGGAGCTCCCGTAATTGAGCCACCAGGAAAGCAGTCGCGCAGTAACTTAAGTGGAGAGCTTTCAGGCAAAAGATCACCTGTTACGGTACTAACAAGATGGTGAACATTAGGAAAGCTCTCTAATGCAAATAACAGCGGTGTTCTTACCGTTCCGGCAGTGCAATTTTTACTAATATCATTACGCAGTAAATCTACGATCATTACGTTTTCTGCTCGATCTTTTGGGCTGTTACGCAGTATTTCCTCGTTCTTAAAATCTTCTTGCGCAGACTTTCCTCTTGGCATGGTGCCTTTGATAGGTTTAGTTTCTACCAATAACGTATTACTCATCTTTTGCGGTAATATTTTTAAGAACCGTTCAGGAGACATTGATAATAATGCCTGACTAGGCCAGCGCCAAAAAGCGGAGTAGGGTGACGCAGTAGCCTCGCGTAAGCGTTTGTAGGCTCTCCATTCGTCACCCTCATAGGGTGCAGAAAAGTGTTGAGTGAAATTAGTTTGGTAGCAATCTCCACTATTTATGTAACGTTTTATTGTGGCAATGGCCTCTATATATTCGGTTTTGCTAGTTGTGGCGGTAAATGAATGGGTTAGTCTAAAGTCTTGTTCCTTCGCTTTCTCATTAGCTGGAGAGTCGCAAAGCCTCTTAAGGACATCAGACTTAAGTTTGTTGGGACAACATTCATGGAAGATAGCTTCAGCGGTTTTGGTATCATGGTGCACAGTGAGGGCCCATAAAAATCTGCCAATACGCATATCAGGAAGGTCCACTAAGCTTTTGGCTTTATTGGGCATATCAATGAGACGCCGACCTAAATCATAGCCGAAAAATCCTATCAGCCCGCCAGTGAATGGAAGATCCTCATAGCACGCATCTAACGGTAGCAATGGATCGAGGACATCCTGCGCTATTTTAAAGGGGTCATCGTCTGAGATACGCGTTTTGTGAGCGTCAGTTACTGTCGAGTGACTACCTCGTGTTTCAATAATTATGTCAGCAGCGCTAGACATAATGTCCAGATTACCCTGCAGGCTTGCTGGCTTTCCGCTATCAAGCCATATCGCCTCAGGCATATCACTGATTTTCTCGAACAGCACAGAGCAGTCCGCGACATAGGATATTTCATGACGAGTAATTGACTTCACTGGTTAAGGACCCTTTTGAACTGTCGTGCCCGAAGGCGTGATACATGCGATGACCGATACTCTATGGATTTACAATGCTACACGCAATCTTCATTTGACACCTTTGTACGATTCATTCATCTTGTCAGCCTTATTAAAAAAGGTTTAATTGAATGATAAACATTCGTGTGGCTGACGCACAGCAAGATGCGTCCATGTTAACTCAACATAATTGTGCAATGGCACTAGAGACCGAAAATAAAGTACTCGACCCAGAAGCGGCTCAGCTCGGTGTGCAGGGACTCTTTGAACGTCCTCAGTTTGGTTTTTATTTAGTAGCAGAGGTGGATGGTCAGCCTGCTGCGAGTCTTATGGTTACCTACGAATGGTCTGATTGGCGCAACGGCTTGTTTTGGTGGATTCAATCAGTTTACGTAAAACAGGATTGCCGCCGAAAGGGACTGTATAGAGCAATGTATGCTGAATTAAAGCGGATGGCGCTCACGCAGCCCATGTCTGTTTGCGGCTTTAGGCTATATGCTGAAACAGACAATACAAATGCTCATGCGACTTATCGAGAATGCGGAATGCATGTGTGTGAATATCTGATGTTTGAAGAGAGCACAGCTCAAGCAGGATAGAGTCGACTGAGGAGAGCAGGAACAGCATTTTCGACCCGCAGTATTCGGCGGCCAAGGTGAACAGGGTCAAAGCCCGCTTGAATTAGTTTTTCGATTTCAAAAGGGATGAATCCACCCTCAGGGCCAATAGCCAGCGTAATTGGAACTTGGCAGTCGATTGGACAACGTTGTTCAGAAATTGGGTGGGCAACGATCGCGGTTGACTCACCGACAATGCCCTCTAGCTCGTCTTCTACAAAAGGTTTAAATAACTTACGCAAATGTACCGCTGGAAGCAGAGTATCTCTAGACTGCTCTAAGCCCAAAAGTAGCTGCTCCTCTATGGATTCAGGCGCCAGCAGGGGCGACTGCCAAAAACTCTTTTCTACGCGACTGGCGTTAACCAAATACACATTTTTTACCCCCATGGCGGAGATAGTCTGCAAGATGCGCCTTAGCATTTTAGGTCTTGGCAGGGCTAATATTACTGTTATGGGAAGGGGTGCTGGCGGCCTCAAAGTAAGATTTACTTCAATCATAGCCGTCTGCTCATCAATAGAGATTATTGTGCCCATTCCTATGGCACCGTTTACCTCTCCGACCCGAACCGTATCACCTTTTATAAGCCTCTGAACCTCATTCAGATGAGTAAGTTGTCGCCCAACTATCTTAGTTAAGTTATTTTGGATATGTTCAGATTTTATAAGCATTAAATTCATGGGTTAATTGTAATCGATATCGACCAGCGCAGAAAATGATGTTTTTTATAATCTTTGATTTATCGAGATCTTTGATCATTCAATGCAATGACGGGCCAACATAACGCACGATCAGTAATTTAAGAGTACGTAAAACCAATCGATCGTCTGTTATTGCATAGATAAGCTTGGACAATGACAATAAAGTGTCCATTATGGTCTGTGCGTAAAATCTAAAGACGGCATAAGAAGGGATCTTTGTGCCATCCACTAAAATTATCAACTACAGTAGGGGATCATCTTGACTAACAAAATTCCGAGAAACAGTGAAAATGACTATTCAGAAGAGATGGCTCAGAAGCGGCGAGATTTTGCGAGTGAGAAGACTGCATCTTCGCTAGATAACATCGGTCATTACTCCATTGATCCTGCTGTTACAGCGGGTAATATTGAGAATTTCATTGGCGTTGCGCAAGTGCCTTTAGGACTCATAGGTCCTTTATTGGTCAATGGTGAGCACGCTCAAGGGGAATTTTATGTCCCTATGGCGACGAGCGAGGGAACTCTGGTTGCTAGCTATAATCGCGGCGCTAGTTTATTGCGCGCCGCAGGCGGAGTGAAGGTGTCTGTTGTAGATGATGCCATGCAGCGAGCACCGGTCTTTATTTTTGAGGATGCGCGTGAGGCAAGAGATTTTGGGGTTTGGGTCGATGACAACTTTGATGAGATTGCAGCGCAGGCTGAAACGACAACCTCATCAGGCAAGCTGCGAAACATTCAACAATTTTCTGCGGCACGCATGCGTTACCTAAGATTTAATTACACTACGGGTGATGCGGCGGGACAGAACATGGTTGGTAAGGCAACGTTTGTTGCCTGTGAATGGATCATGGCTAATTATCCAGGTATTCAGCGATATATGCTTTCAGGATCTATGGATACTGATAAAAAGCACTCACAGCTCAATACTCTGCATACACGCGGTAAGCGAGTTATCGCTGAAGTTACCATCCCTAGCGCATTACTTGAAAAAGTCATGGGTGTCACCGCGGAAGTATTGTTTAAAGCCCGCTCTATTAGTCAGGTAGGTGCATTTCTTGCAGGGTCCGTAAATACTGGGGCACACTCAGCAAATGGCATTACAGCAACGTTTATAGCAACTGGACAAGATGTTGCTAACGTTGCAGAGTCCTCTGCAGCCATTGCTTACGCTGATATCGATCACGACGGTAATTATTATCTCTCGATTACAATACCCTCGTTAATTGTTGCTACCTATGGCGGTGGTACGGGTTTACCTACACAGCAAGAGTGTTTAAAAATGCTTGGCTGCAGTGGGGCTGGAAAGGTCAATAAACTAGCAGAAATTATTGGTGCCACAGTCATGGCGGGTGAAATCTCACTTATGAGCGCAGTGTTGGCCGGTGACTGGGTGACCAGCCATGACGCTTTGGGACGCAATCGGTAATATAAAGTCGTTGCGCATTATAGCAATTATGTTTGACTGCACTATAATGCGCATCCCCTGGGCTCGTAGTTCAATGGATAGAATAGGGACCTCCTAAGTCTTAGATGCAGGTTCGATTCCTGCCGAGCCCACCAACCGTTTTCTAGGATTCAGCTACTTGGCCGCGTGCCCGATACAGATGACGATGGCAATGGCGATGGTGTAGCACATAATTCAGACGCGTTTCCGTTGGATTCCTCTAGAACTTCCGCTGGCGGTGTCGGTTGCACAGTTGGTACAGTGGGTAATGGCGACTCAACTCTCCCAGTGCTTTTTCTTGGAATGGCGCTAATGTTTGTTCGACGCAGCATGGCATAAACGTAACGATCACAAGGTTGAGGTGGAGAAGAATGATTGACGTAATATTAGCTTTGGGCAGTCTGGTAGCAGTACTAGGGTTTGTAGTTGTTTGGAGTATTGATGAATGAGCAAATACACACTAAAAGAAATGGAGCACAGTAGGTGCGCAACCATACCAATAGATATTTAGGTAGTTCGGTAGGTACGTAAAAATATAGATAGATAGCCCACTGTCCTCGGTGGGTTTTTTTCGGTTTAACACTTCAACAATCTATTCTTTAAACTTTTTTGAATCTAAATTCACGGCTGATCGCGTCATAGATAGGAAATAAAGATGAAAATCTGACCAAGGCACCCCTTCGCCTTTTGAACAAGCCTAGTCCACTTGCGGTCGCAACGGACCATCTGATTAATGGGAGCTTGCAAATGGACGTGATCCGTTGGTTGCTGATTATATAGTGAGTGGGATAGATATACCGAAGGGCAAAGTACTGTCTCCAACTTATACCTGAAAGAGACGCACACCAACAATCTATTCTTTAAACTTTTTTGAATCTAAATTCACGGTTCATCGCGTAACGGATAGAAACGTTGGCATTTAAAAAGTAAGAAAAGTAAAAAAATGAAGATTATCACCTCCATATAACTAAACGGACTTTATCTATGAAAAAATTAATTCTCGCTTCGTCTCTCCTCACAGTTTTTTTATCAGTATCTGGCTGTATATCAATAACTGTAGATGAAGACTTGTTCGCAGATGCACGGGTTCTGACAAAGACCGAGGAATGTTCAATGGTGCAAGTTCCAATTTATGGAGTCGTGGATCGACCTGCCTCTAGTACAGAGGTAGCTGCGGGTGCAGTTGTGGGTGGTGCGATTGGAAACCAAGTAGGTAAAGGCAATGGCCGAAAAGCGATGACTGTCTTAGGTGCCATCGTCGGTGGTTCAGCAGGCGCTCAGCGCAAGACGGAACGTGTCATTACTGGCTATGAAGAAAAACGTCAGTGCAGAACCGTTTATAAGTAATTTGAGACAAATTATGAAAAATATATATTCAACCTTAGTTATTCTACTTACACCGTTGCTGCTCGTTGCCTGTGGCGGTGGCGGTGACGGTGACGGAGGTACAACTTATAGCTATGACCCCATCATTGGTAACTACACTAATAAAACATGGGATGCATTTGGTGCCGGGTTACTAGCAAACTTCAATACAGCGAATAAAGTATCCTTTCTTGACACTACTGGCATAAATAACAATGACCTTTCTGTATCTTTTACAGAAGTGAATGCCACAACGTTAGATTTAGACTATTCAGGGTCCTCAACAAATGGAGACACATTCACCTTTAATCTAAATTTAAATGGTTTCAACACCACTGAGGTGCCTTTGTATGAGTATGGCGAAACACAACCTTCATATTTATTTTATACCTCAATATTTGCAGATGCAGCAACAAGATTCTTTATGCCATCAGAATACTTCCGTCAAAAATATGGAGTTGAGTATGTTGGATTTACTCAGATGGAAGTCCAAAGGTTAACAGACAATCGAATTTTTGTTCTGCCAACTTTCTATGGTGACTACACTAAAACTGGTGATATGCCAAACTCATCAAAAACCTTCAGTATTAGGCACATAGGATACCAGCACTACGAAGATACTTCAGAAAGTATTCAACTAGCTATAGCCGGCGATGGTAGTTTGGACGTAGATTTTGCAAACAATACTCTTAGTGGGAAGTTTACTTTCGATGATAAATATTTCTTTAGCGAATTTGTAGCTGGAAACGGAGCTGACTCTAAGATTATCACATTCCCCCTTACTGTCAGCATCACTAATGGTCAAATTGTTGGTAGTAAATTTACCGCTGATGTGAGCGATTCTGTTCGCCCCCTAGGAAGATTGGTTGGTTACTTTTTTGGACCAGATGCAAATGAATTTGGTGCATCATTTGTAGGGTTAGACTCCGATGGTGAGAGTACTGAAGATTACTTTGGATTTTCTTTTGGTTTGATTGGGTATTAATACTTGCCAAAACTAATCGCACTAATTTGTAACCAGTAACTGATGGTGATGGTGTTGGTTATAATGCAGATGCCTTCCCAAATGATGCCTCTCGGAGTTCCACGCTCAGTAATAACAGTGGCGGTGGTGGTTGCACCGTAGGTGACGGCTCTTCTCCAGATAACTCACTTGCCTTGCTGCTAGTTACTCTCCTACTGCTGCGCACACGCAAAAAATTAGTAGGGAAAAGACCGTTAGCTATTAATTAGAACATTTGGTCTTGAACAGGGGTTTAGTGTTTGGGCCAACCTCGTTTTAAACGATAAACAGATAGAAAAATAATACACAACTACCATCGCCCAGGGTGGTAAAGCCTCTAGCGCTGAGATACCAGTCATTGCACTCATACAATTGCCTATATTAGATATGTATGGACGTAAACCAAGATGAATTTTCTAAAAAAAGAGCTTGCAATGACTGCTGGTCAGTTATTTAATGACCGCCAGTCAATTAACTATAGCTTGGAGTACCCAAATGAATTCACCCCAAAAAAATATAGTAGATGCACACCTCGAAAATGCCATGCAGGCATCATTAAGTTCTCAACGAGAAAGCTACATTGCTGAGGGTTTCGTTTCAGCTGCGACGCGCATAGATCGTATAGATCGAGCAGTCGATGTACTGGTAAGGAATTCCGAGGCTATAAGTGAAGCTATGAATGCAGATTTTGGTTGTCGTCCTAGGCAGGTTAATTTGATGACTGATGTCACAGGGTCTATTGAATGTTTAAAGCATTGTAAAAAGCATCTTAAACGTTGGATGAAGGCTGATAAACGCCCCACAATGTTCCCTTTGAATCTTCTAGGGGGTCGATCGACGGTTGAATACCAGCCAAAAGGTGTTGTTGGTATCCTTGCGCCGTGGAACTTTCCACTTGGAATGGTGTTTGAGCCACTTGCCGGTGTTTTAGCTGCCGGTAATCGAGCAATGATTAAGCCTTCTGAATTTACCCCTGCGACCTCGGGCATTATTGCAGAAATGGTTGCAGAGGCATTTGATCCCACCGAGCTGCATGTTTTCACAGGTGGTCCTGAAGTAGGGCAGAGCTTTTCATCGTTACCGTTTGACCACATGATTTTCACCGGAGCTACCAGTATTGCTCGTCACATTATGGCGGCTGCAGCTAAAAACTTGGTACCAGTTACTCTGGAACTTGGTGGAAAGTCTCCCGTGGTAATCTCTCGGAGCGCGGATGTCAGCGAAGCGGTTCAGCGCATCATGGTGGGTAAGATGTTAAATGCTGGCCAAGTTTGTATCGCTCCGGATTATCTATTGGTTCCAGAAGAGATTCTAGATGAGGTAATTGAACAAGCCACATCAGTTGTTGCGGAAATGTACCCAACACTGCTCAACAACAATCAATATACCGCTATGGTCAATGATCGTCATTATCAGAGAATGAACAATAATCTTGCTGATGCTTCAGAGCGCGGTATTAAGACAGTGACCCTAAACCCGGCGAATGAAGATTTCACGGTTAATCCACTACAAAAAATCCCGCCAACACTGATCATTAACCCAGATGATGAGGCGTTATGCATGCAAGATGAAATCTTTGGGCCATTACTGCCTATCAAGACCTATAAGAACTTCGAGGAAACAATCGCTTACATCAACAACAACCCTCGTCCTCTTGCGGCCTACTATTTTGGGGCCGATAAGTCAGAAGAAAGACAGTTTCTCACCAGTACGACGTCGGGCGGGGTATCAATCAACGATGTAATGTTCCACATGCTGCAAAAAGATCTACCCTTTGGTGGTGTTGGCCCCAGTGGGATGGGTGCTTACCACGGTATTGAAGGCTTTAAAACGTTTAGCCATGCTAAGGGTATTTACCGTCAGCCGAAGCGAATTCCGGTGGCTAAGCTGGCTGGATTTATGCCTCCCTATGGTGATGCTTCTGAGAAAAATATCAAGAGCAAGGTTAAAAAATGAGCGCTGAATTAAGACGCGCGCGGACACAGGATCAAAAACACTTTCGTCGTAAGCAAATATTGGAAGCGGCAGAGCGGCATTTCGATGAGGTAGGTTATGAGACTTTTTCGATGGCGAGTTTGGCTAAATTAGCCGGCGTGGTGAAAGGGACCCTTTACCTCTATTTTAAAACCCGCGAGGAGGTACTTCTGACGCTTTATAACCAAAGCTTGGAACGGTGGAGCCATGTTTTTCTCGACAGATTGAATGGCGCGATGACCGATCGAGATTACGCAGTGGCCCTTTATCAAACCGCAGTGGCGGATCGTAGTTTTATCCCGTTACTGACTAGATTAGAGCATGTCATCGAGCACAATGTCTCTATTGATAGTTTGATTGAGTCTAAGCGACACTTTATCGATCGGGTTGACTGCATTGCTAAGGCCAGCGCACCTGTTTTGATTCTTGATGACCCTAAGGCATCAGAAGTAGTCAATGTTATGGGTGTTTTGTTAATTGGTGCTACACGTGCCGATCAGGGGCCTTCCCTAGAGGGTGAAGATATTCCCAAAGATGTGCAGGCACTCTTAGAGAGTTTCTCGTCAGAAGCTGTATTCATTAAAAACGCCTGTCGCATCATCGCGGGTATTCGTGCGGACATTGGCTAAACAGATAAAAGAATTATTGCCGTCTAGTGGGTAAAGATTCGTATTCAGATATTTTAAGGAGAAAAATGATGACAATAAATAGACAGTGGATTTTGTCCGCAAGACCCGATGGAATGATTGGTCCACAGAATTTTGAATACGTCGAAACCGCTACACCTCAGATTATTGAAGGGGAGGTGTTAGTAAAGAATTGTTATTTCTCTTTTGACCCTACTCAACGCAACTGGATGGTTGATCGTCCCGGTTATTTGCCGCCTGTAGCAATTGGAGACGCGATGCGGGCCGGGTCAGTATCACAGGTAATAGAGTCTAAACATCAAGATTTTATGGTCGGTGAGCTTGTTCAAACAACTGGCTGTTGGCAAGACTATGCGGTGGTAGCACCAGGTAAAGGTCCTACAGGCATCAACAAACTACCGCCTGGAGTGTCCCCAGAAATGATGCTGTCTATTCTGGGTATTACGGGAATGACCGCTTACTTTGGTTTGCTAGAGCATGGTCAGCCTAAGGCAGGGGAAACAGTACTTGTTTCTGGTGCAGCAGGCGCTACAGGCTCAGTCGTGGGGCAGATCGCCAAGCTTATGGGTTGCCGAGTAGTGGGCATTGCTGGCGGTCCCGAAAAGTGTGCTTGGTTAAAGGATGTTGCTGGCTTTGACGCGGTAATAGATTACAAAAATGAAGACCTAAACGAACAAATAGGCATTCATTGCCCTAATAAATGGGACGTATTTTTTGATAATGTTGGCGGCTCCACTCTAGAAGCGGCATTAAATCATCTTAACTTACATTCGCGCGTTGTTATGTGCGGTGCTATTAGTAACTACAATGCCACCGAGCCTGTTCCTGGCCCGGCTAATTTAATGAGCTTGATTACCAACCGTGGTCGCATGCAAGGATTTATTATTTTGGACTACTTGCCGAGAGCTATGGAGGCTATTAGCGCCTTAATGAGCTGGGTAGCAGCCGGTGATATCGTGTACCAAGTTGACCTGCAAGAAGGGTTTGAAAACATACCGAACACCTTACAGCGACTCTACACTGGCCAAAATAAAGGTAAACAACTTCTTAAGATAGCTGACCCAGTTTAATGTAAGGCCGAATTTAAAGGAGCGTACTATGAGCTATATTTCGAAAAAAGACAGAGAAGACATTCCTGCAATGGCGCCATTATTGGATCTAGTTGAGTCCAGTATGGGGTTTGTTCCAAATAGTATGTTGACGATGGCTCACTGGCCCGAACTGCTCGGTACCTTTGGTAGCTTGGCAGCCACGGTGCTGCAGACAGGAGAGGTTGATGGACAACTCAAGCAGCTAATCGCAATGATCAGTAGCCGGGCTCAGGGGTGCAACTATTGTCAGGCACATACAGCACACTCTGCGCACAGAGCAGGCGCTGAACAAGAAAAAATTGTAGCGGTATTTGATTTCGAGCAGTCGCCATTGTTCAGCGCTAAAGAGCGTGAAGCTCTGCGATTCGGTTGGTTCGCATCCTTGCAACCAAACGCGGTTGAACCACAGCAATTTGAGATGCTTAGAGCGTTTTACAGTGAGAGAGAGATCGTAGAAATTGTTGCTGTTATATCGCTATTTGGCTTTTTAAATCGGTGGAACGATACCTTAGCCACGAAGCTAGAGCCCAATGCGGCTAATTTTGGTCATGAAGTTTTGAGTTCTTCTGGTTGGAGCCGTGGTAAGCATTAACTCGTTAGGTATTATTGAATCTCGCTGAGACTCAAAAAGGCATACCTGTAACTTGAGTTATTAATGGGTTTGAGCGAATAATTGAAAAGAGGGAGAGAATACAATCATGACAGCAGATCAAGTTTTTAGCGTATGCACTGCGATTGCCATGGCCGGATGGGCAGGGCTAGTATTTGCCCCACGATGGACCGTAACGCGTGATTGGATCGCTCCAGTTATCGCGCCTTTGCTCATTGCCGTGTTCTACGGCTGGCTAATGACAAATAACAGTCCGCCTAGTGGTGGTGGGTTTGGGTCATTACAAGAAGTCACCATATTATTCTCTAACCCGAATCTGCTATTGGCGGGATGGATACATTATTTAGCCTTTGATCTGTTTGTTGGCGCATGGGAAGTTCGAGATGCGCAACGTCAAGGTATTCATCATTTACTGGTTATCCCCTGTTTATTAGCCACACTTAT
>ENA-ORXF01000322-ORXF01000322.1-marine-metagenome-genome-assembly--contig:-NODE-322-length-36027-cov-5.652740_pt1 | contig 36027 bp, 28 predicted proteins | sample MGYA00237864_ERZ511476 | MGnify/ENA primary metagenome ERZ511476 (study PRJEB26306, sample SAMN06343908) | marine metagenome | isolation source: coastal waters | place: Atlantic Ocean: West Antarctic...
TACACTACTTTTCAAGAATTAGCAACCTATGTTTCTCATAACAACGTAGCTAAAATTGCAAAGAAAAAAGGACACAAGGCATTGGGTAAAATGTCGAAAATTATTGCTGGAGATGAAATGCGTCACCACCAAGCATATTCTCATTTTGTAAAAGAAATTTTCAAAATAGATGCAAGTGAAATGATGTTGGCTTTTCAGCACATGATGAAATATAAAATTGTAATGCCTGCGTTGCACTTAAGAGAATCATTCGGTGCAAAAGGAAGTGCTTTTGATGATTTCTCTGCAGTAGCACAGAGAATAGGAGTCTACACAGGTTTCGATTATGTAGATATCTTGAAGAAATTAAACACGATGTGGGAAATTGATAAAATTACTAATTTAACGCCAGAAGCAGAAAAAGCACGTGATTATTTGATGAAATTACCAGAGAGAATGTATCGAATTACAGAAAGAATTAAAGTGCCAGATACACAGTTTAATTTTAAATGGATGATACCCGCTTAAAATAATAAGAAGCTATTTCCTGCTTTCGCTACTCGCTTTTTATGCAGAAAAACACATAAAAGAGCTCAAACAGACCGCTCAATCAGGGCTAAGCTTGTTTGCCAGCATATAGAGAAGTAAATGGTGTTCTACATTGTTAAGAGAAATTTCTTCATAAGAATAAAGCATACAGATCCTTCAGATTTTTAAATTCTGAAGGATTTTTTTATTTTCTATGCAAGTCTATTTCAAAAAGACATACCGGTGCCAATTTATAATGCTCCGGTAAATTAGAAGTGTTTTTCAAATTAAAGAGCCCCAAAAAATTGAATCCTGCATTTTTATAATGTTCAATAAGTTTTGTGTTCTCTCCTAAAGTATCCAATCGAATAAATTGAATGCCTTTTTCAATGGCAAATTCTTTGGCCCAAGCAACAATAGTATCCACATAATTATTCCCTCTAAAATTAGGGTTTACAGCAATTCTGTGAATATACAGTGCGCGCTCTTTATTTCTTTCTTCCCAAATTTGTTCGTCAGAAAACGTAATTGCCCAAATGCAAGCAACTTCGTTATTTACCAGTAGTTTAAACTGCCTGTTTTCTGCAATTTCAATTTCTACCATTTCTCGGTCAAAATTTGGCCAAATAATTACCGTTTTCTTCTCTTTTTGATAGTTCGCTGCAATCTTGTAAAGTGCAAAGACTTCTTCAATATTTTTAGGTACAACGTTTTTAATACTCATAATTAGTGTTTGGTAAATTTAATCTTTCCTGTTTTTTACTCCGTGTAATCGTAGTCATTCAGAAATGAGCTTTTTTAAGCGATCTACGCATCTCTAAAATAAAGAGAAGGATTTCTTTTTATTTATTTAGAAACTTCAAAAGAATCCATATCCTTTAAAAATCCTAATTTTTTACGAACCGTATCTTGGCTAGATTTTACGATGGTTGCATGCACCACACCAACCTCATTTTTCTTTAAATTAGAAAGTTCTGCACCCAAATAATCGATCACTAAAGAATTTCCAGAATAGCTGTAATTATTCGCATCTGTCCCTGTTCTGTTAACACCAATTACATAACTCATGTTTTCAATTGCACGCGCTTTTAAAAGCGTGTCCCAGGCTTTTACTCTTGCAATCGGCCAATTTGCCATATAAATTAAAAGATCGTAATTATCGGTGTTTCTCGCCCAAACAGGAAAACGCAAATCGTAACAAATTAACGGACAAATTTTCCACCCTTTGTATGCGATACTTATTTTTTCAGTGCCAGCAGTATAGACTTTGTCTTCACCTGCCAAAGTAAAAGAATGTCTTTTGTTGTAGGTTTCTATGGCTCCGGAAGGATGCACAAAAACCAAACGATTGTAGAAATTACCGTTTTCTGAAATCACCAAACTTCCGCAAAGAGCCGTTTGTTTTTCCTGTGCTATTTTTTGCATCCAAGAAACAGAAAGTCCATCCATTTTTTCTGCAACCTTTTCAGGGTGCATGGTAAAACCTGTAGTAAACATTTCTGGCAATACAATTAAATCTACATCGGTATCTAAAGCCTTTATTTTTTCTTCAAAAAAAATCCGGTTTTGTTGCGGATTTTCCCAAGCTAAATCCGCCTGAATTCCCACTATTTTTAATTCGTTTTGCATTGAAATTAATTTTAAAGATGTAACAAGTATAAAAGTAAGTTTTTGTAATTTAGAAATCCAATTGAACACCAAAAAAATACTATGCAATCCTTTATTTCAGAAACCTTAGACTCCATTTTAAAAACAACCAAATCTTTTGAGGATGTGGTTTTTATATTGCCATCTCAAAGAGCCAAAGTATTTTTAAAACAAACGTTAAAAGATAAGATTTCTGTTGGGTTTTTACCACAAACGCTAAATATAGAGCAGTTTGTACAACAAGTTTCTGGCATTGAAAAGGCAGACAGCATTCAGTTATTATTTCATTTTTATACGATTTATAAAAACTTAGAAAAAAACCCTGATTCTTTTGATACCTTTTCTTCGTGGGCGTTTACGGTGCTGCAAGATTTTAATGAAATCGATCAACATTTAGTAGACACCAAAGAGATTTTTGTGTACATAAAAGATATTGAACGGTTAAAAAAATGGTCTGTAACTGGCACGTTTACAGAAACCGAGTTTATGAAAGATCATCATGCTTTCTTAGAAAAATTAAATAATTTTTATCCGCCATTATATCAATTTTTATTAGAGAAAAAAATTGGGTATCAAGGGTTAATGTATCGAGAGGCTTGCCATAATATTGATGCCTACATTCAAAAAAATGCCAATAAAAAGTTCTTTTTTATTGGTTTCAATGCTTTAAATAAGGCTGAAGAATTTTTGTTTCAAAAAGTATTAGAAAGTGAAAACGCGGATATTTATTGGGATTTGGACGAAGCATTTTTCAATAATAATCATCAAGCAGGTACCTTTATTAGAAAGTATAAAAGGGAATGGAAATACTACGAAAAGAATCCCTTAAAAACATTGAGTACCTCCTTTTCTGAGCCAAAAAACATTCAAATTATTGGTGCTTCAAAAAACACCACACAGATAAAGTATGCAGGAGAAATACTAGAGAAATTTACAGACTTTAAAAACACAGCACTTATTCTAGCAGACGAAACCTTATTGCCAATTACTTTAAATTCATTGCCAAAAAACATCAATGCGATTAACATTACCATGGGGTATCCGTTAAAAGATATTCCTACTACAAGTTTATTGTTTTCGATTTTTCAATTGTTTCTGTCGCAAGAGAAATTGCAAAAGACGGTGGTGAATGAATTTTATCACAAAGATGTAATTCGCTTTCTAAAACACCAAGCTGTGTACAAATTACTATCTGAAGAGAAGAGTTCTTTAGTGGATAACTTTACAGAAGAAATAGGAAAGGAAAATCTTATTTTCATAAGCAAAAAACAGCTTGAAAACATTTTAAAAGATACCGCAGCACCTGTAAAAAGTGCCATTTCTTCAATCTTTAATCCTTTTACAACAATCAATGAGTTTCTAGACAGAATTTTAAACTTAATAGCTCTTTTAAAAGAAGACGTAACCGCTTTAGAAAAAGAATATTTGTTTCGTTTTCATACTGCTTTTATGCAGTTAAAAACCTTGCAAACGGAATACGAATATTTTACAAATTTAAAAACACTATCGTTGTTCTTTAAACAGTTAATAAGCTCAGAAACCTTGTCTTTTCAGGGAGAACCACTAAGAGGTTTGCAGCTAATGGGTATGCTAGAAACACGAGTTTTAGATTTTGAAAATATTATTATAACGTCAACAAATGAAGGTGTTTTACCCGCAAGTTCACAACAAAACTCATTCATTCCTTTTGATGTTAAAATTGAATTTGGTTTGCCAACATTTAGAGAAAAGGATGCTATTTTTTCCTATCACTTTTTTAGATTATTGCAAAGAGCGAAGAACGTTTTCATTCTCTACAATACCGAACATGATGTTTTTGGAAGTGGAGAAAAAAGTAGGTTTGTAACGCAATTAGAAATGATGAGAGAGGATATCGTTTATAAGAATATCTCGCCAGAAGTGATTCCGAGTAAGACTGTATTAAAAGAAATAGCTAAGAATGATAGTACTTTAGAGCGCTTAAAAGAATTGGCAGAAAAAGGAATCTCTCCCTCTGCGTTGACCAATTATCTACACAATCCGGTTTCATTTTACAAACAAAAAATTTTAAAAATCAAAGAGTTTGATGATGTGGAAGAAACGGTTGCTTTTAATACTTTGGGTACCGTGGTGCACGAGGCTTTAGACGAGTTATACAAACCTTTTATAGGTAAGTTTTTAGCTGTAGAGAACGTCTCTAAAATGGAGAAAGATGCCAGAGATTTGGTGGGGAAACACTTTAAAATCCAATTTAAAAATGGAGACCTTACCACAGGAAAAAATCGATTAATTTTTGAAGTTGCAAACAGATTTGTATCCAATTTTTTATCCAAAGAAAAAGAACTTTTAAAAGATGAAAAGAACAAACTAAAAATTATTGCAACAGAAGAAAATTTATCCGCAGAAATAACGGTGGAAGGAATTGATTTTCCGATAAAATTACACGGTCAAGTAGACAGAGTAGACGAGTTAAATGGTGTTTTGAGAATTATAGATTATAAAACGGGTATGGTAACAGATCTTAATTTGCGAGTTCCAGATTTTGAAAATCTACGAGAGGAGAAACACTTGAAAGCTATTCAGGTATTATTGTATGCTTACTTGTTTACAAAAAATAAAAACTACAATTTTAAGCAACCTTTAGAAGCCGGAATTTATTCGTTTAAAAATTTAAACAGTGGTTTTTTACCAATCGATTTTGCATTGCCAAGAAAAAAACCGGAAACTAATATTACTGAAGAAAAATTAGACCAATTTATAACGGAACTTAAATTATATATTACAGAAATATACAATCCAGCAATTGGTTTTATTGAGCCTGCAGATTTACGGTATTAAGAATTATTTTCCTTTTAAAACTAATAAGGGTACATTCGAATAAAACTCTTCTTTAAGAATGGTGTTCTTTTCCCAAAGTTTTTTAAAGAAGCCTCTCTTACGTCTAAAAACACACAACATATCTGGATTCTGTGATTTTATATGCTCTAAAACACCTTGATACGTAGTTGCATTTTCTGTCACTGTTAAAGTGTTTTGCAACGCTTTTAAATCTTTGTGTAGTATTAAATCTTCTGCTGTATAATTAGGTGTTTTTACCAATAGTAAATTCACGTCAGCTTTAAACTTTTCAGTGATAAACTGCAATGGTTTTAAAGCCGTTTTACTTTTTACAACACCAGATTTAAAGGCCATTAAAATACGAGAAACAGGTGCGTATATATACCCTTCTGGAATTGCTAAAATCGCTAAATTTGTTTGCTTTACAAGACTTCCTGCTGTTCTTCCTAAAAAGAGCCCTTCTTTAATTGAGTTGCTTTTGGCACCTACAATTACCAAGTCTATTCCCAGCTCCTGATCGATAGCTTCTGCACTGTCAGCAACACTTCCTTTCGCAGAAATTAATTTAATGGCTACCTTTTTTGTGTCACAACTATTCACCATTGTTCTGAGGTACAAATTCGTTTCACGTTCTATAATAGCATCCACATTTATCATTGTTCCTGCTTTGGTTTGTGAACTATACGCTCTAAAAACAAATACTTTTGCATTAATTTCTGTTGCAAAATCAATGGCGTATTGTAAGATGTTTTTAGCGTTTTCTGTAGATCCGATGGGTACTAAAATATGTTTCATAATGGTGCTTTATAGTGGCACAAAGTTAGTTAATTTTAAGGGAATCTTTTCTCTTTACATTTTTTAGATATGTACATTTGTAAAAATATTTTTTTTGAATACAAATATTAGTTTTAAGAGTATTAATAAACTGGCAATACCGGCTTTAATTGCGGGTATTGCAGAGCCTATTTTGTCTATTACAGACACCGCAATTATTGGGCATATAGCTATAAATGCAACAGAAAGTTTAGCCGCAGTTGGTATTGTGGGTGCCTTTATTTCTATGTTAATTTGGGTTTTTGGACAAATAAGAAGTGCAATTTCATCTATTATTTCTCAATATGTGGGTGCAAATAAATTAAACGAAATTAAAGAATTGCCAGCACAAGCAATTGCAATTGTGGTCTTAGGTAGTTTATTGGTTTTGGCAATTTCGTACCCGTTTTCTAGACAAATTTTCCAATTCTATAATGCTTCAGATCAGATTTTAGAATATTGTATTGCCTATTTTAACATTCGGATTTTCGGCTTTCCGTTTGCCCTTTTTGTATTTGCTGTTTTTGGGACGTTTAGAGGTTTACAAAACACCTTTTATCCTATGATAATTGCCATTATTGGTGCCTCTTTAAATATTGTATTAGATGTTATTTTGGTGTATGGTATTGAAGGTTATATTCCTGCAATGAATGTGGAGGGTGCTGCCTATGCAAGTGTCATTGCACAAATAACAATGGCAGTAATTTCATTGGTTTTATTGCTGAAGAAAACTCCTGTTTCGCTAAAAATAAGTTTCACTTTACACCCAGAAATCCCGAGGTTGTTAAATATGGTTGGGAACTTATTTATAAGAACAATTGCATTAAATGTAGCGCTGTATTTGGCAACATCGTACGCAACAGGTTACGGGAAAGAGTACATTGCAGCGTATACGATTAGCATCAATATTTGGTTGCTAGGTGCGTTTATGATAGATGGGTATTCGAGTGCTGGTAATATTTTATCAGGAAAATTATTAGGTGCAAAAGAATACAAATCTTTAGTAATTCTAAGTAATAAACTCTTTAAATACGGAATTGTAATCGGAACGATAATTGCTATTTTTGGTTTTATTTTTTACGATGCTATTGGAAGAATATTTACAAACGAAGCAATGGTGTTGGAACAATTTTACACTGTTTTTTGGATTGTTTTAATTACACAACCTATAAACGCACTCACTTTTATTTTTGATGGAATGTTCAAAGGAATGGGAGAAATGAAATATTTAAGAAATCTATTAATTTGGGCAACCGGTTTGGTTTTTATTCCCACACTCTTAATTTTCGATTTTCTAGGGTTTAAACTAACTGCGATTTGGATTGCCTTTGCATGCTGGATTATTGCGAGAGGTTTGCCTTTAGTTTATAAGTTTAGAAAGAAGTTTATTCCATTATCAGAGGATTAAAATCTCTTATAATGCACTCCAGAGGTTTAGATTAGGTCTCGACTGCGCTCGACAAGATATTTACGTTCACAATTAGAGATAAAACCATACTTTTACTTTAAATTCAGTTTATGACCACAACAAGACAAAACGGAAGTTTATACACGAATATTCAAAATAAGGTGGCCACCATAGAATTTGGTCATCCAGCAAGTAATTCTTTTCCAAGTGAATTATTAGATCGGTTAACAAAAGAATTAATAGTAGTTGGAAATAACGATGAAGTTGCTGTAATTATTCTAAAATCTGAGGGCGAAAAAGCTTTCTGTGCAGGCGCTTCTTTTGATGAATTGGTTGCTATTTCTAATTTAAAAGAGGGCAAACAGTTTTTTTCTGGGTTTGCAAACGTATTAAATGCGATGCGAACTTGTGGGAAATTAATTATTGGAAGAATTCAAGGGAAAACTGTTGGCGGTGGCGTTGGTTTGGCTGCAGCTTGTGATTACGCATTGGCAACCGAAAATGCTGCTGTAAAATTATCTGAATTGACCATAGGAATTGGTCCATTTGTAATTGAACCAGCCGTAACAAGGAAAATTGGTATTTCTGGAACTTCAGAATTAACTTTAGATGCAACCAATTGGAAAAATGCCTATTGGGCAAAAGAAAAAGGACTGTATGCAAAGGTCTTTGAAAACATACATGATTTAGATAAAGAAGTAGAAAGTCTGTCGGAAAAATTAGCGTCTTACAACCTGATGGCCTTGGCAGAAATGAAAAAGGCCTTGTGGAAAGGCACAGAAAATTGGGGCGATTTATTAGTGGAAAGAGCTGCTATTTCTGGGGAATTGGTCTTGTCTGAATTTACAAAAAAAGCATTGGAAAAGTTTAAGAAATAACCCGCAAGGTTTCCAAAATCTTTTAGGTTTCGGTTTTAAAAATTAGAAATGAAAATAGTCTCAACAAATATTGGTGAACGTAGGGTTATAGATTGGAAAGGGGAATTGGTAACTACGGGCAGTTTTAAATTTCCTGTAGACAAACCTGTTTTTTTAGATAGCAATGATGTAAAAGGTGATGAAATTTCTGATAGAGAAAATCATGGTGGTATGTTGCAAGCTATTTATGGCTATTCTATAAAACATTACGATTTCTTTAAGCCATCGTATCCAGATTTAGATTGGCAGTTTGGTATGTTTGGTGAGAACTTAACAATGGATGATTTAGATGAAACTACAATTCATTCCGGAGACACGTTTAAAGTGGGTGAAGCTATTTTAGAGGCAACCGTGCAAAGAAATCCGTGTTATAAGTTAGGCATTCGTTTTAACGATATGAAAATTGTAAAACACTTCTGGAACACAACTTTTTGTGGGGTGTATTTTAAAGTGCTACAAACGGGAAATGTAAAAGTTGGTGATGCCTTTATTCAAATAAAAAGTTGTCCAGAAAATCCAACAATTGCAGATTTATATGCGGTTAAAAGGGTAGAAAAAGAAGAATAAACTTAAATTTCGATATGGTCGTTAGCGCTCGTTTTCAACAAGTGCCCACAAAGAGGTTCAGAGACAGTTATGATACTCGTTAAAAACGATCATTAGTAGTTTAAAAAGAAGAATAAACTTCAATCTCAACATGGTCGTTAGCGCTCGTTTTCAACGAGTGTCCACAAAGATTTTCAGAAATACTTACGAAACAGTTTCTTCTTTTTTATGCAAAAAACGCGTCAACTTCATGGAAAGGTCTAATAAAATAATCTTTGCATTTCCATTTCTTTCAATATGATACATGGCATCATTTAGCTCTTTTTCTATGTCTATAATATTTCCTGAGTGCACAAAAGGCGCAAATTTAGAAAGGTCAAAACCTGTTTGAGTTTCCATAAAGACCAAGCTATTACTTTTATAATTCAGCAATAAAGCCTGTCTAAAAAATTGCAAGCAATATTCTAAAAAACGTTTCTGAGTTTCTCGCCCAGTTTTAGCAATGGTTTCAGACCACTCAATTAACTGTTGCACTACAGAAGCATTTCCTTTGGCCTTAAAAGCAGTTCTAATCCACGCAACAAACCATTCTTCAAAAACCAAATCAGCACCCTCATTGTTTAATAATTGTACTGCTTTATTGTAGTTTCCTTCTGCTTGTTGTGCAATTTTGGCCGCTTCATTTTCAGAACAATGTTCTCTTTCAACCAAAGCATTTGCAATATCTTGTTCACTTAAAACAGGAAAGTGTAAGGCTTGGCAGCGCGATTTTATGGTGTTAATTATTTGCTCTTCATTCTCTGTAATTAAAATAAAAACCGTTTTGTTTGGTGGCTCTTCAATCAGTTTTAATAGTTTATTGGCAGCAGCAATATTCATTTTTTCTGCCATCCAGATAATCATTACTTTAAAACCACCTTCGTAAGATTTTAGCTGCAGTCTTTTAACAACGGTTTCCGCTTCATCAACTCCAATATTGCCCTGTTTGTTCTCTACACCAATATGTTGCAACCAATTAAATAAGCTTCCATAAGGTTGCTCTTTTATAAAGGATCTCCAATCTTCTAGGAACAAGCTACTAACGGGGTGTTTTTTTACCGCATCATTTGTGGTTACAGGAAAAGAAAAATGCAAATCAGGATGCTGTAATTTCTCACACTTTAAAGCACAAGCATCGGCACTTTCAGAAGAATTACACAGTAAAAATTGCGCATAGGCAATTGCCATTGGCAAGGTGCCACTTCCTTCTTTACCTACAAATAATTGGGCATGCGGTATTCTGCCATTTTCTGCAGAAACCTGCAAATGATTTTTTATGTGTTCTTGACCTATAATTTGGTTGAAAAGCATTTACAAATATAAAATTAGTTCGTCATAAACACATCAATTTTAGAAAGCAATCTTCGTTTAGTTGTTATGCAAGGTAAAATGGATTAGAAAGGAACCTGTTTTCACGCAAACGTTATCTTAATTTTATAAGTTTCAATTCTATTAAAACTAAACAATTCGGTATTTTTGTGCAAAACAACCCAAAATGAAAACACTAAAAGACTATAATTTCAAAAATAAAAAAGCAATTATTCGTGTAGATTTCAATGTGCCTTTAAATGAGAAACTTGAAGTAACAGATGCTACAAGAATTCAGGCGGCAAAATCGACCATTATAGATATTTTAGAACAAGGAGGAAGCTGTGTTTTAATGTCTCATTTAGGGCGTCCAAAAGGATTTCAGGAAGAATTCTCTTTAAGACATATTGTGAAATCTGTAGTAGATGTTATTGGGTGTAATGTAAAGTTTGTAGCAGATTGTGTTGGAGCTAAAGTGGAAGAAGCAGTTGCTAATTTAGAAGCTGGCGAGATTTTATTATTAGAAAATCTTCGTTTTTATGAGGAAGAGGAAAAAGGAGCTATTTCTTTTGCAGAAAAATTATCAAAATTTGGTGATATTTATGTGAATGATGCCTTTGGTACTGCACACAGAGCACATGCTTCTACTACGATTATTGCACAATTTTTTGAGGGTAACAAGTGCTTCGGAAATTTATTAGCAAGAGAGATAGAAAGTATAGATAAGGTTTTAAACAATTCTGAAAAGCCAGTATTGGCAATTTTAGGAGGTGCAAAAGTATCCTCTAAAATTACAGTAATTGAAAATATTTTAGACAAAGTAGACCATTTAATTATTGGTGGTGGTATGAGTTTTACCTTCATCAAAGCACAAGGAGGAAAGATAGGAAATTCTATTTGTGAAGATGATAAAATGGAATTGGCATTGGATATTTTAAAGCAAGCAAAAGCTAAAAATGTACAAATTCACATTCCTGTAGATGTGATTGCTGCAGACGATTTTTCTAATGATGCAAACACGCAGATTTGTAATATTAACGCAATTCCTGATGGTTGGGAAGGTGTAGATGCCGGACCAAAATCTCAAGAAATTTTTGATACGGTTGTAAATCAGTGTAAAACTATTTTATGGAATGGACCTTTGGGTGTTTTTGAAATGGAGTCTTTTGCTGGCGGAACAATCGCATTAGGGCATTCTATTGATAAAGCTACTAAAAAAGGTGCTTTTTCTTTAGTGGGTGGTGGAGATTCTGTTGCCGCAGTAAAGCAATTTGGTTTTGCAGAAAAAGTAAGTTATGTTTCTACTGGTGGTGGTGCGATGTTAGAAATGTTAGAAGGAAAAACATTGCCTGGTATAGAGGCGATATTGAAATAAGGGTTTAGTTGTTGAATTGTTGAATTGTGTAAGTGTTTAGATGTGTAACTGTTTAATGGACTGTTATCTTTTTAATTCGTATTCGAAATATCAATGAACATTAAAGATGTCTAACTGAGCTTGTCGAAGTTTATTTGAAACAAAGTGTAACTGTTTCATCGTTTAACTGTTGAATAGAAATTGCTGCTTTTCATTAGTATTAAGAATATCAATGAGCAGTAAAGATGTCTAACTGAGCTTGTCGAAGTTCATATTGTTTTAATAAAATATAAGTTTTATTTTCGTTGTTAGGTTTGCAATAGGTATACGATTAAACAAATACACAATTACACATCGAAATAAACACACGTTTACACAATTATATGATTTACACAAAATTACCAAATACAGATATTGAGGTTTCTAAAATTTGTTTAGGAACGATGACTTGGGGAAATCAGAACAGCCAAGAAGATGCTTTTGAACAAATGGATTATGCCTTAGCACAGGGTGTTAATTTTTTTGACACTGCAGAACTGTACCCAGTTCCTGCAACTCCAGAAACCTACGCAGATACCGAAAGAATCATTGGAAACTGGTTTAGAAAAACAGGCAACAGAGAAAAGGTAGTTTTAGCGAGTAAAATTGCTGGAGGTGGAGACTACACGAAACATATTAGAAGAGGTAAGTTCGGTAAAGTAAATATTATAGAAGCTGTAGAAGCAAGTTTAAAACGCTTGCAAACAGATTATTTAGACTTGTACCAACTGCATTGGCCAGATCGTGGTGTAAATGCTTTCGGAGTAAGGGATTATCCTTTTAAGGTTTCTACGAAAGAGGCAGAGAATCATTTAGAGATTTTAGAAACATTGAATGAGTTCGTAAAAGACGGAACTATCAAAGCAATCGGACTTTCAAATGAAACGCCTTGGGGAACCATGAAGTATTTAGAAGCTGCCAAAGCACATAATTTAGCAAGACCTGTGACCATTCAGAACTCATATTCTATGATTCATAGGGCGTATGAATACGGTATGTCTGAAGTTTCTATGAGAGAAGACATTGGCTTGTTGGCATATTCTCCTTTAGCACAAGGTGTTTTGTCTGGTAAGTATTTAGACGGAAATAGCCCTGAAGGTTCAAGAGGAAATTTATTTCCAAGGTTTATTGCCCGTTATATGGGTGATGGTTCTTTGGAAGCTGTAAAAAGATATGAAGCAATTGCAAAGAAAAACGGAATTACATTAACCGAATTGTCTTTGGCGTTTGTAAATCAATTGCCATTTGTAACTAGCAATATTATTGGTGCAACAAAAATGAGTCAGTTAAAAGAGAATATTGGCAGTATTCACATTAATTTATCCGAAGAAACTTTAAAAGAAATTGAAGCAGTGCATGCAGCAATTCCGAATCCTGCGCCTTAAATAAGTGAGCAGTTTTTAGTGTTTAGTTTTCAGTATAAAAAAATCCGAAGTACATAGGTACTTCGGATTTTTTTATGTCTATACTCTTTATTCTAAACCATCCACCAACTTTACAGAGGTCGCTTTAAAACGGCCGTTTTCAACAACACCCGTAATTTCTGCTTTTCTAATTACTTCGCAAAAACCAGTGTGTTCGTCATGTGCATCGCCAAAAGCATCAATATCAAAACCATCTACAAAGTAGGCTTCGTTATCAATACGAACGGCTAAATCACAACCATCTTCACTGTCTAATTCAAACTGACATTGCCCACAAGAAACTTCTGCAACCTGAATTACTTCTTTCTTGTTTGAGCAAGAAATAGCAATAATAAAGAGTGCTACTACAAGTATTTTTTTCATAATTATATAATTTTAAATTAGCTTTTGTTGTTTGCTGCTCGCCTCTGGTCGTTGGCTATTCGCTGTTAGCCGTTGGCAAAAAACCAAAAACTATTCCTCTTCCCTCAATTTTAATTCAGTTTTAATTTTCTTCATATTCATAAATTGTAGCGGCAACGTTGCACTGCAAGAAATTCCTACAACAAATAATGCGACGTAAGTACCATTGTCTTCTTTGGTTGCCATGCCGTATACACTTCCTATTAATAAAAACACAATCAAAAACAGTAAAGCAATAGTAATCTTTTTAATTAACGCAAAAGAATACATTAACTCTGCCGTTGTCTTATTTTTAAAATCACCGTTTTTCATATGTATTTATTAGCTATAACTTCCACAACAGTAAGTACTGTTCACTGCTACTGAATACTGCAAACTGTTCTTCAATACTAGAGTAAGCACTAAAAACTAACAACTAAAAACTTATTTCCCACCCCAACTGTCACGCAAACCTACAATTTTATTAAAGACTAAGTTATCGGCAGTCGAATCATCATCTACATTAAAATATCCTAAACGTTGAAACTGAAAACGCTCGCCAATTTTAGCAGATTGTAAACTTGGTTCTAAAAAGGCAGTAATTACCTCCAAAGAATCAGGATTTACAAACTCCATATAATCTTTATCTTTATGAGCATCCGGCGCTTCGTCTAAAAACAATCTATCATAAGCCCTCACTTCTGCTTTTACAGCGTGCTGTATAGAAACCCAGTGCAAAGTACCTTTTACTTTACGCATGCTTTCTTCGGTTCCACTTCCAGATTTAGTTAACGGGTCATAGGTACATTGTATTTCAATTACGTTGCCATCTGCGTCTTTTGTACAGCTATTTGCAGTAATAAAATAGGCATTCTTTAAACGCACCTCTTTTCCTAACTTCAAACGGAAAAACTTCTTATTTGCTTCCTCTCTAAAATCTTCTTTTTCGATATAAATTTCTCTCGAAAAAGGAACTTCTCTAAAGCCAGCACTTTCATCTTCTTGGTTATTCTCCGCCGTTAAAAACTCTTCTTGGCCTTCAGGATAATTTGTAATCACCACTTTTACAGGATCTAAAACAGCCATTACTCTGTTGGCAGATTTATTTAAATCTTCACGAATTTTAAATTCTAAAAGGGCAACATCAATTACATTTTCACGCTTAGAAACTCCAACCGTTTCTATGAAATTTTTAATAGAAGCGGGTGTATATCCGCGTCTTCTTAAACCAGAAATTGTGGGCATTCTTGGGTCGTCCCAGCCAGAAACAATTCCGTTTTCAACCAAAGTTAATAACTTTCGTTTACTCATAATGGTATAACTCAAATTCAAACGAGAAAACTCGCGTTGCTTTGGCGGATTCGGGTATGCCGTTTTGCTATATGCATATACATTGTCACGAAACCAATCGTACAATTCTCTGTGTGGTTTAAACTCTAAAGAACACAAAGAATGAGAAACTTGCTCTATATAATCACTCTCACCATGCGTCCAATCATACATTGGGTAAATGCACCAATCGTTGCCAGTTCTATGGTGTTCCTTAAACATAATTCTGTACATTAAAGGATCACGTAACAACATATTCGGATTCTCCATATCTACCTTTGCACGCAACGTATGTTCACCTTCCTTAAATTTTCCATCTTTCATTCCTTGAAATAAGTCCAAGTTTTCTGCTACAGAACGGTTTCTAAAAGGGCTATCAGTTCCAACGGAAGTTGGCGTGCCTTTTTGAGCTCTCATTTCTTCTGAGGATTGAGAATCTACGTATGCTTTATTGTCTTTAATCAGTAAAACTGCCCAATCGAACAATTGCTGAAAATAATCTGAAGAATAACATTCATTTGCCCAAGAATATCCCAACCAAGAAATATCTTTCTTAATAGCATCTACATATTCTTGCTCTTCTTTTGCAGGATTTGTATCGTCAAAACGCAAATTTACAGGTGCATTATACGTTTCACCCAAGCCAAAACTTATGCCAATTGCTTTTGTATGACCAATGTGTAAATACCCATTTGGTTCTGGCGGAAAACGAAAACGTAAATTCTCTTTCGGCATTCCGTTTGTTAAATCTTCTTCTATGATATGCTCTAAAAAATTGAGCGGTTTTTTCTCTTCAGACATCGTTTTATAAGAAATAATTGAACCACAAAATTACATAAAATAACTTGTATAATTTTATTTTGGGCGTTCCCTTTCAGGTCGCGCTTTCCGTTTTATCTTTTTAGTTGTTTTTCTTTCACTTCGTTCGAGAAAAACAACTAAAAAGGATGCCACTGCTATCGCTAACGCAGGCACACAAACCCGTTAAACTTTTTATAAAAGGGAGTTTTGTGTTTATTTTTTTCCGTAATTTTGTAACATGAAGAAAGATGGAGAAAAAAAACCAGATTTAGTAGTTTTTAATGAGGAAACACAACGTTATGATGCTGCTTTAAAACCCTACGGAACCTCAGCAAGTTCACCTGTAATTAAGCCTTTAAACACGGCAACTTGGCGAAATGATGGTGTAATTCGTGTAAACAAGCAATTCAAATCTAAGTTTGACGAGGTGCGGCAAGAATACGAAGATTTGTTGCAGAAGTTTCAGTACAACGATTTGGTATATAATTCGAAGTTTAGTTTTGAACCTATTTTTGGAGAAATATATCATTTGTATAACAACAGAAAAGAGGAAGCATTTTTGTCGATTATTGCACCAGACCAATGTAATTTTCATCATTTAGGCTCTTTTAGGTTGAACACAGATAAAATGTGGGAAAAGGTTGAATCTGCTGCAACAATGCCAGTAAAATAAACGGAAATTAAATAAGTAAATATTATTTAGACCTCACAGTTTTTTAAAGCCTGCGAGGTTTGTAAAACAAATTATAATTGGGAATAATACAAGTAAACAATATCAAGTTGTACGCATACCACGGCTGTTTAGACGAAGAAGCTAAAATTGGTTCAGAGTATAGGGTAGATGTTGAAGTAAAAGCTAATTTAAGAAAATCTGCAAAAACAGATGATTTAATAGACACGGTAGATTACGTGCATTTAAATCATATTGTGAAAGAAGAAATGGCCATACGTGCAAAGCTCCTGGAAGAGGTTGCACAGCGCATTTTAAACCGTATTTTCAAAGAACTTAGAAAAGTGAAGAAAGCAAAAGTTTCGGTTTCAAAAATAAATCCTCCAATTGGCGGAAATGTAGAAGAAGTAGTCATTATTCTTACAAAAAAGCGCTAATCTAAAACAGTGTGAATCTAAATCAAATTACAGTTCCTTCGGTAGATTTGAAAAGATCGATTCCTTTTTATCAAAAATTAGGATTGGAATTAATTGTAGCAGCAGCGCCTTATTATGCTCGGTTTGTCTGTCCAGACGGAAGCTCAACTTTTTCAATACAAAAAGTAGAAGCATTGCCAAAAGGAGATGGGGTTCATGTTTATTTTGAATGTAATAATTTAGATGAAAAAGTAGCAGACCTGCTTCAAAAAGGAGTTTATTTTGATGAACTTCCAAATGACAAAGACTGGTTGTGGCGCGAAGCAAGATTAAAAGATCTAGACGGAAACCAACTTATTTTATTTTATGGCGGCGAGAATAGAATAAATCCACCTTGGAAAATCTAATTGTAAAAAATACTTGCAGTACTTGTAAAAATGCTTAAATTTGCAATCCTTAAAACAGCTTTTCATTATTTTAAATTTTTGTTTTAAGAATAAAAGGTGTCTTGGCCGAGTGGCTAGGCAATGGTTTGCAAAACCATGTACAGCGGTTCGAATCCGCTAGACACCTCCAAAAAACCCTAATTTCATTATGAAATTAGGGTTTTTACATTTTAAAAGGAATGCATCGCAGTAAATTTTCTTGTGATTTCAGAAATAAATCAAAACGCTTAATAAATAGAAAAAAATAACCATCTAATTTTTTTCTTAGAGCAGTGGGTTTCAAAATTTTTTAAATGACATTTCTTCTAATTAAAATATTCCTGTAAATTTTGGTGGCGCAATATTCTTTTCAATTAAAAGCGATTTTCAATCTTTAGAAAATAAATAATTCAAGAGTTAAAAAAAAAAGGAGTTTTTACAAAAAAAAGACTCATTTTAAGGTCATTTATAGTTGAAATTAAAAACAGGCAAACTACTATGTTGTTTTTAAAATTGAAGCCGGTTAAATACAGTTATAAATCAATTTTTCGTATTTCTTAAATAAATAGCACAGAGATTAAAAAAGTGTATTCCTTTTGTGTCTATCTCATTTTTTTTCTACGAGAGTATTTAGTTTAGCACTTTTTGAATTGGCCATCTGTTTGGTTGTTTTTATGACGAATGGAAAAGTACAAGAACATCAAATTCGATTTTTTTTATTATCTAGAATAGTGTTTCAATTTGTGGCTTGTTTTTGATACAGCTACTTGCATAATAGAAAAAAGGTATTTTATATTTTTTTACGAGTAGAAATAGTGCACATTTCATGCATTAAGGCTTGTAGTTTATAGCACTTTAACAAAAATTACATAGCGTACTTAGTCCATTAATTCGTTTGGTTTTACGCCATATCTTTTTAGAAAAACTTTATCAAAATAAGCCCTACTATTCAAACCAACAGCAAACATAACTTCTTTAATTGTGGAGTATGTTTTTTTTGTTATAAAATCATGTGCTTTTAATAAACGAACCTCTAAAACAATAAGAGAGATGGTTAAGTTGGTAATCTCTTTTAAAATTTTATTCAATTCTCTTTGGCCATAACCACACGCTGTGGCAACAAATTTAGAATTTAAAGCGGGGTTGTTAATATTGCTAATAATAATTTTATTTATTTTATCTATTAATTTAGAATTAGACCCTTTGTAATCGATGATTTCTGCAGTAATATTCGCTACTTTTTTTGTGTATATTATTTTTTCAACAAGTGCAGTCACTTTTAAGATAATTTCATTTTTACTAAAAGGCTTTATAATCTGTTGCTGCGTGCTTAAATTTAGTTCGAAGTCTTTCTCATTCTGGTAGAATGCTGTAGTAATTAAAAGAAAAGGAATATCCTTGGAGTTTTCGATTTTATTAAGTGCTGTTTTAAACTGTATACCATCCATAATAGGTAGGCATAAATTAGAAATAATAATGTCAAAATAACTAGATTTCACCTTTTTTAAACCTTCACTTCCATTAAAAGCAAAAGTGCAGCTATAATCGGTTGAAAAAAGGGTGCCTAGATAAGAGGTTAAATCTAAGTTATTACTCAAAATAAGCATTTTGGGCAAATTTGTGTCCAACGGTGCATCTTCAAGGAGCACGGCATTTAAACATTGGAAGTCTATTGTTTGTTGTTCAATAAGTAAGGTGTAATTAGATGTTTGCAAAGGTAAGGCTACCAGAAAAGAACTGCCTTCACCCTTTTTACGCGCGAGGGTAGTAGTGCCATTTAGTTGCTGTATTAATTTGGACACCAAAGACAGGCCAAAGTCAAAATTAGAAACTTTAGAGCTTCCTTTAGATGCATGTAGTTTCGAAAAAATAGTTTGTTTTTGTTGTAATCCTGCTCCTTGGTCTTTCACTATAATTTGCAGGCCGTGTTCATTTAAGCGCACACTTATATAAACAGCCGTGCCAGATTCAGCAAACTTTAAAGCATTGCTAATTAAATTAGAAACTATTGTTTTTAGGCTTTCATAATTATAATCAAGCATTATTTTTTTAGAAATATTTGTTTTGTAATAAAGTTGTATCCCTTTTAATTGGAATTCAGGTGTATAATAATCTAAAAGTTCTCTTAAGAAAAATACCATATTTTTAGAAGACGACTTTTGGGTATATGGCCTGTTGTTTTCTAGTTGCAATAATGTAGAGAACTCTTTAAAAACACTTACAATATTAGTTATATTTTTTTCTGCGCTGTTGGCATATTTCACCAAATTAATAGGCTTTAAGGTGTCTTCTTTGATCAAAGCAAGATAACCTAGGATGTTGGTTATGGGATTGCTAATTTCATGCGAAATGGTCTCTATTAAATTATTTTTTGCCGCTACAATTTGTTGTTTTTTTTGCAGCGCTAAATGTCTTTTTAATTTTCTTTTTTGCCTGGCATAATACACAACAGAATATAGGCAGATAAAACCAAATAGCACCGCAATAATGGTGGTTAAGTACAATCTATTATTCTTAATTGCCAGTAGGTTCGTATCCAATTACAGCTAGTGGAGCTTTGGATTCAAACTATGACATTACCTTTGTTGCAGGAAATTTAACTGTAGAGAAAGTAGGTTTAACCATTACCGCGGTAGATAAGAGCAAAGATTACGGTTCAGCGAATCCAACTTTAACGGCAAGTTATTCAGGTTTTGTAAATGGTGATGTTGTTGGTGATTTAGACACACCAGTAAGTTTAAGTACTACAGCATTACTGTCAAGTCCAGTAGGTTCGTATCCAATTACAGCTAGTGGAGCTTTGGATTCAAACTATACGATTACGTTTACTCCAGCAACTTTAACGATAAATCAAGCCATCTTAACAATTACGGCAGACAATAAAGAGAAAGAGTTTGGTGAAGTTAATCCGCCGTTAACAGCAAGTTATTTGGGGTTTGTAAGTGGAGAGACTGAAAATGATTTAGACACTCCAGTAAGTTTAAATACGACGGCAGATCAAACCAGCCAAACAGGAGAATACCCAATTACAGTATCTAATGCAACCGCCTCTAATTATACCATTGTATTCAAAGATGGAAGGATGGCCGTAGGGTTAACAGCACCAACAATTGCGTTTAATAATATTGTAAGAACTTATGGAGATGCTGATTTTAATTTAGTGGCTACCTCTAACTCTGCAGGAACATTCAGTTATGAAATTCTTGAACCATCAAATGGAACAAGTTTGTATGGAACAAACAACGAAATAGTTACTTTAGGAAACGTAGGAACAATAACAATTAGAGTTACACAAGCTGCAGATGGATCTTTTGCTTCAGAAGTTAAAGATGCTACCTTAACAATTACTGCAGCTCCATTAACGGTAACTGCAGATGCAATAAGCAAAGTATATGGTGCTGCAGACCCAGCACTTACATATGTAATTACAGGATTTGTAAATGGCGATATTGAAAATGATTTAGACCTAGGAGTTAGCATTTTAAGAGCCATAGGAGAAGATGTTGGCACGTATGTAATTACACCTTCAGATGCCTTGGATGCAAACTACACGATTGGTTTTACAAATAGTTTGTTTACCATTACTGCAGCTCCTTTAACGGTAACTGCAGAAGACAAGAGCAAATTCTTTGGAATAGTTAATCCGCTATTAACAGCAAGTTATTCAGGATTTGTAAATGGGGATAGTGTAACAGATTTAGATACACAATTAGTATTAAGTACAACAGCTGTTATTGGAAGTCCATTAGGTCAGTATCCAATTATAGCGGATACAGCAGCAGCAGACGCTAATTATATAATTAGCTTTCAATCAGGAGATTTAACAGTTACTAATGTAGGGGACATAGATGATGACAATGATGGGATTCCAGACAGTGCAGAAGGAACAGGAGATACAGATGGCGATGGCGTTCCAGATTACCAAGACTTAGACAGTGATAATGACGGAATTTTAGATGTAAATGAAGGAGGCAATGGTGCTTTAGACACGAACAATGATGGTGTTATTGATGCCAATGATACAGGATATTTAGATGCAAATAATGACGGACAAGCAGACGGTTCTGTAGATGCAAATGAAGAGCCAGACACGGATGGTGATGGCATTCCAGATTACCAAGATTTAGACAGTGATAATGACGGCATCAATGATGTTATAGAAGATGGAAATCCAGATGCAGACAATGACGGTCTTGTAGACAACCCAAGTGCAGATGCAGATGGTGATGGAATTGCAGACAGTGTAGATGCCGATGACTCAGGATTTGGAGAAGGCTTGAACGGCGAAGGCGCTACTACAGATAGTGATGGCGATGGCATTCCAGACTACCAAGATTTAGATTCTGATAATGATGGTATCTTAGATAGTGTTGAAGGTATCGTTGATACGGATAACGACGGTATTCCGGATTATTTAGACTTAGACTCGGACGATGATGGAGTTTTAGATGTTGTAGAATCAGGTTCTGGAGCGCTTGATGAAGACAATGACGGCAGAGTAGACGGTGATCCTTCCCTCTTTGGATTAAACGGATTACTAGATAGTATAGAGACCTATAATGACAGTGGTATTTTAGGATATGCATTGCTTGATACGGATTCTGATGGAGCGCGGGATTTTCGAGATACAGATGATGATGGAGATGGAATTGATACCAATGATGAGGATATAAATGAGAATACAGACCCTATGGATGATGACACAGATGGCGACGGTATTGCTAATTATCTAGATGATGATGATGATAATGATGGCATATTGACAAGTGATGAAGACGAATATGGGGATGAAGATAGCGATGGTATTCCAGACCACTTGGATCCTGAGTTTACTGAATTAATTATATTCAATGAGTTTTCACCAAATGGAGATGGAGTGAACGACACATTTATAATTAATAAAATAATTGGGTATCCGAACAATACATTAGAAGTGTTTAATAGATGGGGTAATTCGGTTTATAAGAAAACGAAATATGATAATTCTTGGGATGGAACATCAAACGGTAGAGTAACCATAAGTTCAGAGAGTAAATTACCGGTAGGAACCTATTATTATCTTTTAGACTTAGGGAATGGAACTAAGCCAATAACAGGATGGGTTTACATCAATAGATAAAAATAATAATATAAAAAAGCAAAAGATGAAAATATATAAAGTACTAATTTTAGTATCTATTGTATTCTTTACTTGTTCTTCTGTTAAGGCACAGCAAGACCCCCAGTACACGCAGTATATGTTTAATACATTGAGTATAAATCCGGCATATGCCGGGTCTAGGGGTCATTTTTCAATGTCTGCTTTGGCAAGAACACAATGGGTAGGTATTGAAGGCGCTCCAGATACTCAAAGTTTTAGTCTTCATGCACCTATTGGTTTTAGTGGTGTTGGTTTAGGGTTCAGTATTATTAATGATAAATTAGGGCCCTCTGTAGAAACACATTTTGATTCGAATGTTTCTTATACAATTAGAACGAGTGAAGAAGGGCAATTGGCTCTTGGTTTGCGCTTAGGAGGGAGAACTTTAAATTTAGATTGGTCTAAAGGAAGGTTTCAAAATCCAGATGCAATATTTAATAACAATGTAAATAATAAATTTTTACCTACGTTAGGTGCTGGAATCTATTTTCATATGCCAGATTGGTATGTAGGTTTATCTGTTCCTAATTTTTTAAGAACAACGCATTATAATGACTTTTTAGAGTCTGTTGCTGCAGAAAAACTACATTATTTTTTTATTGCAGGGTATGTTTTTGATGTTACAGAAAACCTGAAATTTAAGCCAGCTATTTTATCTAAGATTGTGGCAGGAGCGCCACTGTCTCTAGATATTTCTGCAAACTTCTTATTCAATGATAAATTTAATTTAGGTGTGGCGTACAGATGGGATGATTCTATCAGTGCCATTCTTGGTTTTCAAATATCAGAAACACTAACGTTAGGATATGCTTATGATTTAACTACTTCTAACTATAATAATTACAATGCAGGATCACACGAAGTAATGCTAACCTTTAATGTTTTAGAACAGAAAAGATTAAAATGTCCAAGATTCTTTTAAATAGCATACACATGAAAAAATATACCACAATATTATTTTTATTATTTGTTTCCATTTTATTAGGACAAAGTAAATATGCAGCAGGCAGACATTTTAAGGAGTTTGCTTATGTAGAGTCAGCAAAACTTTACGAAGCTATTTATAAAAAAGGAGATAGTTCTCAAATAGTGCTTTCTAGGCTAGGAGATTCTTATTATTTAAATTCCAAGACCAAAGAAGCGGCTTATTGGTATGAAAAATTATTTCGCATTTATGAAAGCGAAACGATAGGTCAAGAATTCTTTTTTAAATATGCACAGAGTTTAAAGAGTATTGGTAATTATAAAGAGTCAGATAAATGGATGCTAAAATTAAAACAGTTTAATCGGAATGATAACAGACTAGAATCATTAATGATAAAAAGAGATTATTTTGAAAATTACACAGAGCACTCAAATACATATGGGGATCTTCATAATTTGTCAGTGAATACAAAATTTTCAGATTATGGTGTCTTTATGATGAATGAAAAGGTTCTTTTTTCATCTTCAAGGCCAGTGGGAAAGCTAAAAAAGAACAAACTATATGCAAGAAATATGCAACCTTTCTTAAACGTATATAAGGCAGATGAATACATTACAGAAAAAGACAGTACTGCCAACTATATAGATTTTATCAATATTGAGAAGGAATTAAATATTAATACAAGGTATCATACCGCCTCGGCAATAGTTACAAAAGACGGTAAAACAATGTATTTCACTAGAAACAATCATGCAGGTAAAAAACTAGTAAGTGATAAAGATAATACCGTTCATTTAAAAATTTACAATGCAGTGCTTATTGATGATAAATGGGCAAATATTAGCGAAGTATCTTTTAATAATGACGAATACTCAACAGGGCAACCAGCATTAAGTCAAGATGAAAAAGCACTCTATTTTGTGTCAGATATGCCAGGTGGTTTTGGAGCCACAGATATTTACAAAGCTAGTATTTTAGGAAATAATCAATTTTCAGACCCCATAAATTTAGGTGCTAAAATTAATACAGAGGGTACAGAGATGTTTCCATTTATTAGTGATGAAAACATACTATATTTTTCTTCGAACGGCCATATTGGTCTTGGGGGTTTAGATGTTTTCGAAAGTAAGATACAGAAAGAAGGATATCAGCGCCCGATTAATATTGGAATTCCAATTAATAGTAAAAAAGATGATTTTTCTTTTACCATTAACAAAGTAAAAGAGTTTGGTTATTTTTCATCGAATAGAGAAGGTGGCAAAGGAGATGATGATATGTATAGTTTTATTATTAAAAGTCGCTGTAAAGGATTGCTAGAAGGTATTGTCTTCGATAAAAAAACGCAAAAAATTATAGATGGAGCAGCTGTTCATTTAATTGATAAAATAGGAAAAGTTATTGAGCGAAGAAAAACAGATACCCTTGGAGCGTTTTCGTTTAAACAATTACCGTGTAAACTAAACTATACAGTTATGGTAGAGAAAGATGGTTATGTCTCTGATAGGTTAAAGGTTTCAACAAATAACAATCAGAAATTACCACTAAGCATCGCTTTAAATTTAATTCCGGTACTTCTTGAGAAAGAGATTGTTATTAATCCGATACGTTTTGATTTTGATAAATATGATATAAGAGATACGGCAGAATTTGAATTAAAAAAAATTGTATCTGTGTTAAAAACGCACTCAGACATTTTAATTAAAATTGCATCTCATACAGATGCAAGAGGAACAAGAAGTTATAATAGACAGTTATCCGACAGAAGAGCAAAGGCGACTAGAGATTATATTGTTTCTAGAGGAATCTCTGCAGATAGAATAGAAAGTGCTATTGGTTATGGTGAAGATAAATTGTTAAACGAATGTGATGATGTAAATTCTAAAACATGTACAGAAGAAGCTCATCAGCTAAATAGAAGATCTTATTTCTACATTGTAAAAGGAAGTGGAGTAAAAGTAGAAAATAAATAACAAGGAACCTTAATAGAGGGTTTAATAAATAGTAATTATAAAATAGTACAGATGGAAGAGACAACCTTATCGATATCTTATTTATTCGTTTTAAGGTGTTTAGTTTTGTTAGGGGTAGCATAATTAAACAAGTCTCTTTCCATTTTAAAGAATGTAATAGTACAGAAGATCACAATAGGAAGTATATGATATCAGAACACTTAGTTCGACTGATTCTCCAATCAAAGAATCAACTTTAACAAGTAGTTTCGGTGTTGTTGCCAGTATTTAATTAATAATTATAGATGGAAGAGGCCTCTTTAACGCACTCCTACTTTAGCGTTTCTTAAGATGTTTAGTTTTGTTAGGGATAGCAGAATTAAACGGGTCTCATTTCATTTTATAAAAAAGTATAAATAAGAGTAGGCAACAATTTATTGCTAGTAATTTAATTTTTTTTTGAGCTAAAGAATCGGTTTTGTCAATGAGACTACTTATTGTTGCTAGATTAATTAATAATTATAGTGGTATTAGAAAGTCTTAAAGCACGTTTATTTAAACTTTTTAAAGGTCTTTGCTTTTGTTCGCGACAGCACAAGCAAACAAGTTTTTCTATGTTGTAGCAAATTAGTTTTTACCGTATTTAGTTTTAAAAATGAATAATAATATAATAGTAATTAAAGGGACAGTTACATATTTAAAAGAAACAGGTGCTTCCGGTAAAGCAACTGTTTTTTTAACCTCAGTTGCCGACAAGACAATGGTAGAAGAAATATATCCTGATTTGGATGGTGTGTTTCATGCAGAGGTTTCGAATGAAATATCTTATTCTATTCAAGCTCAAATTAAGACATTTAAAAGTGCACTTTTTTTTATCCCTAAAAAAGTGAGGAGCGTTTATTTAGACCTTCACATCCACAATTAGATACCCTAAAAGGAGTAGTTTTATACAGTTGAAATCCCCCAGACTTCAGAAAGTTGTATCTTACTTATTGAAAAAAGAGAGGCACTCGTTCCTCTAAAAATTAGATTTTTATTAACAGAAAAGTGTTCATTTTATTCATAGTTGCGAACTATAAAAACTTTTTTATAATTCATAATTGAAGCAATCATTATATGAGTACCTTTCTGGTACCTATAAATGATTTTTTAATTTTTTAAATAATGAAGATTTATCCAATAGAAACTGGAAATTTTAAGTTAGATGGTGGTGCTATGTTTGGGGTTGTGCCAAAAACAATCTGGCAAAGAACAAACCCTGCAGACGTTAATAATTTAATTGATATGAGCATGCGTTGTATGCTTATTGAGGATGGAGAGCGTCTTATTTTAATAGATACGGGTTTAGGGGCTAAACAATCAGATAAGTTTTTTGGTTATTACTTTTTATATGGAGACTTTTCTTTAGAAAGTTCTTTGGCAAAACACGGTTTTCATAGAGATGATATTACAGATGTTTTTTTAACACACCTTCATTTTGATCACTGTGGCGGAGTCATAGAATGGAATGCAGAAAAGACTTTGTTACAACCTGCTTTTAAAAATGCAAAATTTTGGTCTAATGAAGCGCATTGGAAATGGGCAACAGAACCAAACCCAAGAGAAAAGGCATCCTTTTTAAAAGAAAATATCAACCCAATTAAAGAAAGCGGACAATTAAATTTTATTGATAAAAATGCACTAGAGCACATAGGTTTTGAGGTGTTGTTTATGGACGGTCATACAGAAAAACAAATGCTACCAAAGTTAACTTACCAAGGCAAGACAATTGTTTTTATGGCAGATTTATTACCAACCGTGGGGCATATTTCTTTGCCGTATGTGATGGGTTATGATACAAGACCACTTTTAACTATTAAGGAAAAAGCTGCTTTTCTAAACGAGGCTGCAGATCAAAATTATTACCTCTTTTTAGAGCATGATGCCTACAATGAAATTTGTACTGTAAAACATACAGAGAAAGGCGTTCGAGTAAAAAACATACACAAATTTACAGATATATTTAATTAATACAACAGAGAAATGAACGGATTAAAACCAATGATGTATGCAGCAATAGCTGTAATTTTATTAGCGAGTTGTAAAACGGCAATACATACAATTCCGGTTCCTAGTGGAGCGGATACATTACTTAATGTTCCTGCTAAAAAAGGAGCATTAACCGAAAGTGAAGCGCATATTTGGAGTCATATGGACTTGCAAACAGATTCAATTCCAGGAATGAGTATTGCAAAGGCATATCAATTTTTAGAAGGAAAACAAGGAATTACCGTTATTGTTGCAGTTGCAGATTCTGGAATAGATGTAACACACGAAGATTTAAAAGCTGTTGTTTGGGTAAATCTAAAAGAAATTGCTGGCAATACTAAAGATGATGACAATAATGGATATGTAGATGATGTTCACGGTTGGAATTTCTTAGGAAATAAAGCAGGAATTATTGTAAACGCAGACCAGTTAGAAATCACCAGAATTGTAAAAATGGGGACGCTGAAATACGGAAGCAAAAAGGCTTCGGAAATTTCTGAAGAAAATAAAAAGGATTTTGAACAGTATTTAGACTTACTAGAAAAGTTTGAAGCCAGAGATATTGAGAAGAAAACTGAAATCGAGAATTTAAAAATCACACAAAAAAGACTTTTACAGATTAATAACAATTTTAAAGAGGTAAAAGAATTTGCAGGAACCACTGCTTTAACAACAACATTATTAAAGAATTTAACTCCATCTAATGCTCAAATGGCAGCAAAAATTGCCGATATTATGGGAATGCTAGAGAGGGGAATGACCGAGGAAGGTTTGGCAGATTATGAAAAAGGATTAACAGCATATCTAGATTCTCAGGCAAAGGGGAAAAGTTATGATTTAGACTTTAATGCACGTCAGACTTTAGGAGATAATCTATATGATATTGAAGACAAGTTCTATGGAAACAATAATGTCATTGGCTCTAAAGAGTTAGAAAGTCATGGTACGCACGTTGCAGGAATTGTGGCAGCTTCTAGAAACAACAATAAAGGAGTTAACGGTGTTGCTAATAATGTTAAAATCATGGCAATTAGAGTAGTGCCAAATGGAGATGAACACGATAAAGATGTTGCTTTGGGAATTAGATATGCAGTAGACAATGGTGCGAAAATTATAAATACAAGTTTTGGTAAAGCATATTCCCCAAATAGAAAATGGGTGTATGATGCTATTAAATATGCTGCAAAAAAAGATGTATTACTTGTAAATGCGGCAGGAAATGACGGTAAAGACATCGACGTTACAAAAACATATCCTAATGATTCAGAAGATCTGATAAATGAAATATCAGACAATGTTTTAACTATTGGCGCAATGAGCTTGCATTACGATGAAAAATTACCCGCAACTTTTTCTAACTATGGTAAAAAAAATGTAGATGTATTTGCGCCCGGAGTAGATATTTATGCACCTGTACCTAAAGATGCATATACATCAAATAGCGGAACTTCAATGGCAGCACCATCGGCAGCAGGAGTTGCAGCTTTGGTACGTTCTTATTATCCGCAATTATCTGCAAGCCAAGTAAAGCATATTTTAATGAATTCTGGTATAAAAATCAATTTTGAAGTAATAAAGCCAGGTTCTCAAAGTAGAGAAAACCCGAACGGAGAGAAAGTACCGTTTTCAGATTTATCTGTTTCAGGAAGAGTGGTAAATGCATACAATGCTTTGATAATGGCAGACAGAATTGTAAACGGAAAAAAATAATTAAATCAAGAATTCAGCAATTATTTGATTGTTGTTTTTTACTTTTATCTTTAAATTAATAAACCAAATGAAAAAATATATATTTTTAGTCTTTACAAGTGCGTTTTTAACTTCTTGTATTCAAGTAAAAGAAGTTGTTTTTCAGCAAAAAAATCAAGTATATTCCTCTGCATATTGGCAACAGCACGTAGATTATACAATGAATATTGATGTAGACGTAGAAAAGCACCAATATGCAGGAACACAAAAGGCAATTTACACAAACAACTCACCAGATGACTTAACCAAGGTTTATTATCATTTATACTTTAATGCGTTTCAACCAGGTTCTCAAATGGATGTTCGCTCTTTAAATATTGCAGATCCAGACCGCAGAGTTCGTGATAGAATTAGCAAATTAAATGCGGATGAAATTGGCTATATCAAAGTAAATTCTTTACAACAAAACGGAACGGCTGTTTCTTATGAAACTGTGGGCACAATTTTAGAGGTTACTTTAAACACCCCAATAAAAGCAGGAGAAAGTGTAACGTTAGAGATGGTTTTCGATGCACAGATTCCGTTACAAATTAGAAGAACAGGTAGAGATAATAAAGAAGGTGTTGCTTTGTCAATGGCACAGTGGTATCCAAAAATGGCAGAATACGATTTTGAAGGTTGGCATACGCCTCCTTACATTGCAAGAGAATTCCATGGAGTTTGGGGTAATTTTGATGTAAAAATTGCAATTGATAAAGATTATACGCTTGGAGGAACAGGATATTTGCAAAATGCACAAGAAATAGGACATGGTTATGAAGATGCTTCAAAACCTTTGAATGTTCCGAATTCAGAGAAATTAACCTGGTATTTTAAAGCACCAAATGTGCATGATTTTATGTGGGCTGGAGATCCTGCATATACACATGATGTTTTAAAAATGGCAAACGGCATAGACTTACACTTTTTGTATAAGAACAATCTAGAGGAAAAGTTTTCACAGAATTGGAAAGATTTACAGCCAAAAACGGCTGAGCTAATGACGTATTTTAGCAAGCATATTGGTGCATACCCATACAAGCAATACTCTGTAATTCAAGGTGGAGACGGAGGGATGGAATATGCAATGTCTACTTTAATTACAGGAGAACGCAAGTTTGGAAGTCTTTTTGGAGTAACGGCGCATGAAATGGCACATACTTGGTTTCAGTTTTTATTAGCTTCTAATGAAAGCAAACACCCTTGGATGGATGAAGGATTTACTTCTTATATTTCTAACAAGGCCTCTTATGAAGTCTTGAAGAGAGGAGATAACAATCCGAATGCTGGGCCTTACAGGAGTTACAATTTCATGGTAAATTCTGGTACAGAAGAAACATTAACAACACACGCAGACAGGTACAATACCAATAGAGGGTATAGCTTTGCGAGCTACGGAAAAGGAAGTATGTTTTTAGCCCAGTTAGAATATATTATTGGAACAGAAAACACAGCAAAGGGTTTAAAAAAGTACTTTACAGACTTTAGTTTTAAGCACCCAACACCAAATGATGTTAAGCGTTCTATGGAAAAAGTTTCTGGAATTCAGTTAGATTGGTACTTGAATGAATGGACACAAACCTTGCATACCATAGATTACGGAATAAAATCTGTAGACGGAAAAAACATTACTTTAGAAAGAATAGGGCAAATGCCAATGCCAATAGATTTAGAAGTTACTTATGAGGATGGTTCTGTAGAAAATTTTAATATTCCGTTGCGGATAATGAGAGGAAACAAACCAACTGCCGCAACAGTTTTAGAAGATTGGGCTTGGGCAAATCCTGTGTATTCTTTTGAAACCTCTAAAAAGGTAAAATCTGTAACTATTGATAAAAGTAAATTGATGGCAGATGTGAATGATGATAACAATGTTTTTGGATTAGAATAAAGCTTAAATTTTACACGTAAAAAGACCTCATTTAACTGAATAAATGAGGTCTTTTTTATTGTTTCATAAAAATTTATTGATCCATTATAAACGATTCTATCGCTATATTTTGACCTCATTATTTAAAGAGATATCCTGCGTTTTCAAAACGTTGGTTCTATTGTAATTGAAAGTTTAAAATTTACAATGTATGCATTCGCTAGAATGCAGTCTTTGGTCTTGTTTCTATTAGCGAAGCGATCTGATGTTTTATTTTGCACATCAATAATTTAAAGAAGGTAATAAGTTCTCTTTTATTGAATAAGGGCTTCTATTCTTTCATTCGGAATAAAGCCTTTCAGCATTAGAAATACTCCGCAAACGATTAAAATAACTCCCATAATTTTTTTAATTCTAAAAATCACTGGCGGTGTCATTTTGTTTTTTAACTGTTTCGCTAAAAATATTTTACCCAAATCTGTCACAAAGTAGCTTAACAAAACGGTTCCGAAATACCAGAAAATAGCGCTTTGATTCATCTTTAAAGTGGGGCCAATTACAAGCACAGTTCCTAGCCAGAAAGCTAAAACACCAACGTTTATAAAGTTTAAAAAGAAACCTTTAAAGAACAGTTTTAAGTAATTATTTTGAATCGGCACTTTTAGCAGATTGGCAGATTCTAGTGCTTCTTTTTTATTTTCTTTCTCTAAATAAGTGATTAATCCGTAAATAATTAAAACCAAGCCTCCTAAAAAAAACAATCTTGGGTCGTCTTTTATTTCCTCTAACAAAGACCTACTGCCGTAATATGCAATTAAAATAAAACATAAATCTCCTAGAATAACTCCTAAATCAAAAATAATTGCTGCTCTTGCACCTTTTAAAATACTGGTTTGAATTAGCATAAAAAAAACAGGTCCAATCATAAAAGCCATGAAAAAACCAATTAAAAAAGCATTTTTAAAGTCGTAAATATCCATTGCTTAAAAATATTGTTTCATTATAAATCAGTAGTGTCTGAGTAAAACAGCTTCGTTTTATGTATTTTTTCGAATGAGTTCAAAGAGCAGCGATAAAAGGTATATTCTTTCGACCTATAGCTGTTTGTCAGATACTTGTAATTTATCTTGGTTCTTGACCCTAAAAGCACAGCAGTCTTTTGTCTTTTATCGAACAACAGTGCTCATAAAGAGTATATTTAAAGCCATAACTATACTTACATGCATTGCTACACACTTAAACATTTGAACAATTACACATCCTTACACATCATCAAAATCTATTGTAATAGTTGGTGTTGTTGGATGCGCCTGGCAGGTTAAAATAAGACCTTCTTCAAGTTCACCATCTGTTAAAATAGAGTTTTTTACCATTACTGCTTTTCCTTCCGTAACTCTTGCCAAGCAAGAACTACAAACACCGCCTTGACAAGAATAAGGTGCATCGATATTGTTGCGTAAATTTGCAGCTAAAATGTCATCCGTTTGAGACATTGTAAAGGTTGTTACTTCATCATCTAACAACACTGTAATTTCAGTGGTTCCTTCTTTTACCTGTGCTACTTTTTCTTCATCAGCAGCCACCACAAACAATTCAAAATGAATGTTTTCTTTTGCAATGTTATTTTTTTCTAAGGTTTTAGAAACGTCTTTGATCATTTCTTCCGGTCCGCATAAATAAGCAGCATCAAAAGAAGTTTCTTTGTACATATTCTTTACAAAGTAGTTGGTTACGTTACCATCAATTCTACCGCGTAAACTATTCTTTACATTTTCTCTACTGAATATATAGTGCAACTTAAACCTACCTGGATAGGTTTCTTTTAGTTGATTTAACTCCTCATAAAAGATCGTGTCTGCAGCAGATTTGTTTCCGTAAACCAAAGTAAAAGTAGCGGTAGTTTCTGTTTGTAAAACCGATTTTAACATTGATAAAATAGGTGTAATTCCAGAACCAGCCGCAAAACCAATATAATTTTTGTTTGCATCTGGGATTAATAAAAAACGTCCTTCAGGAGCAGTTATTTCTATGGCATCGCCAACTTTTAATGCTGTGGTTGCATAGGTAGAAAAAACACCTTTCGCTACTTTTTTAATAGCCACTCTAATTTCGCCACTTTCTGGAGTAGCGCAAATAGAATATGCTCTTCTAATTACTTCTCCATTAATTGCTGTTTGAAGCGTTACGTATTGTCCTGCGGTGAATTTAAAATCAGCTTTTAAATTTTCAGGTATCTTAAATACTACAGAAACCGCATCTGCGGTTTCTGGTCTTATTTCTTGTATGTGTACTTTGTGAAATTCTGCCATAAATGTAATTAAACTAAATTATTTTCAACTAAATATTCAGCTATTTGAACTGTGTTTGTAGCAGCACCTTTTCTTAGGTTATCTGCAACAATCCACAAATTTAAGGTATTTTCTTGAGATTCGTCCCTTCTAATTCGACCAACAAACACTTCATCTTTGTCATGGGCATTTATAGGCATCGGATAGATGTTATTTGCCAAATCATCTTGCACAATAATACCCGTAGTTTCGGTTAAAATTTGACGCACTTCTGCAATGTCAAAATCGTTTTCAAATTGCACATTTACAGCTTCAGAATGTCCGCCAGCAGTGGGAATTCTAACGGCAGTAGCGGTTACAGAAAACGAATTATCGTTTAAAATCTTCTTTGGCTCTTTTACCAATTTCATTTCCTCTTTTGTGTAGCCGTTTTCTAAGAAAACATCACAATGAGGCAATGCATTTCTACCAATTTTATAAGGATATGCCATTTCACCGGCAATACCAGCCTCTTCATTTTCTAGTTGTTGCACTGCTTTTACACCCGTACCAGAAACCGATTGGTAGGTAGAAATTACCACGCGTTTCATTTTATATTTTTTATGCAATGGCGCTAAAGCCATTACCAATTGAATGGTAGAACAATTCGGATTTGCAATAATTTTATCATCCGCAGTTAAAACGTTTCCATTAATTTCAGGAACCACCAATTTTTTTGTTGGGTCCATTCTCCAAGCAGAAGAATTATCAATTACGGTAGTGCCAATTGCAGCAAATTTTGGTGCCCATTCTAAAGAAGTATCTCCACCAGCAGAAAATAAGGCAATATCTGGGTTCATTTTTAGTGCATCTTCCAAAGTTACTACGGTGTATTCTTTCCCTTTGTACGCTAATTTTTTACCAGCAGATCTCGCAGATGCTACAGGAATTAATTCTGTAATCGGTAAATTACGTTCTTCTAAAACTTTCAACATTACGGTACCAACCATGCCAGTTGCGCCAACTACAGCTATTTTCATTTCTCTTGCTTTTAAGACTGCAAAGATGCTAAAAAAAAGAGTAAAATAAATTACTTAAAACGTTATAAATCAACCAAAGTTTAAAAATGGAGCAAATAAATTTCTACTGTTTAAAATTAAACTTTCATTAAAAAAATAGTAGGTTTGTGCCAGATTTAAGTAATTCGCTGAAAAGCGTTCTAAAAAATAATTTTAACCTAATTAGTATAGCATGCAACTGTACAATAAGTTAAGCGCTATAGAACGCGCTGCCTTAATAGACGAAGCGGGTAAAGACCGTATTACCATTTCTTTTTATCAATATTTTAAGATAGAGAATCCACAATTATTACGAGACAAATTATTCTTAGAATGGAATGTTTTAGACGTTTTAGGTAGAATTTATGTTTCTTTTGAAGGCATAAATGCACAATTATCTGTGGCGTCAGAAAACTTCTATGCGTTAAAAGAGCAGCTAGATACCATTTCTTTTTTGAAAGATATTCGTTTAAATGTGGCGATAGAACACCATAATAAGTCGTTTTTAAAACTGAAAGTAAAGGTTCGGAAAAAGATTGTTGCAGACGGTTTGGTTGATGAAACTTTTGACGTGACCAATAGAGGTGTTCATTTAAATGCAGAGGAATTTAATGAAATGTTGGCAAATCCTGATACGATTTGTGTAGACATGCGAAACCATTATGAGAGTGAAATCGGACATTTTGATGGCGCTATCACTCCGGATGTAGATACGTTTAGAGATTCTTTAGATGTTATTGAAGAAGACTTAAAAGACAACAAAGAAGATAAGAATTTGTTGATGTATTGCACGGGCGGCATTCGTTGCGAAAAAGCTTCTGCATATTATAAGCACAAGGGTTTTAAAAATGTTTTTCAATTAGAAGGCGGCATTATAGAGTACACGCGTCAAGTAAAAGAAGAGGGTATAAAAAATAAATTTATAGGGAAGAATTTTGTATTTGATCATCGAAGAGCAGAGAAAATTACAGAAGATGTGGTTTCTAATTGTCACCAATGCGGAAATGCCTGCAATACGCATACAAATTGTGCAAATGAAGGGTGCCATTTGTTGTTTATTCAATGTGATGTTTGTTCAGAAACTATGGAAAACACCTGTTCTACAGATTGCCAAGAGGTAATTCAGTTGTCTTTTGAGGAACAAAAAGAGTTAAGAAAAGGCAAAGGGAACAGTAATAAAATCTTCAAAAAAGGCAGAAGTGAAGTTTTGAAGTTTAAGAAATAATAATAAAATAGATCATTTAAAGGCCTCAATTTTGAGGTCTTTTTTTTGTCAAAAAAATCCCTTTCACTTCTCGGTCAGATTTCTTATATTAGCTGATTAGACTTTGTTAAGTTGCTTTTTTGTAGCGACTTGATAATCAAATTATGAACCAAAAATAGTGATTGGTTTTAGACGTTTATTTTTAGTGACAGTGTACTAAGAATCAACAACAACCAACCAACTATACTAAAATATAAATCACATGGCATGTGGAAGTTGTGGTACTACAGAAGATGGCGTACCTAAAGGGTGTAAAAGTAATGGTAATTGCGGGTCAGGAACTTGCGGAAGCGGTAGTAATAAACTAGCCGTTTTTGACTGGTTGTCTAACATGACGTTGCCAAGCGGACAAGAAAGATTCAATATTTTTGAGGTTCGTTTTAAGAACGGAAGAAAGCATTTTTATAAAAATCCTGAAAATGTACCTGTAACAATGGGAGATATTGTTGCGGTAGAAGGTTCTCCAGGACATGATATTGGTACCGTTTCCTTGGCAGGAGAATTGGTAAAAGTGCAAATGAAAAAACGCAAAATTACCGAAGACCACGAAGATGTAAAGAAAATTTACAGAAAAGCATCTCAAAGAGATATTGATATTTGGCAACAATCTAGAGGAAAAGAAGAAGAGACTCAGAGAAAAGGAAGAGAAATTTTAGGGCGTTTAGGGCTGCAAATGAAACTTTCTGATGTAGAGTATCAAGGAGATGGAAACAAAGCAACGTTTTACTACACCGCAGAAACCAGGGTAGATTTTAGACAATTAATTAGAGATTTGGCAAGTGCATTTTCTATTCGTGTAGAAATGAAACAAGTAGGCGCAAGACAAGAAGCAGCGCGTTTAGGCGGTATTGGTTCTTGTGGTAGAGAATTGTGTTGTTCTACATGGTTAACAGATTTTAGAAAAGTAACAACATCTGCAGCCCGTTACCAGCAATTATCTCTAAATCCTTTAAAGCT
>ENA-ORXF01000324-ORXF01000324.1-marine-metagenome-genome-assembly--contig:-NODE-324-length-35985-cov-9.530272_pt1 | contig 35985 bp, 31 predicted proteins | sample MGYA00237864_ERZ511476 | MGnify/ENA primary metagenome ERZ511476 (study PRJEB26306, sample SAMN06343908) | marine metagenome | isolation source: coastal waters | place: Atlantic Ocean: West Antarctic...
TGGCGAAATAATTATCACCAGCGGTGGACACTGCAACGGGCAATAAAAGCAGTGTCAAAGTAACAAAAACTATCTTGATGTCTAGGAATCGGTTCATATGAGTAGGTCTCAATCATTAATATATTAGCTCTTAGAATTATACTAATTTATTAAATGTAATTGAATAGAAGAAGCCCTTCCGGACTCATATTAAAAGATCAGCACTAGTGAAATCATTATCATCCAAATTCTAAAAAAAATATTTATATCTTCAAAAAATTCAACACCCAAGATCAACAACTCTCTGCTGGATTTCACCGCGTTTGAGTATAATTTCTTGTTCCAGCTTCTTCTGCATGCCGTTAAACTTGCTGATTGCATCGCGTCCAGAACTCCTAGAACCTTCGATAAGTAGCCCTCTCTTATACGCTTCATTCCGCTTCTTACTTATCTGTTGTGGGTTGGTGTTTTTCGCTAAAAGAGTATCCCAATCAGTAAGTAATTGATTAGTAGCTTCACAATCTACATCTATCTTAATAGTGCTATTTTGTTGTTTATGCTCGGATTCCTGGGGTACTTTGGTGTCCAGAGTGACTTTCTCGGATACTCGCTGGGCATCCAGTTCTGCGCGCTGGGCGTCCAGTTCTGTTTTTTTCGCTTGTCTAAAGCTTTGCTCATCTAATACTATTTGCCTGTCTTGCTGTTGACGTCTAGCAAGCATACGCGCCTTGGTCTCTTTTACGAATTCCGAGGGACCTTGGGGCTTTTCTTTTATCGAACGCACCTTGAGGACACCTGATTTATCTGCATCAACAGGAGAACCGATATCAGTCGCAAAAGCACCTGAAGACAAAAATACAGCCATTAATAGTGATAATTTCATATTCGCTGATCCTGACAACAAAACTTGATCTATGCAAATTTAATTTACAACACTACTAACGAAAGATGCCCTCACAGCGAAAGATTTTGCTTTCTCGTTGGACACTGAGTAGGTATTTCACTGAAGTGTTTATAGCTTGGGTGACCCAAAAAGACGCCACTGCGTAATTTTCGAAAGGCAGTAATTTAAGTATTAGACGAAAGGTTTATCTTAGGTTAGCTGAGGTAGCGCGGGCAGAAACTTTTACGACATCATGTCCAACAAATCTAAGGAGCCATTTATGGCTCCTTAGTCTGCTATTAAGTATGACGCTTTTGATTACTTAGCATTTTTGATAAGCATCGTTGCGTATGTTCTATAATTAAAGCATGACTCTATAACCTCACCTAAGGCTATATCTTCCTTAGAACCATTAATATTTTCCCAGTAATTATCTGCGCCAGCGCCTAATTCTGAAACAGTACTTGAATACAAAGAATATGTGTAATCAAAATCACCAGCAATAGAACCCGATGAAGGAAAAATCATTTTTCGTCCAAGGTTATCACCCTTAGTTTTAGCCGCTGCAGCGAAATCTTTATAGGCATCAAACGCTTGTCGAGCAGAGACTCCCTCTTTTAATTTACAATCTGCAAATCGAACCATACCGTTAGATCCGTCTTCATCCGGAGCTGATATAGCCCACTGATAAGTATCAATAGCTTGTGAATTTGTAACAGGTAGTTTACTCAAGACACTCGACCCATTTTGCAACCAATGCTGAGCCGCAGTAAATTGCTGGGTAGCTGAGGGCCATATATTTAACCAAACTGAATCCATTGCCTGCAGATTTTGATGAAAATAAGGGACTAAAATTACACTCCTCATACTGTCATAGACATCACTTTTAGCTAAATACTCTTTAAAGTCATCTGCCCATTTTAGATAGTCGCCCATATCCTTTCGATCATTGTAAGTAGAAACGTAATATTCGGCCTTATTGGCGACCGGCTCATATTTAAACGAGTCCTGCGCATGCGCCATTCCAGCGACTAGGATGGATAAACTAAGAATTAGCTTTTTCATAAATATCTCCAAAATTTAAATAAATGTAGAGTGACCATAAGTTATATGCAGGCCAAACTTGAGTTGCAGAGCATGTCCTTAACAAGGTAATCTATGCACGAATGCAACATTGTAACGATACCATGTTTTTTAATCACAAGGAGTACACTATGAAAAAATTAGCGTTTACTGCATTATTATTGTCGATCAGTTCGTTTTCGTTTGCTGGCCACCATGAAAACTCGAGTGAATCAGAAGTCCTAAAAGCTTTATCAGCCTATATGGATGCCCGAAATAGTCGAGACTTCCAAGCTGTTATTGCCATGTCTAGTAAAACTGGAACCTTAGATACAAACTCTGATGGTAGTTTCCATAAATCACTCAACCAGCAGACTATATCTGGCTGGAAGAAAAGTGGTGAAGCTATGACTCAGTACTTTTATCCCGAAGCGACTGCAATTTCTGATGATGTCGTGCATGTACGTTTTTATTCAGAAGGAATGGTAGGTTCGAAGGACAAAATGAGTGACTACAGAACACGAGTTACCATGAACTGGATAAAAGAAGATGGGAGCTGGGTCATCAAAAGCGCTCATTATTCTCCAGCAAGCTATGGTGGCGTCCACAAGACGCAAGCCTCAGACTTTGAGGATTAGTCGCAAAGACATGGCACAATCTAAAAACCCTTGGCCTTTGCCAAGGGTTTTTAATCAACACAAACACTGCTATGCAACGTTAGATCACTTAACCTAGTATTCAACCATACTAGAAGATATTGGAATCCCTTACCTTCTTTATTGCTTACTTGAAATGGCCTGCAACAGCACGTACCAGTGGGCGACGTTATCATAGAAGCTTTCGACCAGAACACGCTCATTAAGCCCATGAGAGAAACTATCACTATTCTTTCCATAGCTACCATTTACGCCATAGCTTGGGATGCCAGCGGCTCTGAAATGCATGCCATCAGTACCTCCTGATGACATACTAGGGATAATTTCTAACCCCGGATACTTAATATCAATCGCCTTCTGCACTGCAGCTATAACATCTTGCCGCAAGGGCGAAGCGTCCGTCTCGGTTGGCTGATCCAGCAGCACAAATTCAATGGCGGAATTGTCGATCACATGCTTGAGCTGATCCAAGGTTTTATTCACCCCGGCACCTGGGAATATTCGGCAATTAATCGTAGCAGTAGCGGATTGGGGTAAGGCATTTTCAGCGTGCCCTGCTCGCAGCATTGTTGCTACACAGGTAGTTCCTAGCGTACCAACATAACTACTATTTGCTCGCAGTATATTAATAGCCGCCGCATCTTCAGGGTCTTCAGCGAAACGGCTCATTGCCTTGCCAAGTTCACCTTGAGTTTTAGCACCAGTACCTTTGAAATAGGCCAGAGTTAAATCGTTATAACTCACTGGAAAGGTATATTCTTGAATTCTTGTCAAAGCACTGGCCAATTCATAGATAGCATTGTCTTTTCTGGGGCGACTGCTATGACCACCGGGATTACGAATGACCATATCCCAGGTCACATATGTTTTTTCCGCTGCCTGCATTCCAAAACTGGCAGGACGACCACCAGCCTCAGGTATAGTCGCACCCCCAGCATCCGCGTTAAGGACGAACTCACTGTCGGTCAAATGACGATATTCATTCACCAGCGCTTTAGTACTTGCCATACTGGTTTCTTCATCGCCAGAAAACGCAATAATCAAATCGCGACCTGGTACCCATCCTTCTGCTTTTAATCGCAAGAACCCGGCTGTGACCGCTGTCATACCAAGCTTGTCATCAACCGTACCACGCCCAAAGTAATAACCATTTTCTTCAACCAACGTGTAGGGGTCACGTTCCCAATCCTCACGTAGAGCATCGACAACATCCATATGTGCCGAAATACTAATTGGCTTTTTACCCAACGAGCCATCACCACGATAACGCACCACAAGCGCTGCCGTATCATCAACTTCCAGAACATGGATATCTTTTTTCGGAAAACCACCCTTTTCAAACTCTGATGCCAAATATCTTGCCAATTTGGGTACTTGGTAATGCCCCTGAGCAGTTCGCATCTCAACAGAAGTTTTATAAATCTCAAATGCCTTTTCGCCAAATGGCATATTTTTGCCCGCGGCATAAGCAGGGATTGTTGCAGCTAAGATCAGTGTAATAATGCAAAACTTAAACAGTGTACTAAACATCATATATCCTCATTTTTATTACCCGTTGGACCCGGCCAGCTAGCAACCTTACTATAAATCTCTTAACTACGGATAAAACTATGATTAATGTTTCTATAAGTCGCTAAACCGAACTAAGATAGAGTACTTAATTGCTATTAGAGGATGAATTTTGAAACAGCTATTGTTAGCATTGCTACTTATGCTTAATCTGCCACTTTTGGCGGCCGACCAAGGGAATAAGACATTGATTATAGACGTGAGAACGCCCGTTGAATGGGATCAGGGACACTTACAAAATGCCCAACATATCGAGTGGCAGGACATCGGCGAAAAGATAACCAGCGTAACCTCTAACAAAGATGAAACCATCTATGTGTACTGTCGTACTGGCAATCGTTCTGGCAAAGCTAAGGAAATCTTAGATCAGCTTGGATACAGCCACGTCATCAATGCTGGTGGAGTTAATGAGGCTCAGGCTTTTATCGACGCATCAGAAGCTACTGCTGCTGAATAAACCATGGTTATGCACTAACCTGACTACCCACTTTTAGCTAGTGACTGGTCTATATCGGCAAGAAGATCTTCTAGTGTTTCCATTCCCACTGACAGTCGTACAAGGCCATCGACAATGCCTATCTCATTTCTAATGGCCGCAGGTACCGATGCGTGAGTCATAATAGCTGGATGTTCAATTAGGCTCTCAACACCGCCCAAACTTTCTGCTAAGGCAAACAGGTGGGTGTTCTCAAGAAATTTTGTCGCACTGGTTAAGCCACCCTTGAGGACCACGCTAATCATACCCCCAAAGCCGTTCATTTGGTGTTTTGCTAGGCTATGCTGTGGATGACTTTCAAGACCCGGATAATAGACCTTTTCAATAGCGTCATGCTGTTCTAAAAATTTGGCAACTTGCATCGCGCTGTCGCAGTGCCGCTCCATCCTTACGGCAAGGGTTTTCAAACTTCTGAGCACCAAAAAGCTATCAAAGGGACTCATAATTGAACCGATCGCATTGGATAGATAAAACATTTGATCAACAAGATCCTGTCTTTCCTGAGCACAGACAACAATGCCACCCACTACGTCTGAGTGGCCATTCAAATATTTAGTTGCTGAATGCACAACCAAATCAAAGCCATAATCAAGAGGCTTTTGGACATAGGGTGAACAGAAAGTATTGTCACACACGGCAATGAGATTGTGCTTTTTAGCAAAAGCAGCAACGGCCTGTAAGTCAACTAACTTGAGTAGTGGATTAGTCGGTGACTCCACCCAAATCATTTTTGTGTTTTCTTGCAGAGATGACTCAAGGTTGTCCAAATCACTCAAATTAGCAAAGGTAAAATCGAGCCCTGCAGAACGCTTCCTGACATTTTCAAATAACCGATATGTGCCTCCGTAGAGGTCATCCATCGCGATCACATGGTCACCAGAATCAAGTATCTCTAACACTGTTGCTGTGGCTGCCATGCCAGATGCAAAAGCATATCCTGAGGAGCCATTCTCTAGCGCGGCAATACAATCTTCTAATGCCTTTCTGGTCGGGTTATGGCTTCTAGAATACTCATACCCCTTATGTACCCCAGGACTTTGCTGAACATACGTAGAACTAGCAAAGATCGGCGTCATAATTGCGCCGGTGGTTGGGTCAGGTTGCTGTCCAGCGTGAATAGCTTTGGTTTCAAACCCCTGCGGATTATTACTGTCGTTCATAGTGATATTTATTCCTGGTTAGTCTTGACTAATCTTAGTGCGATAATGGTTGATCAGGTCTACTTTGGTAACAAATCCAATAAAGCGATTATCCTTGTAGATAATAGCCACCTTACCCTGAGCCAGAATCTCCATTAATGCCTCCTCTGAGGCATCTGCGGGCAAAATATCCAGATCAGTGACCATAAATTCTTCGACCATCCTATGAAAGGCCTCTTTACTCTTACTGACATTAAATAGTAGGTCTTCTTCATCTAGCACACCAACCAGTTCACCGTCATCAATCACTGGAATCTGTGAAATATCGGAGGAACGCATCCGTTTATAGGCTGTCATCAATGTATCAGTGCGCGTTACACTGATCATGTCGCCGTTATCAGCACGGCAATTAACCAAATCGGTTAAATCCCCCGCTGAAGTTGTGTCAATTAGCTGGTTGTCTAGCAACCATGATTTATTGAATGCTTTAGAGAGATACTTGTTACCTGTGTCACAAATAAAGGTCACCACTCTCTTGGGTGAAGTCTGCTTTTGACACCATTTAACCGCGCCTGCTACTAAGGTACCCGTGGAAGAGCCCCCTAAGATACCCTCTTCTTTGATGAGTACCTGGAGTGTTTGAAATGCTTCTTTATCACTTACCACCTCTGCGTCATGCAGCAAGGCAACATTTAAGTTGTCGGGTATAAAATCTTCACCAACCCCCTCAACTAACCATGAACCACCCTCATAAGAAAACGACCCTTTAAGCACAGCATCAGCGACAATAGACCCCTCAGGATCGGCTACTACCATCTGTATGCTTGGGTCTTTCTCTCTAAAGAACTCTGCCATACCCGTTATTGTGCCACCGGACCCAACCCCTGCTACCACGGCATCAAGTTCGCCACCCATCTGTGCCCATATTTCAGGACCGGTGGTAGTTCTGTGAATCATTGGATTAGCAGGATTAGAAAACTGATTAGCAAGAAAGCTACCGGGTGTTTCGGCAAGAATTTTTCGCGCCAAATCTTGATAATATTCGGGGTGCCCCTCTGGCACATCTGAGCGTGTTAAAACAATCTCAGCCCCTAAACCTTCCAAATGAAGGATTTTTTCTCGGCTCATTTTATCGGGTATAACTAAAATGATCTTATAACCTTTAATGGCGGCGACTAATGCCAAACCAATACCGGTGTTACCGGCAGTCGCCTCAATAATAGTACCACCCGGTTGTAGCTCACCCGATTTCTCAGCGGCTTCAATAATAGCTAACCCGACTCGATCTTTAATCGACCCTCCCGGGTTATGCGATTCGAGCTTAACAAACAGCTCGCAAACCCCTGTGTCAAATGCGTTGATCTTGAGCATTGGGGTATTGCCAATTAATGATAAAAGCGATGTATTGATTGTCATAGATTTCCGTTATCTAGAAAGCGAATGCCATTTTTTTGGCCGCAATATTATCGAACCTTTTGAGTCGTGAAGAATACCATAAAACACAAAGATTCATCGTTCGCAGAAAGCGCAAAACGTTATAACTTATGCTAAAGATCTATTTCTGTCGCTTTTTCATTGGGCCACGTCAAGTTCACCAGATTGATCCAAACTATAATCACAAGAACAGCGTAACGCAGCTAACAATTAAAGGATTAAAACAGCCATAATGCCGGTAAACGGTATAAAAGAACTCACAATTAGTTCTTCAATTTTTTAAGCCGCTTTTTTAATTTTTTTACTTGGCTTTTCAGGTTGTCATCTACATATTGGTTATCTATTTTTGTAAGATAGTCTTTTGCTTTATCCCATTCGCCATTATGAATATAAAGTTCAGCTAATCGATACTTTACCCACTGGGCGTCGGGTCCTTGTTCATCCAATAAAGATATGGCTTCGATTAACGATTTAATTCCTAAATCAATCTCCTTACCAGACTTTGCAGAGGCTTTACCTAGTTGCCATAATGCTCCGAGTTTTTCGTTATCATTTTTTGCGTGGTTAATAGCAGAGGCTGTATCGGCTCGTGCTTTGTCCCAATCGTCATCTCTTAAATAAATACCAGCTCTGCGGAAATATAATGTAAAGCTTTTAGGGAATTCTTTAAGGCCCTGCTGTAATGTTTGTTGGGCTAATTCGGTTTGTTCAGTTGCAACATATACTCTAGCTAATGCCCCATAACCTTGCTCTGCGTCAAAGATTTTCAATTGATTAGCTAACTCTAAGGCCTTATCCTTATCGCCGCCAGCTACACTGGGAGCATTTAGATGAAAGGCGATCAGATAGCTATGTGCGCCAGTATGATCAGGTTTTAATTTAATCGTTTTCTCCATCGCAGATAAAAAGTCTTTCGCATAGCCTAATGCAGAAAACATACTTGCTTTTTGAAGCATCATTAACGAACTGACCCCTAGATAAAAATTCACTTCGACATTTTCACTATTGATATCAACTAAATCTTCAAAATGGTCGAAAGCGTCTTTTCCTGCTTCTTTTTGAAGTAATAATCTCCCAACTAGGATTTGACCTAAAAGACTATTTTTTTCTGACTCGGTCAGCTCATTGAAAGTCAATTGAGCAACCTTAAGGTTCCCCTCATCTAATGCCTCTTCAACTTTTTCAAAACTGGCAAAACTAGCAAAACTACTGAAACTTAATATGGCCGAAATTACTAATGTGAATAATTTGTTTTTCACTGTGCATCCTTTATTTTTAAATTTTATGGGGACTAAAATTTATTAGTACCTAGCCCATGTGTTCCTCTATCGTAGGTTTACAAAACCCGTTATGGTCAGCTTTGGTAATATTTAGTTGCGTAGCTAAGACGAGACATGTACGTAATGTAGATTCAAATTAACTAAAAAAGCCAGCATACGTATTAGCCTACACACTATTGCACTAACCGTTACGTTAATCGACCTTTTGATATGCGGAAATAAGATTTGCAGATTTTTGAACAACTTTGTTGGATAAGTAAAATGAGGATATTTTTCATTAAGCCTCTTCAAATGCATCAGATTGGTTTAAAGTGCAAGTCACCCAAATATGTTTACGGAATCGGTACTTTATGACCCAAAACACCCAGACAGAAATAGAAGCGGCCGTATTTCGTCGTCTTTTAAAGCATCTTGATGATAACAAGGACGTGCAAAATATAGACTTGATGAATTTGGCTCATTTTTGCCGTAACTGCTTGAGCAAGTGGTATGTCAATGCGGCAGAGGAAAACCAGACTGCCATAGACTACGAACAAGCACGCGAAATTGTTTACGGGATGCCTTTCCCTGAATGGAAAAGAACATATCAGAAGCCGGCTACTGAAGAACAGCTTGCCCTATTTGCGGACCGGCCTCAGTAACGTTTTAAGTAAAAACGTTGGGGACTCGAGCTACCTCTACCCTACTCATAAAAGCCAACTTCGCTCACCTGAATGTCAGCTCGATGATCTCGCCCATAGGCGACAACGCCAATGCTACGAATAGATTTGGGCAACACGGAGTCTCGCAACCAAGAGCTTGATGGCTTGAACGCATCTAACGGCAGCCGAATCACCTGCCATTGGTCACTGGCTTCAAACGAGCTCTGATAATATTGCCACGGCATCATGGTGCCGTTGGTGCGCAAATTAATAAAGTATTTCTCACCATTGCCTCGCACTTTAATGTAAACGCCGAGCGCCTTCTTATCAACTCCCGATGGTAGGCTTGTCCGTAACTGAATGAAGCCTCCGTTGTTGGCCGTGCTTACATCACCCGTCATGTGCGCGTAAGAATCACCATTGTCCGTTCCTAGTCTAACCGAACCCACCGACACCCCACCCATAACTTGGTCACTGACATAGTTCCATGGCACTGCTGACTCAGTATCGAAGTTATCAAGCAATATCTCTCTCTCATACGGATCACTATCAGCAAGCACGATAGGTGTGCATAGAGTCCCCATAACAGCTATTCCAACCAAACCGCGCGACATACTCATAGGGCTACTCTTACCTTTGTTTGTATTGTGTCGGGCAATAACCACGACTCACATCAGCAGACCGCAATGCAATATGCTTAGTTTTTCTACTGGTGACTCTTTCCCTCCACAAGCGAAAAGATCGCGGCTTCATCTGAGATCTCATTATATTGATCACAGCAGATTCGTTTATCCCAAAACTGAGTTCAATCGCGTCGAATGGGGTTCTATCTTCCCATGCCATTTCGACAATACGTGACAACTCATGAACATTAAATGGCATGCTAGATTTCACTAAAGTTTTCAGCTCTTTTACTCCGTTAAGGTCTCTACGTGTTGCTTTAGCTTTTGTATCATCGCCCAGCAATCAAACAACTGTCATAAAATGGCATATACTCTACGCAGAAAACTGGCTTCAGCACGTATCAAAACCTAAGACCGCCGCGTAAAAGGGAAACTATGAAATATTTCTGCTCAATCTGTGTAATGGTACTTTTGTCTTCATGTGGCGGGGGTTCTGGCTCCTCTTCAGACATTGCCCCTACTGCAGCGATTACCAACCCAGTTGTTACCGTTGACAAAAACATCTTTCCTGGCCTTACCTGGGATGTTCAAACTCCCGAAAGTCTTAACATGACTGAGTCCGGAATTAACAAAGCATTAGATTATGCCTTTGCTAGCGGTCGCAATACACAGAGCGTAGTAATTGTTCGTCATGGCATAATTGTGGGAGAGCGCTATGCAAATGGAAAATCTAAAGAGAGCTTGGCCACTAGTTGGTCTTCCGGAAAATCCTTTGCCAGTGCATTAGTTGGTATTGCCATGGATCAACAATTAATTTCGTCTATCGACGCACCCGCTGAGGACTATCTTGCGGCCTGGGTTAATACCGGTAAAAGTGACATTACAATCCGTGCAATTTTAGAGATGCGCTCTGGTCTTGGGGAAGCTGCAGAGGGTGATACTAATATCTACACGTCCAGTGGAAGCAACGGCGATCAACTGTCTTACGCACTGAATCGAGTCAGCGAGACTCCTCCACGGTCTGACAACTGGGCTTATCAAAATACTGACTCGATGCTTCTCGCCGGTATCTTAGAAGCTGCTACCGGCCAGAATATCCTCGACTATTCAGATCTTAACTTGTTTTCCAAGATTGGCATGACGGCAGATTGGTGGACAGATGAACTCGGACATGTGATGACCTACTGTTGCATAGACGCCACCTCCAGAGATTTCGCTCGCTTTGGTCTGTTATTTGCGCGCAACGGAAAATGGTTAGACGAGCAGGTTGTTTCTGAATCCTGGGTAACAGAGTCGACCAGTGTGCCTGAAGGGACCGACAACCCTTACTATGCGCTGCAGTGGTGGGTAGAGCCATCTTCAGGTTATTTTTACGCTGCGGGGTTACATCAGAATAATATCTATGTTTTTCCTGACCAAGACTTAGTTGTCGTGCGCAATAGTACTTATACTAAGGTGGGTGCCAGCTCTATCAAAACAGCCGCTACTTACCATGCCACACTAGCGCCGCTCAACTGGAGTGACCAAGAATTTATCGGCCACATTAAGGACGCAATCATCGACTAAAACGGTATGGCACAAAGCCATCATTTAGTTTGATTAGCGTCCATTTCTTATCTCATTTGGTGTAACTCCACTCCAGCGCTTAAAAGAGCGTCGAAAATTAGCTGCGCTGCTGTAGCCGAGTAAAAGCGCTACTTCTGTGACCGGTAAATGAGTGCCCTGTAAATACTCCAGTGCAAGCCGATATCTGACTTGATCAAGAAGCTGCTGAAATTTGCACCCTTCTTTAGCGAGTCGCCTTTGTAAGGTACTCTCACTCATGTAGAGTTTATTGGCCACCAAGGCTGTGGACGGAAAGTCTAAATTGGCGCTGATAAGTATCTGCTTCACACGCTCACTAACCAACCCTAGATGACTGTCCGACGCTATTATACGATCGCATTCTCGCTGAAAAATATCCTGCGCCAACGGATTAGAACTCGAAATTGGCGTCAGCAACGTCTGCTCATCAAAAGACATGGCACTGTGTTCGCAATTAAATTCTACCGAAGGTCCAAATAATGAGTAATAAATACTTTTGTCGGTTACTGGACCATAGTCCAACTTTAGGCTAAAGGGGACTCGGTTAATACCTGTCAAAGTCCTAAGATTAGTGGCCACGGCAGCAAAAAGCGTGTCCAAATAAAATCGCTCCAAATATTTCGGTAAGTGAGCACCCCTGCCGGTCAAATCAACGCTGCTTCCTTTAGGCTCTAAATTAATATTTATGCTTGGTAGTAATGCTTGATTGTAACGCAAGAGTAAATTCACAGCGTCCGACAATCGCTCACTAGTCATTAGCGCATAGCCAAAGATACCTAGAGAGACTAAATCTAAATGCATACCTAGTTTAATGCCAAAATCTTTATCCCCTGTAAGCCGCATCGCATTAGCACAAATAATGTTGAGTTGATCAGCACTAAGATCCATTTGCTGGGACAAATCAGTCGAATCTATTCCGCTATTTTCGAGTCCTTCAGCCTCAGTAATTCCATAGGGTAGTAACAATTTTAGCAACACAGGGAGTGCTAATGAAATCATAGTTAAATCCCTAAGGATGGCTAATTGAAGAGTCGGACTATAACTCAACGAGCAATTGACTGCAAAAGAACCCCTTAATGACCGCTAAAGAGTCCTATTTTGACTGATATTGAATCCTCTTAATGATACTTTAACCTTACAATGAGTAAAAGCATCTCCAAATTTAAAACTGCTAACTATAATAATAACTACAGCGTAGGATTTTAATCATGGCGACATACTCAATAAATCACCCCTCAAAAGGGGAAATCAACTACACCGACAAGAAAAGATACCTATGGCTTATGTCGATGCTATGGCCACTAATGCCATTGGGCGCTATCTACCTTTTTACACAAACAGGTATCCAAGCAGTTTTGGCGATCCCTCTTGCTCTTAGCTATATTGTCGTTCCGCTATTGGATTGGTTAGTTGGCGAGGATACTAACAATCCCCCGGAAGAGCTGGTGCCTCAGCTTGAAGAGGACCGATACTATCGAATACTCACTTATCTGACAGTACCCATGCATTTTATAGTGCTGTTTGCTTTTGCTTGGTTAGTAGGAACCTATGACTTGAGTGTTATATCGATATTGGTTGTTGCTCTGGTCGCTGGAAGTTACAGCGGCATTGGAATCAATACCGCGCATGAGTTAGGGCATAAAAATACGACATTAGAAAAATGGTTAGCCAAAATTGTTTTAGCAGTACCTGCTTATGGTCATTTTTCCGCTGAACACAATCGCGGTCATCATATTCTAGTATCAACACCAGAAGACCCCGCCAGTTCGCGATTAGGGGAATCTCTTTATGCCTTCGCTGTGAGAGAAATCTCAGGTACTTTTGTGCGTGGCTGGCAATTAGAGAACGAGAGATTGGCTAAGGAAGGGAAGTCATTTTTAAGTATTCATAATGAAATATTACAATCATATGCCATGAGCGCTCTTTTTCAGGGCTCTTTAGTAGCCTATTTCGGCTGGATATTGGTACCATTTTTAATCATGCATAATTTTTGGGCTTGGTCACAATTAACCTTAGCCAACTATATTGAGCACTATGGATTGCTCCGTGAAAAAAAACCTAATGGTAACTATGAACGCTGTAAACCGCATCACTCCTGGAATGCCAACTATATTGTGAGCAATATAATCCTGTTCCATTTAGAGAGACATTCAGACCATCATGCCTACCCCGCTAGACGCTACCAAAGCCTGCGTAATTTCGATAATATCCCAGAATTGCCCAATGGCTATTTTGGAATGTACATGTTGTCCTATGTTCCTTGGCTATGGTTCAAGGTTATGGATAAGCGTGTGTTGGCGCTACCCCATATCCAAGGTGATTTGTCCAAAGTGAATATATGCCCAAGAAAAAGAGAGGCGATACTCGCAAAGTACCAAGATTAGCACCCATCAGATTGACTCGATAAAAGACAGCGTGATCTTACTAAGTATCGCATAAATTTTCTTAGTATGGCGCGCTGTCACTTCTCATTTAATGACTCTCTCCAAACTCTAAATTACGTTTATAGGCGTCATTTTTAGGTCTATTTAGCTAATGAACGCTAGTCTTTATTAGTTTTTTTCATCACAGTATTTATTGAATTAACGGCTATACTTTTTTGTATTTTCGCGGATAATGGTGCTTGCAATATTTTGGTGTGGTGATTTTTATATTTTGTTATAAAACCATCAAGCATGAATGCTCAACTAACATACTGGGATAAACTAATGAATACATTTTATTTTAATCGCAAAGCCATGATAGCAGCTACAGGTGCTTTCCTTTTAAGCGGCGTTGCTCAAGCACAGATAGATGAAATTATCGTAACTGCAAACAAACGAGAGCAGACGCTCCAAGATATTCCTGTTTCAGTGTCAGTTACCACTGGAAAACAAATAGAGCAGTCAGCTATTGTTGACTTAATTGATTTACAGTCAGCTGTCCCTACATTACGCGTAAGTCAGTTGCAGAAAACGTCGCAGACTAATTTTGTTATTCGAGGCTTTGGAAATGGCGCTAACAATCCGGGCATTGAACCTGCGGTTGGCGTTTACATCGATGGTGTTGCGCGCACGCGTTCTGCCGGTGCTATGGCGGATTTGCCAACTATAGAGCGTGTAGAAGTCCTCGGCGGCCCTCAATCAACGCTATTTGGTAAGAATGCGTCAGCTGGTGTCATCAGTATGACAACCAAACTACCTGAGCAAGAATTTGGTGGTAGTCTAGGAGCAACCGTTGGTAGTTATGGACAAACCATCCTCAAGGGAACCGTCACCAACGCTCTAACTGATACTGCTTCATTTAGATTATCAGCTAGCAGCAACCAAGCTGATGGATATGCCACCAATTTAACGGACGGCAGTAGCTTAAATGGCCGTGATCGCTCTGCGATTCGTGCGCAGCTCTTGCTTGAACCCTCTAATAATCTCACAGTACGAGTCATTGCTGACTATAACTCCATGGATGAAGAGTGCTGTGTTGCATCATCTCTGGTTGATGGATTCACTTCGCAAGTAACTGCGGGTCTAGCTATGGCAAACGGATATGGGTATGCGGCCATCGATCCCTTTGCAAGAGAGTCTTACCAGAACGACAGTGCCGATGGTACTAAGCGACCTCGCAATCAGCTAACCGGCAAGGGTTTGTCGGTGCAAGTTGATTGGGATCTTGACTTCGCAACATTCACCTCGATAACAGCTAAACGAAATCAAACCTCTGAGACTACTTTTGATGCTGATTTCTCAGCTGCCGATTTAGTGGCTGAAAACCGAGCAGATCAAGAGTTTGATTCCTTTAGTCAAGAAGTTCGTTTGACATCAAATGGTGATGGCCCTATGCAGTGGATGGTCGGTGGTTACTATTCAAAGCTGGATGTTGATCAATTTAACAATGTTACCTTTGGCACACAGTTGTACCCCTTTGCTGACATTCTTGTGACAGCGGGTTTAGCAGCGGCTTTTGGGCCTGCCGCTGAAGCGGTTCTTGCTCCAGTCGGTGGATCTGGTGTTAATTATATTGGCGCAGCCTTCGGCGTTTGTTTTGTTAATGGTGTAGCCTGTTCTGACGTTTTTTACCTACCGGGTACCGGACTACAGCAGGCAGCTTACACGATGGAAAACAAGTCAAGCTCGTTCTTTGGTCAACTTGACTACGATCTTGCTGATAACTTAACCGCGACATTTGGTCTTAACTACACTGATGACAAAAAAGATGTTGTCTCTGATGTTATTGTTGTTGACGCGTTCGCAGCTTTGCCTTTTGAAGCAGCTGGCCTTGGTGCTTTAACCGGTTTACAGTTCTTCAAACCTTTCACCAACTATCCTAATGCCGATGAATCAGGTGAGTTTGATTCAGATGATCTAACTCATACACTGCGTCTTGCTTATTCTGCAAATGAAGACACTACATTTTATGTTAGTCACTCAACAGGCTTTAAAGCGATTTCTGTCAACTTGACTGTCGATGCTCGTGAGCTACGCTCAGCAGACCCTGAAGAAGCAACTTCATTAGAATTGGGTATGAAGAAGTCCTTTGACAATGGTTATGTCAACATCGCTTTGTTTGATCAATCGATCAAAGGTTTTCAGTCTAATGCCTTTACCGGAACCGGCTTCAACCTTGTAAATGCAGGCGAGCAAACTCATAAAGGTATTGAGTTTGATAGCATGTTTGCTGCCTCGGAAGATCTTGTATTGCGCTTGTCGGTAATAGCACTGGACCCTGTCTATGATGAGTTTTTGAAAGGTGCATGCGACACCACTGGTCTTGCAGGCGCACAATATCAGTGCCCAGCAGGACAACGTTTTACGGATCTTTCAGGCCTAACACCTACAGGTGTGCACGAGTTAAGTGCCAATGCTAATGCGGTCTACTCTTTCGATGTTTCTGCTTCAATCAATGGTTTTGTTAGACTTGAATATGTCTATGAAGATGAAATCAAAGTTGCAGATTTAATTCCGCTTTCAATCGCAGCACGTAGCACCGACAACTTTAACGCAAGTGTAGGGCTCGCTTCAGACGCCAATGATTGGAGCGTTATCCTCTGGGGTCGTAACTTGACGGACCATGAATCTCTAATCACTGCCTTCCCAACAACGGCAGCGCCAGGAAGCTTCTCTGGCTATCCAAATGCACCACGCACTTATGGATTGACGCTACGCAAAGGATTTTAATCTAACCGAAACGTTATCTGTACTAAAAAGGGCGGCTCTGATGAGTCGCCCTTTTTTTATAATAAAACTATTCAGTATCTAAATTAAAGAAAGCAATTCTGTCTGACCTAAAGGACCCCAGCATAACTTGCTGTGCACCGCTATCTAGTGCAAAAGGCAAGGCAACCGTTGGTAGTCCGAACGGCTCTCCTCTAAACGTCCACTGGCGCTGCACATCAAAGCTACTCGCGTCAAGCTGGGTAACTGAAAATGGCAATGCACATGGGCCTATCTCCTGGCATCGCAAGGTATCTAGTATTTGATGGTTTAAGCTGGTCACCCAAATACTGCCATCATTTAATACAATATTGTCCGGACCATTTAATGAGTAACTCCGCAATACACGACCCTCTTCCAGATCGATTGCAACAAGTCTGTCTGATAGATTAAATGCCACGTATAAAATAGTATTAGATTGATCAAACACTACACCGTTAGGCTGCCCTCCTTCACTTTCTGGGACTTGGCTAAAACCCGTAACACTGTCCCAGCGAAGAACATAACCGGTATCTGATCGCGTAATCGTAGTTATAAAAAACTCTACCACTGAAAAATCATGGGGCGCCATATGAGTAACATAAAAGCTTCCGTCCGAGGCCAAACTTACATCATTTAGATGATTAACGGTGGGAGCCAAAACACAACCCCTCCATGTAAACATCCAGCCGTCCTGATCTGAACGTTTTGATAATTCAAACATCTCTACAGATTCATACGGCATGTGACTCACTACCGCTAACTGAAACCGCCCATCATCGCGCTGAACTATGTCAATTCCATGCGGCCCCATGGGCTGTTGCTGTTCTCGCACGCACGACTTGTCTCCCCAAGTGTTCTCTGCAAACTCTATAGTCACTGGTAATCTAATTTTTGACTGTACATCGAGCAGAATCAGTTGCCCTGCTTTAGGTCTACTCAGAGGTTCAATACCACCGAACTCCGACACGACAATGAACTTACCATCCGGTGTAAGGGCTAAATCTTCTGGGTTTAATGTATTGCATGAAATTGATAGCTCTTTAATAGTCTGACAACCTGCAACCTCAGGAATCGGCCCAACAAACGATCGGGATAACAACATGAGCGATAGAGCGACTAAAACGAACATACTTGGAATGGCAATTAGCCAATATCTCTTGATACAAAATTGAAGAATACTCTTGTATTTTTCATCACCAAAAACAACAATCGAGAGCCCCTCAGCAACGGCCAAAACCGCAACGACAAACAACGTTAAACTGCCAGTGTAGTAGAACCAATCTGTGGCACTAGCAGCATAGCTAGCCAGGATTAATCCAAGAATAATGTTTGTAACAACATAAATTCTTAGGGATTTCAGTCCGAGCAGTCTATTGGTAAGAGGCACCAGCAACGTTTTAAAGATCAGTAAAATTGCTAGTGAACAAAAAATTACGCTTAAAACGACGTTCATAAAAACTACCAAAAAAATGAGTAATGATCAAAAAATACGGCATAGACGAAGCAACGATAACACAGTGACCCGCTAATGTTGGTAGGCTATGCTACGCTTAAAGTATCGTTAAGCGGCTAAAAACCGGTTAAACCTGAGAGTGATTAATAGGTTAAGGAACATAAAACCATGAGTGATGTTGAACGAAAGAAACTTCCATTCTCAAGCGGCGAACCGGGCGACCTACACTATTGCCAATGGATACCAGAACATCCTGTCGCATGGCTTCACATTATGCATGGTATGTCCGAGCACGCTGTTCGCTACGCTGGGTTTGCGGAATTCCTTAATCAACAAGGCATTATGGTTACGGCCGATGATCATCGCGGGCATGGCGAGACTGGCAAAGCCATGGGTAATAGCTATCACATTGCCGATTCAGATGGCTGGAATCAAATGCTTGATGATCAATGGCAATTCATTAACCATATCAGGGAGGATCATAGTTTACCTCTCATATTAATGGGCCACAGTATGGGCTCGTTTATGGCAACACACTTGTGCCAACGATATGGACAGCAATTAAAGGATATTACTGACCACAAGTTGTGTGGATTAATATTATCCGGCTCAAACTATGAGCCGCCATCAACATGGAAAATAGCCTCTTGTGCGGCTCGGCTTGAACGATGGCGAGTAGGCCGTGATAAACCTAGTTCTATTTTGGAGAAAATGTCATTCGGTGCATTTAATAATGCGTTTAAGCCAGCTCGTACCGCTAGCGACTGGCTCTCTAGAGATGATTCAATGGTCGATCTATATATTGATGACCCCCTCTGTGGAGGTCCCCTGACAACGCAGTCTTGGTGTGATTTTCTTCAGGGGATGGGAGAGCTTTCAAAACCTGAATCGATGGCAAAGTTGGACAGTGAATTACCTGTCTATCTTTTTTCTGGCGCGCTAGACCCGGTAGGTAAGGCTGGGGTAGGTGTTACCGCGTTACAAACTAAGTTATTGGAATCAGGCGTTTTAAAAGTAGACATGCAGCTATATCCGGGAGGACGCCACGAAACACTTAATGAAACTAATCGACGCGATGTTTATCAAGATGTACTTACTTGGCTTGCGTCTCTCAAATCTGAGGTTTAATCTAGTGCAAGTCATAATAAACTAGAGTTTTACATCTCGGTAGCCTCAGTACCCCTCAAAGAGCGCCCCTTGGTCGCTAAATAAACGCCTACACCTATGGTGATAAGGGGCATAAAGGGCTCTAGCGGCCAAAATGGAAGCCACAAGGCCATTTCAGCAGACCATGCAGGAAAAGACGCAAGCGAAGAAACCGAATCAAACCAATAGTTCCCTGTGGCAGATGCAACAAGTCCGAGAAGGATAAGTCCAACCCCTAGACATAGTTCCAACCCTGAGGGTGATTCAAGCTGATTATTCTTTTTCAGTGCCTTGTTACGTATTTTACCCCAAGCAGCAATTCTCAATAAAAAGGCAAGAAACCCAGCCCAATAAAACATATAGTCGTGGAGTTCCGCAGTTGAGTAGCTTTCAACGTAAGGGTAGTAAAATAGATTCCACCAATAAACACTAAATGGGTATGCCCACAGAAAATAGATGCCGCCCTTTTGGATCAACTTCCACTGTGCCTGATTTACGCGCTTCCTTCCAAACTGAAACGATGTAATGACCATAGCCACCAAAAAAATATAGCCTACACTGCCTTCTACTTCATCCCTAAAGTAATAAACCTCTGAAAAATAATAATCACGATAAAATGTCGATAGAATAAAAATAAATGCTGCTTGCCAAGCCATCCCAACAGCAAATACCAAACCTATATATTTTCGGTTACGCATCCACCAGGATGAAAAAACACCAGGAAAAAGAACTTTCACTGATGAGGCTGCCACCACTAAATAAATAAAGGGAACAGCCCATCGCACAGAATAGCCGATCATGTGCGATACCCCTTCCGGAGAAGAAATGTCTGTGTCAGTCATAGCAAGATAATTAAAAATACACATGGGCACCGCAAACACCAGCAGCAGGCCCCAAGTGTTTATCGCTTTATGCTTAAATATCTGAGCTAATTCAATATTCATTTTTTGGTCCTTCAATAATTTAGGACATCTTTATAATGAGTGTCTCAATAACATCAGTCAATCAACCACCGTCCCTACAGGTTAAGAGTCAGCCCAACCCTGGGCGGAGTTAAGCCTGATCTCAAAAACCGTTAATGATCTAATTCCTGAGCCTGCTCGAAAAGGTGAAGATCCATGATCTATATGATAGCATCAAGATCTGTTCAGACAAGTGAGGCAACGCTAGTGATGAGTCCAACTAGAACAAGTCGACTATTAGATTGGATAAAGACTGCGATTGCAGCAGGACCTTGGATACTCTCGATGTACGCGCTCTATTACGCTGAAAAATACCAAGTATGGATTCCAGAAACACCGCACCGTGACAAAATAACGATTGTTGTTTTAGTCTTAGGTTTAGGTCTATCGTTTTTTCTGAAGTCGTATTTTACGGCAAAAAAGGGTCGCTAAAGTATGATTCCTAGCGTATCTAAATCGGAGGTTAACCTTATACCTTATACCTTATACCTTGATGACTTTATACAATCCAAGCCAAGCTCCAACATCTTTGCTGGCGATATAATCTGATTTAAAAAATGCTACCCGCGTCCATTGACCTTTCATCTCTAACTCGGCTATTTTCTTATCAAACCCATATTCTTTATAGATTGCTTCGTTAATGGTGAAGCAGATTAGGCCCTCATCTTTTGTAATTCTTACAAACTCATCTAATGCGGGAGGCTTAACATGGCCAAAGGTAAAAGTACCCACACACATGACGGCGCCATAAACATTGTCATCACATTTAATAGGCATATTTAAGTCAACTTTTTCCAACTGTTGATAGAGGCCATTAGGAATAGAGTCCAAGAGTTTTTGTGACAGATCAGCACCATGAAACGCGTTAAATCCCTGACGTTTCAATTCTTTACCTACTAGACCAGTGCCGCACCCCGCATCAAATATCAGCATGTCTTTACTGGCGGCGTGTTCTTCAAAGGCAGTGACAGTCTCTAAGGGACCTGTGTAATTCCAATCATGCATGTCTTGATTGTATTGATCCTTGTCAGCCCAATCATCATAAAAATCTCTTACATCAGCAGTCCTAGAAAGAGTGTGGATGGGAACCTTGTGACCTATATCTTTTTGCGCCATAGGATGTGCTACTCAGCTAGTTAAAGGTAGTTTTCAAAACGACTAATGGCATAAGTATCCAACGCTGAGCGAAAATTGCTAGTGGTTACGCAATCGTGGCTTAAAAAGCTTATAACAGACACCCGCTATCCAAACTTTGTTAGACAATTTAAACGCTGTAGACAATATGCCGGGGGCTACCCGGTTACAATTAATGACGCCCCTTAATATTCTCTAACTTTGCAATCGGTACTCCATTATAAATACACGCATACTGATAGAGAGTATCAGTCATGCCGTTATAGACTTCAATAAAGCCCCATGACATAACCGAGTCTTGTTCACAGTAACGAATTGCATTTAGCGCATCTATTGCCATGAGATAATCGCCCTTTTTCAGATCGTCGCGTTCATCTTTTATCAAAGAAGAAAAATAAATAGTATCCGCCCTCAATAGATCTTTAGAAAACGCAGAAACCGGTAGCATAGATGTGACCATCATTACAAAAATCAAATACTTCATAAAGACCAACATTTTATTAGTATGTCTTTTAATCATAGTCGATTATTGAAAAAGAGCATGACGCCTGTAGCTATAAGCTCATTGAGGGGTAAAAGGATTATAAAACAATGGTGCGGCGGGTATCGGGAATGCATACATCTGAGCATCAGAAAGATCTGCAGCAAAGCCTGCAGACATTAAAATAAGTAAACCGCCGCTCTATTTGACTAGGCAGCTAAAAACTAGAACGATGAAACATCTTTCCAGACGCTATCAGCGGTATATTCAACAGACACCACAAGCTCATGCGCCGCCCAGTTTTCAATCATACTGAGTAAGTACTGACCGTCAGACTTTTTATAAAGCTGGTATCGCTGCCCTACTCTAGGGACAAAGTTATAAGACGCGCTATAAATAAGCTGGTTTAGCTCGGCAAGTCTTTTTACTGCGTCAAACTCTCTATTGATAAGCTCAACTGCATTCTCGAAGTAATTTTTTGTAAGAGACCCACGTTCTGATAGAAATAGCGCAGTATCAGGCAACACTATAGCCGGAGCACTGGAGGATGTGCCGTATGGCAAAAGCGCCTTCTTTAAATTAGTCATGCCATCATCTACTTTTTTTAGTTGAACTCATTACGCAAGTAAGACCCGCTCTAGATCATAATATCGAATCATAGTCTTATAATAGAGTCTGGTGACTGCCCCTCGGTTTGTCCGTCGTCATATAATTTGGTGCCAGTTGCCGTTTAAGCTAAGAGCAGGATCATCAAGTACCAACTCAATTACCTGTTAGCGGAGAGTATCTGGAATACGGTTCCAACAGGAAGTAATATCATGGGTTTTCTGTAACTCAGATATATCACTAATTAAATCGATTGAGTGTATCAAGGCCTAGAGAATCTAATAATGGCTTGAGTTGAATTTCAAATTTTTCCCACTGCGCTACACTTTTTGTATAGATGGGTTGACGGACTTGTTCTGAGCTTGCAGTGCGTACAGCGCGTTTATTCTTGTAGAACTCAAGACAAGCTGGTTCAAACTTTATCCCTATATGATCAAGTATTCCGCGAACGACCTCTTCAGTATTACGTATGTTATCTTCATATTGTACCTTTAGGATACGGCCGGGCAGAACCTGATTGAAATGATCCATGATGGTGAGATAACTATTATAATAGCGCCCAATATTTGTGAGGTCATAGCTATACTCATGGCCACCAGCAAAGTGTTGCTTATAAGCACTATAGCCACAATCCATAGGGTGGCGTCTTGCATCTATAATAATAGCATGAGGTAATATTTTGTGGATCAAACCAACACGTTCGAAATTAGGCGGCAATTTATCAATAAAAAAGGCCTTGTCTGTACGGTACATGGCCGTTTCGTTCAGATAACTCTGACCAAATGCTGTAAGGTCTTCTGTGCCGAAATGGGCAAGTGATCCCGGATATTTTTCATTAAACTTCTTGCCGCCAGCTATTGTAATTCTGCGCTCTAAGTTTGGGAGTGTAGAAAGCTCCATTGTGCCTTCAACTTGGCTATGACTAGCCAGTATCTGCTCAATCAGCGTTGAGCCAGCGCGTGGCATGCCTACAATGAAGATTGGCGTGGGACTATCTAGCTGTGGCTGTGCTTGACGCTTCAGCATATCGGCATCAAATCCTTCAATAACACCTTGGCAAAAGGCATCGTTCTTTTCAGCATTAAAATTAACATCTGCCCTTATATCATTCGCACGCTTGTACCATTCAAAAGACAAAGCATCTTCACCTGCCACTTCATGTGCCTTCGCCAGCGCAAATGCCGACTGACACCGCTGTGCAGGATCAACACCTTCCTGTAATGCCAACTCTTCCATCGTCTTTTTATCTTCAGCGCTGAATTCGTAATTTTTAAAGTCGGCAAGTCCCCACCAACCCGCACCGTTTTGAGGCGTATTTACGATGCAATCTCGGTAAGCCTGCTCACTTTCACCTCTCCTACCCAAGACTTTAAGTGCATGGCCACGTAATAGGTCAACCTTGCCAAGCTCACCGCTATCAGGGTCTAAGGACTTAGCGCCCTCCTCTGCGGCTTTAAGCGCGTCTTCATGAGCACCTGTATGGCCATGAACCTTACTCAAAAGAAGCCAGCTTAAATAATCAGGGCTTATCTTTGTCAATTCTTGGGCTTCAATAACTGCCGGAACATAAGCTCCTAGCTTTTCCAAATTCTGTATAAGCGCACGCCGCAGCATAAGGTTTGCCGGATGGTGTTCAAGGCCGTATTTGAGAATTTTTGTGCCTTCTTCTTGCGCGCCGACGTTGTTGGCAAGATGCGCGAGCATAAAGGTCGCGCGCGGATGCCCAGGTTGGCGGCTAAGCATGGCCCTGGCAATTTTTTCTACTTTTTCTGGATGCCCTGCCTTCATATTACTTTGCATCTCACGGTAGTCAACGTCCATGGGGTCAAGGTCTTCGCTTCTCTGTACAGCATGGAGAGCCGCAGGATAATCGCCTGTTTCGTACTGTAATTTTTCCAAAAACCTCCAAGCAGGGTAAAAGTCAGGATTGATGTCAGTGGCTTTTACAAAATGTTTAAGCGCACGCGCTTGCATGCCGCATTTCATGGATGCAAAAGCGATATCTGCGTGGGCTGGAAATGATTGAGGATGAGCAGAAATTGCGGCTTCAAAACGAGTGAAAGCCTTATCCTGATCTCCTGCACGCAGATGAGCCGATCCCGTCATAGACAAAGCTGTCGGATCCGTTGGGTTTTCAGATAAAATAGTTTCTAATTGAGAAAGTGCTTCTGCGGCTTTACCGCCCTGAATAAGACTGGCAATTGATTGATAATCTTGTGCAGTAGCCACTTCTATTTCCTCTAGCTAAAATAGAAGTGGCGAGCCCTAATGAACCCGCCACTTAATTGGTTAACAACCTACTGCTAGAAAGTAAAGTCTAGACGAACAGCAACTGTACGATCAGGTGCATAATATTCCTCATGGATAGCCCAATAGGATGATGTATCACGAGAACGACTGTTTCTGTAACGCAGTATCCGCTCGTTTCGCAAATTTTTGACATGCACATCAATCCGAGCACTATCATTGATTTGCATTCCTGCAGACAAGTTAAATACTACATAAGCAGGCGAAATATCCTCTGGGCGTACATCAAAGTGCGTCTTGTACTTACCGTACCCGTTAGCATCGAAGCGTATATTTGCATCACGTCCAAGAAGCTCAAAGTCCTGATTAAGAGCTGCATAGAAGTTATACTTAGGCACCATGGTCATATCATCACCATCTTCAGCACCAATAGTTGGCACGTCAGCAGTCATTTTACTACTTGTATAAGCAAAATTGACGATAAGTTTCAGGCTATCCGTCAGCAAACTTGTACTTTCAAACTCGACGCCACGAGAACGAGCTGATGCGGCATTCGCCATATAGCTAAACCCACAAGTTCCCATATATACGCTGGCTTGAACACCAGTCCAATCTATCTGATAAGCTGCGGATGAGAACTGGAAACGACGATCAAAAGCAAAACCTTTGGTACCAATCTCATAGTTCTTGATCGTATCTGAATTATAGCGATCGTTATAGTCGCCAACGGCAGGGTCATTACGGCATGAAACTGGTGTTGATGCGCCATTGTTACCGCCAGGACGATATCCCTCAGAATAAATACCGAAAACAGCGAAATCATTATTAGGCATATAATTCACGCTGAATTTTTTACGTATGCCGTTTTCACCGTCTTTTGCTTCGGTTGTTGCAGTATTCCAAAGACCAGTGTCGTGATAAAGGTAATCATTCTTAAGGTCGTAATAGCGAAGACCGCCTGTGAATTCAATCTTACCTGCGTCCTCTAGTTCCATTGTGTAACTAGCTTCACCAAATACCGCGAATTCTTTATCGATCCAACGAACTTGGTTGCCATTATAATGGACGCCACCATCACCATAGAGATCTAGGCCAATTTGTGTAGGATCATCATATCCCCACCAATATCCCCAAAGGTAATCGGCTATAGCACGGCTAAGGTTGTCACTGGCATGATGCTGCCACTGAACTGAATCATTAGGCTTACCTTTTTGCTCGTCATAGAAAGCACCAACAGTCCAGTCGAGTGCGCTATCACCAGTAGACTGCAACCGCAGTTCATGTGTCCAACGTTCATAGCCATTTTTGTCGTCAATCCATGTGCGGAACATATCTTGAGCGTCATAACGTGACCAGTGGTTCTGGCGACCCTCTCGTGAATAATCACGGAAGGAACCGGCATAAAACAGATCAACACCATCAACCACATCATCCCGTTCGACGGTAAGACTAGCAAGTGCCGTCTCATTACTGTCAAACTTATCAAGCAGCATCCAAGTAGCAAAATCCGGGTTATATTCGCTGACGAGACTACCAATTGACGCCGTTTTACATTCAGGGCGTGAGGCACCTGTAGGGCAGCTGGGGAAATCTAATGCAACGTCGTAACCATATGTGGCGGCGTCATTGTCTGTCAGGATTGCTTCATAGTAGTAAGGCGGTGTAGAAGTATCAACATTATCATTTTCATCTGAGTAATAACTCTCCCAAACGAAACTCATATTAACCCTTGTTTTATCATCCGGTTTCCACATCAACTGAGCGCGTATAAATTCTTCATCCACTCCACCATTATGGCCGTTGTAAATATTAAGAATTTTGCCGTCTCTGATAGCGCTAGAACCCGTGACGCGCAGGCCAAGCTTACCTTCGACGATTGGCATGTTAATCATACCGTATCCACGTGTTTCAGCACCTGGGCGGTTCTTTTCCTGCTTAGACACAACCGATGTGCTAATTTCCATTTCATCAAGGTTTGGCTTTTTTGTGATGATACGTACGGTGCCGCCGATAGCGTTTGATCCATAAAGTGTTCCTTGAGGGCCGCGTAGGACTTCGATACGCTCAACATCATATAAATCATCAAACTCAAACGGGATACCGTCTGTAAAAACGCTGGATGTATTCGGCGTAGAATCATTGCCGCCCGATAATCCGCGCAAAATTAATTCACCGCGACCATTATCACCGCCAACACCGGGTGATGATGCACCTGCGATTGAACGGTAAACGTCTTCTTTGTTCAGTAGGTTTCGGCTCTTGATTTCTGCTTCACCAACGACAGCGACATTCATTGGCACTTCCGTCAATAGTTCCCGTCGTTTACGGGCCGTAACAAAAATTTCCTCAATAGCGAACTCTTCCTCCTCATCTTGAGCTATCACTGGTGGACTAATAGCCATAGCGCCATAAGCGACACTTCCCATCATTATTTGGCTTAATAATTTTTTTCTAAACATGAGAGTTCTCCTAAGAGTTAACTTATGTTTAGTCCTTAATAGTGAAAAAGTCAACCCTGATTATGAGCAGCGCAGAGTCTATGTATTAGCAGCGTCAGTAATCCACTCCCAAACATGATTGGCATTAATTCGATCAGCTATAATATCCACCCCACCTGCACGACGAATAAGTGTACATCTCACCTTAGCTAACCGTGTGATAGCAACAGTTTCAGTAGAGAATTTATCTGTGTCAAGTGGTATAGATGTCAGTAAAGTCAAAAGTTTAGTCGCATTTTTACCGATGACATGCATAAATATCACAGCACTAGAAAACGGAGTAACCAGAATAGTCTCGTCCTTCAGTTCGGCATTTAAAACAGTACTAATTTCATCAAGCTTTAATTGTTTTCCCACTAGTAAAAACTGATATGGGCCTTGCCAAATTATCTCCACAACGCCTTGCACCATTCGATTTGCATTTGGCAAAGAGATACCCAGTATTTTTTCAATAGCCCCGATGCTCTTTTCTGACATATTGCTACCAATTGAAAGCAGCATGGCGTTTGTATTTTGCACGGTAGAAACCGTTAGCTCTTGGCCGAACGATAATTGTTCCCCCAATTCAGCAAAGCTGTGCGTGCGATATGGCTTAACCATTTAAAAGCCCTCTTTCTTTATCAAAGAAAACAGGATCACAAACAGTTCCAGAAACAGTCTTCCCTAATGACCACACATCAACGGATGCACCTGTTGCAGCTTTCCCGCCATTCATAAGCGCCAGCGCAATAGAGCACCCTAAATTTGGGCTCATATAGCTACTGGTTATAAAACCAATGCTCTGCGCTGGGTTGCCGGTGACAATATGCGCCCCAACTTCAAGAACTGTATCAGGGTCAGCAGTAGCAATACCGACAAGCTGTTGACGATTAGGACTATGTGAGGCAGGTCGCATTAAAGAACGGCGTCCAATAAAATCAGATTCCTTTGTTTTCGATGGATAGGGAAAACCAATATCTTTAGGCTGTGTATTACTGTCAGTATCTGTACCAACATGGATGTAGCCCTTTTCAGCGCGCAATATTTCCAGTGCCTCAATACCGTATGGAACGAGGCCGAAAAGTTTCCCAGCTTCTTGGACATGGTGCATGATCCACTCACCGTAATCAGCGGACACATTAATTTCATAACAAATTTCGCCCGAAAAGCTAACACGCTGAACCCGAGCAGGCACACCGGAGATATGCCCGGCTCTGTATGACATATGCGGAAAACTCTCAGCAGAAACATCAAAACCGGGGTTTAAAGCGGCTAGAACCTCACGGGCTTTAGGGCCTGCAACAGTCGCCACAGCCCATTCGGCTGTACAGTCCTGTATAACAAGATCAAGAGGCCATTCAAGCTGATGCCACGCCTCTAACCAATCATAGACAGCATCAGCATGCCCGCTTGATGCGTTGATCAAAAAATGATCTTTACTTAGACAAACAACCACCCCGTCATCAAACAGGCTTCCATTCTCATTCAACATTAGACCGTATCTAATACGCCCAACTTTTAAAGTATCCATACGACCTGCGTAAATATAATTCAGGAACTTGGCTGCATCCGGTCCTTTAATTTCAAACTTACCGAGTGGCGTACCGTCGAACAGTCCAACATTCTTCCTAACTGCTACCGCTTCTCGCGCAGCAGCACCGTGCATGGTTTCACCGCTCATACTGTAATATGTTGGCCGCATCCAGCCATGGTCTTCAAAGACAGCGCCTTGCTTTTCGTGCCATTTATGAGCAGGCAACTTTTTAATAGGAGCCAATAATGCCCCTCCTTTTTGGCCTGCACTTAAGGCGCCTAGTGATACAGGAGAGTATGGAGGACGGTGCTTCAAAGTCCCCACATCGCCGGGCGACTTTCCACTGAGCTCGCTAATAACGCCAATAGCAGCAAGGCCACTTATTTTTCCTTGCTCCACACCCATACCAAGTGTTGTATAGCGTTTAATATGTTCAATAGAGCGAAAGTTCTCGCGCAAGGCAAGCGCTAAATCTGAAACCGTTACATCGCCCTGCATATCAACAAAACTTGTCTTAGAACTTGACTGATGCACGAACCACAGGGGTTTCTCTAAAGCTCTTGTTAAATCCGGCACTGACGGCTTATCACCAAAACCAACGGATGCCGCTGCATCTAATCCAGCCCAGCGTCCATCGCTCACAGCAGAAGTAGGGGTATTGGTACCATTACTGGCTCCACATACACGTACATTCTGCATAGATGATACTGGCAAGAAGCTCGCGCTATCCTCATCATAAGATAGCTTTCCACCCGACTGAGTGAAGAGCTGCAATTGTGCCGAAGCGCCAGCGGCAACAACAACAGTATCACACGCTAGTTTTATACTACCTTGCCCATCAGTAGGGACAACTTCAACGCCGCGAACGCGTTTTCTACCCATAGCCCGTTTAATCACATGACCCATTAGCCTATTATCATTTCCGGCATCACTTCCAGCCCCATCAGACGAGTCAACGATGGCAACTATTTCTATACCAGCCTCGCGGGCTGCAGCAATTGCATCATCCGCGCGGCCGCCGTTGGTGAAGATTACTATTTTCTTTCCAAAAGCTACACCGTAACGGCGGATCAATTCTGAAAACGCATCCGCAGCAATAACACCGGGGCGGTCATTATTCTCAAAAATAAAAGGTCGTTCAACCGCGCCCTGTGCAACAACTACAGAACCTGCACGGGCATGTATTAAACGTTCACCAACGGCAATTGCATCACAGTTACGGTCAATAGCTACAAGGTAATTATCATCGTGATAACTCACGACAGTTGTTGAACATAGCATTCGTATATTAGGGGAAGAATGCACTTCATTAACAAGCCTCTTGACCTGTTCGCGCACATCTTCATTTGCATTAGCGCCAATCGACCATAGGCTCGTGCCACCAGCAACTGTATCACTTTCCATAATGATGACATCAGCACCTGCACCCGCAGCTGCCTGTGCTGCATGCAGCCCTGCTAATCCAGCACCAATAACAAGAACATCACATTGTAAATTACCTATCTCATATGATGCAGAATCTGGTTCCTTAGGTGCTTTTCCCATACCTGCGGCTCGTCGTATGATTGGCTCAAAAAGTCCCCACTTGGGCCACATAAGCGATTTATAATAAAACCCAGCGATCAAAACACGTTTAAACACGTCATTAATTTCACCGATATCAAATTCAACTGAAGGCCACGCATTGATACTATTGGCGACAAGCCCATCAGTAACAGGTACTTGAGTTGCTGGGATATTAGGCGATGTCTGAGCGCCTATACCTATCTGCATGAGCGTATTGGGGTCGGCAGCGCCGCGACTAAACAAACCTCGAGAACGGTGATATTTGAAACTTCTACCAAAAACACTAACGCCATTAGCAACTAGCGCGGATGCAAGGGTATCGCCCTTAAAGCCGACATAAGGCCGCCCGTTAAAAGTAAAATTAACTGTCTCATTTCGGCCTACCAGACCACCTTTTTCTAATCTATATCCTGCCATCAGGAATTCTCCTCTGGAGGATTCTCACCGATACGGTAAACATTCAAAATCTCATGAGTAGCTGTATTGCGCGTCACATTAAACCATTGCCTACATCCATACTTGTGGAACCATGTTTCTTTGAAAGGACCTTTGGTATTTGTTGGATAAAAAAGATAATTCGCCCATTCATCTTCAGTGACTGAAGATGGTGGCTCTGGACGCACCAGATGCGACTCGCCACCGTTTGAAAATTCATCTTCATTTCGGGAGCCACACCAAGGGCAGTCAATTTTTAACATGTTTTTTCTCCCCTACTCTAATGTGCTATGCCTGCGCCAGCGGCTTCATCAACCAATCGCGCATCTTTGAACCGAGATAAAGAAAAAGCCTCTACCAAAGGGGGCACCTGCCCCGTAGCAAGCAAGTGGGCAAAGGCCTCCCCGCCTGCTGGAATGGCCTTAAAGCCACCACCGCCCCAACCGCAATTTAGGAATAACCCGGGCACAGGACTAGGACCAATGATTGGGGACGAATCGTATGTATAATCTACGATGCCAGCCCATTGCCTCAAAAGCCGCACACGACTAAACGACGGCACAAGCTCTATAAGACCACTCAACACTTCTTCAAGAACAGGTGTATTACCTTTTTGTGCATAAGAGTTATAAGGGTCTACACCGCCCCCCATAACAAGGCCGCCCCTGTCTGACTGTGAGGCATAACTTGATATAGCTCTTGAGGAAATTACCGTATTCAGGACAGGTTTAACAGGCTCAGACACGAACGCTTGCAACGCCATACTGCGGATAGGTAAGCGAAAGCCTGCCATAGCAGCAAGTTCAGTAGAATGACCCGCGACGGCTAGCCCTATTGTCTTCGCATTAATTTTCCCACGACTGGTCTCTAAACCTGTAACAGCGCCCGTCTGCAAGTCTTTGTTTATGCCTGTAACTTCACAATTTTGAATAATGTCAACGCCAAGCGCATCTGCCGCCCGCGCATACCCCCAAACAACTGCATCATGGCGAACCGTGCCTGCACCAGGCTCCCACATTGCACCATAAATTGGATAGCGGGCATCTTTTGAAAAATTAAGTATCGGACAAATCTTTTTTATTTCTGCTAGGCCAATATGCCGAATATCAATGCCATTCAATTGCATCGCATTAACCAAGCGCCTTTGAAAATCAAAATCATCACGAGAATGAGACAAGGTTAACGAGCCACGCTTGCTAAACATAACATTGTAATTCAATTCTTTGGATAGCTTGCCGTATAGCGATAAGGAATATTTAAAAAACTCTGCGCTAGGTTTATAATAATAATCGGAACGCACTATTGTGGTGTTGCGACCAGTATTGCCGGAACCAATCCAGTTTTTTTCTAGAATGGCAACTCGTTTACCCTTGTAATTTTTTGCTAAATTGTATGCTGTAGCAAGCCCATGCCCGCCGCCACCGACGATAATGACATCATACTCTGGCTTTGGCTCAGGACTGCGCCAAACTTCCGGCCACTTTTTGTGCCCGGTCAGCGCATGTTTAACAAGTCCAAAAGCCGAATAACGCTCCATAAGATTCCAATAGAATTAGGTTTTACTCAGAACTAGGTTTTAGCACACGAACATACAGTGCTGTATGGTTAAGTGTAATGCAAGAAAAAACCTTTAGCCTCAACATATTGAAAGGCTTTAAAATTTAATGGCCGCGGCTATATTGTATTTTTACCTAGAACTAAGGGCAGAGAATGAAGACGGCAGCACGTTCCAAAAAGAGCTTAACAAAATCTGATTGGGTTATTTTTGCAAAAAACACGCTTATTAAACGCGGCATAAAAGATGTGAAAGTTGACGTCCTTGCTAAAGGTCTTGGCATTACACGCGGCAGCTTTTATTGGCATTTTCAAAATCGACAAGAATTACTGGATACCCTTCTAGAGCATTGGCAAGACAGCAATACGACGCCTATGTTAGAGGCAATTCATAAGGCTGGAGAAAATGGGCTTGTAGAAGATTTTATTCATGTTGATAACTTATGGATGGAAGAGCGTAACTACAATCCCCATTATGATTCAGCCGTTCGAGAATGGGCACGTGTAGATGAAAATGTAGCAGAGATAGTTCATAAGGTTGACCGAGTGCGCATTAACGCCCTTAACGATATGTTCTCTTCCTATGGGTTTAATAGCGACAAAGCGTTAATTCGGGCTCGCATTCTATACTTTCACCAAGTTGGGTATTATGCCTTAAATATCAAAGAATCCATGCAAGAACGCAGACAACTCAGCCCTCTATACGACGAAGTCCTCCTAAACTAAAATACCATAACATATTGTATTTACTTACTATTTTAATTTTTCCATACAGTATTGCACTGTTAATCGATTTCATGTTATTAATGCCTGTAATATCGCGATAATTTGCTATCCAAAAAAATAATTATTGGAATATATTATGGGAATAAACCAATCAAAGGCTTATGATGCGATTGTGGTCGGTGCTGGCCATAATGGCCTAACAGCAGGTGCCTACCTTGCTAAAGCCGGACTATCTGTCTTAATTCTAGAAGCGCGAAGCATTGTCGGTGGTGCCTGTGTTACAGAAGAAGTCGCTGCAGGGAAAAGTGTTTCCTCTTGTTCTTATATTGCAAGCATGCTGCGTCCAACAATTGTCGCTGATTTAAAATTACCCGAATTTGGTCTGGAAATGATTCCCTGTGACCCATATTTTTCTGTTGCAACACCAGATGGCTCGTTGCTGACCTGGTGGTCTGACCCCGATAGAACAGCGACAGAAATCGAACGTTTTAGCAAGGTTGATGCAGCCGCTTTTCTTAGAGTAGACAAAGAGCTTAAACAATTAGCGACTTATCTTCAGCCTTTCTTTTTAGAAGGCCCTCCCGACTTAGCTGGTCAGGGATGGTCACGCATTTCTTCCGCCTTAAAAACAGCAGGCCGTTTCGTCGGTATCTCAGGCCCAGAAACTGCCGCTTTAATGGAGTTCATCACAGGAAGTACAGGAGAATTTCTCGATAGAAATTTCGAAAATGACACTGTCAAAAAACTATTTCTAGCCAACAATGTTTACGGTAAACACGGTGGTCCTTATGACCCCGGTACTGCCATCGGATTTTTGTTTCATCTGCTAGGTGGCGGTGACAATAAAATCCAAGGCTTTAGTGGCCACGTGATTGGCGGCATGGGCACTATAACCAAGGCGCTCGCAGCATCAGCGGAAAGTTTAGGTGCTGAGATTAGAGTTTCCTCGCCCGTTAAAAAGATTGACGTCAAGGATGGGCGCACCACTGGCGTCACTCTAGAAAACGGTGACCATATACCGTCCGACCTAGTCCTTTCTAACGCGGACCCTAAACGTACATTTCTGCATCTAGTACCTAAATCAGCAACGGACATAGCCTTTAGAACTCGCATTAAATCTATCAAAATGAAGGGGCCTAGCGGGAAATTAAATCTAGCATTATCCAGTGAGCCTAACCTTATCTTACAGCCCGACACAGCAACACCGAATGAGCGCGCAGTTTTCACTGATGTACCTACATTAGAAGAAGCGCAAAAGTCATATCATCAATCACAAGAAGGCCTTATCCCAGAACGACTTTGGGTCGATTATGTTATCCCTAGTTATATTGATAAAACACTAGCGCCAGAAGGCACATGGATGATGACATGTTTCATCCAGTATCTCCCCTATGATCTAAAAGATGGGGACTGGGATAGCAGAAGCGAAGAGCTGAGTGACAGAGTGATTAAGCAATTAACACGCTTTATCCCTAACCTTCCCGATATCATTGAAGCAAAAAAGCTACTGACACCACTAGACCTAGAGCGCACATATGGACTGACGGAAGGCAATATATTTCACGGTGACCTCAGCCTCTCTCAGTTATTCTTTATGCGCCCTACACCGGATTGCTCACAATACAGCACACCTGTTAAAGGCTTGTATTTATGCGGTGCCGGTACGCACCCTGGTGGCGGTGTAACGGGCGCGCCGGGGCATAACGCAGCTAAAAAGGTTTTAAAGGACCGTTAAAAAGGACTACAGATGATCGATATTAGACGCTGGACTATCATGATGATCCTCTGCCTAACTGGCGGCCTTATTTACCTGCTTCCTTTCATGCGAGAAATTTATTATCTGCCTCTCCAAGAAGCTCTCGACCTGACCAATGTGGAGTTTGGCACACTTATGACGGCCTTTGGTATCACGTCCATGTTGACATACGGTCCAGGCGGCTGGCTGGCCGACCGCTATTCCCCTCGACTTTTGATAACAATCTCGATGATTTTTACAGGCCTTGGCGGGCTTGTCTTCGCCACCTTCCCTTCATATACTGTTGCGCTTCTAATCCACGCCTTTTGGGGCATAACAGTAACTGGCACCTACTGGGGCGCGATGATAAAAGCCACCCGCGCGTGGGGAAGTGAAGAAGAGCAAGGACGAGCCTTTGGTATTCTCGAAGGTGGACGTGGTATCGTCGAGGCAATTGCAACAACAGCATTTTTAGGTCTGTTTGCATATCTTGGAAGCACGCGAAGTGGCCTTTCTCAAATCATCATATATTACTCCATATCAAATATTACTTTAGGCATTGCAGCTTGGCTTGTTATGGACAGCAGAAAAGTGACTAGTGAACAAGCTATCCCTCCGACGGCGTCAGAAATTTTTGAAGTTTTAAAACGCCGTGATGTATGGCTTATAGCTATAGTTATTTTCACTGGCTACTCGGCTTACTGGGGATCATTCTATCTTACGCCCTACGCAACAGACGTCATGTTGATGAGTGTTGTCGTTGGCGGGATGATTGGCGCAGGAAAAAACTGGTTACGACCATTCGCTGCGGGGGCTGCTGGTTATGTTGCCGACAAAATAGGTATAACTAAAACAGTTTCCTTTTGTTTTATCATCCTAATTGCCTCTTTTTCAGCGTTAGGCATATTGCCCGCAGATGCTGCCATGCTTCCAATTGTCCTTACTTCTATGACCATAGGATTTCTTGGAATTTTTGCCCTACGTGGTATTTATTTCGCGCTAATATCCGAGGTTAAAATACCTATAGCTGTCACAGGCACAGCGGCTGGTGTTCTATCGGTTATAGGGTTTACACCAGATATTTTCATGCCTTTGATTGGCGGTGCATTCTTAGATGCCATGCCCGGCGAAGAAGGGTATCGTTATTTCTTCCTCTTCATCGCTGGGATATGTGTGATTGGCTGGGTTGCCACACGTCTCCTATTAAAACGTGTGAAAGCTGCAAACTAGCTAGTATAGTTACTGGCTCGTATCTACAGCATCAAAACTTCCGAAGACTGGTTCACCAGCAAACAAGGTTAGCAAAACCTTTGCTTCAGAGATTTCGTTTGCAGGAATTTTAAAGAGGTTTCGGTCTAAAACAATAAGGTCCGCAAGTTTGCCAACTTCAATAGAGCCCGTCTGCTTATCAA
>ENA-ORXF01000325-ORXF01000325.1-marine-metagenome-genome-assembly--contig:-NODE-325-length-35954-cov-4.751930_pt1 | contig 35954 bp, 49 predicted proteins | sample MGYA00237864_ERZ511476 | MGnify/ENA primary metagenome ERZ511476 (study PRJEB26306, sample SAMN06343908) | marine metagenome | isolation source: coastal waters | place: Atlantic Ocean: West Antarctic...
AAGAATCACCTTAAGTGTCTTATCACAGATCTAAAATTTATTCCGGGAGGACGTTATTTATATTATGCTGGCCGCCCCAATAAGTTTTTTAATAATTGTTATCTTCTTAAAGCAGAGGAAGATACCAGAGAAGATTGGGCAGATATATCTTGGAAGTCTGAGTCGTGTCTGATGACAGGCGGGGGCATAGGGGTAGACTACAGCGTCTATCGCCCCTCTGGGGCCACCCTGAGCAAGACAGGAGGCATTGCATCTGGACCCATACCTAAGATGCAGATGATTAACGAGATTGGCCGTAGAGTTATGCAGGGAGGTTCTAGGAGGTCTGCAATATACGCAAGCCTTAACTGGAAACATAGAGACATTGAGCAGTTTTTAGTTTCCAAGAATTGGTACGACATGCCCGTTGCCAACACTGGCTTCTCTATTGGACAGATTAAAGAGCAAGACTTTAACTACAACGCTCCTCTGGACATGACGAATGTATCAGTCAACTACGACACCGAGTGGCTTCTTAACTACTGGGACACTGGTGACGTTGGAGATGTGTTTAAGCAGAACGTGCGTCAAGCTCTACAGACAGCGGAACCTGGTTTTAGCTTTAACTTCTTTGATAAGGAAAACGAGACTCTTCGCAACGCATGTACAGAAGTGACCAGTGCTGACGACTCTGACGTTTGTAACCTAGGTAGTATCAACCTTGGTCGTGTAGAAACACTTCAAGAGTTCAGGGATATTGTAGAACTTAGCACTAAGTTTCTTATATGTGGTACGTTAAAAGCTAAACTTCCTTACGACAAAGTGTATCAGACACGAGAGAAGAACCGTAGGCTTGGCCTAGGTCTCATGGGTATGCACGAGTGGCTTATTAAAAGAGGATACAGGTATGAAGTTACGGAAGAACTTCACAGATGGTTGGGAGTTTACAAAGGCCATAGTGACCATATTAGTTCTGGGTACAGTGATACTCTTGGCATATCCCGCCCTGTCGCTAATAGAGCGATTGCCCCCACCGGCTCAATTGGTATATTGGCTGGTACCTCTACTGGTGTTGAGCCTATTTATGCTGTTGCTTACAAAAGACGTTACTTAAAGGGGCAAAGTCGTTGGCACTATCAGTACGTTGTGGACTCAGCGGCTCAGGAGATCATCGACATCTACGGTACAGACCCTAGTAAGATCGAGTCAGCTATTGACCTAGCAGAAGACTATAAACGACGTATGGCTTTTCAAGCGGATGTTCAAGACTATGTGGACATGTCCATCTCTTCTACAATTAACCTTCCTAAGTGGGGTAGTAAGCTCAACAATGAAGACACTGTTGAAGAGTTTACCAATACTTTGGCTAGTTATGCTCACAGGCTGCGAGGGTTCACGGTGTACCCCGACGCATGTAGAGGAGGACAGCCTCTATCTAGTGTGCCGTATTCTGAGGCTGTAGATAAGCTAGGCACAGAGTTTGAAGAAGGACTGGAAACTCACGACATATGTGAGATATCTGGACAAGGTGGGAGTTGTGGAGTCTAGTAAGTGTACAAACAAATGCAAGTTAGACCTTGACCACGAGTATTGTATAGGATGCTTTAGAACAGTAGAAGAAATAAGGCAAGAATATGAAAACAAAAGGCAGGAAGAACTTCTCAAGAGAGTTTGGAAGAACTTACCTGCCTAGGTTTGTCGCTTAATAGACACGCGGGGGGCCACGGTTAGCCTCCCAAATATTTTGGTATGTACTCTTTTACCTTTTTCTTTTTAGTCCAAGGGAATAACAAAAGTGACGTGAAATATTTTATAAAAGCGTCTACTGTTTTTTTCATAGTAGTCTCTTTCTCTTATTACTGGCCACCGCCATGCATTATGGCAAATACCTCATCGCGGCTTGCTGATCTTGGTAGTGCCCGATTATTCGCGTTTTCTGCTCGTACAAACTCGGCTTCCGTGGCTACATTATTTCTGATGTGCCAGTCCATCGATTTCTGAGGAACCGCTGCCGGGGTCGCAACTTGTTCCTCTACTGCTGCCGCTGCTTGCTGTTCTCCCGGAGGAACTGAGCCGTAAGCGTTAGCAACCTGACGACCAGCCACGTCTAGTGCGCTCAATAGATTTACTGGTATTTGAGCTTGTGGTATAGAACCGTTCTGCATACCGCTAATCATGGACAACAAGTCTGTTACACTTAGTTCAGAATTGTTTGCTGGTGCTGACCCTACAGTGTTGTAGCCAAACGCAGAATACTCTGGTGGAGTTGTAGGACTAGTAGCATTAATAGAATAGTTTGGGTAAGCTACCTGCATAACAGCAGGACTCTGCTCATATCCAAAAGGATTATCTGTGTAACCTGCGTTCACAGGGTTTGCTGAGTACACGTCTCCCTTAACCTGTTCGTTAATGGCTGCTATTTGAGCGGCATACGGTATTAGACTTCCCATTTTATTTCCTTCATGTTACTTTGAATTTTTAACTATTGATGCACCAAAGTACAAACCAATTATAGCAGATACCAGATGTGTGTCAAGAGGAGTTAATACTAATCCTTTAACCGCTTGCCATTTAACTTCTTCTGAACCCTCAAAGAATAGAAACCCCGGACTCCAAGAAGTGTAACCTACCGTTACACCTATTTCGGGCCAGAAAACTGCTACAACCTTGGGCCAAACGATAACAGCGCCTATTGCTGAGAGAGCAATGACACGGCGTGTCACTTGAAAACCTTTGTTTTCGTAACGCCTAGCTAGGTCAGTGGCCTTAGACTGTGCTGATAGACCCTCTATAGCTCTCTGAAAAGAGTCTTGTTTAGCCTTTGCGCTCTGTCCCCACAGTGTCATCACACCGCCCATCAGACTAGAACCCAGCATTGTTACAAGTTCAAGTGGTATCCCCATCATCTTTTTTATTCCTTCGATCAATGAGTTCTAGAATGTTTTGGTAAATTCTAATAGACAACCAAACAATTGTAAATACACTGGCTATTGCGGGAAGTACATCCATGACCGCTCCGAACGCAACCATGCCAGCAGTGATGTCAATGGGGGTTTTATCGTCCATTACCCTTTACCGAATCTGCTTATAACTCTTTGTGCTCTAGACGTAGTATCCCTATACCAGTCTGAGTCAGCGGCTTCTTCCTTAGCCTCTTCAGTCTTGCCTTCTTTTAGAAGTTTTAAAGTATTTCTAAAGTACTTTTGTTTATTACTAGGATTTACAACCCCAGCACCCATTTGATAAATTAGTTCAGCTAAAGCGTGTATAGAAGAAGCCCCAGCTGTGCCAGACAACTCTCTGGTTGCTCTTCTAAGAGCGCCCCCCCAGCGGTTTAAACTAATTGCGTCTACGGCACTAGCAGGTAACATGTCCCCTTCTTTAGGAGTTTTACTAAGTCCTAAACTTTTAAGAGCTAGGTTGTTTAAAAGAACCCCACTTCCAACTGTTAGTAGTTTCTCTTCCTTACCTTCTTTATCCTTAACTCTATAGACCCTGTAGGAATCTGTCTTTGCATCGTAGTACTTTTCACGACCGCTGCTGCTTAATTCTTCTGGTGCCACAAAAGTATTAAAATACTCTTTTACCGGACTAGGTTTTGGCATCCCCGCCACAGCAGACATCAACCCTTTGCCCTGTTGAGGTTGGTTTTTTCCAAAACCCAACATTTCTAATATTCCTGCCATAGTACTACCCTTAGAACTTGAAGTTGAGTTTAGCTGTTGCAAATAAGTCACTGGAGGAAGGGAACTTTGGACCAATATTAGAGGAAGAAAGAGAAGCGTCAAAAGAACCAGCCCCACCCAGTACCGGCGTACTATAACCCAGCGTAGGGTTAGACACTCCTTGACTCGTGACAGTACCTGAACCATAGAAACCTCCCCCTGGTGCTTGATAGGAGACATCAGCAGACGGGTTCATTGGTGACATACCACCTTGAGACAACAAGCCCCGTACTGCTGCCATTGGTGACACACCTGTGTTCACATTGACATTCATACCCTGTGGCAACATTTGGTTCAACATTGGATCAATGGTGTAACGACCAAAGTCATCTGCCATTTGGTTAGCACCTTCGACAACAGTGCGACCAGTGTTGATAACAGACTCTGGAAGCACTGAACCTGCTCCCATAGCCGCAGCACCGCCACCGTAGAGTGCAGCTTTATTTTTCAATCGTGAAAACTCTTGACTAGCTACTGGAGTGCTTTTAATTGTGTTTTTAAAGTCTTCAAAAAAGTCAGCCATTACCTTGATCCTGCAATTCTAGAGCCTTCGGACAAAGAAGTCTGTGAGTTTGGCACGTTTACACTCTGTTGACCAGTTGCTTGTATAGCCCTAATAACATCTGCCATAGCTGTACCTAAAGTTGCGTCTTGATACTGAGACACGGTTGCCTGTTGCTGTTGCTTCTGTAAGTCTTCGTCAGACTCTCTTACAACTCTAGGAACAATGGGAGTACCCTCTGGTGGCAAGGTTGTATCAGCTTCGTTCATGTAAGAGGCTACTGAAGCTGCTAGTAGACCTGTACGACCGCTTAGAGTTGCTCCAGCGGTTTTACGAGCTTTATCAACTGCTGATCCAACGTAAGGGGCCATTAATGTGTTAACCTCTTCTTGAGACTTACCGCTAGATATAGCGGCCTGTACTCGTTTCCAACCAGGTTGTCCCGGCCCAAACCCTCTCATAGTATACATAAGTGTCAGTGGCTTTAGCGTAGATAGGATATTACCGTTAATAACACCTCTGGTAGCTGCTATAGGAAGACCCGCTGCACTAATAGCACCCGCGGAAGGGTCGATGTTTAAAGCACCTTGTATTGTATTAGCCATGTCATTCATTGGCTTGTAGTACTTAGGTCCAAGAAGTTCTTTAAGAGCTTCGGGAGAAGCGTTGTTGGCAGCTACAATGTCGTCAGCCCAACTTTTCATAGATGCGTTTCGCTGGGCAGCTTGTAAACCACCAAACTTTAATACCTTTGAATACATCTCTGAATAGAAAAGTTCGTTGTAAAACTCTCCTGCTTTTGGATCGACAGATTTAAGGTTTCTAAACTGAGCAGCGGCTGAAGCTAGGTCAGTTTTAGACACGTTTGAAGCAACGTTGCTTACATTGTCTACAAAGTTTCCTGCGTCTTTAAAACTAAGAACGTGACCCAACTTTGCAGCACCTTCTGGTTTTCCGTCCGCTAGTTCCCGAAGAGCTTTTTTGTAGTCTTGCATACCCTGTGTGCCTAACAAACGATTAATTGTAGACTTAAACTTAGGAGTACTGTCCGCCCTCTCTAGTGTTCGTATAGCCTTTAAAGCATCCTTAGCATTGTTCCTAAGAGTTGGTAGGTCATTAATAGCAGTCACGTTTAGATCAAACTGGTCTTTAATAAAACGCATGTATTGAGAAGAAACTTCTCCTAAAATTTGATCTGTAGTAGCTACGTCTACTCCTCTACCACCAATTGCATCAGTACCCTTCAAGGCTTTATCTAACTGTTCAACAATATCAGTAAAAAGACGGGGCTTCCGGCCAGCAACTAAATCGTCTACGTACTGCTTAGGAGTTTGAGCACTGGTTTCAGTAATGTTTCGCATTGACTGTTTAAAAGGGCTAATAAACTTTCTATACTCTTTATTAACTCTTTTAAGTTCAGCACTAAAACCTGAACTGTATTTATCTAGGGTGTTTAACACTTGTTCAGAAGACAAAACGCCCTTACGTTTTGATCCAGCATCTGAAAATTTAAAGCCACTGTTTGCAGAAAGTTTACGGGTTAGTTGATATAAGTCATTAGCGTTTATGTCTGCTAAATTTTTAGCACCTTTTTCTAAAACTGCGTCGGCAGATGCTTTAAAATCAGGACCAACAATATCATCTGGAATATTTTTAAGAGCAGACCCTTGAGCTTTAGCCCTAGCAACTCCGTCTTTTACCTCAACAGCGCCGTCAATTTTTGCTAAGAAATTTTGATCGATAGATGCAATAAAACTTATAGCTTCGTCAGCATTGCCACTACCCAACTCTTTTGCAGTTTTGTTTAACATTTCTGCAACGTCAGTGTTCTTAACAACAATGCCAGAAAGATTACCTAGGTTAAGAGCAGGATTTGGATTTTCAGCAGTTCCGTAAAGTTTAGAACTTTGAAATTGTTTTTGTCCATGAGCCATCTGTTTTGCTAAAACAGTTTGTATCATCTCTGTAATTTCGGTAACGTCCCTAGCCGCGTTCATTTTAGGGCCAAGCTCGTCTTGTAACTTAACAATACCTTCCAAACCTTTTTTAGCCTGTGCAATTTCAGTTTTAGTTAGGTTTTGTTTAACAAGATCAGCAACTTCAAGCGAACTTCTTGGAAGACCCGTAACAGGATCAACATTTCTAACAAGATTGTCAATCTTTCCTAGAAAATCTACAGCTTTCCCTGGAATTTTATCTCCGAGTTGTTTAGAACCAATTCCTTCCAACACTGTTGCAAACTTGCCAGCAAACGTACCCTGATCGCCAAGCATGTGTTTAATGGTCAGAACTGGTACAATGTCGTCAATGTCTTTAGCAGAGTAACCTGCGTCTTTGAGCATCGTGGTAATACTCTCACGTGCTTCTATAGCATTCTGAGCGGTTACCGCAACACCTTTGTTTGAGTTACCTTCAGCAAGTTTGGCTCTGGAGATATTTGAAATTTTATTGGTTGCAGAGCCTAAAGCATTAAGTGGAAGACCTAGCCCAAAGGTTAGACCAGCAACGATAGCGCCTTGAGAACCAGCACGAGACCAAATCTCTCCTGGTGTTTCATGTTGTTCTCCTCGTAGAGCTTGTACTGCTTCCACACCGTAGTTACCAGCAATGTCACCAAGGCCAGCACCTGTCGCCATCGCCGCTGCTCTACGAGTACTAAAGGCTCCTAGGAAACCACGCACGGCTGCACCTGCTGCAACACCTGAGCCGGGAACAAACACCTGTGGTCCTAGAACCTCTCCGACTACGGAAGCTGCACCAATTGCAAGCGCGGGAGCCATGTCTACTAAGTCGTACAATGAGCTTCCAATTTCGTCTAAAACAACCTTACGGTCATCTTCAGGCTCAACTCCTATATTACGCAGACCTTCCGGCTTAATAGCAAGCTCACCCCACGAGGTAATTTCCCAGTTACCGGGACCATAGTCGGCATCTGCTGCCGCCTTGATCTCTTTGGTATTTCCCTGAGCCAAAGCCTGAGAGAAACGAGCAGAGGCGTTCTTAACACCACTGGTCAGATTGTACTCACGCTCCACGTCAGAAGTAACACCTTGAAGGGCTGCTTTAGCCGGAAAAGCCTTAGCAATGAGGTTGTTAACCTCACCGTCAGTCAAACCTTCTGGAATTTCTACCTGTGTGCCGTCATATAGGCGGATAGTTTCCATTTAATTACCTCGCGTAAACAAAGGCTGGCTAGGAGACAACAGTGGTCCGAGAGGAACACCTTGTACCTGAAGCGATCTACTGTCCGATTGTATAGACTTATTCACTTTGGCCAAAAGAGTGTTCAACCTGCCGAGCAATACTTGATCACCCTTGGTTAAACCGGGTTTGGCAATTAGTTTGAAAATAGTATCCCATTCACTTTTGTTAACTTCTCTGCCAAAGATACCGCTGGATACCAACGACGTAGCCAACTGGTCAACTTGGTCTTCATATTTTTGACGCATGGAGGGGTCTAGTGAGATACCTACGAGTTCACCAATTCCCTTCAAAGCAACTAAAGCCCCGGAAGGTCCACCACTGATGAAACCACCGCTCAGTAGTTCTTTCATACTTTCTATAGTACCGGCTGCTTCCATAGACCGGGTAAGGTTTGAAAGCTGCTCTACCTGGAAACTTTTAGCATCCCAGGAAACAGCGGCTTCAGATTGTGCTTTCAACGCCGCCTCTTGAGCAGCAGCATCCTGCGTGTCCATTGCTCTAAGAGCATTAGTAGCCCCTAGTACAGTAGGTCCAAAACCCTGACCTTCAAAACCAGCTTGCTGAAATTCAGGCTGTGCAAACATGCGTAGAAGGTTGCTTACAAAACTAGGAAGGTCACCGCCCATTAAAGTTTCAGCTTGTTGAGCTTTACGATTAGCGTTTGACATTTGATTACCGTTGACACTACCAACAGTAAGAGCCGATTTAGTACTTTCGTTTGCACCTTCTGCCACTGTCTTCGGAATTGTCCGTGCGGGTATAAATCCACCATCTCGAAGAGGAGGTAGTGCTGTTCTTATTTGTGAAGAAGAAGGACTTCCGTCTGGAGTATTTTCATTTAATCTTTCTGCTCCTAAACGAAGCGGTCCTACCGCCGAATTTACAAGTGGCGTATTGACAGTACTTAATCCAGGATATGTCCTAGAAGATTCAGGTACTGTATTTTCTCTTAGTTTCTCAAGTACACGCTGAAAACCGCGACCTACAAGACTTGGAAATTCACCACTAAAACCTGTGTTTGTTTTTTCTACCATGTTCGTATCCTGCCTAAACCAAACCTGTAAATTTTAAAAACGGCCTATCAACCATAGTGTGTTCTAAAGATTGAGATATGGTTTGAATTACATTATTATTTATTGCTGCTTGACTGCTTAGTACAGAAGGTATACCGTAAGGAGACTGCGTGGGAGAATAACTTGAACGACCTCCTGGAATACCCGGCATAGGAGGAGGTCTACCAGAAATAGGCTTTACTGGAACTGGACCTTTACCAATACCACCTTTAGCAATCTCTTTTATAATTCTATCTCTGTCATCTTTGTAACCAGCTTGTTTACCACCTGAAATTGATATATTGTGTTGTTCTCCAACGTCAGTAGTAATACCGTCATCACCATACATTTCTTTATCTGACATTAAGTATGGTTCGGACGTAGTTTCAGAAAACATATCCCCAAAATCAGACTGCTCTACCTCTTTTGGCATAGCTTTTCTTGTAACTGTACTGGGAGTGTCGTTCCTGTATTCAGGGGAAGCTATGCGTTCCAATTCTGCTAAGATTTTACCCATTTACAACTCTCCCGTAATCAACTTGATAGTACCCGTCAGAGCCAATGGAGACAGCTTCTGGCATAATGTTAAGGATTTCCTGAGCAAGGACACCAAGGGTTCCCTGATCTCCAACAATCTTTTTAGCCTCTTTTGTCCACTTCCAACGATACACTGGAATGCCATTCTCAAGCTCACCGACACGTTTGATCTCAGTCTTGAGCCTAATGTCAGATTTTGAAAGTGACGCAGCAGTACCCGCTGCACCAGCAAGCTGCTGGAAGATAGACGAACCCGGAATAACTTGACCAGTCATGCCAGAGGAGGTCTGTTGCATCTGAGTGGAGCTGCCAAGACCAGCCAAGCCACCCAGCAGGTTAGCATAGGTGATTGCCTGAGCACGCTCCGCTTCCTGCTGCTGCTGTGACAGACGCTGTAGATCAGCAAACTCAGCACCTTGCCTAGACTCAATGTCTCTACCAACAGCCTCCTGTAACTGGGCAGGTGTCATTTGCGATTGTATTACACCTTGAGCAAAAGGATTAACTTGACCCATAGCTCCAACTCGTCGAGCTTCTTCTGCTTCAAGAGCAGCAGCCATTTGAGATTGAATAGTTTCTGCTCGTCTCTGTTCCTGAAATGCCTGTAGTTCTCCAAGAGCCGTAGAACCCAAACCAAACTGACCAGCATCCATAGCTTGCTGCTGTGCTACCTGTTTGTCACGCTCGGTAAGTTGCCTAGCTTGATCCGCTAACGCACCTGTCTGAGCTTGGTAAAGCGCACTGGTACCCGGTGCTGCTGTTGCCTGTGCAAAGTTCTGATCGTAGACTTGCTGAAAGCCAGGCTGAAAACCAGCCGCTGTCTGCCCTACCTGACCGTACAGTTCTCTAGCTACTGCGGTATTAGCGGAAGTTCCGGGAACAAGTGGCCCCTGATAAATCTGGGGAGCTACCTGAAAACCACGGCTTAAGTTAGGAAGAAAGCTCTCAATGTAAGGAGCAACTGATTCCCAAGGCTCTATCTTACTAGTACCCTGCGTCTGTGAACTAGAAGGAGCCTGAACAACAGTGCTGCTTGGTTTAAAGATACTGCCCATTTTATAGCCTTTTGTATACTGTTATACTTGTTAGTTCATAACCTAAAGGTTTCATTACTTTTTCCCAGCCTTTTCGACCAGTCATTTCAAAGAAAGAATAACCAAGGTTTTTATAATATTTTTCCACCACTGGAACTATGTTTGGAAAATTAAATTCACCGCCTATTGCTTCCGCCATTATTCCAGTACTCTGAGGATAAGCTGCTGCTCCTATAACAAAACAACCTACTATTTCACCTATACCAAAAAGTTCTTTTTTTACAGAATCTACTTTTATAGCTACCCACAAATCAGACTGTTTATCTGCTACTCTACTTACCACGTCTACTGTTTTTATAAGATCAGTGTTGTTTCTTTCAACCGAACTTTCTATGTATTTCCAACACTGACCCAATATCATTTTAAACTTGGAGTGGTTGGAGTTTACTTTTTTATAACTTAACCCATGCTCCGGCTGAGTTGAAAAAGTATATACCTTCTCCGCTACCCGGGTTCCAGCTACTTCCATCAGCATATCTTATATCACCTTGACTTGGTTTAGTTGGGGGTTCAAAAACTACGTCTAAATGACCGTCTCTTAGCAACTCTACAACAGCACCAAGTTCAATAAAAGTATCGTTAAGATAACCCGGAAGTTCTAGTGGATCAGCCGGAGGATTAGCGTGACTAAATCTTAGAAATTCTCTACTCATCGGTCAGACACAGTTTCTGATTCAATGGTGTAACCAGATAGGTTAAAAGTTGTATCATCGTCATGCTGAAATCTAATAGCAATGTACCTACCGCGTACCCTACAATCAATTTTATTATCTTGACCAATATTAAACACAACTGGTGGGGAGTAATTTACTCCTGCAAAAGGTTGTAGCTCTGAACCAACACTGATACTTACACTGCCTGTTCCAGAAATTCTAGGGTAAACACTACTAACAGATTTTACTAAGTTTGTACTACCAGCGTGTAGACCAACTCTTTCCAAGGTTGTAGTAAAGGATGTACCTGCAAAGGTTGTGCCTGAGTCAGCTAGGTAAAAACGACTGTTGGCAGCAGAGTCAGCAGGGTAGCACATTAGCAAAGAATCGATGGTAGGGTTATATACCTGCTGAGACCACGCTAGTGTACTATTCTGCCAAGTATTGGTAGCCGCCGCCCAAGTGTTTGTAAGATCAGGATTAACAAAACCTACACCAATATAGTTAACACTTGGTAAATCTCTCGTTGCCCAAGTGTTATCTTTGTAGTTCCAAACGAGAGCACGGTTGGGAAGACCGTTAACAGCGTTGGTAAGGGGGTAACAAATCCAAACTTCATTTTGAATACGGTTGTTAACCATAAACGTTTTATAAAAGTAAGTACTGTCAATTTGAGAAAATAAGAATGTTTTAACCTGATCGTCAATAACACTACTAATAGATTGGCCGTTTGTTATAACCACATCATTAGTTGACATAAAGACATGTCGTCCATCGCCTATGTCTACAACAGCGTCTCTGGCAAACAAGCCTATATCTTTAAACTTCTCCCTAATGTTAAAGGTAAAGGTTCCTCCAACGTAGTTCAAAGAATATATACTGTCTTCTTTATATACTAAAAGTTCATTACCTAGTGGAAGAGCATTTAGGATATGTCCCTTAGTACCACCTACAGTAGCCTCTCCTGACTCAGAGGCGGTGCTAGAAGTGTTCCAAGTGTTCGCACCGTTAGTAGCAGTACCTGAAGGGATAGCGTCGCTCCAGCGCACTGTAAACGGCTTTGCAGTACCACTGTCTGTTAGGTTCAGTGAAACTAAATGGTTTCTGAAAGGAACAATAACTTTACATCGTAAAGCACTGGGCCAATCGGGTAAATCTGTAAATTTACTAGCTGTTTGTGTAATGCTTTGAGGTATGTCCAGTGTATTATTAGCTACTAGAACACCACCTAGTACACCACCCTGCCAGTTATTGGTTGTGCTTGTTAACGTCGTGTACGCACCAGAAGACCTAGTAATAGCTGTGTGAGTAGTACCTATAACTTTATTTAGGGAAGTGGGACCACCGTAGACCCAGAGATCGTTGCTACCCTGCGCCCAGCTAGTAGTCCATAAAGGCAAGTCTAGTGCTGTTCCGTAAACCCTAGTGTGACCATTAATAGTACTAGCTTTTTTATCAACAAACCTTGCATTCTCTACACTTGTAAAAAATGTGGGAGGCATGTCGTAAGGAGACAGGTCAGTGTTAAGGGAAAACCCACTTTCCTGCCCGTTAATATCAAAAAGAGATTTTACCATTAACCGCTACCAGTTGTCGTATCTATTACCCACACTGTTGAATCAAACTCTTGAAGGCACAGGTATAAACCATCTTCTGTTTTGATGTTTCCGTTACTCTCTTGAATAATATTGAAAAGGTCTTGAACCCAATTTGTAGCCATTATGCTCCCCTACGTACAAGAGAACCTGGATCACCTTGTACAGTCATTGTCATAACAGTTCCACTATACCTTGCAGAGTCTTCTGCATCCCGTACACTTTCAATAGCTTTTTCATACAACCCGCCGAAACGCTGTAGCTGCTCAGTGTCGTTAAGATATACAGCACCTTCCAAACAAGCGCCGTATAAATACAAGTCTGGGAAAGCAACTAGAATATTGTTAGTAGTGGTTGTATTTGACAGTGGTGTTAGCTGTTGGTAATAGTTAATACCTAGCTGATAAGCACCGTCAGGTGTTGGTGATAATTTAATACTCTTACCTAGATTAGTGTATGCTCTTGGAGAACCACTTGAAACACTGCCGTATTCACGGCTGGATGACTCAGGGGAAAGGTAACTAAGAGCAAAACTCTGTCCACCAGTGTCCCAAGTAATGTTACGAAGTTCAGTTAGATCAGTAGGTAGATTATAAAAAGCAGTTCCGGCTGTTGTGGTAGTATTAGCACGGTTTAAGTTTACGCGAACACGCAACTCACGGTTCATCCTATTCTCAACAAGAGAAATAAAATCGGGAATTACTGCTTCAAGGTCGCTTCTGTTTAAGTAGTTTGCAACGCTTGTTTTCAATTCTGCGTAAGTAGCCAGTGCCATTATAGAGTACTCTTATGTGTACGTAGCCAACTATACTCAGGGTCGTTAAGAAGTTTCTTAACTTTTGGCATGTCGTTCTTATCCATAATATCAATGCCCAGTTCACGTTTCCATTTTTCAATAATGATTAAAGGAATACTAGCTACCTTACGAAGATTAGGATTGTTCTGTACACCGTATGGAGAGTCGCCGTTCAGCTCCATTTTGTTCATTTCTAAGATAGGCTGAATGTCTTGAGTATTGTGAAGAACAACCTTTTCTTCTGAGTGGTCATAGTTGAATTTAGTGTTAATTGGTTTTTTATACATTTTAACCTCTAAAGTAGGGAGAGAGCTAAATGCCCTCTCCCGTTTTAGACTAGTTTACGTCGTAGACCGCACCAAGAGCCTTCTCGTTGTTAACAACAAGAGTGAACTCAGTAATGATCGCACGCTGTTCACCGTCAGACGTGGAAGCAACTTCACGCTGCGAGAATGGACGCAGATACGAAACCCCATAATATTCGGGATCAAGCAGCCAAACGTCACGGCTACGCTGGAAGCGGTTCGGAACAACCGCCATCTCGCCGAAGTCACTGACATAGAGGTCCATGCCACCAATGATGCGCTGGTCGGCAACATCGTTGAAGTTGGACACGCCCGCAGTACCACCGACACCAACAAAGCTGGAGAAGGTCTGCTTCTGAGACGGAGCCATCATCAGATACTTGGTGTTGGCACCGTTGTTATAGGCCAGAAGGATAGAAGCCTTCAGGAGCGCCTCGGTGAAGGTACGAAGCGTACCGTCAGTACGAGCAGCACCGTTACCACCAGAACCAGCGGCTGTACCACCAGAGCCAACACTGGCATTGGTCGTGACCCAAGAACTAAGCGAACCGAGCTTACGAACCGTGGTATCAGCAGCCATAGCCGTCTTCGACTGGTTAACACCAACCAGCGAAGTTTCCATGTCACGCTTCAGTTCAGAAGCACGCTTGGTCATCTGGTAAGCCAACTCTTCCTTACGTCCGGCTTTTGACACTGCGTCAAGCGTACCGGAAACCAACGTGGTTTTCAAGCTGATCTGGCAGATGTTGCCAAGTCGAGTTGTTGCAGCCGGTTCTGCGGCAACAAGCGTCGAACCTTCTTCGTTAAAGTTAGCACCAGACGCTGCTGCAAGAGAGTCCGTCTGCCATTCGTGATTAACAGCAACCGCATCCGAGCGACCACCCATCGACATGAAGGGAGTGTCCGTGGGAGAGATATCGTAAATCACATTTTCAAGGTCTTCCCGCAAACCCTTTGCGGAAAAAGTTACATAAACACCTGTGGGTTGAGCCATAATGGCCTCCTATTTAAGAAATTAAGTCAAGAAACACATTTGTTGCGTCCTGCTTATTCCCCGTTTTCTGTAGGCGCTCTCTCTTGAGTTGCATTGCTTTAGTGCTCCGTTGTTTTTTAGAATCTGGAGCACCTGCCTTAACAACTTTAGGAACAGTTTTTCTTACCTTTTGGCTGGAGCCTTGCAACGCTTTATCCTGCATCATTGCTTTATGCAATACGAGAACTACACGGTGGTCGGTTATTCCATCTATGTCCTGTTCTGAAAACCCCTGCCCTAAAGCATAGCCTCTCAGTTCATCGCGTAGTGAAGAGTCAGGCCCAGCATACTGAGGTAGAATTTGAGAAAGTTTCTCAGCTTCACCTTTGACAACATTGGTCAAACGTTCTGCATATTCTACATTTGTTTGCTGGTGTACACGTTGCTGTTCATTTTTAACTTGAACAAGTTGATCCTTAGCATCTTGAAACTCGATCCGCTTCTCCATGTATTCCATAGGGTCGCTATCTTTTAGTTCCTGCCAATTCACATTTTGGAACCGTGAGAGTTCCATGTTTTGGTACTGCCCTATGTTTTCTAGGACTTGACCGTACTGCTGCCTTTCCTTCGACACTGCCTCTAGGTTAGCCTCGTAAGCCTTCCGTTGTTCCGCTAGAGATTGCGCTTTACGGGTATAATCCGCCTGACGCTGATATCCATTTCGGAGTTCGTCCAGAGTAACCTCGTATTCTTCACCGTCTACTTTTACAGTATGGCTCAGTGGGGTTTCTGCAACTAACTCTTCTTCAGCTACCTCATAGTCTTCAGTATCTTCCGATTCCGCTATTTCCTCATAGTCGTTACCGTCATCTGTTGCGTACTCGACAGCACCACTGTCTGGCTCATACTCAACATTTGAATCAGATACTTCTTCCAATGATGTTACTTCTGGATTAGTGTTTTCTTCACTTCCAAACATTACATCAAACATATCAAGCTGTGGCTTAGTGACTTCCGTTCCCGGATTGGTCTGACCGTCGCTCATATTTACCTCTTTATTTAGTGTTGTTTTCAATCTTGTCGTTATGAATAAATGACTCTAAGTCTTCCAATATGGATTGTAAAGCATCTAGTTTTAACCAACAAAATTCTCTATGTTCTGGATTATCAGAAATTCTCCACTCAAGTATCAAACCTTCTTCAAGGTCTTTGATCATAGATTGAAATGCTTCGTTACCTAAGATAACAGAAGATTGAGCAGCTTTTTCTCTAGTGTCCAATATTATTTTCCCTGTGGAAAACGATTACCAGGCCCTGTACGAGTAACTGTGTTACCACCACTGGACGGAACTGGTCGATTACCTTTTCCCTTATTACCACCTGCATAAGTTTTCATTATTTTTTCCTACCTTTACCTGTTTTGCCAGAATACTTTTTCATTACTTTCTCCTATTTTAAGTTTACCAGTTTTTACAACTCCAGTACCTAGCTGTTAATTTACTAGGAGGATTTGTGTCACACTTGTGTCTAGCCCTAAAACTTTTACGACGCTTCGGTTGATCTTTTTTAATAGTCATGTTTGGATCACCAAACCGAATTAGTTTAATAGTCGAACCTTGCTTTGCTAATACCGCAAACTTTTTTGATTCATTTGAAGTACGCTTAGGTCTATTATATCCTGAAAAACGTTCTCCTCTATAGGTTATCATTTGACCCGCTCCTTTAAAAACTCTATGTCTTTTTTAATTGCTTCGTTTTCCCTGTGTCGTCTTTCCATTACTTCTGGAGACATCATCGAAGCTAAAACCTGAGTTTTGTTTGTAAACAATTCTAACTTTATATCGTGTTTGTCAGTTCGTTGGTCTATTTTTTTTAAAGCGCGGAATATTTCTGCTATACTTTCGTGTATGGTTTTAAGTTGATGTTTAGCTACAGCAGCAGCACCTATGACAGAAATAGCCAGACCCATTAGTGTTACTATTAGACTAGGTTGTATTTCCATAAACAATCATGTCTTGATAATAAAGTTAATAGGTTGTAGTTTAACAGCCGCTGAACCAGCACCCGCTACTTCAGTTGTACCTGTACCCAGAACAAAATCTCCTCCTACTCCAATAGGTACAAAGCTGCGATAGTCAGGTACTTTAAAGTTAGAGCCGTTCGTTCCAAACACTGTTCCAATAATACCGTACAGTACCGAATATGTGGAAGTGCTGTAATCGCCGCCGTTACAAAGTAGCCAATCGTTAATACCACTGATAGTCTGAGTTGTTGGAGTTGTTCCAGAAGCCCACATAACAATAGTTCCAGGTTCAAAACCAAGTTTGTTAAACTGTGTTGCAGTAGGACTAACAGCAGCAGCACCTATGTTAGGAAACTGAGACTGCAAAACTGATTTAATTAAACGAAGATGGTCGTCACCTTCACTAATATTATCACTAGTTGCCGGGTTAGCTGGTGCAAGTTGGTTAATATATGTTGCAGATTCTACAGTCATGTTTTGTCACCTAAGTTTAATTCTACAGCTAAAGACAATGTATGCCCTACATGGTGGTAAGAAGTACAATACAATCCGTCAGGTGTAAGGATAAAAAGAGTATAGCTGTCGCTAGAAGACCAAAGCTGAGTAACAGCCCCGTAATTATTTACCCCTGTAAAAATAAGTTTTTCATTATTTTTAAGAAGTATTTCAAGGGCCTCTTTTTGTATAAAGCAGTCTAAGAATACTTGTTGATTTATTCTCTGTGCTTGTGCAGTATTACTACTACAGTATAGCACAAAAGTACATAAAACTACAGCTAAAACTTTTTTGATGCTACTAGCCATTATGACACCTTAATTACATCTATACTTAGCTTGGTTTTGGGTGAGCCGCTTTTACTTTGGCAATAGCGTCCCTAAAAGTTGTTGAGCCGTTCACGGCGTCCCAATATTGCATGTCAAGTTGATCAGCAATGCTGGGGTAAGCAGACGCACGGTTGCGTGCATACTGCTGCGCTAAATATTCGGCCTCTAACCGTGTAATCTCTGCGACAACCTCTGCATCGCTTGGCTGCGCGATATCGCTGCTGTCCCAGCGGATCGTGTCTCCGGTTAGAACCCACTCTGCGTCGGGAAAAAGGCTCGACAGTGCGTTTGATTTTGTTGCCATTTTTATGCCCCGATTTCGATGAGTGTGATGGTAGAGGTGGCATTCCCCGATGAGTCATTCCGCTGGGCAGTCACAGTTCCACTTTGGTCGATCCTCTTAAATTCGGTGTGGTAGGTCGTCGCAGAGGTGCTGCTTGGGCTGTCAAGGTGTTGAATGAAATGCTGTCCGAATTGGTTCTCAACGTTTGAAATCTGGTTGTATTCTTCAACCTCGGTTGATCCACGTAGAATGCGCAACGCGCCGCCTGCTCGTCCGCCGACGCTGCTGATCGACTGCGAAATCAGCACAAGAATTTTGTTAGAGCTGTTTGCTGGCGTTATTGCAGCCGTCAGATTTGTATCGGCGTAAGTGCCTGATGTCGTGGTCGCCTCGGTTGAAGTTGCTGCCGTTACGACTTGCAGGACTTTACCACTAGCCGCTGCTGCGGCAGAGGTCCATGCCGATCCGTTGCTAGTAACAACGTTCCCGCTAGTACCCGGAGCTACATTAGGAATATTAGCAGAAAGAGCCGCGGAGGTCCATGCCGACCCGTTAGAGGTTACTAGGTTCCCGCTAGTACCCGGAGCAACGTTAGGTACGTTAGCAGAAAGGGCTGCTGGAGCCGCAGAGGTCCAGGCTGAACCGTTAGAGGTTACTAGGTTCCCGCTAGTACCCGGAGCTACGTTAGGTATATTAGCAGACGTTGATAAGAACGTAGACGTTAGGGCCGTACCATTTAGCTTTGTACCAGCTTCAAGATTAGGAACACCTGTGCCACCGCCTGTAATAGTCAGGTCCGCATCATTGTCTAAGGTTGTTACAGTATTAGCCTTAATTGTAGACATTAATTATGCTCCGGGCTTTACAGGCCAATTTATATACAACGAGTCTGAATTATTTATTAGTACGTCTGGGAATGTTGTGTCTTGAACTGAATCTGTTACTTTAGTCTGTATCATTCAAGTTCCTTTCCCAAGGCTGCATCAATTGCAGTCATGTCTTCGTCCGTCCAAAACGTCTTGGCTTTCATTATAATAAGATGATTTTTATTTTGATCAAAAGCCAATAATGTTTCTTCGTCCGTTTCTTCAGACGCAATTATTTCTTCTATCAGATTTGCACTTTCAAGCATTGACGCATACTGTTTTGCAATTGTTACTATTTCGCCCGACATGGTTAATTTCCTTTATGCTTGTTCTAAAATTTCAATTCGTGCGAGAAGTGCCTTGTTTTCTGACGATAATTGCTGAATTGCTTTTATCGCGTTTGTCAGTAAATTTGCAGGGGCTACTTCTTTTTTATCCTTTGTTCCACTTACTACTTTAGAATCTTCTAGGCATCTCATCCCTGCAATTGCAGACTCGACTTCTTGAGCAATAAATCCCTGACGCATTCCAGAATTTGATTTCCACGAACGGTTAGTTCTTTTTATTTTAGACCCGTCTGTAACTCCGTTATCGTACCACTCTCGCATATCCCAATAGAAAGTTCTTGGTCGTAGCGAATTAATTAAGTCCAACCCTGCTTCTTCGGGCAAATCTGTAATTTCAGCTTTGTCTCGTTCGTCCGACAAAGAAGAAATAGAGGTTACCTGACAACGCAAAGTTGCTACGCTAGAATTTCCAAGAGTAATTTCATTTGATGTTGTTGCCCCGGTTGCTTCAGAATTGTATCCAAGCCCAGTATTATTGCTACCTGAAGTGGTACTTACTAGCGAACTACGCCCATAACCACTGTTAAAATTACCAGTGTTAACAGAATAGAGCGAACTATTTGACATTGCTGTGTTGTTGTTACCACTAGTAACATTCTGACCCGCGTAAATACCCACTGCGGTGTTATATCCTCCGCCACTTGACACTTCCGAAAGAGCGTACTGTCCAATTGCCACATTGGCTACAGAACTTGTGCAGTCTTGTAAAGCGAAGTCACCTAGACCAATGTTGTTATTGGTTGTACCCGTTTCATTTTGCAAGGGGACAGTGTTTTTACCAATAGAAATTGAATTGCCGCCTGTTGGCGTAAAGCTGCCAACGCCGCCAGCCGCAGCAGCAGCGGAGGTCCATGCCGACCCGTTGCTAGTAACAACGTTCCCGCTAGTACCCGGAGCTACATTAGGTACGTTAGCAGAAAGGGCCGCTGGAGCCGCAGAGGTCCATGCCGATCCGTTAGAGGTTACTAGGTTCCCGCTAGTACCCGGAGCTACGTTAGGAATATTAGCAGATGTTGATAGGAACGTAGACGTTAGCGCCGTACCATTTAGCTTTGTTCCTGTTTCTAAGTTAGGTACACCTGTACCGTTACCTACAAGGCTCAAGTCTGCGTTAGTTGCTCGTGATGAAACAGTATCAACTGTCAAAGTACTCATATTCTTTTCCTCAAATAATTGACAGATTACCCGCCACGGTTAATGTTACTCCGCTTGCCAAAGCAAGAGGGCCACAAGCTGAAGCATTTTCAGCAGACGTTATTGATGTACTTGTGTTTAATTCTTGCTCGTTAATTCTAAAAATATCTTTAGGACCAGTTGTAGTATTTCCCGTAGTACCGTTGTCACCTTTGAACAAACCACCGCCTGATTCAGCAGGAACTTGGAAAGTGGGAGCATTGCCGCTACCGTTGGACGTAAGTACCTGCCCACTTGAACCAGCAATAGTTGAACTAACTGTAGTTCCTCCTAGCAAAACTCCTTTATTTGTAAAAGAAGTAGCGCCTGTGCCACCGTTGGCAACTGGTACTGTTGTAAGAGCTATATTAATATTACCTGTAGAACTACTAACAGTAACTGGACTAGTAGCTGTAAGGGTAGCTACACCAGACAGTGCCGAAGCCAGAGTAGACTTACGAACTTTATTTGTAGTTCCAGCACTAATGTCAACAATAGCAAGAACATCGTCGTCTGACAAATTAGCTTCTGTAAGCTCTGGAAGCTCCGTAATTTTTTTGTTAGTAGTCGCCACTTTTAGCCCTCCAGCCAAGTGCAGTTAACAGTGGCGGTTCCAATAGAAGCTACTTGTTCACCACCTGCGTCTACCTCAGGATTGGGCTGTCCTTTAATAACAAAGTATGAAGACTCTCCAGCAGGAATTAATGTTCCTGATGCTGTAGCAGTTGGGCTAGGCCCTATAACAATATTAACAGCGGCTGACGAACCTATTCTAACAATAGTACAGCCAAAGGGGGCTTCACCGCTTTTAGTAGAAGAACCACTTGATGAAAATTTCTCACTTGAAATAATGCGAGAAGCTATATAGTTTTGATATGCCATTTTATTTTCCTATGCCTTTACGTTTTCACCAGAGGCCATTTCAAAGCCTAGCTCAACACCTTTAAGTTTTAGCTCTTCTTGCTTGAGAGCAATATCGTATTCAGTTTCAACACGGTCTAATTCTAACCTAGCAGCTTTAAGTTCAAGCTCTTTAACTTTAACTTGAGCTTGTGTCTGAGAAGCCTGAGCTTCCATTACTAGTGCTTGGCTTTGAGCTTGTACAGCTTGTTCTTGCAAGTTTGGCTCTGTACGTTCAGGTGGTGGAGGAGTAACTAAGGCATCAATATTGTTGATTCCCATTTCCTTACCAATTTGACGTACAAGGTTGTACACGTTGTCTGGTGAAACAATACCTTCTGTCTGGTTAGCTACTTTTTCAATCATTCCTGAAAACGCAGAAAGGTTATTCATACGGTTATTTTGGTCGCCGTATCCAATACCCACTTTAATATCAACGTCCATGTTTTCACGCCAACTAGAAGCGTCTATTTCTTGATATTTGTTATTAACACGTACAACTTTTTTACGATCTTCGTAACGCTGGATTAAGTTGTATATAGACCTAAACATGTTACGAACACCTGTGTCCGCAAAAATCCTAGCTATAAGTTCTAGGCGACCCTGTGAGTTAGTAAGTGCTCCCTGTACTGCGCCTGTAGTAACGTGACTTTTAAGAACGTCTGCTGACAGCCCCTGAGTCTTCGGGTTAACACCTGTGCGTCCTGTTTTAATACCCTCCCAGTACTCTAGCATCTGAAAAGCTGCTGGCTGAAGAGCGGGCGTAGCAATGGGTTGTAAAGCTCCCTGAGAGCGTGTACGGACAATACCACCCGGTCGGTTAGTTAGTAGATCGTCAATATTAACCTGACCCTCTACAACTTGGAACCTACCGTTGTTTGCCAAATACATGTTGTCCAGGAGGTTCCTGGTAAGTGTAGAACGAATAAGCTGAATGTCTTGCACGGTCTCTGCAACTGAGAGGCCAAAAAACTTGTGAGGAATCGGAATCGGGCATACAGAACTAAAGGGGATATAATCAATAGGTTCTAAATCTAAAATAATGTTACCAGAGTGAGTTACTTTATGTAAAACACTAATTCCGTCGTCTTCCAAATCTAACTTTAGGTACGACTCAAAGATTTGAACCATTGCCTCTGAGTCTACGGCTGCTTGGTTAGGGTACATTCCGGTAGAATCGTAAGAGTGACGAGCCATGTATTCCTGACTAGTCGTAATATCGTCCGCGCCACTTACATAAGTAGGCAGTTCGCTAACTATTTCTTCGTCGTAACCCATGCGAATAAGGTCATTACGTGACTTGTGAGAGCGGTGACAGATAAACCGAGCATCTGCAATAGACTTAGCTCCCCGGTTAATTAAGAACTCTTCTGGCGGTACGTTTTCTATAGTAACCTTACCGTTAAAGGATGTACGGCTAAATACAGCTTCGTGAGACACGTCCTGCACAGTAACGGGTTGTCCGGTAGACGGATCAAGAGCCAAGCGTTCTGTGACTGTTTCTGTGTGCTCTTGTAGCTCTAAATCCTCATCGTTAAGGAGAGAGTCATACTCACCCTGAGTAAGGTTATCGTAGCTTTCGGTTGTAGTATCCTGTAGCTCTTCCCAGTAGTGTTTAACAATTCCTACTTTTTGCATCAGTGCGTCTAGGAAAAGATTGTACAAAATCATGAACCCGTCGTTCTGCTTATAGAACACATGGTTAACATAATTGGTAGCCTGTTCAGCTACTGCTACATCTTCTGGACCTTCAGGTACAAACTCTACAACGTTTTCTCCAGCAGTGAAGATACGCATAAGAGAAGGCATCATCCACATAATGGTATCTTGAACGTCTGTTACAACAACCTGAGAACGTCCTTCTTCTTCGTTACCAAATGGTTCACCGTAGAAGTACTCCATAGCTCTTTCACGCTGAGTACTAATCTCAGAGTCATAGTAGCTACTACTTCCGTTTACTTCACTGTCTACTAGTGAAATAATTTCATTGTCGTCTAAAACTACAGCCATTAAACTATCCCTGCGGAGCTATATTCAATCTTGGAAGAAAAGTCATACTTCCTATATACAGTTTTATTCTTACCTTTTTCTCCAAAACGTCCTACAGATAAAGCAGCATAGCGCATAGCACTTAGAAGGTCGTCTTTAATAGGCACCACTTTTCCATTTTTTCTATGGTAGAGGCGCATCTCTTCGAGAGTTTCGACACAGGATTTAAAAATTTGTAAGCGCCCAGTTTCAAAGCGTTGCAACATTTCGCTAATACCTGCTTCCACAGAGTTATTACCATTTTTAGCTCCTTCAACTGGTGGGTTCGAGAAATGGTGAGGTAGCATATATACCCCTAAATCTCGGTACTGTTGAGCTAGTTGAATACCACTTCCCTTATCGTGCTGTAAACCGTCGTGTGGAAAAGCAACAGGTAAAGCAGGAGACCTAGCGTTAATCACTGCCGCGTGGGTTAAAGGCGTTTCTTTACTTCTGCGGTACTCGTCAAAAACATATATAATATCGTCATCTGGGTCCATAGCAACCCATGATACAGCGGTGGGATGGTCAAAACCAAAGTCAATTGCGGCTAGACATAAGTAGTGATCCGGTATGTCAAAATCATCACACGTAATGTCTTCTTCAGCCACTGGGAAAACTAAGCCTGAGCCAAAAACTGGAATACCCTTGGAGCGCATTTCACGCTCTGCTGGGCTATAAACAGCCAATAGCTGCGTCTTGGTCTTTTCGTCTAAGTGGTCAACATCGTCCCACGTTGCTGTACACATTGACTGACCAGGTTTAAGCTCGTTTAGAAACCCGCTAACTACACTGGTCATACCCCTCTCTGGAGTAAACGTCATGTAGACAATCCCGTTGGTATCAGCAGTCCTAGTGATACACTGAGAGAAAATCTCGTGCTTAGGTTCCTCGTCTAGCCAGACAACATCTATTGCCTCACCCATAAACTTTTCGTAGCCCTGCTCGTAAGCCTTGAAGCTAATTTGGGAATTACCCCCACTTTTATGCTTTATAAGCGCGCTTGAGAAAGCGTTGGGTACTCCCGGTTTACGCACTGTAGAAACAATACTGTCCAGCGGTACGGCACCTTTTCCCAGTTGTGTAGGGTCTTGAGGAGAACCGAATAATTCTTTTTGAATAATATCCCGCGTAGTATCGTTACTCTCTCCAGCAGCCCATACTCGTACTGGTTTCTTAAATATTTTTCCCTCCCACCAAGGAGGATAGACACCTGTTAGGTGGTAAGTGGTTTCAATGGCTCCACAGTATGTTTTACCTACTCGGTTAGCTGCCATTAAAATACGTTGAGGACAGTCGTTTCCCTGAGAGTGGAACTTTTTCTGGTAAGGATAAGCTGTGTAGTATTTAATTTTATTCGTGTCTACACGTCTTTGCTTTTCCTGTAAGAGTTCTAAAACAGTACCCTTACTCACCTTTTAAATCTCCTAAATCTTTGAAAGACACTACGTTGTCAGTTTCCAAAAGTTCTTTAATCTGCTCGTCAAGTTCCAAATCTGACATCTCGTGAGTCTCTTTGAATACTGTTTCCTGACGGTGTATCGCATCGTAACCCGCTCTGGACAGGATATCCCTGGCAGCGTTGAGCCTAACGTTTTCACTTTCAGCACTCCTCATAAGCTCTTCTAAGACGTTTAGAGCCAATGTAGCTGTCTCTCCTACCCTCTCCTGAATACGCTTTTCTATGTGTAACCAGAGGTGTTTCTGTATACGTTTAGCCCTGTGCTTAGACAACCCTTCTGAGCCTTCAGAGTATCCAGCAGCCTTGAAAGCATCAATTGGTTCTAGCTTGCTATCTACCAGACCAATAAGAAAAGCCTCTTCTTTTGGTGTGAGAGGCTTGTTTAAAGGTTTAGGGTTAGCATAGTCAGCGTAGCGAGACATACTTTTCCTCAATATTGTTTACTTGTAAGCTCTTACACTAAGTATACAATGTTGTAACAGTGTTGTCAATAGTTGTTTTCAACAATTCTCAAATTTTCCCAAAAGTGAATGCAATGGACATATAATAATACGCGAGACACGGGGGGGTCGTGACATTTTTGCAACAGTGACAATACTGCAACAGTTTAGAATAATAACAATATGCAACAAAATTGTAACAATATTGCAACAGTGTGACACCTGGGCAACAGTGACAACATTATTGCAACAGTGTGACATTATTGCACCAGGTGAACAAGGAGAACAAAACGTGAACATCCGATCGGTTGTAATAATGTAACACTACTGTGACAATATTGTTACACATTGTACAGTTTTCCAATGTTGTACCAGTTTAGAATAATTCCAGAGTGAGTGAGAGAGTGCGCGGTGAACGTTATAACATAACATACGGTTGCGTATGGTACTGATATATCACGCTATGCGTTTGTTACATAACTGCTATGTATGGTACGCACATGTGTCATACAAGTCATATAAGCTTCACTGGTAACCTCTGGCTCGTTTGTTAGGTGCTACTATATGGAAGACACTCAACGCGCTCTGGCGGTACCTCCTGGGCCTTAGAACAAATGGAGAACAGAGTAAGGTAATATTGTGACAATGTGTTTTGTGTATTGACGCGTTGATAGATGATAACCATAATATGGGCAGGAACAACCAACAGGAGAATGAGACATGACAACCAACACATTCACACGAATTGGCTACGTCGCGGGAGTTGCATATTACGAGCACCCCACAATGGGAGACGAAGCGCCGCTGGTTATGCTGCTGCGAGATGGTGAGATCGTGGTCACTGACTTTTGGGAACTCTCCGACGTTGATGGTGCCGCATGATGCTAGTAAAACACGCGCAGGAACTCGGAAAGATATCAACAGGCAATAGTAAGATGCCGGGGACAACGTTTGCAATCGATGCGTTCGCGTGCAAGGTAGGTTCTAAACTGGCCAAGATTGAAGGTACGCCGTGCCGTTCATGTTACGCACGCAAGTTGCAAAAGCTTCGCCCTAGTGTCGATCAAGGATGGAAAGCTAACCTTGCCAAATGGGAAACCAGCGATCCAGAACAATGGGCGCAAGCTATGGCATTCCAGATTGTACGCTATAACGTTGACGGTTATCATCGCTGGTTCGATAGTGGCGACTTGCAATCTGTCGAGATGCTGGATGCTATCGCGCAGGTTTGCCGCATGACACCAAAGATCAAGCATTGGCTGCCAACACAAGAGCGCGCAATTGTCGCGGCATATGGCGACTTGCCGGACAATCTTATCATCCGCATATCTGCCAGCAAGCTCGACGGCCCAATGCCCAAAGGTGCGGCACACGCTTCACAAGTATTTACAAAGGGCAATGAACCAAAGGGAATGGAATGCAAGGCGCGCACACGCGGCAATGCGTGCGGACCATGCCGCGCATGTTGGGACCATAGCGTGCCATTGATTAGCTACCCGAAACATTAGCGATTGCAAAAACTAGGGCAAGGCGCTATGCTTTGCCCTATATTGTGCAATCTTGAACCAATAAAGGAAAACAATGCCCTTATCATATGCGCCAATATTTAAATTCGACAGCGACGAATACCATGGCAATTCACAACGGTTCGCCACAGAGCAAGAGGCGTATGACAGCGCTCAGGATCGTTACCGCGTGTGGACCATGCCCAGCGGTTTTAGCACACGCGCCACTAGCGACCCCGTAAACTATCGCCGGAAGTATGGTTCGGACGTATCTATTAAAACCAATATAATCAGAGGCTGATATGCGAATTCTAAACCTATACGCGGGCATAGGGGGAAACCGGAAACTGTGGCCAGATCACCACACGGTCACGGCCATTGAGTACGATCAAAAGATAGCGGACATTTATCAGGATCAGAACCCGTGCGATGAAGTGATAGTGTCCACAGACGCGCATCAATACTTGCTGGAGAATTGCCAGAATTTTGACTTTGTATGGTCTAGTCCGCCGTGCCAGTCGCACTCACGCATGATCAGAAGCGGTCAAAACCGGAAACCGCGTTTCCCAGACATGCGATTATATGAGGAAATAATATTTCTCAAATACTCAGCGCCCGGTGTTTTATGGGTTGTCGAGAATGTAGTGCCATATTACAAACCATTGGTGGAGCCTAGCACGAAAGTGGGCAGGCACTTGTTCTGGTCTAATTTTGAGATCACGGCGGAAGATGTTAAAAGACCATCCGGTTTCATAAACCTAGACAACAGAGCAGGTGCTGAAAAATTAAAAACTTGGTTGGATATAGACTATGAGGGCTATGTATACTACGACGGAAACCACTGCCCAGCTCAAATCTTACGCAATGCAGTACATCCCAAAATTGGTCTGCACATACTGAACGACGCACAAAGGGGACAATAATGGACGACCACACAGAAGCAGAAGAACAGGCACGTGAGTGCCAACTAAATGGACACCGCGACACTGGTAGAGGCGTCTGCGCCGACTGCGGGGAGTTTTTAGACTATGAAAGTGATTGATAGTCGAAACCCCATCTGTCACCATTGTTTCAAAACTGCAACCATCAGGGAACAGGATAGATTGATATGCGCTATATGCTGGATGTTGAAATATAGGAGTACTAAAACATGATTTTTGAACAATTGGACACTACTTTTATGCTGGCGACACTACTCAAAAGTATAGCAGTTTTATCGGCTACCGCTGTGGTGGCGGTGATATTTTTCTACATTTGCCAAAACTTTAAGGATGATTAGCACCATGAAAAATTGCACGAGATGTGAGACAACTCTAGAATTTATATACACTGTTAATTTTGCAGATCACTATTACTGTCAAAATTGTAACCGCGAGACTGCGTATAACTACGAACTAGTAAGTCAAGATGAAAAAATTGAAGAAATGTACGGGGTATAGCAAGCAATGAGCATCAAAATGGACGATCTGGACGAGATGAATTTGTGGTTCACGCTGGTCAACAAAGGGCTAGACATGGAAACTGTCGAGTTTTACCAAGAACTGGCAGACATAAACGGTAAAGCATCGTCTCTGTACTATTTGCTGGAAGCAGCCGAAACCTTCAAGGAATATCTAAGCCAGGCGGAAGAGGAAGAGCATTTTATGTGGACCAAGGAAGAAATATTTCACTAATCCCTTGACAGAATTACAGAGTGCTGTATAATAAACAATATTGAACAATAATGAACTACAGAAGAGATTATACACTTAGTAACAATATTGTTCACTAAGTTACAACATTGAACAGGAGTGTCAGTAAAATGACGAAAAGAGTTACACAAAAGCAGAAGATACTGAAGCATCTCATGAGCAAGAAGAGCTTGTCTCCCTTGAAGGCCATTGGATTGTTCGGGTGTTACCGCCTGGCCAGTCGAATTCACGAGTTGAAGAAGGACGGTTATCCAATTGAAACTATCCTTAAGGACGACGGGCAGGGTCGAACCTACGGCTCTTATGAGATGAACTACGAAAAGATGGTGCAGGGTGTGGTTGACGAATACAAACGACGACATGTTGCGTAACTTTTGGACTATATGGTGCAAGGCTATCGGTCAGAAGGCTTTTCAAGATGATCTTAGGGCCGATAGAGTTGCCGTCGTAAGAACAGTGTGGGTTGTCCTACACATCGTAACCTGTTTTTTCATAATTGCACACAACGGTTTTAAAATGAACATGTGGAGTTTTTAAACTAATGTCTAATACTATGAAATGGATGATGGACATCGAACAGTTCTGTGATGGATACTTCTTCGATGCGCCTATTCCGAATGATTTCACTGTTGATGAGGTGGTTGAGGATGTTGGGCTTTATTTTAAAAGTGAGGAAGCATCTAAATACGCCAAGCACTACCTTCTCACTACACCATGAGATGCGCTATCTGTGACGCGCCGCTACCAATTTTGAGCAGTGGTGACATATGCGGAGTGTGCACCTGGCATGTCCGTGAAGCACTTGGTTACGTTGACCCCTACGCACCTAAAATAGAACAGGAAAAAATAGATGATTTTATCACAATTGATAGCAGCTTTACTCGGAAAAGCGATCAAGATTGAAAACAGCTTTAAAAAGAGGAAGTAGCAATGAAACGAAATGACTGTCTAGACACTGCCAAAGACTTAATCACGGGGCAGCGTGCCACCGACTACGGCTCTGCCTACGAGAACCACGCCCGCATTGCAAGTCTGTGGTCCCGTTACATGTCCGGTAAAATTAACCTACAGGTGCAGTTGACACCTATGGACGTGGCGCATATGATGATTCTACTAAAGGTTGCTAGGCTAATGCACTCCAGCACCGACGACTGTTACGTTGACATTGCGGGATATGCAGCAATAGCTGCTGAGATGAACGAGGAGTATGCTAGATAATGGAGAGCACTGTTAGCAAGGCGCACTTGCCGTGCGAGGACTGTGGGTCGTCTGACGCTCTATCAGAGTACGATGATGGGCATAGTTATTGCTTTAGTTGTAACCAGCACCGCAAGGAAGAGGGGGAGAGCCACAACGTGTCGAATATCCAGGATTATAAGAAACCAGAACAGGACACACTCTGGCAGGACCGTAAGATTGGAGGCGCTATCTCGGATTTCTACGAGGTCAGGGTGTCTGAAGGTGGGTCTACAGCGTACTTCCCCTATTTTGTGGATGGAGTTTTGACCGCCAGTAAAGTTCGTATGCCCAATAAGGCTCACAAAACTGAGGGCGAGTTTACCAAGTGTGACTTGTTTGGAGCACACACTTTGAAGAAGGCTGCACCTCAGAGATCAAAGACTATTATAATCACAGAGGGTGAGGCTGACGCACTGGCAGCGTTCCAAATGGCTAACCGTATACCTCTAGGCTCTACCAAGGTCAGTGATAGTCCTAAGAACACTCTTGTACCCGTACTGAGCATAAAGAGCGGTGCTGCCAGTGCGGAGCGTGACTTCAAGAAGAACCTAGAATTGCTAGAACGCTACGAGCGGGTCTTTATTTGTTTCGACACTGACACACCGGGACGCACGGCGGCAGAGAAGTGTGCCAAGTTATTGTCTCCCGGCAAGGCATATGTTGTTAACCTAGAACACAAAGATGCGTGTGAGTACACGAAGCTGGGCCTACAGAACGAGTTCCTGGCTCACTTGAAAGACACAAACTCCTACACTCCGTCTGGTATCCACAATGGTGCAGACAACTTTGACCGACTGTGGGAAGAGCAGAACATTAAGAGCTTGGCCTTTCCCTTTCCCGGCCTACAAGAGAAGACACTGGGAACTAGGGGCAGGGAGATTGTTACTTGGGCTGCTGGTACAGGCGTAGGTAAGTCAAGTATCCTGCGCGAGTTGCAGCACTACTACATCAAGAACACGGACTTAAACATAGGTATAGTCGCGCTGGAAGAGAGCGTAGACCGTACTAGACGTGGCATTCTAGCTGTTGAAGCTAACCTACCTCTACACTTAAACGAAGTATTCAACAAGTATCCGAAAGAAAAAGTTAAACAACACTTCGACAATACTTTGGGAACCGGACGTGTTTACTTGTACGACCATTTTGGTAGCATGAACACCGACGATCTACTGAGCCGTCTTAGGTTCATGGTGCAGGGTTTAGACTGCAAGGTTATATTTGTCGATCACCTTAGCATACTGGTATCAGGTCTTGAAATTATGGACGAACGCAAGGCCATTGACAGGACTATGACGCTCCTGCGCCAGCTAACAGAGGAAACGGGCTGCACGTTACACCTTGTAACTCACCTTCGACGGCTTGGTTCTGACAAGTCACACGAGGAAGGCGTGGAGATTAACCTGGGACATCTGAGGGGATCACACGGTATTGCACAGATTAGCGACACTGTAGTAGCCTTGGAGCGTGACACACAGAGCGACGATCCAGTGGTGTGTAACACGACGACGTTGAGGGTACTGAAGTGCCGTTACACTGGCGATGTAGGATTAGCTGGTAGGCTGTTCTACGATAAGAAGACGGGACGCATGGACACTATCGAGCAGGAGTTTTGAGTGGCAAAGAAAACTAAATTCGGAACTAACACCTACGTGCCTAGAAACTTAAACAGAAGGCGCGGTAAGCTATCTCCCAGAAATCATACTAAAAATTTAAATAAACACTCTCCATATTCGGGGTCATATTCTAGAAAAAGAGGTCAAGGATAATGGATAAAGATGTATCTCTAGTGGACTCTATGGGTAGTGATTTATCAGTAGTTAACGCAGCCCGTGTTAGTTTCGGTAAGATTAGTACGAAAATTACAGTAGGGGATAAAAAACTTATCGCTTACTTAGCTAAGAACAATCATTGGACACCCTTTGGACACACCAGTATTTCTTTCCACATAACAGCTCCAATTTTTGTAGCTAGGCAGCTTGCAAAGCATCAAGTAGGGCTAGTGTGGAACGAAATTAGTAGGCGATACGTCTCTGAAAAGCCCGACGCCTGGTTTTCCAACATGTGGAGAGAGCAGAGCGAAGATAAAAAACAAGGTTCTGAAACCTTTGGTGTTATCTCTCAGGGAATTGTAGAGGACATCTACGCTTCATCTGTTGCACACTCTATCGACGCATATACTAGACTACTGAAGTTAAAAGTTTGTGAAGAACAAGCTAGAGCAGTGCTGCCTCAGTCTACCTATACCGAGTGGTACTGGACAGGCTCAGTAGCAGCGTTTGCACGAGTGTGTAAACTCAGGACAGAGGAAACCGCTCAGGAAGAAACACGAGAAGTTGCTCTTGCAATTTCAGACCACTGTGCTAAACTGTTTCCAGTAAGCTGGAAAGAATTGAATTGCTAGATACACTTGTAATAGACATCGAGACAGACGGGCTGGACTACTCTATGATCCATTGCCTTGTAACTCTCGATGTTGAAAACAATATTGTCAAGACGTTCCTAACACAAGCAGGTGTTCAGGAATACTTTAACAGTTTTGACAAGATTGTCGCTCACAATGGCTCTTCCTTTGACTTCCCCGCGTTGCGTAAACTGTGGGAAGTTAATGTCCCTGTCTATAAACAGGCGGACAGTTTAGTACTTTCGCGCATGGCGAAACCCGATAGGGATAAGGGCCACGGCTTGAAAGCATGGGGAGAACGTCTAGGGTTCTTCAAGGGTTCTTACGAGGAGTCTTGGGACCAGCTTACAGATGATATGATAGTATACTGTGAGCAAGATGTTCTCCTCTGTGCTAAAGTGTATGGGATAGTTTGTGAAGAAACCAAGGATTTTTCAGAGAAGTCAATCGCTGACGAACACCGTATGCAACGGTTGGCTACGCACGTTGAAGAAAACGGATTTGCCTTTAACAAGAAACTGGCACACAAGGTTTACTCTAAACTTCTTAAAGAACAAGAAGAAATCGTAGTGCAGATGCAGGACACTTTTGAACCAGAGGTGATACAGCTAAAGACTAAGACAAAACTTAAACCTTTTAACCCGGCGAGTCGTAAGCAGATAGGTGAGAGGCTCATAGAAAAAGGGTGGAAGCCCACACAGTTTACCCCAACGGGTCAGCCAAAGGTAGATGAGAGCACCTTAGAAGAATGTAAAATAGAAGAAGCGCAGATACTGGCTCGTTACTTTATGCTACAGAAGCGCACTGCGATGATTGATTCCTGGATCAAGGCATGTGGAGAAGCAGATAGAGTACACTGCCACTACCACACGCTAGGAGCCATAACAAACCGTATGTCGTGCTCTAAGCCAAACTTGCAGCAGATACCGTCTCTGCGAAAACCTTTTGGTCTAGAGTGCAGACAGATGTGGCAAGCAGACTACGGAAATATTTTAATAGATACCGACGCCGCCGGTTTAGAACTTCGAGTACTAGCACACTATATGAACGATGCAGAATACACCAAGGAGGTTCTGGACGGAGACATACACACAGCCAATCAGAACATGGCTGGACTAGACACCAGAGACCAAGCTAAGACTTTTATCTATGCTCTGCTCTACGGTGCCGGAGATGCTAAGATTGGTTCTGTAGTTAACGGCACTGCTAAGGACGGTAAGCAACTTCGGGAAAGGTTCCTGTCTAACTTACCAGCATTCTCTCGCCTGAGAGATGCAGTAGTGTCTAAAGGGACATCAGAGAAACGTTTGAGAGCTATAGATGGACGACAAATAGTGGTGAGACACCCACACGCCAGCATCAATACGCTCATTCAAGGTTCCTCTGCTGTACTTATGAAGAGGTGGTTTATGAACACTGCATCTATAATGAGCCTGAAGAATACTGGAGCTAGGCTAGTTGCAATGGTACACGACGAAATGGTTATAGAATGTAGTAAGGAAAGTATTGACTCTGTGTCTGAGTGTGTTAAAATAGCTATATCACAGGTCAATAAAGAGTATAATTTACGCTGCAAATTAGACTGTGACGTACAAATTGGTAACAATTGGAGTGAGATACACTAACATGGTTGCAAGACAAGATTCATACATTGAGGGTAACCTCTACTACACCTATCTGTTCGACACCAAGGACAAGTTTGACCGTTGGTCCTGCGCTGTTTCCTTGGAGGGTGACCAAATCGGTCACGTCAAAAAGCTAGGAATTAAACTTAACCAGAACGACGAAAAGTTCAACGGCCTTCCCTATGTTCAGTTGAAGAGCAACTACCAGCCCCAGTTGTATAACAAGGACGGTACTGACTACGATGGTCCGCAGATGCTGGGCGAGGGTACTACGGGTGTTGTTAAGGTCAGTCAGCGCCCTTACGATAACAAGTTTGGCACAGGTGTAACAACGTTTATCGCAGGTGTTAAGTTTACGAACATCGTGGAGTACAAGTCATCCAATGCCGCCTTTGACGACGAGACGGTAGACGATTTTCAGGAGTCTAAAGAAGAGGTGGAGTTCTAACCGTGTCTGACTACGGTCACTGGGACGTGAGCCTGGTAGGCAATTTTAACCCTGATGCACATCTTGGGTTTGTCTACCAGATCACTCGCTTGGATACAGGTAAGTCTTACATAGGTTGTAAGCACCTTTGGAAGTTTAAGAAGGGTAGCCGTAAGCGTATTAAAGCCAGCGAGTGGAAGAAATACTGTAGCAGTAGTTCCTACATGGTTCCTGAGATAAAAGAACTTGGCAAGGAAAACTTTAAATTTGAAATACTTATGCTCTGTGACAATAAAAGAAACCTGTACTATAACGAGATGAAGTTACAGGTTGAACTAGGTGTTTTGGAGAGTGATAGTTACTACAATGCCAATGTAGGGGGGTTGCGTTTCTATAGACCCGTTAAGAGTTACCTGAGTGAGGAACTTAGAGACAAGTTTAGAGGAACTAACAACCCTGCCTACAGAGGAACTTTTTATGTAGTCAGACAAGGTAGTACTGTTGTTGAAGAGGTAGTAGATACAACCCTTACACAGTGGTGCGAAGACAACGGTTACGACCATAGACGTGTCTCTGACTTACGTAACGGTAAGCAAAAGTCACACAAAGACATTGTAAAATTGGAGTATGCTGATGAGCAAGAAAACAATTGATACACTTGTACCAGATATTTATAAACTTCTGGACGAGGGTAAAAAAGAACCTGATAAAGCTGCGCTATTTGAGATGGCGTATACCATGATGGAGGCAATGCGTAAACAACTGTGGTTCTCTACTGCTGAACGCAAACCCGCACTGCGTATGTCTAATCTAGGTAAGCCGTGTGATCGCGCTCTCTGGATGGACATCAAGGGAGAACACGAACCAGAGCCGTTTACCCCTGAGACAAGGCTCAAGTTTCTCTTTGGCGATCTTGTAGAAGCTCTTATTCTATACCTTGCCAAGGAAGCTGGACACACAGTGGAGGACCAGCAGAAGCGTATCGAAGTAGATGGTATTGTAGGACACATAGATGCCGTAATTGACGGACACCTTGTAGATGTTAAGTCCGCTTCCAGCTTTGCAATGAAGAAGTTTAAGAACGGTACACTGCCTGACGACGATGCTTTTGGATACATCTCTCAGATTAGTGGCTACGCTAACGCAATGGGCAAGAAGAGCGGTACATTCTTGGCTATGGACAAGAGCGGTGGTGAGCTTGCTACCTACACGCACGAAGACTTAGAGGACACGTCAGCCAGGATCAAGCACGTTAGAGAAATGCTGGCCGTTGACACACCTCCAGATCGACCTTTTAAAGAGGTGGACGACAAGCCTTCTGGCCGTAAGAAGCTAGGTATAAACTGCTCATACTGTGCTCACAAGTTTGTGTGTTGGGAAGACAAGGGACTAGACTTAAAGTTTAGAGCGGGACGACCTGTGTTCTTAGTAGGAGACGAGGGTAAGTCAAAAGAAGAGATTGCTCATGGTTTCTGAACAGATACTGTTAGACCTATCGGAAGCATATAGCCCAGACGAGATACTAAGTATAATAGGGTTAGACAATTTTGATTTAGTTGTGCTACTGTACGACAAGATTGAAGAGCACATTAACGAGTTTCAACTAAGGCCGGTAGATTATAATGAGTTTTAAAAGTAATGAAAATCCAATGTTCCGTTCTAAGTTTAGCGAGGATATTTTCAAACATAAGTATGCTCATCATGGTTGTGAAACGTGGGCAAGCCTAGCATCTGTACTAGTTGATGATGTATGTACACCTCAGTTAAAGCAAGATGAAAAAGACCAGCTAAAAGAATATATTACTGATCTAAAGTTTATACCGGGTGGTCGTTATCTCTACTACGCAGGTAGACCAAACAAATTTTTTAATAATTGTTATCTCTTACGTGCAGAAGAGGATACACGTGAGGACTGGGCAGACCTTTCATGGAAGGCAGAGTCATGCTTAATGACAGGCGGTGGTATTGGTGTAGACTATTCTGTTTATCGTGAGGAAGGTCGTATTCTTGCAGGTACTGGTGGTCTTTCATCTGGTCCTATCCCTAAGATGTTAATGTTAAATGAAATTGGTCGAAGAGTTATGCAGGGTGGTAGTCGTAGGTCTGCTATCTATGCCAGTCTTAACTGGAAGCATCCTGATATTGATAAGTTTCTTACCAGTAAGAACTGGAATGATATGCCTGTTGGTAACACAGGATTTACTATTGGTCAGGTTAAGGAACAAGACTTTAACTTTGTTGCACCAATGGACATGACAAATATTAGTGTGAACTATGATACTGAATGGCTTTTAAATTATTGGGA
>ENA-ORXF01000326-ORXF01000326.1-marine-metagenome-genome-assembly--contig:-NODE-326-length-35917-cov-4.686272_pt1 | contig 35917 bp, 56 predicted proteins | sample MGYA00237864_ERZ511476 | MGnify/ENA primary metagenome ERZ511476 (study PRJEB26306, sample SAMN06343908) | marine metagenome | isolation source: coastal waters | place: Atlantic Ocean: West Antarctic...
ATTTAATTAAAGGCGAAGATTTGAAATGGTGCAATGGTGAAGGAATAAAAGACTACAAGAAGAATAGAAAACTCTTAGGTCCTGAGTGGCGCTATTATAATTCTTTAGATTTAACTTACAACTTAAATTCATACGGGTATAGAGCAAAAGAATTCAACGAGTATAATTGGAGTAAATCTACATTATTTTTTGGGTGTAGTCATGTGTTTGGCACTGGTGTACACAATCAACACACAATTCCATCGCAATATGAAGAACTTACAGGCACTCCTAGTATAAACATGGGAGTAACTGCAGGAAGTACTGACTGTGCTCATCATAATACGCATGCCTGCATAGAAGCTAACTACATTCCAAAACAGGTTGTAATAATATGGCCTGGTCCGATTCGTTCAATACAATACCATGATGAAGGATTCACAAATATTGGTAGCTGGAGTACGGGAAAGTACCGTAAAGTATTTGAACAATATATTTCTTATGACGAACATTATATTACTAAATCCTATTTACTACAACAGTCCATTATTGAGTCTTGGAAAGCATACGGAGTTAAAGTATACGGATTTAACATATGGCAAGAAAAGTTTACTGACAACGACTTTCTAGTTTCCTATCCTACTATTAAAGATGACCAGTATGTAGACAAGGCTAGGGACTGTGGGCATAATGGACCATTAACAAATAAAAACTGGGCTGAACTTGTGGTAAATACTACATAAATACATACAGTAGGAGAACTATATGGATTATCTTTGGATTTACACTAGTATTGCTGGCTCATTAATTGGTGCCGCGGTACTATTCTATATTAAAGACACTAGACTTGGCCTTTGGGGCTATTCTAAGTTTGACCAAACATGTGATTGGTTACGAGACCGTTACGGTTGGTCTTGGCTTAACCAAGATCCCGAGGCATGGAAAAAAGTACATCCAAAAATATCCGCAAAAATTATAGAACTTGAAGCACGTATAGTCGAGTTGGAGAAGTAGTATGGAAACTGTTGGTATGGATTTTGCTGAAATGATTATGCCATTTGGTACGGCATTACTTGCATTAGTTATTACACTAATGTTTAAAGATTATGCTACTGGAATTGCTAAAGGGTTAAAGTTTAGACTGAGTAAAGACTTCCAAGAAGGTGACAAAGTAATACTAGACGGAGAACGAGCGTTAATTGTTAAAATAGGAAACTCTGTTACGGTGTTTGGTATTACTAAAGAAGGCGGATCACTAGATGGTGATTACTGTTGGAGATATGTACCAAATGAGCGTATAGCTACTTTAAAATTAGAAAAGATTATATTTGATACCACACCAATGTCTAATGGTAAACGTATTGATAAAAACAGTCAACTAATTGACGAACATATGAATGGGAATAATACATAATGCCACGTAAAAAACTAGAAGATTTAGAACCAGTTGCTAAAGAAGCTCCTAAACCTAGACCGACGCCTGTAGAAACAATTGCTTACGAAGAAGATGATTACGAAGCTGAAATTGTAACATCAAAAGAATCAACTACACGTAGAGTTAAATTGGACTTAGAAGTTGATACAAGTATTAAAGACTTAGGTCCTAATCCGTATGCTAAACTTATACATATGGCAAGAGCTGTTGATAGTTGGAGAATTTTTCCACGTATTTTTATATCAGTTTATATTGTTTTACTGTACCAAGTTGTACATTGGTATATGAATTTAGGCGTAGACGCAACTATGGAACAATCAGGTTTAGTTAGTGTTGTTGTTGGTGCTGGAGCCGCTTGGTTTGGTCTATATACCGGATCTAGCAAAGGACGTAAATAAGCTCGATAAGTACTAGTATGGATTACTATAATATACTAGGCGTCAACAGAGGCGCAGATAACAACGAACTTAAACATGCATATAAAAAAGCAAGTATGAAACATCATCCTGACAGGGGCGGTGATGCAGAGAAGTTCAAAGAAGTTAACGAAGCATACTCTACTTTAAAAGATCCCCAAAAACGCCAACAGTACGATAATCCACAAGCACAGTATAATACTCAAAATATGAATGCCAACTTTGGCGACATATTTGCTCAGTTTGGGTTTAGACAACAACGGCAACATCATCAAAACCCAGATGTAACTATTGCTGTTGCTATTACACTAGAAGAATGTGTAACTGGTAAACAAGTACTTGCGACATTTAGACTACGAAACGGACGAGAAGAGACAGTCGACATTAATATTCCCCCTGGTGCAATAGACGGAAATCAGGTTAGGTATCAAGGACTGGGAGAAGAAATAATACCCGGACCTCGTGGTAACTTAATTGTACAAATACAAGTAGAGCGACATCCTATGTTTGATCGCGACGGGCACAATTTAATTATGCGTCACAGGATTAGTGTAATAGATTTGTTATTAGGATGTCAGGATGATATACCGACACTAGAAGGAACTAAAATTAGGTTAACAATACCGGCTGGTACAAAGCCCGGAGTAACGTTTAATGTTACAGGTCACGGCTTGCCAGAAGTAAATACAAACAGGCGAGGCAACATGTTTGTAACACTTGACGCATATACACCGTTACTTAACGACCCAGTTGACTTAATAAAATTAAAAGAGATCAAAGACAATTTACTAAAGTAAGTCTTGACATATTAGCATATTGTTGTTATAATAAACAGTACATTAAATTTAAAGGTAAAAGAAATAATGGTAGAACCAAGCGAAGCATTACAAGTAGTTTTTGAAAAGGCTATGAAGGATGCTAAAAAATTACAACACGAATATGTAACAATTGAACATCTATTATATGCTATGCTATGTGAGCAAGAGTTGGCGGCAGCACTTACTGGTTTTGGTGCAGACTTAGATTATGTAAAAACAAATCTAGAACACCATCTTAAGAATAACTGTGACGACCAGAAAATGGAAGTTACAAAATACAAGCCTAAGAAAACACAAACGGTAGAACGTGTATTAAACAGAGCATTTACACAAACACTATTCAGCGGTAGAGCTAATATTGAACTAACTGACGTTATTCTTAGTGTGCTAAGTGAAAAGAAAAGTGTAGGTTGCTACTGGCTTGAAAAAGGCGGCGTAGACAAAGAAAAGTTTAACGAATTTATTAACGCTGATACAGATGAAGAGTTTGCAGACGAAAATGCAAGCCAAGCTGATCGTGCGCTACGTGCATTTACAACTGATCTTAATAGTGAGGTTGAAGACAATAAAATTGATCCCGTCATTGGCCGAGCTGAAGAGCTTGATAGTATTGCACTATCGTTGGGCCGTCGACAGAAAAATAACGTATTGCTTGTTGGTGATCCAGGTGTTGGTAAAACTGCTATTGCAGAAGGACTTGCGTACAAGATTGTTAACAAAGAATGTCCTGAGTTTTTACAAGAATATCGTGTATATAACTTAGACATTGGTGCTATGCTTGCTGGCAGTAAGTATCGTGGAGACTTTGAAGAACGCTTTAAATTAGTACTTGCTGGTATTAAGAAGAAAGGCAAGACTATCATATTCATCGACGAAGCACACATGATGAGCGGTGCCGGTGCGTCAGGTGGCGGTGGTAGCAATGACCTTGCTAACATGCTCAAGCCTGTACTTTCTAAAGGTAACATTAAAGTTGTTGCTTCAACTACTTGGGAAGAATATCGTAAGTTCTTTGAGAAGGATCGTGCATTAATGCGTCGATTCCAGCGTGTAACAGTTGATGAGCCTAGTGTAGAAGTAACTAGTGATATCCTACATGGTATTAAGAAGTATTACGAAGAGTTTCATGATACTACTATTACCGACGAAGCTATTGCAGAAGCAATCAAGCTAAGTGTTAAGTATCAGAACGACAAGAAGTTGCCAGATAAAGCAATTGACTTAATTGACGTAGCATGTTCACGCTTTAACCTTAAAGAACACGAAGGTGAAAAAGTTATTGATGCGGCAAGTGTACAGTTTGAACTTGCTAAGATCATTAAAATGCCTGAAGAGCAAGTTGCTGAAAAAGAAACTGAAAACTTGATGAACCTTGAAGCTAATCTTAAGAAAGTTGTATACGGACAAGACGATGCTATTGAAGGCATTGTTGATAAGATCCTTGTTAGTCAAGCAGGTCTTAAGCCTGATGATAAACCAATTGGTAGCTTTGTGTTTATGGGCCCAACTGGTACTGGTAAGACAGAAACAGCTAAACAACTTGCTACGCAACTTGGTGTAAACTTAGTAAGGTTTGATATGAGTGAATATCAAGAGCGTCATAGTGTTGCTAAACTAATTGGTAGCCCTCCAGGTTATGTAGGACACGAAGATAGTGCAGGACAGCTAATTGTTAAACTGCAAGAAAATCCTAACTGTGTACTATTGCTTGATGAGATTGAAAAAGCTCATCCAGACGTTTCACAAATCTTGTTGCAAGTAATGGACAATGGTAAGATTACAGGATCTAATGGTAAAGAAGCAGATGCACGTAACTGTGTACTAATTCTTACTACTAACTTAGGTGCTCGTGACGCAGAAAAGAACACTATTGGCTTCAATGAAAGTGCAGAAAACGTACAAGACGATACTGCATTAAAAGCGTTTTTTGCTCCTGAGTTTAGAAATAGACTTGACGGTGTTATTACGTTTGGCAAGTTGACTAAAGAAGTAATGATGAAGATTGTTGGTAAGTTCCTTGTTGAACTTAAAGGAATGGTTAATAGTAAAAACATTAGCATTACAATTACCGACGAAGCACTTGACTACTTAGTTGACAAAGGCTTTGATGCTAAGATGGGTGCAAGACCATTACAACGTGTTATTGATAAAGACATTAAACGTCCGCTATCAAGACAAATGTTATTCGGCGCTCTTAAGAACGGTGGCGCTGTATCTATTAGCATTAAAGACGACGAGATCGTTTTAGTGTCCGAAGTTAAAGAAGAAATAGTTGAAACAATTTGAGACAACTAAGTTATTTTACGATACTTACCTTTACAAAGTATCGATAACTTGTCTGATAGCGCCGATCTTTAGAGAGAAACACCTCTCTAAAGCTCGCGGCGTACTTGACGACTTCTACACACAATTAGATAACCGCGGATTTATTACTGATCAATGGGGCCAGCGAACTAAGACTATTAGTATATCTACGCTGATCCACGCATGTCATCTGTACAATGAGTTTTCAACTCAAAAACAAAGCAGTTATAAACTAAGAATTGAAAGTCCGACTATAGTAGTATACTCAAATGACCTTTATTGGATCGAACATCTAGTAAGTACAGTTGATCATGTTACAGAAATTTGGAAACCAGCTGACAGTAGTTCTGTACACTTACTAGAGCCTAATGTTATTATTAGCAACAGTCCAATTGAATTTGAATATAAAGTTACTGTTGGTACTGACGTAGATAGTTCGTTTGCAGGATGGGCTAGAAAGAATCCAGACAAAGTTAAAGCTGGAAGGGTATTTTTAAATCTAGTTGAAGCTAACAATTATGTTAATGGAATGTACTTTTACTGTAGAGATATGAAAATATTACAGTTTGTTAGTATCATAATCGGAGGCGCAATTAGGCGTGTCGATAAATTTATTAACAAGTCCGATATTGATAAATAGTTGTATGGCAAACAGCGAAACAATATTAACAACAAACACACACCCAGGAGATAGTACAGTTGTCACTATTACTGGCTCAGCATTTAAAGGTGATGGTTACTACGGACGTAGTGACGGCATTCATACTGTGCAATATGATTTAAATAGTTTTATAGGAACTATTAAGATGCAAGGCACATTAGCTACTACACCTACTAACAGCGATTATTTTGATATTATAAGTACTACGGAAACGAGTACTACAGGTGCATCAATATATAACTTTACTGGTAACTATGTTTGGGTTAGAACAGTAGTAACGTATACTAATGGTGCAGTCACAAGTATTAAATTAAATCATTAGGAATTATAATGGAACATTTTGTAAACATAGTAATGGACAAAAAAGAAGGACTGACAGAGTCGCTAGACGAGTCAATATTTCCTAACTCATTAGTATTTGAGTCAGTTGAAGGCGCAACTATATACCAGATTCCATTACAAAGAGAATTATCAGAAACTGAAGCAGACGAATATGCAGAGAGACTAACAGCCTATATGTTCTCCGAAGGGTATGACGATTTTGATATCGAAGTATCAATGTCTAATGAAGATGCTATTGATGAAGAAACGTTTGAAGACGATGATGAGTTTTATGCAGAGTACGGCACTATGTGGTACAATGAAGATGACATCATGGACGAAGCAGAATACCAAGGACGCAAAGTTAAACTAGGCAAGCCTATGCAAGGCGATGTTAAGAAGTTTAAAGTATACGTTAAGGATCCTAAGACAGGAAACACCAAGAAAGTTAACTTTGGTCACGGCGGAAGCAGTGTTAAAGGTAAAGCTATGAAGATTAAGAAAAATAATCCAGCGGCAAGGCGCTCATTTAGAGCTAGACATAATTGTGACAATCCAGGACCACGTACTAAAGCACGTTACTGGTCATGCAGGAAATGGTAATATGAAAATTAATGAATTTAACAATGTCTCTATAGACGAATTTGAGCCAAACTTTGACATAGTAGATGATGTATGTGTCTACATGCGTAACGATCCTATATTTTATCGTAAGCACTTTTTTCCAATGATAGATAAGATGGCTGCTGATTTCGCTAATAAGAAAAAGATTAACCCAAAAACAACATTGTTTCCTGTTGTAGAGAAAGCAATAAAAAGGTACGTCGAAGTATACGAACTAGCTAGGACTGATGCTGATGTCTTTACTGAAAAAGATAGAATGGCCATAGCAAAGAAGATTTATGCTGAAGAGATGCACGAAATTAAAAAAGGTACATACAACTCATGAGACTAAGACAGTTATTTGAAGCACCTAGTAAGGTTGCTGTTGCCGCATTTGGTCGCATGAATCCGCCGACGATAGGACATAAGAAACTTACTGATGCAATGATGACTATGCCCGGTGACCATTTTGTATTTGTAAGTCACACACAAGATAAGAAAAAGAATCCACTAAGTTTTGAACAAAAAGTTAGATTTGCAAAGGCAAGTTTTGGCAGCCATGTTACAGTAGGTAATGAAGGTGTTAGAACTATTATTCAAATGATGCAGAAACTTGAAAGTTTAGGGTATACTGATATTGTATACATTGCAGGCTCTGATAGAGTAGAACAGTTTGAAAAATTATTAAATGATTACAACGGCAAAGACTATACTTTTAACAGTATCAAGATTGTAAATGCAGGTCAACGTGATCCTGATGCAGATGGTGCTGAAGGTATGAGCGCAAGTAAAATGCGAGCTGCCGCACTTGAAGATAAGTTTGACTTATTTAAGCAAGGTGTAGCTAATCAAAGCATTGCACAAGACATGTTTGATTCTATTAGAGATGCATTGGGCGTTACTGAACAAGAAGTAGGAGAAGGCGAGCTTGTTTTAAATAAAGCATCACTTGTTCCGCATATAAAAAATGTAATTATGGATTACTTAGACAAACAGGATGATGTTGAGAAGTTATCTCGTATACTAAAAATGATGGTAGGTAAAGAAGTTCATGCTCACGGTAACCGTTACCGTATTGAAAGCACAGACATTACTGAAGCATTTAACGATATTCAAACAGAAGTAGCAGGACCTAAAAAATGCTGGCCCAAGTTCAAAAAAGCTGGCACACAAGCTGGCACAGGTAAAAACAAAGGCAAGCGTGTAAACAAGTGTGTACCAAAGTAATGGATGAACTAGAGCGCATAAAGCAACTTGCAGGTGTAAACGAATATAAGGGGTACACTGAATACACTCTAGAAAACATTAGTGACGCTGCCGCTAAAAATGTTAAACAAATGAAATCAAAAAACATTCGTCCAGGCGACAAAGAATGGTTTGAACTATGGTTCAGTTTACCTAAAATGACTGAAAAAGGTGGTGGCGCTGTTAATATACCACAAGGACTTAGAGGGCGCACACGTAAATGAGGTTTTCTGAAATTAGAGAAGATGGCCGCATTGTAAAAGGTGTTAATACTACTGTTGATGTAGGTGTAAATCAACTATCAATAGAAGCCGCTAAATTAGGTTATGATGTAGATAAAGACGGTCGTCCGCCTACACTTAGTAAAAAAGTAAAAGGCAAAAGTACCAACGTGTTGTTTAACTTAGGGCTTGCTGAAGCAACTAAGTTAATGGTTGACAATACCAACAAACATGTGTTATACTATAAGCATATGTACGAAGCAATTAACAAATTAAATAAAACAACAGAAATATACGTCGATATGGACGGTGTTCTTGCTGACTTCTTTGGTGAGTGGGCTAAGTTAATGAAAGTAGATCACTTTTCCGACATTCACAAACAACATGACATAGGTGATGCACTCCAAAAAATCCGCGATACTGATGATTTTTGGTTACAGTTACCATTACTTCCAGAAGCAAAAAAACTATTGTCATTAATTAAAAAAGTTAAAGGCGAATACAATATTTGTACAAGTCCTTTAGCAGATGATCCAAATTCAGAGCCACATAAGCGTGAATGGATTAAAAAGAATTTAGCGTTTTTTCCACCTAAGAATATTTACATTACACACAACAAACCACAGTATGCTACTGCACAAAACGGTTCAGCAAACATACTAATCGACGACTACGGTGTTAATATTAATGCCTGGGAAGCGGCCGGCGGCATTGGGTTTAAACATAAAGATCATAAGTTTGAACGTACTGCTAAAGATATTAAGCAACATATGGCAGACACAAACCCAGTATCTTAATACTACCGTAGCTAACAAAATAAATATAGTTATGATAGAACATTTTCTCCTTCCAGATCTCATTGTAGACAAAAACAGCCTCGAAAAAAGAGTATACGACCAGTATCACACCTGGGGGTATTTTGGCACCGGGCGTTTTAAGTTCTATACAGGTGACGCCGATAACGAAACATTAGATATAGTAGATTCCATATTTAAAAATGCTGATGAAATAATAAGCGCAGTTGCATATAACTTAGTCAACCCGCATGGCATTATAGGCCCACATTCTGATTTCGGTCGCGGATGTGCTATAAATATTCCTATATCTGGTGATTTTAAGAATTCTAGTTTAGATAGTTATGAATATACACCCCCAGTAAAAGTAGCATCTCCTGCAGAACGCTTTAAAGATATTCCAGAAAGTCGATTTTATCCACATAGCGAACTTGAAGCTCAGCTTAACTATGAGGTTCCTATATGCTTTGATACAAGAGATCCACACGGTGTTACTAACTCGTCGTCAGTTGCTAGATTTATATTAGGCATAACATTTAACGAAGAATTTACAGTAAGCAGTTTAAAAACTATGTATAGAAAAGGTCAGTTGCTAAAATGATAGTAGGCACGACATATATACAAGACAGTGTGTACGAAAGCGGCCTTTGGGTCACATTAATGTGTCCACATTCGTACATATCCGAAACACAATTAGTTGTCTTAGATGATAAGTATATAAAGTACAAGCAAACAGGACTTTTAGATGTGAATAATGACTACAAACATACATGTGATACCTGCGGACACGAATGTCATCGAGACAAAGAATGTCCTACATGCGCCAATGACGTATGTGGATTTTGTAAATGTGACACATGCAAAGGAGAAAAGAAATGAAGGCAAGTGAATTTATATATGTAAAAGAAGCAAAGGTAGAAATGTGCTCAGAAGCATGTTGTGGTAAGCCTATAACGGAATGTAAATGCGGACCAGATTGTAAACATTGTGACTGTTATGAAAAGAATAAAGTAGACGAAGGCAAAAGTCCGCATAAAAAAGGTACTGCAAAGTACAAGAAACATATGGCCGCAATGCATGCAGAAGCAGTTACTAACGAAGACGCTAAAGAAAAGTTTGAACCACACATGATGTACGATCCTAAGACAGGAAAAGGCAAGCATGCAAAAGTTGAAAAAGATCATTTAGATATGAAAGCAAAAGGTTGGAGTCATGATAAGCCTAAAGTAAAAGAAGACGCAACTGCTGGTGCTACTAGTGTAGAAGCTATTGCTAGTGTTTCAAGTGTAGTTGGTGCTAACCGTAAGGTTTCTAAAAAAGGAAAATACGGCGCACCAAAAGCACCACAAGCAACTAATGCAGACGGAACAGCTAAAAACGCACTAGACATGAAAACTAATGTCATGGGCGGCAAAACAATTAAAAGATAAATACTTTGTAACGGAGTTTAATGATGAAAAATAATGAAATAACTGAAGGTTTAGGCGAACTAGCTGACGGTATAGAACGTGATCATGAAGTACAGATGGCACGTGCCGAACTATATAAAATGGCAAAGTACACAGTACACTTGCATAAAATGCTTTCGAACGTAAGTGAAGAAGAAGGCTTAGAAGGTTGGGTTCAATCTAAGATTACTAAAGCCGCTGACATGATTGGTAGTGTGTATCATCATTTAGATTATGAAACAAATGCTCCAGATATGAATGAAGCACAAAGTCCAGCACAAAAGGCCGCGTTTGCAAAAATGCTGGCTAAGAAGTCAGGCAAGAAGCCAGAAGAAGGTAAAGAAAAAGAAACGGACGAAGGTAATGCATACAGCGGTGCAGTAGCTAAAGCTAAAATGAATGGCAAGAAAAAAGGCGACAAAGTAAAAGGTCCTGATGGTGATGAAATAACACTTGAAGAAAAGACTCCAAAGAAGATGGATGTTACCGACGCTGATAAAAAAGCAAATTCGCCTGCTTATCAACAAATGAAAAAAGGTAATCCTCGTTACAACGACAAGACTACTAAAGAAGGTACACGAACACTTCCAGAACGTGGTTCACGTGCTAAGAAAAGCAAAAAGTATACTTCCGAGTCATACAATGCAACGTTACAAGCAAACTTAGCCGCTCTAATAACCAAATAACAAAATATTCATAAATTAATAAAAACACTTGACTTTTCGTTAAGTAGCTAGTATAATAACATATACTTACTACTTAACGGAGAAGCAATATGAGTGATCGTACCTATGGTGCAGAAGAAAAAGCAAAGCTAGAACGTCTTGTTAACGAAGGCATTACAGTACTGCAAGAGGTTGAAGACCTTCAAATGGGTTTGAAAGAAACTGTTAAGGCAGTTGCTGAAGAACTTGACATTAAACCAAGTTTAATCAACAAAGCAATTAAGATTGGCCAGAAAGGCGATTGGTCTCGTGTATATGACGAGTTTGATGATCTTGAAACACTTGTTACTACAGTAGGCCGCGATAAATGATCCAAAAAGTTATCTCTTTCTATAGAAAGATTATAGCTTACTTTGGCGAAACATATCGATTATCTCCAGTCATATTTTATGCTGAAGCAATCGAACTTGTTTTGCTTGTAGGTGCAAGCATTGTCCTAACTGTGACAGTGCTTGACCCTGCTACACAGTGGTTTATTCCATTGTACTTAGTTGGAAGTCTATTTGGTCTTACAAGTGCAATACTACGCAGAGCAGGATTTGTTATATTGCTATGTGGATGGTTTTCTATAATGAATACAATATCATTAGCAAGACTAATAATTGACGTACTATGAAGATATTAGTAGCAGGTGATAGTTTTGCGGCAGAATGGCCCGGCGATGATGGCTGGGTCAAACTGCTTGCACAATCGCACGAAGTTACTAACGTTGCACAAGCAGGGTGCGGTGAATACAAAATATTCAAACAAATACAAAAAGCAAACTTAGACGAGTACGACTGTGTTATTGTAAGTCATACTAGTCCTAGTAGAGTGCATACACCTAATCATCCTTTACATAAACAAGGCTTACATAAAGACTGCGATCTATTGTGGAATGATATCGATAGAACAACATTTTTTAATTCTAGTTTATCTGCGGCTAAAGGATACTTTCGGTATCACTATGACGATCAATACCAATGCGACATATATGCATTAGTACGTCAACAAATTAATACACTATTAACAAATAAACAATACATTAGTATATCACATGTTGAAGTTGCTAGGTTATTTGTTGTTGAAGATACACATATTGACTTTAGTGAGTTTTGGGACGAACATCGAGGCATTCAAAATCACTATAGCACAACAGGCAATCAGAAGTTACACCAAATAATCATTGACAATGTTAAATAAGTTTGTTATAATAATAACATCACGCTGTATAATCGGCATGTAGACGGTACGTTGGCCAGAAGCAACGAAGGAGCATAATGAGTTACGTAGACGCAATGATGGACCGCGATCAAGACATGATCCGGGTAGTAGAACGCAAAGACGGTAAGAGAACTTATCGCGAATATCAAGCAAAATATACATTTTATTATAAAGACCAACGGGGCAAGTACAAAAGCGTATACGGTGATCCATTAAGTCGCATTGTGTGTAAGAGCACAAAAGACTTCCGCAAAGAAGTTGCTATTAACAGAGACAAAACACTGTTTGAAAGTGACATTAATCCTATTTTCCAATGTTTAAGTGAAAACTATCTTAACCAAGATGCTCCCAAACTAAACATTGCTTTCTTTGACATTGAAACTGACTTTGATCCTGAGCGAGGCTTTGCTGATCCTAGTGATCCGTTCATGCCTATTACTTCTATCTCTGTATACTTACAGTGGTTAGACACAATGGTGTGTATTGCTGTTCCGCCCAAGACGCTTACTATGGAGCAAGCAAGAGCAGAGCTTGAAGGCATTGACAATGTAATGTTGTTTGAGAAAGAAGGCGACATGATCGATACTTTCTTAACGCTAATTGAAGACAGTGACGTACTTAGTGGTTGGAACAGTGAAGGATATGATATTCCATATACTGTAAACCGAACTAAGCGTGTACTAAGCAAGGACGACACACGTAGATTCTGCTTGTGGGGACAATTACCTAAAGAACGCGAGTATGAAAAGTTTGGTAAGACAAGTAAAACGTTTGACCTAGTTGGGCGTGTACACTTGGATAGTTTGAACTTGTATCGTAAGTACACTTATGAGGAGCGTCACACATATCGACTAGATGCAATTGGTGAAATTGAAGTAGGCGAAAACAAAGTGCCGTATGAAGGTACACTTGACGCACTTTATAACAATGACTTCCGAAAGTTTATTGAATATAACATTCAGGATACTGCATTACTTGACAAACTAGATAAGAAGCTTCGCTTTATTGATCTAAGCAACGAACTAGCACATGCTAATACTGTTATGCTACAAACTACAATGGGTGCTGTAGCTGTTACAGAACAAGCGATTGTTAACGAAGCACATCACAGAGGATTGCAAGTTCCTAATCGTAAAAAGCGTGATGAGGAAGCTACACAGGCAGCCGGTGCGTATGTTGCGTATCCAAAGAAAGGCTTACACAAGTGGGTAGCTTCAATGGATTTGAATTCACTGTATCCTTCAGTGATTCGTGCATTAAACATGGCGCCAGAAACTGTTATTGGACAAATACGTCCAGAGATTAGTGATGATCGCGTACACACTGACATGTTCTTAAAGAAGAAGAGCTTTGCAGGTAGTTGGGAAGGACGTTTTAGCACAGAAGAATACGAAGCAGTTATGGAGCAACGCAAAGACATTGCACTTAATGTTGATTTCGAAACAGGTGAGACTGTAGTAATGAGCGGTGCTGAAATGCACAAGCTAATATTTGACAGTAACCGCCCTTGGGTGCTTAGTGCTAATGGTACTATCTTTACTACAGAATTTGAAGGTGTTATTCCAGGTATCCTAAAGCGTTGGTACAGTGAACGTAAAGAGCTACAGTCAAAGCTAAAGAAGGCACAAGCCGCTGGCAATGCTGTTGAGATTGAGTATTGGGACAAGCGACAGTTGGTTAAGAAGATTAACTTGAACAGTTTGTATGGTGCTATTCTTAATCCAGGTTGTAGATTCTTTGATAAACGTATTGGACAAAGTACTACACTTACAGGACGTACAATTGTTAAGCACATGAGTGCAGAAGTTAACAAAGTTATTACAGGTACATACGATCATGTTGGTGAAGCAATGATTTACGGTGATACTGACTCTTGTTACTTTAGTGCATATCCGATATTAAAGGAAGACATTGATTCTGGTAAGATTCCTTGGAGCAAGGACAATGTAATTACACTTTACGACCAAGTTTGTGAAGCGGCTAATACTACATTTCCAGAGATGATGGCTACATCATTCCATTGTCCAAAGAGTCGTAGTGATGTTATTGCGGCAGCAAGAGAGATTGTTGCAGAAAGTGGTTTGTATATTACTAAGAAACGTTATGCGGCACTAGTATACGACATTGAAGGTTATAGAACAGACACAGACGGGAAACAAGGTAAAGTAAAAGCAATGGGCTTAGACTTACGTAGGTCAGATACACCTGTGTTTATGCAAGAGTTCCTAAGCGAGCTATTACTTATGGTGCTTACTGATAAGCCGCGTACAGATGTACTTGAGCGTATTACAGAGTTCCGTCAACAGTTCCATGAGCGCCCAGGTTGGGAGAAAGGTAGTCCAAAACGTGCAAACAAAGTTGGACACTATCGCCGCTTAGAAGAAAAACAAGGTAAAGCTAACATGCCCGGACACGTTCGAGCAAGCATTAACTGGAATACACTACGTCGAATGAACGGCGACAAGTATAGTGAAGAAGTTGTGGATGGTATGAAAGTTATCGTTTGCAAATTAAAGCCTAATCCACTAGGATACACAAGTGTTGCGTATCCAACAGATCAAATGCGTTTACCAGAATGGTTCAAAGAACTTCCGTTTGATGATGCGGCTATGGCAGAAACTATTATTGATAATAAACTAGATAACTTGATTGGTGTGCTTAACTATCCATTAGAGGATACTAAACGACACAATACGTTTACTAGCTTGTTTGATTTTGGAGAGTAATATGTATTGGGGGACAGGAGTAGCAGAATCTAATACACAATGCGATACCTGTCGTATAGAAATTAGTACAGACGGAATTGAAGTAGACGCTAGTACAGGTAACATAGCAATTGAAGCCGGTATAGTAATAGGAATACTTATCTTAGTAAGCGTAATGTACATTGGAAAAAAGTGGATAGATAAGAAATTTAAGGACTAATATGAAAATAAAAATAGAAGTAGAAATTGACACCGAGAGTGAACAAGACCTAAATACTATTGAAGAAATTGTTGAGAAGTTGCAAGATTTAGCAGAAATATTTCATACAACTGATTGACAAAAACCTAAATATATAGTATAATGTAATGTGTAACACGGAGAACTTGTATGCAAGTAACTATTAATGATATTGGTGGAACAGTTGCGAAAGAAGACGAACGGTATGTTGTTAAAGATAACCCACTTCTTAACAACCTAGTAGTAAGTAGCACACGACTGCAACCACGTAAAGCAACATCAGGACACAGTCATCCAGGCCAAGAAGAAGTATATTACTTTATTGAAGGTATTGGTAAAATGGAACTTGATAACGATACAATTAAAGTACAACCAGGAGATGTTGTACTAATTGAAGATGGAGTATTCCATCGTGTACACGCAGGCATGTACGAAGAAATGTATTTTGTATGTGTGTTTGATGGTAAGAGGAATCACAAATGAAAGTAGGATTTACAGCATCTACGTTTGATTTACTTCACGCAGGTCATGTACTAATGTTACGTGAAGCAAAGGAACAGTGTGACCATTTAATTGTAGGGTTACAAGTTGACCCTACAGTAGATAGGAAAGAAAAGAACGCTCCTGTACAAACTATTGTCGAACGGTATGCACAACTTAAAGCAGTTGGGTATGTTGATGAAATTATCCCGTACGGTACAGAACATGACTTGGAAGATATTTTAGAAATGTATCCAATTGATGTGCGAATACTAGGCGAAGAATATAGAGACAAAGACTTTACAGGTAAAGATATATGTCATAAGCGGTCAATCAAACTGCACTTTAATAAACGCGATCACCGTTTTAGTACAAGTGATCTTAGAAGGAGAATAAATGAATAATCATATTTTTACAAGCGAATCAGTAAGTGACGGACACCCAGATAAGGTAGCAGATCAAATATCTGATGCGCTTGTTGATGCCGGATTAGCCGCAGGCAATACAACAACAAGAGTAGCAGTTGAAACACTAGTAACTACTAACATGGTTACACTAGCAGGCGAAGTTAAGAACTTTAATGTAACTAGAGATGAAGTAGAACAAATTGTTCGAAACAAAGTTAAAGAAATTGGCTACGAGCAAGATGGATTTCATTGGGATAAACTAAAGTTATATAATGAGATACATGAACAAAGTGCAGACATTGCACTAGGCACAGACGACTTTGGTGCAGGCGATCAAGGACTTATGTTTGGCTATGCATGTAATCATACACCCAGTATGATGCCAGCGCCTATTCATTACAGCCACAAGATACTAGAAAATTTAAAAACAAAGCGTGGTAATGTATTAGGTCCCGATGCTAAGAGTCAAGTAAGTGTTGAGTACAACGGAGCAAGACGTGAAGGTGTTATCAAACGCATTGATCAAATTGTAGTTAGTACACAACACGCAGAAGACTGTATAGAAGAAGCAAGGCATTTGTGTAAACTTGCGGCAATGGAAGAACTCGGAGATTTAATTGATGAGAATACTGTATGGCATCTTAACCCTACTGGCAATTTTGTCATCGGTGGGCCTGATGGCGACACCGGCCTTACAGGACGTAAGATTATCGTGGATACCTACGGTGGCTTTGCTCCTCATGGCGGCGGGGCTTTTTCTGGAAAAGACCCTACTAAAGTAGATCGTAGTGCAGCCTATATGGCAAGATGGCTTGCTAAGAACGTAGTAGAAGATGAAATGGCAGACTGGTGTAATATACAACTAAGCTATGCTATTGGAGTTAAGCAACCTACAAGCATTTACGTTGATTCAAACGGACACAATCGCAGTATCGAACGCTTTATACGCAACGAAATAGACTTGAGTCCAAAAGGAATCATTGACAGATTTGATTTATTCAACTATAATAGTTATAGCAACAATTGTACTTACGGACACTTTGGTGATAAAAACGTTCCTTGGGAACAAGTAGGGTGGTAATGAGTAAGAATATATTTATATTTGATGTAGATGGCACACTAACCCCTAGTCGCGGACGAATGAACAAACACTTTGCTGTATGGTTCAGTCATTTCTGCGACAAGCATACAGTACATTTAGTTACAGGAAGTGACCGGCTAAAGACAATTGAACAAATAGGTGAATACATATACTTTAAATGTAAAAGTGTTTACCAATGTAGCGGTAATGAAGTTTGGTCTGAAGGTCGTATAACTGGTTCAAGCGAATGGACATTACCGAATAATGCACACGAATGGTTAAGTGTAAAACTTACTGAGAGTGACTTTAGCATACGATCTGGGTTACACTTTGAACATCGTACAGGCATGTGTAATTTTAGTATAGTTGGACGCAATGCTGATAGACAACAACGTGCCGCATATGTAAGATACGAAGAAGAAAACGGAGAGCGCGGACACATAGCACAAGGCTTTAACAAATTGTTTCCAGAGTTACAGGCTACTGTAGGTGGCGAGACTGGCATTGATATTGCACCGCGTGGGTCTGATAAAAGTCAAATATTGCGAGATTTTAATGAAAGTGACTCTATACATTTTTATGGTGATGCAATGCATGATAACGGCAATGATTATCCTTTAGCACATGCATTATTAAAAATGCAACTAGGATTTTCTCACCCAGTCATTGGATGGCAAGATACTTGGAAACAACTAAAGGAGATTACATGAGAATAGTAGTAACTGGGTACGGGTTTGTTGGGCAAGCGTTCGAACGAGCAGTGCGCGATACAAACGAAGTTAGTATCAATGACCCCGAAAAAGGTTATTATTCTGATCATCACGATTACAAATATGCACAAGCATTAGTGGTGTGTGTTAGTACTCCTCAAAACGAAAATGGTTCATGTAATATGAACAACGTATACAATGTAATTGAAAAAGCTCCAGACATTCCTATTCTAATAAAAAGTACTATTAGTTTAGAAGGATGGCAGATGCTAAAAGATACATTTCCTAATAAACAAATGTGTTTCAGTCCAGAATTTTTACGTGCAGAAACTGCTGACGAAGATTTTAGGAATATGAAGTATACTATAATAGCTGGCGAACAAAAAGATACAGAGTTTTGGAATACTTGGTTTAAAATACAAGTATGTTGGACTAATTTAGAGATCTACAACTGTACAGTGCCAGAAGCAATTACAATTAAGTACGCAGAGAACAGTTTTCTTGCACTTAAAGTAAGTTTCTTTAATCAACTATCTGACTTTTGCGAGTTAGCTAATTTAGACTTTGAAACTGTGCGCAGACTGCTATGCACAGATCAACGAATAAATGACGATCATAGTATGGTTACAGAAGAAAGAGGTTGGGGCGGTCATTGCTTTCCCAAAGATACATCTGCTTTCCTAAAAACAGCAGAGCAGTACGGTTACGACCTAAATATACTACGAAGCGCAGTAGAATATAATAAAACAATTAGAAAAACTGTTGACTAACACCAATAAAGGTGTTATACTTAATATAATAAACCCAAATGGAGAAACCCGATAATGAAAGATATTTTACAAGACGTTGTTGCACATACACACTCACTAGGCTTTCTTAGTCTAGTAAAAGTTACAAGCGAGAGTGACACAACAACAATCGAAAGTATGGCAGAAGATAGGAGCGTTATCTTATCTGCAACTACACATTCGCCTGTTGGCGAGTTTGAAGGCACGTTTGGCATGCCTAACTTAGATAAGCTGGCATTGCACTTAAAGAATCCAGAGTATCAGAAAGGTGCTAAACTTGAGGTAGTTAAAGCAGAACGTAACGGTGAAACTATTCCGACACACATTCACTTTGAAAATGCATCAGGTGACTTTGAAAACGATTATCGCTTTATGAACAAAGCAATTATTGACGAGAAGTTGAAGACTGTTAAGTTTAAAGGTGCGGCATGGAATGTTACGTTCCAACCTAGTATGGCAGCTATTGCACGTATGAAGTTGCAAAGTGCGGCACACTCAGAAGAGCCTACATTTAATGTAAAAACTGACAACGAAGACCTAGTGTTTAGTTTTGGTGATGCAAGTACACACGCAGGTAATTTTGTATTCCAGCCACAAGTTGGCGGAACACTAACACATACATGGAGTTGGCCTGTGGCACAAGTACAAAGTGTACTTAACTTGAGTGGTGATATTACTATGAGCATTAGTGACCAAGGTGCAATGAAGATTTGTGTAGACAGCGGCTTAGGCACATACGACTACATCCTTCCAGCACAGAGCAAGTAAACATGAATAAAGACCTAACAGAAGCACAAGAAGATTACGCACACTTTTTACCCGCACTAAGTGGCTTTTACGCAACCTATGTAGGTAAGCAACGTTATCCTGATCCTGTTAAAGGTCTTTATGTTGACGATGCACGTATGCCTAACAACTTTGCAAACGGTATGGAAAGTCTTAACTATCTCAATGATAAAGAAGGAGCGTTCACATACAAGTGGACGCTTTACTCTGCAGGACATGCTGAATTAGACACTAATAAATTTAGTCCTAAAGAAGATATGATCCGTAATAGAGATAGAGAAAACACTTGGGCACTTGGTGACTCAGGTGGTTTCCAAATTGGTAAAGGTGTTTGGGAAGGTGACTGGAAAGATCCTAATTGTCCTAAAGCACAAAAGAAGCGTGATGGCGTTTTACGTTGGATGGATGCATACATGGACTACGGTATGATACTTGATATTCCAGCGTGGGTTGCACGTTCACCTGCAGGTGCTAAAGCTACTGGCATTAGCACGTATCAAGAAGCAGTAGTAGCAACACGCATTAACAATGACTATTGGATGAAGCACAGAACAGGTGCTTGTAAGTTCCTTAATGTATTGCAAGGCGAGAATCATGCTGATGCAGAAGATTGGTATCAACAGATGAAAGATTACTGTGATCCAGTTAAGTATCCTGACAATCATTTTAATGGTTGGTCAATGGGTGGACAGAACATGTGCGATGTGCATTTGGTTCTTAAACGCATTGTTGCATTGCACTATGACGGACTACTACAAAGCGGTATACACGATGTAATGCACTTCTTAGGCACAAGTAAACTAGAGTGGGCCTGCTTGCTAACAGACGTACAACGGGCTATACGCAAGTACTACAACCCTACTATGATGCTTACATTTGATTGTGCAAGTCCGTTCTTAGCTACTGCTAATGGACAGATTTATATTCAGAACGAAACACCTGATAGAGGCAAGTGGACTTACCGAATGGTGCCTAGTGTTGATGAACTGAAGTATGCAAGTGATACACGTGGTTTTAAAGATGCAGTATTACAAGACGGTATATTTAAGAACTTTGAGGATAGTCCACTAACTGACGGATTGCTTATTAACGATGTATGTACATACGCTGTTGGTGATACTAACAAGATTGGTACTATTAAAGTTGCTAAAGGCGGTGTTGACTTAGACAAAGAAGGCAATCCGGCACTAGACGCAGACGGTAACACAACTGTACGCGGCAGGGACTCAACAAGCTGGGATAGCTTTAGTTATGCTATACAGATGGGTCATAACGTATGGAGTCATATTAATGCTGTACAAGAAGCTAATAGACAGTACGATGCCGGTGTTATACCTAAAATGCTTGTAGATGAAAAGTTTGATCGTATTCTATTTAGAGATGTTGTTGAAGAGATTTTCTCAAAGACAACACAAGAAGAATCTATGGATGTTATTGATAGTTATTCAAAGTTTTGGATGTCTATTCCAGGTACACGTGGTGCAATTGGTAAGAAAACTGTAAACAGTTCTACTTACTTTGGTGCATTGTTTGATGTAGAGGAGCCTGATGATAATGTCGAAGAAACTTTAGATGAAACTAAATTGGAGGTACTCGAAGGTGGGGAACTATAGCGAAGCACATGACGTAATTATTACACACTTACAAGAGCTGTATATTAGACATCGTGCATTAGATGCTGAAGCAACTGAACTACATGAAAATTTTGCATCTGATCAACAAGTTAATAGAGTAAAAACTCAGAAGCTTTGGATTAAAGATGAAATCCATAGATGTGAAACTGAATTAAAGGCATTAGGAAAATTATGAAAAGAACATACGACACAGGCGAAGCAAAGGACATTGTCTTCTTTACAGGCGTAGAAGTTGAAAAGACTCCTGCATTTGGAATGAAGACATTGTTTGTTACAGGTGTGCAAGATTACTACGCAATTAGACAAAAATACATTAACGAAGAATGTACACATATCTTCTTTGGTGCTAATCACAGTTACAACCCAGTTAACTCAGATGACTTTAATCAGTGGGATGCATTGATTACTCTTTTCTTAAAAGACGACATTTTATGTAGCTTAGATATTCCAAGCACAATTGACCTAGAATGGTTTATGGATGGTGGACTAATTGAATATAATAACTTTATTCCACAACTTCGGGTAGTTGTTCCTTACATTAAACAGTGGGGATACAATGCAATGGTTAAAATTGACGACAAAGGGTTTAATGCATCTAATCCAGGCGTTTGGTGCCATAGCTTACATGATTTAATGGACCGTGATAAATTTACGGATTGGAGCAAATACGGACTTGACAAAGTCCTAAAGTGAAAGTATACTAGTAATATGCAAGAACGTTATTATGAATACATGTTACGTAGAATGAAGGAAAACAGAATGACACAACCAGCAAGTAAAAGTATTTGGGTTACCTTTCGTAAGGAAGGTGTACATTTGTACCCGGGTGCAGACACTGACCCTAAACTAGCAACTGGCGATTGGGATGATGTATCATTTCTTGGCGTAGCACATCGTCATATTTTTCACTTTAAAGTTCGCATCGAAGTGTTTCACGATGATCGCGATATTGAATTCATTCAGTTTAAACGCTGGATCGAACGGTTGTATGCACAAGATGTAATACAACTAAACCACAAGTCATGCGAGATGATTGCAGATGACTTGTACGAAGAAATTTCCGCAAAGTACCCAAGCCGCTTTGTAGAGATTGATGTCGCCGAAGATGGCGAAAATGGCTGTTCAAATTACTACCCTGCATAAGGGTGGTGAGTCAAATCAAACCCAGCTCAAAGCTGTTAATAAGGAAATCTAAAAGATGGGAATCGAATATAATCGGAACGCATATAATAAAGTGTTCAACGATTTAGATAAGTTTCGTGACTACTGCCGTTTTGAAGGTAAAGTCTTTAATGAAAAAGATATGTATAATGATAAGGCACCAGTATGGATTGCCTATAATAAGTATCAAGGATGGGTCCGTGCAATGGCCCGGAAGAACGCAAGGAACAACTAATGACTATTCATATTGTAGATATCGAAGCTGTTGATACACGTTACACTGCACAGTGGAAGGAGTATCTTCCTAAACAATTACGACATGCTACAAATGAAAAAGTTAATGTTATTAGTGGTGGAGATACTCCTCAGGCAACTACGCCTGGGGCGTTTCTTAACTTTGGTGGTACTAACGTATACAAAAGTAAACAACTAGAAACTATCGGCGAGATGTTCTGTAATGGACAAGTCAAAGACGGGGACTATTTCTTATACACAGACGCTTGGAACCCTACTGTTATACAATTAAAGTATATGGCAGAGTTACTAAACGTCGACATTACTATCGGTGGCTTATGGCATGCTGGTAGTTATGATCCGCAAGACTTCTTAGGTAGACTTATAGGCAATAAGCCTTGGGTGCGTCACGCTGAAATGGCAATGTATGAATGTTATGATGACAACTTCTTTGCAAGTGACTTCCATATTGATATGTTTACAGACGTATTTGATGAAGACTATAATGTTGATTGGGACAAAGCAATAAGAGTTGGCTGGCCTATGGAGTATCTTAAGGATAGCTTAACGCAATATAGAGGCATGGAGAAGCGAGACTTAATCTTGTTCCCACACCGAGTTGCACCAGAGAAGCAAGTTGAGATCTTTAGAGATCTAGCACATCTGCTTCCACAATATGAATTTGTTGTTTGTCAAGATCAAGAACTTACTAAGAACGAATATCATAACTTACTAGGTGAAGCTAAGATGGTGTTTAGTGCTAACCTGCAAGAAACACTTGGCATTAGTTGGTACGAAGGTGCATTGGTAGATGCTATTCCTATGGTACCTGATAGACTAAGCTATAGTGAAATGGGGTTAGACGTATTTAAATACCCAAGTGAGTGGACTGAGGACTATGACGCATACTTGCATAATAGAGACAAAGTAGTTGCACAAATTGTAGAGTATATGGAAAACTACAATGACTTCCTTCCTAATATTAATAAACAAGTTACTAAACTTAACAAAGAGTTTTTTAGCGGTAAACAGTTATACGAGGCAATTAACGGTGAATAATCAAATAGAATATCAATACGAATTAGATCTAACTGGTGGCACGAATACAGATACTATTACTATTGATCTTAGTAACTACCCAAGTACTGGTATTACTAGTACAATAGATAGTACTACTCTTAGTAACTATACAATAACAGGTACTAACGGTAATCCAATAACTTTTAATAGCGCAAACACTACAATTAATAGTGATATTAATATTGTTACAGGTCCCGAAGCATATCTTAAAGTAACTGAAATAGAAGAAATGTGCAACGATTATCCTGCACTAAATATTGCGTATAGCACTTTTAAATCGATGTACGACTTAGTATTACAAGACTATAAAGGTAAAAAAAATGTTTAATATTAGTTTTATACTTGTACTATTATTGCTTACTGGGTGTTCAACAACAGCGGCAATAGTAGATGTAACTGCAACAACTGCAATATATGCAGGCAAGACAGTTATAAACACCGTAGACTTAATAACCCCAGATATAATTAACTAAGGACTAACTATGATTAAGAAACATTATTACAGCTGGACTGACATTGAACGCATGTGCGTAAGCATTGTTAATCAAATGTATACCGACAACTGGCGTCCTGATTACATTGTAGGACTTACACGCGGCGGCAATGTACCTGCTACTATTATTAGTAACATGACTGGCATCCGTTGTGAAACACTTAAAGTAAGTTTGCGTGACGATGAACACGGTCCCGAAAGTAATCTTTGGATGGGAGAAGATGCATTTGGTTATGAAAAACAACCAAAGAACATCCTTATTGTAGATGATATCAACGATACTGGTGCAACCTTTAACTGGATCAAGGAAGACTGGGCAACAGGCTGTATGCCAATGGACCATGATCGATGGAATGCAGTATGGGGTAACAACGTTCGCTTTGCTACACTAACAGACAATAGTGCAAGTAATGCCGAAGTTCCAGTTAGTTATACTTGCCACGAAATTAACAAAGCAGAAGAAGACGTATGGCTTGTTTATCCTTGGGAGAATGTAGGTGAGTATTGAGTTGGATAGAATGGATTTATTTCCAGTTCCTATATTTGGTGGAGAGTTTGACGGTGCTGAAGAACTAAGAAAAGCACTGATTCCTGAACTAAAGGCTATCGAAAGTAATGACACTAATCCTAGAGGATATAGTGCAAATGGATATACTAACTATAATCCAACTGGCGAAATTATTGATAACCCGATGTTAGTTGACTTACGTGAGTTTATTGTAGGATCAGTAATCCAAGCAAATAATACAATTGGCCTAAAGAACAATGTAATTTTTTCCGGAAGTTGGTTTAGTATTAATAGAATGTACAGTACACATATACCGCATAATCACATTCCAAGTACTTGGAGCGGTGTGTACTATGTACAAGCAACTGATGAAGATGCTCCGCTTACATTCATTGACAAGAATAAAGAGTGCAGTTGGCCCTGGGCAAACAATAAAGAAATGACGGTATACTCTACTCCGCATTTTAGTATTACACCCAAGACTGGACGTTTAATTATATTTCCGGCATACTTAACACACATGGTAGATGAACAAAAAGAAGATGCAGAACGTATTGCAATTAGCTTTAACATGTCTTCATTGGAGAATACAAATGACTAAACCTTGGACCGATGTACTAATTGAAACAAAGGACTACACAGTTTACAAAGACGGCTTTCCAGTAACAGAAGGTCATGTGCTGTTTGTTCCTAGAGAAGAAAACTGGAAGGGGCTAACTAAGTGTATGGAAGCCGCATACAAATGGGGCCATGACTGGATGACACGCGGATACTGTGATGCATTTAACATTGGACAAAATGTAGGCGAAGCCGCTGGTCAAACTGTAATGTATCCACATATTCATTTAATACCTCGCCGTAATGGCGATATGGAAGATCCCCGTGGCGGGGTAAGACACGTCATACCAAGCAAAGGCAATTATCGTAAAGATGATGCTAAGCCAGAAAAAGGAAAAGGAATATGAACTTGAAAGAACAATTAGTAAAAGCGGCACGTATGCATGCCGAAGGAGAGCTTGAAAGAGCAAAGACTAACATTATGGTTTACATGAACAATGCTACAGGTATTGGTGAGCATAGTGATATTGTAGAAGCTATTCAAGAAGAACTTGATAAGATGGCTCATGCAGAAGATCGTATTGAAATGTTGGTGAAATATTTTGGGTAGAACACTTTTTATAGGTGATAGTCATACATGCGGATACGATACTATTCCAGGAAAAACTGGTCCTGACAGTTATAAAGTATGGCAAGACAATAACTATGCTGAAATTTACGGGGAAGTACACAACAAGAATGTTATAGTGTACGCTATGCCCGGAAGCAATAACCGATCTTATTCAGACTGGTTAGGTAGTATGTTTAAAAAGTATGACGATATTGACGAAGTAATTGTGTTGCTAAGTAGTCTTAATAGATTTATGTTAGCGCACAATGAAAAGTTATTATCTGATACAGTGCCAATTGATCAGTTTACTACACAACAAGGACAATCTGATAATGGACTAAGTCATAGATACTTAGATTCCATTATTTCAGGCGACTACTTTCAGTTGTACCAAAAGCCAATTGACGAGGACTACAATAAGTTTCCTGGTATTGCATTTAGTTATGAAAGCGGATTAACAGAGCCTAATATACGAGAATCTACGTATATGGAAATTAAAACGTTCTTTGAACTTAATACGCACTTAGAACAACGTGACTTTTTTAAAGACGTGTACACATGGGATAATATGTGTGCAGATCGAAATATACCAATCTACTTATTTAAAATGCGAGACAGGGTGCAATTTCCAAAAGAGATTGACTTTTACGGCAAACTAAAGGCAACTACAATGAGCGATGTAAGTGTAGAAACGTTCTTTAGGAATAAACATATTGATCACACTGCGTACTATACTAGTGATCAAGAACATTATACTAAACAGTATCATTCATTAATTGCAACAAAATTTTTAAAACACTTGACAAAAACCTAAATACAGTATATAATAAACTATACATATCGGAGTTGTGATGAAAGAAGAAAAGAAACAAAGAATAGGAATCATATACGGCTCTACAACATCGAACAGTGAGCGTATAGCTGAAACTATTTGGGACATATTCAAAGAATCTGAGTTGCATGATATCAAAGACGGTGTGGGCGTTATAGAACAATATGAAAAAGTAATATTGTGTGCGCCTACTTGGGACTATGGTGCATTGCAAGAAGATTACATAGATGCATGGGATGACTTGACTACTGTAAACTGGAGTAACAAAACTGTTGCACTTGTTGGACTAGGAGATCAAGTTGGGTATCCTGCATTGTATCAAGATGCAATGGCTAAGTTATATAACATGATTGAGCCGTTAGGAGCAAAATGCATTGGGTTTACTAGCACAAAAGGTCATACGTTTACAAAAAGCGATGCAGTTAAAGATGACAAGTTTGTTGGTCTTGCTATAGATGAAGACTGTCAACGTGAACTAACTGAAGAACGTCTAAATACTTGGACAAAGCAGATTAGCTTTTGTTGGGATAAGGTATAATGGAATTGATTGCAAACACAGGCAGAGCAAGAGGTGTTGCTACTACTAAAGAAAAGAAGTATTACTACAGTGAAATATTTCACAGTATTCAAGGCGAAGGACACTACACTGGTGTTCCAACTGCTTGGATACGTTTCTTCTTGTGCAATTTGCAGTGTAATGGCTTTGGACAAATTGATCCAACTAACAGCGATACATACGAATTGCCGTTCGAAGAGTTTGATGTATCTAGTGTAGACAGAGTAGAAGACTTACCTGTTTGGGACAAAGGTTGTGATAGTAGCTATACTTGGGCTAAGAAGTTTAAAAGCCTTATGGGGCAAGAGACTCCGCAAGTAATAGCAAACAAAATTATAGACACACTCCGAACAGATAGTAACCCTGAAGGATTGTTTTTACATCCAGTAAGTCAACAACGTCAGCATTTATGTATCACAGGCGGCGAGCCGCTTATGACTACTGGTCAACAAGCAGTAGTAGGAATATATGACGAACTACTAAAACAAAACAACCTTCCAGATAGTATGACATTCGAAACAAACGGCACACAAAAGTTAAGGCCAGAGTTTTGCGAATGGGTTAATAGGATTGACACTGAAGTATTTTTTAGCTGTAGTCCTAAGTTATGGACTGTTGCAGGCGAAAGAGCTGAAAGAGCAATTAAGCCTGAGCATGTAGCTGAGTATTATAAACTTAGTAAAAGAGGTCAACTAAAGTTTGTAGTTGGCGCTGATCAGGCACAGTGGGATGAAATGGAAGGTGTAATTGCACAATTTAGAGAAGCAGGCGTTATGTGGCCAATTTGGGTTATGCCTGTAGGAGCAAGATCAGAAGAACAAGAAGCTAGTGCTGGTGCAGTAGCAGAGATGGCATTTAAACGAGGTTATAACGTAGCGGCTCGTGTACATGTTTACTTGTTTGGTAATGCAATAGGAACTTAAAGTATGTTTAAATTTATATCATCATTATTTAAAAAGAAAGAAAAGGTAGAACTGGAAGTTCTAGACTACACATCAGCTTATTCGGAAATGCCTGGGGCACCCAATTACATTAACGATGAACATGAAACAGCAATGAAGGCTCCTATAAAAAAGAAAGCCTTAGACGATGAATTAAGAGAGAAAGGATTAATATGAAATGGTTTGATAAGTTAACAGGTAAGAAAGAAGAAGTTGCACAAACACCGGAAGGTGAGTTTGACGAGTTAGAAACAAATCGTAGAGCGGCTTTGGACTTAGAGAAACAAGAAGCTACTCGACTCGGTAAAGCATGGGTTGCTGTACTTGACACACAAGTAAATCCAGAGAACATTAAGAACGGGTTCTTTGAGATCGACTGGAACAATCAGTTTATTGAAGAACTACTTGATGCAGGATACAGCGGTGAAACTAATGAAGAAATTGTAGACGGGTGGTTTAAAACTGTTGTGTCGCAAATTTTAGAAGAAGGTTCAGAATCAGTTGATAGAGATATGGGCTATATTAACGTAGTTCCGATTGAAAAAGGTAAGTCAGAAGTTAGTTGACAGCAATCAGAAACAATGTTATAATAGTAGTATAAATTACAATAGAGGTTAATATGAGCACATACATTCTAGTAGACACAGCAAATACTTTCTTTAGAGCACGGCATGTAGTACGTGGCGATATTGATACTAAAGTAGGTATGGCGCTACACATTACACTTAACAGTGTTAAAAAGGCATGGCGCGACTTTAACGCTGATCATGTTGTGTTCTGCTTAGAAGGTCGTAGCTGGCGCAAAGACTATTACGAGCCTTACAAGCGTAACAGGCAAGTAGCACGTGATAAACTAACCCCTACACAAGCAGATGAAGATACTGCGTTTTGGGAGATCTTTGACGAGTTTAAGAACTTTGTTACAGAGAAGACTAACTGTACTGTTATGCAACACAAACGTTTAGAAGCAGATGATCTTATTGCAGGTTGGGTACAAGCACATCCTAATGATCATCATGTTATTATTAGTACAGACGGCGACTTTGCACAACTTGTTAGTCCTAACTGTAGGCAGTACAATGGCATTGCTAATGTAACTATCACGCACGAAGGCTACTTTAACGATGACGGTAGTGAAGTTATTGATAAGAAGACACAAGAGCCTAAGCCTGCACCGCATCCTGACTTTATGTTGTTTGAAAAGTGTATGCGTGGTGATACTAGTGATAACGTGTTTAGTGCTTATCCTGGTGTACGTAAGAAAGGTACTAAAAACAAGGTTGGTCTTATTGAAGCATATGAAGACAAAGGCACTAAAGGCTACAACTGGAATAACATGATGCTACAACGTTGGACTGATCATAATGGTGCTGAACATCGTGTGCTTGATGACTATCAGCGTAACGTAGTATTATGCGACTTAACTGCACAACCTGCAGACGTTAGAGAGATACTTGATAACGTAGTTGAAGAACATATGACTCCTAAGACAATTACACAAGTAGGTATGCGTCTTATGAAGTTTTGTGCTAAGTGGGACATGCAACGAGTTGCAGACCAGGCGGCAATTTTTGCAGAACCATTACAAGCGAGGTACCCAGCATGACAATAAAAGCAAAAGAAGTTTTAAAAAATAAGTTTTGGATCGTTGAAGAAAACGGTACAAAGGTAGGCACATTAAGTGCAAATGAAGAATGTTATACATATAGTTGCAGTGACGGTGTGCAAGTATATTCGAGTTTTGATCAGTTAATAAACAGCGTAGGCAAAGTCAATTGGACTGCTGGAGATGCTCCAGAAGAAGGCGAAAAAGACTGTCATGGCTATCCGACTAGTTGTGTTCCGTTTAATCCTATGTACGACTTAAAGAATAAGCTACCATTGTTTACAAAGAGCAATAAGAGCAAGAGTCTTTATTGCGCAGGTCACTACTGTATTGAATTTGAAAAGGGCTGGGTTAAGAGCTTTTGTCCTAAACTAATTACTATTGAACGCTATGACTTTAGAGGACCGTTTAAAACAGATATTGAAATGCGAACGGAGTTGTCACGTGTCAACTCAAAGTGAACCACTAAACACTAGTGCAATACAAAACTTTATCCAACAGACTAAAAGTGCTGAGGCTAGTCAAGCCCGAGAAGTTAAGCTGACTATGCCGCAGGCAAAGAATCTTGCATATACACTAGGCATTGTAATGTCTAGATTACACGGCGATTTAGAATTGTTTGTTAAAGAAAATGCAGGATCAAGTACAGACGAAGTAATAGAAGTACAGTTAAATGGCGGGACTAACTGGAAGTAAACTACTAACTTAATGAAAAAAGGCTAAATATATACGTAGTTAATTAAAAGGAACGCATATATGAGTAGGCCAAAACCAACTGTAATTTTAGAGCACATTAACAAAAAAACATATCGTAGCGAGCAAGTATTAGTTGCTGAAGCTATTTGGTCTGTGTTTTATAAAGATGAACCCTTTAACTTAAAAAGCTCTAACATACTTACAAATTACCCGGGACCTAAATACAAAAAGGTCTCTTTCTCAAATCCAGGACATGCACATAACCTTGCTAAGAAGTTAAATGATATGTTTAATTGCGAGGACTTTGCTGTACATAAACTTACTATCGGCGAAGTAGTTACTGAAGAATGAACTGGAAAGAAACATATACTAAAATATTCTTAAAACAGTTAGGCATTGCTATTACCGAAGCTACCCTAAAAGAGTATACTCCTATATGGTGGCAGAACACACGAGTTAAAGCTACAGGCGGGTTACGACTTACTGATGAAGGTATCAGGGTAGTAACTGAAGATGTAGAGTTAGCAACGTTTGATGTTCCTTTTCCTAAAGACTTTAGCTTAACAACAAATTCTATTATATGGCTAGACCAATTTATAGACTGTCCTTGGTGGTTAGGAAGAGGCGGCATGGTTGTAACGGACGAACGGAAGGCAGTCGAAATAAGTCTCTTTTCCGGAGACGTTCGTAAGTACGGTATAACAAAGGCACTTAATAGACAAAATAAAGGTTGACATATTACCGCAGTAATGTTATTATATATGTATAGTTTAAAGCTAGGCACTGATAACTTAATGAGGAATACAAGATGGAAAGTTTAGTAACAAGGCAAGTAACTCCAAATGGAGCAAAGAAGAGCATTAAACGTGCTTTTAAGAAGAAGCGTCCATTATTTTTATGGGGACCTCCAGGCATTGGTAAGTCTGACATTATTGGGCAAATTACAAACGAGTTAGGTAAGGCACACTTAATTGATATTCGTTTGTCACTATGGGATCCAACAGATATTAAGGGCATGCCGTATTACTCCGAACAGGATAATACAATGAAATGGGCACCTCCTGCAGAACTTCCAACAGAAGAGTTTGCGGCACAGTTTGATTTTGTAGTTGTATTTTTAGATGAAATGAACTCGGCAGCGCCAGCAGTACAAGCGGCAGCATACCAGTTAATTCTTAATCGTCGTGTAGGACAATACAAGCTACCAGACAATGTGTTGCTAGTTGCGGCTGGTAACCGTGACGCCGATAAAGGCGTTACTTACAGGATGCCAGCACCGTTAGCTAATCGGTTTGTTCACTTAGAATTACGTGTAGATTTTGACGATTGGTTCCAGTGGGCAGTTAATAACGATATACACAGAGACGTAGTAGGTTATCTTACTTTTGCTAAGAAAGACCTTTACGACTTTGATCCGCGTTCACCTAGTCGAGCTTTTGCTACGCCTCGTTCATGGTCTTTTGTATCTGAACTACTTGAGGACGACGACGATGAAACAACCACTGATTTGATTAGTGGTTCAGTTGGAGAAGGTTTGGCTGTCAAGTTTATGGCTCATCGCAAAGTTGCTTCGAGCATGCCTAACCCAACTGATATACTTGCAGGAAAAGTAAAAGAGCTGAATACTAAAGAAATCAGTGCCATGTATTCCTTAACAGTTTCACTCTGTTATGAGCTAAAAGAAGCATCAGATAAAGGCGATAAAAAGTTTGATGAAAAAGTTAGTAACTTCCTGCGATTTGCTATGGATAACTTTGAAACAGAACTAGTTGTAATGGGCATTCGCCTTGCTATTACACAATATCAACTTCCAATCGATCCAGATGAAGTTGACTGTTTTGATGAGTTCCATGAGCGATTTGGAAAGTACATACAAGCCGCAAATAGCTAGTATGTGTGGTAGGGCGTTTAGGCGTCCTACCTATCCATTTCGGTTGACATTGCTAACAAAGAGTGTTATAATTACAGTATAAGTAATAAGTAAGGAGAACATAGCAATGACTATAGAAACAAAAGGCTTTCAACCCAAAGATCTAACTCCAGAAGAACTTGCAACTATGCAAGTAGAAGTACATGATCGTGTAATTGTAGCTCGCGTAGGACTGTTACTTAGACATCCGTTCTTTGGTAACATGGCAACACGAATGGCTGTTAAAACTTGTGACACGTGGTGCCCTACTGCGGCAACTGATGGCAAGACTCTTTACTACAACACACAATTTTTTAATATGCTCACAAACAAACAAATTGAGTTTGTTATTGCACATGAAATACTACACTGTGTATTTGATCACATTACAAGACGTGAAGACCGTGACGGACAAATTTATAATATTGCATGTGACTATCTTGTTAATAATGTATTAGTACGTGATCGTATTGGTGAACCTGTAGATCAAATTCAAATCTTCCAAGACTTTAAATACGACAAGTGGACTTCAGAAGAAGTATACGATGATATCTTTGACAAGTATGACGAAGAAGAATTAAAACAACTAGGTCAAATGCTTGACGAACATATTGATTGGGAGAAGTCTCCAGACGGTGATGAAGGCAAATCACAAAAAGGTCCTGCAGGAAACGAAAGCGGAGAAGACGGACGCCCAACATACACTAAAGACGAACTTAAAGCAATACGTGACGAAATTAAAGAAAGCATGATGTCATCTGCACAAGCCGCTGGTACAGGTAATGTTCCAGGCGAGATTGCACGTATGATCAAAGATATTACAGAACCTAAAATGAATTGGCGTGAAATTATACGTCAAACAATACAATCAACTGTACGCAATGACTTTACATTTAGTCGTCCTAGCAGAAAAGGTTGGCACACTAATGCTATTTTACCTGGCATGAACTTTGATAACACTATTGATCTGTGCATTGCACTTGACATGTCTGGATCGATTAGTGATCAAACAGGAGCAGACTTCTTAGGTGAAATTAACGGCATTATGGATGAGTACCAAGACTATGCTATTAAAGTATGGTGCTTCGATACTAAGGTTTATAACGAACAAGACTTTAGTCCGTCAGGTGGTGACGAACTAACAGAATACGAAATTATGGGCGGTGGTGGCACAGAGTTTATGTGCAATTGGGAATATATGAAAGAGAATGATATTCAGCCTAAGAAGTTTATTATGTTTACAGATGGTTATGCTTGGGATTCATGGGGCGATCCAGACTACTGTGATACGTTGTTTGTTATTCATTCAAACAGAGATAAAGATCTTGAAAGTCCGTTTGGTGCATCTGTACACTACGATGAGGCAGTATAGTGCTTAAAGAACCTAATCCATTAAATGTATTTAATTTAAGGACACTATCGGTTCCGCCACCCCATTTTGAATACTGTACAGTACCTATGTCATATAACTTAACTGAGGCTATGACCAATTGGGTTAAAGGTAACCTTAAAGGTAGGTACTATATAGGCCACAGCCTTGACAAAGAATATAGTAATGTTCTTAAGATAGGATTCGAAAATCCCAAAGAATTAAGTTATTTCATGTTGGCTTGTCCACTTTTGAAGTATAACTAAATAAAGTACGCATATATACAATATAGGAGTTTAAAATATGAGCGATAATACAGAAGTACCAGTAGCAGAGCAAGTTACACCTACGCCAGAAGAAATGGCTGCAAGCGTAGAACAGCAACAAGGAGCAGATCTTTCAGTACAAGATTTGCAAGCACTTAAAACTATCATTGATGTTGCTAGTTCACGTGGTGCGTTTAAACCGAATGAAATGGTTCAAATCGGACAAACTTATAACAAATTGGATTCATTCTTAGCGGCAGTTGCCGCACAGCAACCCCAGAGTCCAGAAGGAGCATAATAAATATGGCATCTAATATTAAACACGTTGGTAGGCTTACTACTAACAACCGTAAAGCAATTGTAGCATTTAGAGTTATTCCTAATGACCCTGAACACTGCTTAGTAGTTATGACTGAGAACCTTGAAGCAGGTGATCACGATGCATTAATTAGTCTAGTTGATAGTACAACAGGCCAAAGCGAATACGAGCTTGGCTCAGCTATGATGCGAACTAAATTACCAGACGGAGCAAACATGCTTGCACGTTTTAGTGCAACTGGTAAGTTAATGAAGTTGGAAACTAAAGTTATTGAAATGACTCCTAACTTCCAAACTAGTATTAACCTTGCAGAACTTAATCAGATCATGGCAGACCAAAAAGGTATTACCATTGCTGACTTAGCTCTTAAAGATCCTAATAATCCTAGTGCTAAATCAAATGCACCAGAGCAAACAGTGCCCTCTGCACAAGCCGCATCTGCATATACAAACACAACGGCTGCAATGGATGAAGCTGTGACAACAACGGATGAAGTATTGACCGACGATATACTTGCGGCACAATTTCGTTCACAAGCAGATCGTATGAGCAAAGAAGCTGCCGCATTACGTAGACAGGCAGAAGACTTAGTACCGACAGTAAAAAAAGCAAAAGTTGCTAAAGTTACTAAGGCGGCTAAGCCTAGTGGCCAATAGAGACGGCAAGTTACACCCCGATGTCGTCAAAGTTTGGCCCGAAATATTTAAAGATATTGATGTTAAAACTATACCACTTGCATACCTTGAAGCTGTTTATGTTAAATTTACAGATGGCAAGGTATGGGAGATTGCTATAGATGCAGACAAAGGCCCAGAAGACTTAGACGAAATAGAGTTTGGTTTAGAAGAACTGTTAGACGCATACGAATCTGAAATTGATAGCGTAGACTTTAGACTAAACACAAAGAAAGTTAAGCACGATATGCAAAGACGCACTAAGCACTTTCTTAAGAAAGGAAAGTAAAGCTAAATGATAAATACTGTTACTAATAGATTATCAGGAGTTACCAAATGAGTTTACGCATTAGAAGAGGCACAGACAGCCAACGCCAGGGTATAACACCTTTAGAAGGCGAACTGCTCTATGCAACAGACACCAAGAAGCTATATGTAGGAGACGGATCCACAGGTGGTGGTATTGTTGTTGATTCTTCTGCTGGTACTTCAACATTAAATGACTTGGCAAACGTTACTGCTCCAAGTCCAAATACTAACGACATTATTAAATGGAACGGTAGTGCATGGATTACAGCCGCACAAAATGCGCCTGCGGCACTTAACGATCTCACAAATGTTAACGCACTTCCACTAACAGGCGAGTCGCTGTTATGGAACGGCACATCATGGGTTGCTGGAAGACCAGAAGGTAGCGGAGAAGATCTTAATGTTAACATCATAGGTGATGATAGTTCAGTAATGGTTAACACTGCTACTAAACTAATTACCGGTCGTCTAGTAGGCGATGTACTGTCAGAAGACGGCGTTCAGACAGTTGTTAACGTTGGTACTGTTAGCGGACAAGCTCTGTTTACTGGTGACTTAGAAGGTAACCTACTTGGTGGTGTATACACTGATAACAGTACAAAGATTATTGACCCACAAACAGGAGTAATTACTGGTACAGATATCACGCTGTCCGGCAACATTACTGCTGGAACAATGACTACGCCTATAATGCGGGTTGAAGGCGCCAATGCACAAGGAACATTACACCTTAGAAATCGTAATGGTGCAGGAGCAGCCGCTGACCAAGATAATTTAGGTAGAATTGTATTTGG
>ENA-ORXF01000328-ORXF01000328.1-marine-metagenome-genome-assembly--contig:-NODE-328-length-35905-cov-8.657251_pt1 | contig 35905 bp, 52 predicted proteins | sample MGYA00237864_ERZ511476 | MGnify/ENA primary metagenome ERZ511476 (study PRJEB26306, sample SAMN06343908) | marine metagenome | isolation source: coastal waters | place: Atlantic Ocean: West Antarctic...
TTGGGAGCAATTGTTATAGTACACGCAGAATCTAATGTTCCTGTGTATTCAACATACATAGCTCTAACTGGGTCAGTTGCTCCGTCTGCTACAGTTGATGTATGAGTGTCTGCGTTGGTTGTTATGGCTTCGGTTCCATAGCCTAAACCTTCGCCAATTAATTCTAGGTTGACGTTTGTATTTGTTCCCCACGTTCCACTGGCATCACCAGTAGCCATCTCGTTGAGTCTGAGGTCGTTGACGTATGTACTTGCCATAATTTTTTCCTACTTTTTGTTTCTAAGCTGCCACATCATTCCAATTTGGAGTTTGGCTATCACTAATGTTAGCATAATTTGCCGTTTGTGCATCATCAATTAAACTCCAGACCAAAACAGAGCCAACCGAAGCGGTTGCTGATTGACCGATAGGCGTTACGTTTGCCTCGCAGTCAGGTGTAATCGCGCCAACTGAGCCTGTGGCTGCATTGAGCGTGACCGATAAATTGTTGTTTGAAACTGTTGTTGCTGTTCCAAGCGCTGAAGTTCCAGCTTGACCCGTTGGCGTAACATTTGCCTCGCCATCTACCTCAACCGATAAAGTTCCTACGCTGCCTACAATTCCAGGGACGGCTACAATCGCCTTACCATTTACGCCTGCAACGGGTGCGCCTGTTGTTCCTACTAAAGATGCTGGTACTACATTTGCTTCTGCATCAATTGCAACAGTACCTAGGGCAGATGTTCCTGCGCCTGGAGCTGTAAGTGTAACTGGTAAGGCTTCGCCAAACGTGAGTTGGCCCCACGTCCCTCGACCCCAACCGTTGATATTAGCCATTTAAGGCTAGGCGATTCTTATAATCGCTGTAGAAGCTGCTGCCGCTGGGAATACAATAGTAAAGTCTCCTGCTGTAGAAGTTTTATCTCCACCAAAATCAATGGTTGCGACAGATGCATCGTTTGAAGCTGTATCATTATAAATCATACAACCTCTAGCAGTAACTGTAGCTGTACCAAAAGTTAAATCTACAAAGTCTGTAAACCCAGTAGTACCAGCGCTGGTAGGAGCAACTTTTGTTAAAGCATTTCCGCCAGATGTGTAGTTGGTTCCAGTAGCTTGTCCTGTAGTAGTAAAGGCTGCTGTAGCTGCGCCTAATGTGGCTGAACTTGTGTATAAAGCTAGTTTAAAAGCGTTGCCGTTGGTAGCAAAATTATGTGTTGCTGTAAGCAGTTCTTTTTTAAAACTTGTTGTGAGTGTTGATGTAATCGCCATACTAAATACCTTTTATTATTTTAGCTAAATCTTGAGCATCTCCTTGAGTTAATTCTTGAATCAAAGACGCTTTATAAGATTTTATAGCATTTTTCATATATATCAAACAAACTTTGTAAATTAAATCTTTGTAGGCCCTAGCTTGGTCTTTAATGTGTTGTTCATTTTCATCAGAATAACCAACGATTTTATCGGTTAATTGTTTTGCCCAAAACTCTGGAGGATGTCCTCCGTAATTTGTAGTAGCAACTTCTATTATTCCTAAATCTGGCAATCCACTTGGTGTAAGCTGGTCTACCATTTTTTTGGCTCCGGTGGTCTAAGATGACCATCGTTTCTATCTATTAATATAGGTTCTGGGTTTGACTCATCTTGATCTTTCATAGCCTCACTTCTTTTCATGCTGGTCATAAAACCTTTTCCATCTCCCATAACAACCAATGGGTCATCAAGTCTGTGATATCCATAAAGTTTTTCTTCTGCTATTACGTCTGTGTCAAGAAGTCCGCTTGATTTTGCAACCTCAACTTGAACACCGCTATGCATGGCCTTAGATAACCAAAACTCTACACAAGCTCTACCAGATTCTGCAAAATGTAAATTTCCCTTGTAACTAAAATCCACACCAAACATTTTCATTGTTCCTACCTTGTTCCACAAAGCAAAAGCAACTGCGTAAGCAACAGTATTGTTTATGTAACAACAATTAAATTCTTCTAGTATTTCATTGATTGGAAATTCAACCAGGTTGGTGCATCGATCATCAAGCTCACAAGTATAAATAGGTTTGTCATCGTTTAATAAAACTTCTGTCATTCCGCTTGTTTGACCGCCAGCATCATCGGTATCTAGGAACCTACTAACTGGATCCATCATAAATGTCCGATCGTGAAATATTACAGAGCCAACTGCGTTAATGGCCCAGACTTCGTCAAAGTGTGTTCCGTGTGATTTTGCTAAATTGTAATCGTGCCAACTTTTACCAAGTCCAACGATAGCAATGCTTTTGCCTTCTAAGCTTTCGATTCGTTCCATTTCTCTCTCCTTTTATGTAACGTTTGTTCTTACTGAGTCGTATCTATACTCATCTCTCCTTCCTCTTGCTTCAGCCTCATTTTTTAATCTTGTGATTTCTTGGCCAAATCTTGTTTCATACAATACCTGTATCTCAGGCGCTCCTTTCATAAAGGTATAAGCTTCTATTAAACAACCATAAAGCAGTGCGTTACGAGCATTTTGAGAAATCCAGGTTCCTGTTGTTTGAGAGGTTAGACTTGATGGTTTGTGTAGATAATGAAGTTCAACGCTGTAATCTTGGTCTGGAACTGGAGATACTATTAAAGTAGATCCATTGTCTACTGCTGTAGAAAGGTCTTTGTCAAAGTCTCCATAATACAAAGGTCTTCCTCTTTCAGAAATAGCAACTGCATCATTAGAATACTCACGCATAAAACTAGGGTGTTTTTTGTCTAAATAATGGTAATCATTATTGCCATCTATAATAGCCAAAGAAAAACTTAATTTAAAATCTGAAGGTGTTGTAAGGTAAGTGTTCCCAATAGTTAAACTACCAGTAACATTTTTTCTAAAAAAATCAAACTGAATTAACTCAAAGATTCTTTCTTCAGTATTTATAATCATATCGTTTAACGTAGCAACAAAGGTTGTTTCATCGTTCTCAACGTAATTTTGTATAAGAGTTTTTAGTTCAGATAGTGTCATACTGTTATTGTAACTTCTCCAAGAGAGCCTGTCATTTTATCTATATTAAAATTAGAGCCTACAATATCTAGACTCATGTCATTGCCTTTTTTAATGTTTGTGTAAATAACAACAACAAATCCTTCGCCTGCCTCTATGTCATTGTTAGGTCTTGGCTTATACAAAGCTTCAGGATCCATTACATGAGGCAATGGCTTCAATTGTGGATGTTTTGGTTCAAAACAAGTTGGACATGTTTTTAAACCATTCCACTCTTCTTTTAAATCATGAAACTTGTACTCAAATCCACATCGATCACAAATAGCTTTTGCTTTTTTGCCTGATGCATACGCCATGCTAGTATCCGTTTCTTAAAGATGGAGCTATTCTAAATGAAGATCTATCCTCATCTTGAGACAGCGCTCTTTCAAACTCTTCTTCGTACATTTGTTTTAACATAACCACTCTTTCTGGAGCTTTCTTGATTGCTATGTAATATGCAAGCCCGGCTGCAAAACATGGATAGAATCTAAAGGGCATGTCTACGGTGTTGGTTGCTTTATCAGCATCGTCCATTCTTACCAATTTATTAAATACAATTACATCTGTGCTATTTTCAGGAGCTGGCCATATCTTTAACACAGGTGTAATTAATTTATCAAAAAAGAATTGAGAAGGTCTAGATTGAGTTGTCTTAGTTGGAATGTTTAAATATTCGCTTCTACTAATCCTGGACATTTGTAAATCTAACGCAGTGCCATTGGTTGTTCTTCTAATAGAACAATCTAATATGTCAATTATGTTAGATGTTAGAGTGTAATCTGTTTGACCAGCTGTAACAGTTTGAGTTGACTGCTCAACAGTCCATTGATTAAGACCTCTGTTGGCCCATTCAGCTAACATTAAGTTAATAGATCTTTTCGCTGTCTTTAAATCATAACCAGTTCTAAGTTCAAGACCACATCTTTCAAATGCTTCTTCAATAAACTCAGTTACGTTTGGTTCAAAATCTGTACTGCTAGATGTTGTCATTTTCTGGACATAGCTTTTTTCTTAGCTAGCTTGCTTAAAGCTCCGTAATGAAATAGCTTTACGCTAGTTTTAGTGTGTGCTTTATTTGTATGCAAAGTACCATTAGCCATTTTATGGGAACTGCCTTTGTGTTCAGTGCCATCTCTTTTGTAATGTTTAACGCCTTTCATTTGCAAATACCTATTATATTAGCTAATTTTAGTTACTTTTCTTCTATTATTCATTACTTTACCACAACCTCTTGCAATTTTTCTTACTTCTCCACCATTTTTAAAAGTCTTAACATTGGTGGGTTTAGGACCTGCATTGCCTGCTGATCTCTTTCTGCTTACTGCACTTTTCTTTTGAGCAGCTGTCATTTTACCAGCTTTGGCTTTTGGAACACATTTAGGATACTTACCTTTGCCGGCTGTTTTTCTACCACACTTAGGATGTTTTCCTTTTTTTTTGCGTGATATATCAACCCACTCTTCTCTTAGCCATTGTTCAAGTTGTCCTGCCATTATCTCTGCCTGTCTTGTCTAGATTGTCTTCCACCACCAACAAGGCCACCGTTCTTCATTTTCTTTGCTTTGGATTTTTTAGCATAGTTTGGGTCTTTACAATACTTAGATGCTGCTAAGTTAGCATAAGCGCTGGGATACACATCAAAGGTTCTTTTGGCCCAGGCTTTACCTGATGGACAAATTTTACCTTTACTTTTTACTTTAGCCATTTAACACTTCCACCTTTTACGAGCTTGTCTAAGCCTAGAGTTTGGATCTTTTGCTGCTTTAGGAAACTTCTTCATTTGGCCTGCTGATCTAGCGCAGAAAGACTTACGTCTTTTAGCGTCTTTGCTACCAGCTTTTACTTTGCCAGTTACAGCAGTTTTAAGTTTAGAACCTGGGTTTGCTCTACGATGAGCAGCAACTCCCTTTTTAGTCATACCGGCCCCACTTTTTGTGGGGCGATAATTGGCTTTTTTACCTTTAGTAGTTTTTGGTATAGCTGCTTGTCTTCGATACATTATGCATAGAAAGCAGTCATAGATCCAAAGGTTGCAGTTGTATAATTAATATACAAGCCACCTGTAAATAATAATCCATTATCAGGAATAGTAATGTCTCTAGTTACAGTAGCAGATGCTACAGACCCTAGTTTAAAAAGACTGCTCCCATTTGGAGAAGTATTTACAAACTCTACATTGCCTGCCGTACCAGAACAAACAAGGTTAATACCTTGTAACCTAGTTCTACCTGCAAAAATAACGTCTGCAACTGCTGTATTTATACCTGCGCTAACATCACCTGCTGGATTACCAACAGCTGTTATTGAGGCTATTGTTCTAAAGTATTTAGACCCAGTAGCTGTACCTGCGTTAGCACCTGTTATGGATTCTGTTTGAGCATCTCCATTAACATCGGTGCCTACTACAGTAAATGATTTAGCTGCATCGTTGCCAGCAGAAAGGATCGTTACAATCCTTCCGCCAACATTAGTGACAGAGCCACCGTCAGCTAACGCACCACCTATAGTAAGTGCTGCGTTATTTCCAACTGCTGCTGCCACTGATATTCCATTTGCATCTAAGACTTGAGCGTCAGCAATTATAAACCTACCCAGTACATCTGAGCCTGTTAATCTACCTGCCATAAGTTACCCCTTATTCAAATATAGTTCTGTTAATAGCCTGCCAATGCACATCAATTGCTTCGGCTGCTGCTGCACCAGCTTCTATACCAATATAAGGTATAAGGTCAACATTATCAGTTAAAGCACCAGATAGAACTGCTGCTGCACCTTCTGCTACCGCAGATACTGCTGTTCCACCTGTAGAACCAGCTGTAGTAGTAATGTCGTACTGTACGCCATCAACAAAGATTGTTGCTTTTCTATCGCTATTAATAACAATTTTAAGATGGTAGATAGTATTAGCAGCTACCGTTATAGGTAGTGCAGAAATAAAATCAGTTCCACCAACTGAATGAACAAAATGCAATAAAGTAAAATCAGTAAACGCTTCTGAGTTAGTCGCGTCAGTCTGGAATTTAAAATACGCTTGATCTGCGTCAGTTGCTATTAATTGGTCATTAGTTAATTTAAGACCTGCCCAAAACTTTTGGTTATCAATAGCGTTAGGATTAATAGAACATTCCCATTCTGTTTGGTTTTCAGTACCCCAAAGAGTATCTGACCAAGCTACAGGATTCGCTAAGTTAGGAGCAAGAATTGATTGGTCTTGATCTGCACCAGCCGTTGTCATAATAAACCCACCTGCTGTTGCATTTCTAGTAACCAAAGCAGAAGTCATGTTAGTTCCTAGGACTTCAAAATTTGGATTAGCAATGCTTCCAAAACTTTGTAGTTTAGGTATTGTCCTTACTGTTAAAGTCGCTGAAGCTAAATCAATCGCACCACCAGTAAAGTTACCTAAAGATACTGTTACAACATTTGCTGCTGTTACTGTAGCTGTAAGAGTAAGGTCTACTGTGTCTACGCTTAAAGAAGCCATAGCAAAGTCACCTAAAGCGGCTCCTAATACTGCTACATCTTCAATTAACTCATTGCCGTCTCCAATAGAACCAAAGTCTTTTGTCTCAGATCCTGTTAAGAAACCTTGCAGTTTTGGTAATGTTTCGTAGTACTCGTTTAAGTAATATCTGTCAGGAGTGGTTGCACTTCTGTTTACGTTATTACCATTAGTTCCTTCAATAACAAGTTGCCCATCACTTTCAATATTAACTTTATTAGCTAATTGATTACCAGATGTGCTGTTTGTAGCTAGGTGTTGAAACCCGCCCTCGGACCTGACCGGCCCACTAAATGTCGAATTTGCCATAATTTCCTCCTGGGAAATAAGTCTTATCGTCTCGGCTTGTCTGCTAGGTCAGTCGATAAAACAAATATAATTATCCTAGTGCCTTTGATTGTATACCAGATATGGTTAAAAATAAAACAAAAAAAAAGGGGGCTGTTAAGCCCCCAATAATTGTAGTTGAGTAATAAACGCTACAATCAATCGTTCTTTAAGCTCCTTGAGAACCGTAAACGGCTCTGAAGTTAGAATATCCGAATGAATACCTTTCTCTAGCTTTGTATCTCATGTTTCCAGTATCGAAATCACCTTCTAATGCAGTTTGCATTGGAGATCTTTCAAAATACTTAAATCCATCAGGACAGTCTGTTTTCAAGAAGAAAGCATCTGTATCTGTTAGATAATGATTTACAACGTAGCCGTCAGGCAGCATACCCATATTTTTCAAAGCATTAACATCGTTGTCAGAAGTACCAACTCTTCCAGGAGTTTGTAACAGTCTGTCAGCAACGAATTGCAATTGAGGTGGAACAATTAACTTCATTCCTCTTAAAGCAATATTAAGACCTCTATCATCCGTAAATGTAGAGATATTAATTAATGCATCTTCAAGAGAAGTTTCATTAAGATCCGCCATAGTAGTTGCTCTATTTGCTAAAGCGCCACCGCCGCCTAGCGGGTGATCTGTTGCTATTAAGCTTTTACCATCACCACCTGCTGTAGAGAACGCATTGTTCAATACAGATGCAGCTTTGATTTGCTTAGTATTAGCCATAGATCTCGCTAATGCTTTAGTGTATCTAGCACCAAGACGATCATACAGATTATCTTCAACAGCTTCTTCTGTTAGTGCGAATGCTAAAGCAACTGTTTCGTGAGTATAACGAGAAGTGTAACCTTCGTTAGCATTGTCAAATCTGACTCCGCTTCCTTCTGATTTTACTTCTGCATTACCAAACCCAACGATTAAAGTTTCTTCTTCAAACGCTCTGTCAGAGCTTTCTGCATCATATATTTCTGCGTGTTCTGCTTCGTATCTAGCATATTCCATACCAAATAAAGCGTTTAAACCTGGTTCTAGCTCTTTTGCTAGCTGTGATCGATTAATCGCCATTATTTATACTCCGGTTGGGTCGACATAAAAATGTTCGTTAAATTTAACAATAACGTTTACATTTGCCGAGCCTGTTGTTGTGTTATCTGGATCAGAGGAAAATCCCATAATCCTGAATGTTGCAGTTGTTGCAGCAGTTGTCCCAGACAGTTCTAGAGCAGACATACCAGTTTTGGTAGATCCAGCTGTATAAACCATGTCTGCATTCAAACCAACATCAGTTTGAGCTGGAGAACCAGCACTCTGAATTTCGAATACAGCATCAGGGTCATCTTCTACAAAAGCTACGATATCGGCCGAAACGGTTCCAGTAGGAAAGAAAGATTTGAAAACAACGTCTCCGCTGCTATCAGTAAACTGACATCCTCTGAATATGCCTACTGATTCATCACCAGCTGCTGATACTAAAATCGTACCAGTATTAAGCATTTTTACCAAATCGCCTGAAAAAATATTCCCTGAAGCTCCTGAAGCTATCTTATATTCTGTCATACCGCCGTTAGCGATACCAGAACCTAATTTACCTACAAGTCTTGCTCCAAATGGGGCATCTTTGTTAGCCATAATAAGTCACCTTATATTATAAAATTAAAATTGATGATCAACTACGTTGACCACCGCCAAAAGTTACTTTGCTAGTTCTCTCTGGATTTAAAATCGGAGAGTTTGGATCTGATTCCCTTAATAAATCATTATCTACAGCGTCTTGCTGAGTGTGTGCACGATTTGCGAAGTAGGAGTTTCTTTCTTCGCGAGTTTCGTTAGGGATCTTAGCCAAAAGCAAACCGCCAACTGCTACTACTCCTGCGTGTTTACCGTCATCTAAGGTAGGAAGTTCAAATCCATCTAACTCTTCAGCTCTAACAAGGTCGAAACCTTCTCTAAGCCTTGATGTTACATTTTTTCTATCTTCGCTGCCTGCGAGTTCGGCTCTAATCCACCTGTAGGTATAACCTTCAGGCGCAGGAGGAGTTTCCAACATTGATGGTGGGCTCCATGGTGTGCGAGCAACTTTTGCAGCTCGAGTATCGGCAGAACGCGAGGTTCTGTTTGAATCTTTATTACTTTTTTTATCTTCTGTCATAGTTTTACCTTTTAACGTATTTTGCGTACTCACCTAATGGTACGTTTAATCTTTTAGCCATTTCAACCTCGGATGGAGACAATTTTACTTGTCTTTTATTTGAGCCGGCATTACCAGCTACCCTACCTGCCGAAGCCACTTTTTGTTGAGGCTTAGATTTAACAGAAGATTCATTAAACTTCTGCGGGAATTCTTCACGAATTCTTTTATCAACTTCACTATAGTACTCTTCTGAACCCTCGTCAAACCCTTCGGCTACTAATTGATTGTTGATTGCCATAGCACCCATAGTCATTACTTCGTCCTGACCAAACCATTTATTTTTTTCTACAAACTCTTTATCTCTTCCAATTAAGTCTGGAACATCATTTTGTTGCGGTTGATTTAATGGAACCTGGTTAACAGGATAGTTTTGATAATTTGCTTGCTGCTCTTCTTGTATATTAGCCTGCCTTGCTAATGCAAATTTTGAATCATTTACTTTGTTCTCTTCTATAGCTATCTTTGAAATAACTTCCTGGGCTTTTGCAACCTTCTCATAGTCTGCAACTTCATGAGCATTTTTTAATGCCGCTAAAGCCTGTGCTTTTTGAGATTTAAGTCTACCTTCAGCCTCTTGTAGATATGATTTATCTAAAGTAGAAGATCTGGTTTTTAAATGTTGGTTTTCTTCTGAAATTCTTTTTGCATACTCATACGCAGACTCTTGACCTCTCTCGGCCTCTCTTAGTTTGCGAGTAAGATTGCCAATTCTTTTCTTAACCTTTTCAGAATAATCTTCTAACTCTTCAGCAGATTTTTCTTCTGGCTCTTCAGAAACATCTTTAATGACTTTTTCAGCCTCGTTATCAGATTCTTCTGTTGTAACAAGATCTGCTATTTTTCCGCTAGGCTTGTCTTCAGGTAGATCTACCTCAACAACTGCACCCTCTTCAATTACTTCTTCTTGTTTTACTTCTTCACTCATATTTACTCCTTATACTGCAAGAATATCATCAGGATCTAATATGGTAGCTATCACTTCATCATCGTTAATGATTCTGCATTCAGATTCATCTCCAAGTCTAAAGCGAGCACCAGCATATCTGCCAATTAATACCCATTGTTTTTCCTGACACCAAGCTTCAGTAAATTTACTGGAATCTGAATAGCAATCAGGACCCATTTTAACAACATATCCCACAACGGTTGCTAAAGACTCTCTATCAACCTGGGATTGTACTAGGTGTATTCCACCTTCGGTTACTGCTTTTCCTTTGTACGGAAGAATAAGCATCCTCCAACCGACAGGCTGGGGCATTCTTTCTAAAATTGATTTGTCTAAAAGAGTTGGATCTAAAACTCTAGCTTCCTGTTCTACATAAGGAATAATTTCTTCTTTCTTTGTAGGTTCTTTTGTTTGATTGTTTTGTTTTTTTATTGCTTGTGCAACATTGTCAGGTATTTGTATCTTCGACATTTTCTTGTATTTTTCCTAGCAGTTCTCTAAATGAATCTTCTGTGTCGACAAGAGAACTGTAACGTCCACACAAATATTGATATTGGGAAAAATCTTTAGTGCCAGCTAAAATTATATCTTTTACGCTTTCTTTTTGAGCCTCAATCTCTTTTAAGAATTTTTGGCTTATCCAAACTACGGACACTAATAAACACCAGAAAACTTGCCACCATATTCAGCAGCACCCATACCTCTAGCTTTACCTTTCCCCATTCCAGGTTGTGGTTTTGTATTGGCATCAAAAGTACCTGCATTCGTTTTAAGAGGTGCAGAGCCTTTATTACTATAACCAGCTTTATTAACCGTTACAGTAGGAGTTTTTTGTTGTTTGATATCGGTTCTTTTTATCATGTTGTTAATTATCTTGGACAAATAAATTATTTGCAAGTCTTTATTTTCCTTGCCCTCGGTACTTTTTTCTTTTTTGCTTTTTATTAGTACCTGCTCCTCTGCTTAAAGGACTATTACCTATAGAAGTTTTTTTCTTTACACCGTTTACTTTTGGTATATTCCAAGCGGTAGGCACTATTGTTTGTTTCTTTGATCTAACAATTTAAATTTTGCTTGTTGTTCTAATCTAGCTCTAGCAGTTTCGTTTCTTAAATCTGCAATATCTCCTTGAGCATCAATTCTTTCTCTATCAACATTAATACTTTGTTGAGCTTCTTGAGCCTTTCTTTGTTCTGCGGCTAAAAATTGTTGTTGCTCTATGGAAAGCTCTTGACCTTTTAAAGCAAGCTCTTGTTTTCTAATTGCTACCAACGGATCTTCGTCTTCAGGTGATGCAACTTTTTGATTGTATTCAGTCAGCAATTCAGCAAGTATTGGAGATGAAAATTGTGCTAACAGATCTCCTGCCTGTAAAGATAAATTTTGTGCTTCTTCTGGAGAAGCTTGTTGAGCCTGTTGTTGCAATTGTTTAAATTGTTGCATAACTTCTGGTGGCATTTGCTGTTCACCAAAAATGTCAGCTTTCATTTGTAAATGCTGCATGATATGAGAATGTATCAAGGCTTGCACTTGAGCGTTCATTTGTACCGGAGGTGTATTTAACAAAGCCATGTGAACTGCAATATGTGCATCATGATTTTGTTGTGGGAACGCTTGAGCTTGTTGCCCTAATAGCAATTGATTATTTTCAAACCCAGCTTCTATTGGAAGTGGATCTGTTGGGGGTGGAGGTGTGAGTATTTGTTCTATATTGTCCACGCCTATTGCGGCATACATTCTTTTGTAAGCTTCATAGGTGCCGTTAGGCCCATGCACTTCCGGATTAGATTGTACTAACTGCATCATCTCTTGGGCCATAGCAATTCTTTGAGATTGACTAAATATGTCAGGATTTGATATTGGAAAAATATCTACCTTTTCATCAAAATCAGACAGCTTAATGGTTGTTTCATTATTTGCTACAGAGTATGGATATTCTTGCGGTAAGTATTCTTGAAACACTTTTGCCAAAATCTTAAATTCTTTCTTTTGTGAATTATGTAACCGTTTATGAATGGCTGATAATACTTTTGTAGATCTTTCTAATAGTGCAAGCGTTGTACCTACAGGAGCATTTGGATTACCTTGACCCGTATTTATTTCAGCAATAGAAGCAAACTTCTGCCCAGAGGTAACTAATATGTTTAACAGTTGAAGCAAAGTTCCGCTAGGTTCTTTAAAAGGTAACGGTTGTATGGCATCTCTTAAAGATCCACCAGGAGCATCTACGTCTCTAAACTCACCTGGTTGTATTGGAGTGTCTTCATCTCTAATTCTAATTCCTCTGGTTTTAAAACCAGCAGGTAAGTTAGCTAAAGTTCCAGCATCAATTAACTGTCTCATAATTGAAGTTGATGCTTTTGATAAACCGCCAATCATGTGAGTCAAACCAAATCCATAAAAACCTAAACCAGGCAAAAATTTAAAATGCACAAAGTATTCTATTTTATTTTTAAGCTTATCATCTTCCTTGTAGTTTCTTCTAACAGACAATATATCAGTTGAGTTAGCATCTAAAGTTACAATATAAGGCAGTTTAATTCCTGTTAACTCACCCTCTTCATCCGTATCTTCAAAGCCTTCTAGTTCTAAATTACAATGAACTTCGTAAAGAACAGAAACTTCTCCGTCATCATAAGATGGCTCCATACCGGAAAGTTTATCTATCTCTTCTTTAACGCCAGAATAATTCTCTGAGTTACTTCCGCTTTCTAAATCTATTTTTTTGTAAAAACCTATCGCTTGTAGTTTTCTAACTTCGTTCTCTGCAATTTTAATAACGTTAGTTATTCTAGAGCAGGTTTGTAAATCGGTTGTATAGTAAGGAACAATTAAATCTTCGGGAGCAATAAATTTAGAAACAGCTCTGCCTAAACTTTCATCGTAATAAACTTTTTTAAATGCAGATCCCGCTAAAGGTAAATAAAATAATAATTGGTCTAACTCCTCATCAAACTCTTCCATTACATGAGTAATTTGATAATTCATAAATTCTTTAACTCTTTGTGCCTGCTCTTCTATTAAAGAGTCATAAGATCCTATTACTTGAGTTTTAACTGGACCACCTGATGGTAATAATTCTTTATAAGCTTGAGCTTGAAAGGTTGTTACTGCCTCTCCTAATAAAGGATGTATAACGCCTGAAGCCCCCTCAAACGGCTCAGATCTTTCAGCATCAAATTTCATGCCAAGATACTTTAGGCCATCTTTGTAAGTCTTTTCCCAATCTTCTCTAGAGGATTTATCCTTTTCAATACCAGCCATTAATTCATTAGAAATAACATTTAACTGTTGATCGTCTAAAATTTCAGCTAAGTTTTCATCAAACCCTGTTTCTATTTCTTCCGGTATAGATGAGGTTAAAACAGCACTCCCATCTTCTTGCATTTCAAAACCTTCAGTACCTCTTTCTCTTATTGCCTCTATAGCAACTTGCATGTCCTCTTGACCAAGCGGCACTTGATTTGCTTCGTTTAAAACCGTTGGATTTATATCTTTTTCTATTGCCATAATCCTAGTAGTATATTCTCTTTACTGGTGCTTTTTCTCTGTCTGAGTAATCATCATCAAGAGAAACTAAACCGCCCTCTCTAAATCTCATTAAAGCTTGAGTCATAGTATCACATAGGTCATCATTTTTTCCAAAAGGAAATGATGCACACTCTTCTATCATTTCTTCTGCAAATTTCTTTTGAGGTGCGTACACCAATCCAGACTCAAAGATAGGTGCAACTGAATGCATCCTGGTAGATTTGTCATGTCCTCTGGTTGGAGAGTAATTAACTACAGGTATGCCCAATCTTCTAAGCTCATGAGTTAGAGGGGTTCCTGAAGCTTTGGCTTCAATTAACACCATATCAGGTTCCCAGTATTGATATTCTTCGTAGGCTACTCTTTTTAATTCTGGGAAATCCCAGCGGTTTTTCTGAGCATCTAATAGAATGACGCAATCAGGGGAGTCTGGTGTGGGTTTAAATACACCCCACGTTGATATAGCAGAATAGTCTGCGTTTTCTTTCTTACTAAAAGCCGTATCGTAACTTTGTATGATGTAACTTACTGGGGGTAAGGTTTCGTTTTCCCAAGCTTTCCACCATTCTCTTTTAACAATTGAACCTTCTTCGGAGGTGGGATTTTGCATCCATTGTGCATTCCATTTCTGTACTGGCAAAGACGCTCTTACTTTTTTTAGTTCCTCCATAGACCAGAACTCAGGCCATAAAGGATTGTCGGTTTCAGGAAAGATTGCTGGAAACTCTACAATTTCCCATTGGTCAGCAGATGATTCTTTTTGAGACTCTAATAACTTTGCAGTTAGATCTATTGAACTCCAACGAGTCATTACAAGTATGATAGCGCCACCTGGTTGCAAACGTTGTCTAGGTCCGGAGGTATACCATTCCCAGCACGCTTCCATAGCAGTAGGGCTTAATGCGTCTTGCTCTGAATGAGGATCATCAATAATCAATAGATCTGCACCACGACCTGTAATAGCTCCTCCCACACCTGCGGCAAAGTACTCACCACCTTTGTCAGTCTCCCAACGACCAGCAGATTTAGAGTCGGCTCTTAATTCTACTTTAGGGAAGATTTGCTTGTATTCATCAGCATCCATCATGTTACGAACTTTACGACCAAACCTTACGGCCAGCTCACCCGTATGCGTTGTTTGCATAATCTTTCTTTTAGGTTGCTTGCCCATAATCCAAGCAGGAAAGTAGGTAGAACAGAACTCAGACTTGGTGTGACGAGGTGGCATATTAATAATAAGCCTGTTGCACTTACCACTAGCAACGTCCTCCAGTTTTTCTGCAAATATCTTATGATGACGACCACAAATAAATTCAGGCCACATGTGATTGATAAACTCTAAGAATGTTTCTTGGCAACCATTCTGTTTCTTCAACAACTCTAGACGTTCTTTTAAAACTAGAGTTTCTTTAATCTCTTGATCAGAGAGGTGAGCTAGATTCATAAAGCAGCTAACATATTTTCTATACTGACAGGACCACCATCCTTAAAGGCATCAATTCCTTTTTCTTTAACTAAAGCTCTTATTTTATCGTCAATTTTAACGTAGGTTCCTTCAAACTTAAAAAACTCATCTGATTGGTCAGGTAAATCTTTCCATAAATTTCTACCTTTATTGTCAACAACATCTTGAGGTGTTTTATTTGTCAGTACATAATCTTTAGGATTTTCTCCAAGCTCTTTAATAATTTTGTTTATTTCGTTTTCAGCTCCGTTGTAAGTGGCTCTTAATATCGGGAGCTTATGTCCACCTTCAGATATTAATCTTTTCATGCCTGAGTCAAGGTACATGCCATCCTTGCCCTCTGAAACTGCTTTTAAAAAATTAAATCTTATTGGCAATTTTGTAACATCAGTCCCAGTTCCTTTTGCGTAAGGATCTATTGAATAACCTTTAAATTTACTTGAATCAATCTTGGTAGCTTTTTTAAGTATACTAAGACCGTTATTAAGATCAAAAGTTTTGTCGCTGTTGTCCATCATTTCGTTAAAGTATTTTAAAGCTCTTTCGCCAGGAGTTCCTGGTCCGTACTTTTGCGTAATTGGACCAGAATCACCACCTCTTAAATACTCAAAATCATAAAATATTTCGTCTACAGTTTTGTCAAGAGATTCTGTAAACGGCTTGCCCGTAGCTTGCTCTAAATCTGTTTTGCTCAGAGTATAGCCATCAAATTGATCCATAACTTTCAAAGAAGGCGAAAGTTTAATTAGTTGTTCGTCAATTGCATCTAGTTCGTCAACTACCTTTAAATAAGAAGGTGAGTCAGGTGTTAGTCCAGATGCTTTTAATTCATTTTGTATTTTAAATTTATCTTGAGCTAACTTATTAATTTTAGGTACGTTCTGGTTGTATTCAATTAAACTTTTCTTTACGGCGGCAACAGCCTTTGGATCAACGTAAGGTGTTACTGGGAATAGTAAACGAGCTTCCTCAACTACGGGTATTAAACTTTCAAAATCATCAGTTTTGTACGCTCTTTTATTTTTTAATAATGATTCTGCAACTATTGGAGCATCCCCACTTGTTGCTCTTTGAATTTTTTTATAAATTTGAGAGTTTTTATCTTCTAATGCTTCAAAATATTTTTGTTTTAATTCTTTGCCTGTTTTTAATCCTGGATTTTGCCTAACAATATCCAACATATAGTTGGCTTGGAATTTTTCATTAGGTAAATTTTGGTATGCCATTTTGTTTCTAATATAATCTAGATTGTCTGCTACATTCTTCTGTTGTTGTCTGGCTAACTCTTCTGCGTAGTCTGATTGAATTCTTGATACATTTAAAAGATTGTCGCCACCAATAAATTCTCTTATGGGGCTTAATTCTTCTAGAGATGGAAGTGAGTAATCCGCACTACTGTCAAATACAAAATGATCTTTGTTATTGGGAACGTTTCCATAGTGATCAAAATTTTCTTTTCTATCTAAACCTTTAATGTGATATGTAGATTCTGATATATCGCCTGCATCTACATATCCTCTGTTGGAGCTTATAACATTGGACTCGCCAACAAACTCATTCCTGTTTAAGGCCCTTCTGTTTAAAGTATCTTGTTGATTGGATTTAATGTAATTGGCTAATCTTTGTCGGGTAATTTTACCTTGAGGGTTCCTTATCTCCAGCTCACTCATCAACTTAGGATGTATTTCTCCAACTTCATCAATTAAGTTTAATAACCTCAACTCACCTTTTGGCACTCCACTTTTTACTAGTGCATTAATGTAAGATATAGCTTTGCCTTCATTTAATAATTTTTTATTTGTGTTAATAAATTTAGCAGCTTTTGAAGTTAATCCGCCTTTAACCCTTTGATCCATCAATCCTCTAAATAAATTGGTGGTGCCTGGGTACATCTGATCATCTAATGACAACGGTTTAAAATCTTCAACTTTAGGTAATGGAGCGTCTTTAACCGTCTCCTCTATAACCTTTGTAGGTTCTAAGTCTGCTAGTAATTTAACTTCCTCTTTAGGAACTGTCTTTAAAACTTTAGCTCCTCTAAACAGTCTGAATAGAGGGTATAAACTGGCACCCGCAAGGGCTGATAAACCGAAGTACCCTGCTGCTCCAAGAAACTTTTTCTCCTCCAGTCTTTTAGCACCTCTGGCTCCAAACTCTCCAACTTCGTAAACTGCAAGAACGTCTCCTATTCCAGGAGCAACACTAATCGCTATCTGATCTATTATAGGCAGTTCTTCAAACTCACGATAAGCTTCACGAATGTTGCCTCCGGAAGCTGCTGCTTTTAGTTTTTCAAGTACCTCTTTTCTATTCGCCATCTTTTGTGATTTTATAAAGCTGTTTCTTTATTTTGTTTTCTTCAATCTCTAACTTTTTATATTTTATTACCGATCTGTCCATTAAGTTATTAATTATTGACGAGTCTTGAGTGCTCGACATATCACCTACTTTACGTTCAGCCTGCCCTCGGCGGTAGTCTAAAATGTTTTGTTCTTGCTTTTTTTTAATTACATCTAATTTATTGTGAAGTTTTTTTATTTTAAGAGCAGATATTCCTAATTTTGTAATTGGGCCTCCTCCCAAGGAGGCGTAGTCTACTGGATTTAAAGGATCAAATATAATGTCGGTAAAGTCTTTTACCTTAAGGTCATCTTCGGAGGGGCTACCTAGTTTTTTTTTTCTAAATCTTGAAGCATGTCGTCAAGAGAGTTTCTGTCCACATCTGAAATAGTGCGACCTGAATCTGGAAAGAACATTTGTTCTTGTTGCATAAGGTTCCTGTCCATATTAGATATGGTACGTCCGGATTCTCCTAGAATTTCTCGAATGTTTGAATTTGTAGCTTTATCAATAATATCTTCAAAAGTAAGTAGACCTACAGAAAATAACTCTATATCTCTATTTGATACAGTTCTGCCTGTTTCTCCTAGAAATTCTCTCATTCTTTGTGCTGCCATTTCAGGAGGAGAAATACCTTCTCTAGCTCCTTGTTCTGCAATCAACATGTTTGTATTAACGTCTTCGCCTTCTGCGAATCCTGGTCTCCCATTTTTGTTTTGGCTTCTTTTTTCTTTAAACTCTTTTAAAAAACTATCGTATCCAACCTTCAAAGCATCTATAGAATCTGACATAAATGGAGCTACATAAGGTATAGGATTGCCAGCTTTATTTTGATTTCTTGCTGCATTAACCCATTTATCAAATGATGGTTCTTGAAAAAATCTTTGATCCATTAAATGTGGAGTAATAGTGTATTTGCGTAAAAAAGTATTTATGCTTTCATTTGTTGTATCAGAAGCACCACCTTCTGCGAATCCTGGTCTTTGAAAAGGCAGCCGTTCTCTAGGCATTTCTTGAGACATAGGAAGCATAGGAGCCATAGGTCTTTGCTCTTCCATACTATTTGACAAAGGAGCTCCGAAGTTACCAGCTACCCTTTGCATGAAGTTTCTACGATTCTTTGGCTTCATTCTTCTTTCAGGTGCTCGTTGTGGTAATTGGTTAAAGATAGATCCTAAACCTCCTCCAAAGAACCTATTAGACAGTCCTTGCTGAGGCATCCTTTGTGGTAAACGGCTAGGCCCTCTTAAATATTTACTTTCTCGATTTACAGATGTGTCAGGAATAAAAGCTCTTTCATCAGGCATTATTTGTGGTAAAGGTTTAAATCTCTGCGAGGCTCGTTTTAAAAAGCTACCTTTTGATTTGCCAGATGTGTCAGGAAAAAATGCTGGCAGACTCATAGGATCTTTAATTTTTTGTCTTCCCGCTCCCAAAAATGGAGAAGGGTTAACCGTAGGTGCGTTTGGGTTTTGTACTTGTGAACGTACTTGGTTTTTTAAACTTTTAAAGAATCCCATTTTTAAATATTATATTAATTAAATTGTAAAACCAAGTGCGCCGTCACCCATACCGAACATTTCTTCAGCCATCTCTAACTCTTCAAGAGTCATACCAATTCCTTTAAGGAACTCTTCGATTTGTTCAGGGGTAGAACCTTCAGCCATCATTTGTTCTACAATTTTCATAATTTGCATGAGGGCTTGCTTGGCTTCGCTTTTCTCTTCTTCGCTAAGATTATTAATTTCTGATTGTAATTGCTCAGGTAAAACGGGAGCCCCTTGGGTCCCTTGCATCATTTGTTGACCTTGTGGCATCTGTTGGTCAGGCATCATTACTGGTGCCACTTCCATATCCATCATATCTTCTTCCATAACAATATCCTTTAACGTATTTTTAGAATATTTCGATTGTACCACCAGATTATGTGAAATGTAAAAAAAATGGTTTTTGTTTGAGCGGTATCCTGTCGTAGTGTGTGTCCCTACTGCCTCCGTCCGTTTTAGCCTCCCCCCCCGTCCCGCCGTCCCGATTCCCGATCCGAATTCACCAGTAAATAGAGTCCCATAAAAAAAGGGAGCGTATTGCTCCCTTTCTTCAATTGAGTTGACTCAGTAATAATAGTTAAAAAATAGCGTTACCCATAAAGGTAAAAGCAAACATATAAAACCTAAGACATTTAAAAACTCAGTCATCTTACGAGTCCAATTCAGGTACCAAGGTCATCCCAATATTCTCGGGAGTTGATGGAGCCATCAAATCTTGCATCTCTGCGTTGATTCCACCTTGGGCGATAATATGTACTCCGTTGACAATTAAACTCTGGCAGTCGGTTTCTATTGCCTTGCCAACCACTCTCTCGCCAGACTCGTTATATAACATTATTTCTATTTTCATTTTGTGACCTCCTAAAAGTCGTTTGTTAAATGAGTCATTATTTGAACATGAGTGGATACATACTGTCAACCTTTTTAGCAACTTTATTTCATCTATATATAGAGCGTTTCATTTGACCAGACGACCTGCTGGTGGGCTGGCATCCTTGTCATGTGTAAGAGTACTCTGCTGGGTAAGCACCAGGACCAAGATTGAAAACTCAACCCCGATCCCGACCGCCCATTAGGATTACCAGCAGGTACAAAACTATTGCTAACTCAAGCATTTATACATTTCTTCCCAGTACTCATCTATGTATTCAAAGTCCGATATGATTCTGGTGTACTTGTCGCTTCCCCAGTATCCACAGATCTCCTCCTGGTAAGTGTCAAGCCAGACGGTAGGACCGCCCCCGGCCAACATGACCTGGACACCCAGGTAAGTTCCATCCCCGTCTATCGTGTACCGAATGCTGTAGGCCTCATAGTTCGGTTCCCCTTCATCCTGGGGATAAAACCACATCTTACCGTTGTTGGCATCTTCTGCATGACTGTCAACCATCCTGCGTAGATCTCTTGCGCATTCACTTAAGTGGTTATCTATACTCATAGCGCCGCCCCCCATTGATTAGCCATCGCATCAGCCAGACCTTTGTGGAACTTAGATCTAATCTTCCAACGATCAGGACCAGGACTAGCATGATGTATGTCATGCCTGGCAGTCTCCTTTGTAAGGCTTCCAGTCTTAACCAGGCTTGGCAAGTTCTTTAACCAAAGGCAGGTCCTCTTACTTACGTTGTCTTCTGATTCAACAGACTCAGCAAACTCATACGGCTGCACGCTCTGCGTGAACGGTTCAAAGTTATGGATCCTGGCCTTGGCATGCTTGTGCATGATTGGGTTCTCAATAGCTATCCGGGGAACGTCAGCGTTCCAGAGATCTGAGAATAGGGCCGCTCCTTCATCCAGGTCTTCCCACATCTCTTCTTTAGTTTTACCCTGGGGCGGTACATGCAACCATCTAACACCACTATTGCACAACCTGGTGCAAGGTGGGTGGGCTACCATCAACAGGTCCCAGGCTTCCATATCCAGGACGTTCCTAATGTCATCCTGTATATGACGGTTGGTTTGATCATCAGCCGGCAGTATGTCGCAGGACCAAGTATCGTGGCCTTTATCTAGAAAAGCGTTTCTAACTACTCCGCTAGTCTCGCATCCAATTAGTATCTTCATGTCATCTCTCCTATAAATTTAATGAACCCTTATCGTAATGATGTGGGTACATCTTGTCAACTCTTATTTTAGATCTATCCAGGCACTCAAACCGTCTGCCTGGGCTGCTGGCCCTCAACTTGTGTCTACCCTTGTGTTGTACCCCTGTATTTCAGCCCAGATTATGCCATTCCCGTCTCCCGATTTAGTGTCCCGACTGTCCAGACACAAAAAACCCAACTTTGAGTTGGGCCTTTTTTGGTTAATAGATCTATTAATCTTTCACAAACAAGTCCCCAGGGATCTGTTCCAGAAGTGTGTCTAAGTTTTTATGACATCTTTGAAATAGATCCTCTCTGTCGGTTGCTCTGGCTAACCCGATCATCCCGAGCTGAAACTCAATTGCGTCCTTTAACGGCTTCTTATCGTTATCCATTTCCGACCTCCTGACATCTTGGGCATTCAACATCAGCTTCTGCTACTAACAGGTTGCTAAAGATGAATTGTTTCGCCTCACTCATCTGAGCTGGCTTCTCTATATCAGATCCACACTCGCCACAAATATATCTACTCATTTCATTTCTCCTAATAATTAATGAGTCTTTAATTTATATAAGTGGTTACTCCTTGTCAACTACTTTCTTAATCTTTTTACCCTGCCTGATTTACCCCCTGCTGGCTTACCCAGGGATCTAAATCTCCTGGTTGTGTAATTGTGTTTCCTCCTTGTGTTGTTTACCCTGTATGGCAATTGCATTTCCCGATCCCGATTTCCCGACATAAAAAAGCCCGATTGATTCGGGCTTAATTAATAAAAGGTTATTCAATCATAAATTAACCTCCTCTTCTAAACACTTCATTAAATCGTAAACAGTATCTGATCCGATTTGAGCAATTAGAATGGCATTACATAAATCATTCTTTAATGCGTACTCATTTTCTAAGCAAAGGCGTGTTTCTTTTTCGTCTCCGTACCTCCACTCATCAGACAGACTCCAATACTTTGAGCAATAGTCTTTATTATAAGAAGCCATTTCTACTTTGATTTGACTATTAACAGCATCCGCCTCATCACGAAGAGTCTGCTCTTTCTTTTTAAGTTTGGTTATTGTCGAAAAGATAGCTTTCTTTTTAAGTTTTTCGTTCTTTAAAATTAAATCCTCTTTCATTCTCTTTATAAACTTGGAAGCGATTGCCTCTCTTTCTTGTTTATTAGTTTTCATCTTATATACCTCCTAAAAGTATGTTGTTAAATGAAACATAAGTTTATCACATGTGGTTACAAAGTGTAATCTTTATTTTAATTGATTTAAGGATTGATTAACCCTGCCAGCGAGCCAGATCCCCAGCCTAATTGTGTTATTATGTGTTATGCATATCGCTACTTCAAAGACCCCAGCCCGATTAATTTACCCCGACCCCGACCCGATTATTAAACACCCTCATTTTAAGCCTGGAGATCCCAGCCTGGAGATCTAAAGCCTCTAATGTGTTGTGATATACCCACGACAGACCCCCTCTATAAGTCGATTTATCTAAGCCCGAACCCGACCCGATTTTTTATGTGCTTTTATTTGGGAGAGAGACAAAGAGAGAGGCCGTATGCTATTAACTTTCTAATTTCCCCTATATGCGTAAATAGAACTATAAAAACTAATTACAATCTGTAGTCTAAAACACTTGCATATATTGGATACATTTAGTAGTATTATTTAGTTAGGTATGCAATAAAAGTGGTAAGCATTTAAATTGATACCAGTACTCCGCCTTAGTCCCCAACGCTTCGGCAAGTCGGCAAAAGGTCATAAGGAGAAATGAACAAAGCCTAACACTTTATTAACCCAAAACTTATAGGAGAGAAAAAATGGGAACAAGAAGTAATATAGCGTATAAAAAAGCAACAGGGGAGATTGTCAGCATGTATTGTCATTATGACGGCTACCCTCAGCATAACGGAGTAGTACTTAACAAGCACTACAGCACAAAATCTAAGGCAAGAGCTTTAGTAGATAACGGATACCAATCCGCTCTTGACGAAACCTTAGAGAAATCTAATGAAGGTAGAGTGCATGAAGAACCACCCACAACATATCATTCATTTCATGCGTTCATTATAGACATTAACTTTGATATTGAATGGGTATATCTATTCAAAGATGATTGCTGGCACGTTGCTGAAACTTCCTGTATTGGATTGCCTAATGGTAAATACAATATTGAAGTTGACGAGTTCAAGCCTCTTACAGATTCGCCTTTCTTTATTGCCGTAGGAGTTCAATCATGAAGTTAAAATTTAAAGAACGTAACAAGTTCAAACACATCAGACAGAATACTTTTGATATACCAACGGGGGAGCTAGAAACTCCCCTTACCAACGGAATTGAAGTATTAGAATATCTAATGTCCGTAGCCAATAAAGAACGCTATCAGTTCAAAGCCAGAGGGAGGGGAAGCCGTAAGGTGTATGGCAACAGTTACGACCTACCTATAGAGCATTCAGAAAAGATAGCTCTCTATCATGAGACTAGAGATCGTGTGGCATTTATGGAACATCAAGAAAGCAAAAGATCAAAGTCTGCTGGTAATATTAGTTGGCTATTAGGAGACATTAAAAAAGCCATAAGAATACATAATAAGCATTATGACAACGATCTAGAAATAGATCTAAAAACAGAGGAGCAAGACTAATGATTATAGTATATTTTGAAAAACACAATAGCTCTTCTGCTTATGAGGTAGCAAGATTTGTAGATGAGGAAACTTATAATCTATGTTGGTCTACGTTATATAAACAAGCTCAAGAAGAGGGTGTAAGAATGACTGATAGTTTAATTTGTGGAGAGGAGAATCAATACCCATTTATTTCTTCAGAAATAAAGAACTTAAAGGAGCAAGACTAATGAAAAAATTTACAATTAATATGATAGAAAAACACTATGGAATATTTGAGGTCGAAGCAGAAAATATAGAGACAGCAAAAGATATTCTTATGAGTGGAGTTGATGCTGAACTAGAACCCTTGAATGATGATGTTGTAAGAATAGAAACAAGACAACCCTGTGAAGAAGAAGATGTTGTAACAGAATATTATGATGATGAATGGAATGAAATCTCTAACAAGGAGTCGGACAATGAATAGATTTAAATTCGTCCAGGACATATTACTTTATGCAACCGTAGGCTTATCTTTTGTTGTATTACTTTTACTAATAATTTTATTCTTTTTGCCGTATTATTTATGCAGAGCATTACTGATACGTTTTGAATCTTGGCAAATGAACAGATAGGAGATAAACAAATGAACTTAAAAAACTTAGACAAAGTATGGCGACAAAACTGCCCCGAAGAATTTAATGGAGTAGCAAGGAAGATCAAAAGACCTGAACGCTGGGAAATAATGTTAGACAACCACAACAGAAGAAAGCTAATAGCTTCCAACCAAGATCAAGAGGATTAGTTGATAAATAACAGCAACCTCGATATAGTGCAGGAGTGGTACTTGTTGGATTCAATGAATAATCTTCTCTACTCTCCTAAAAGTATGTATCTAGTGAGTACCACACCCTCATGAGTTTCTTGCTAGGTATGGCCATATTCCTTTATGTCCTGATATACATACTAGACAGACCTAATCAGAACTAATCTCAACATCCTCAATCATTACCTTTGTATCTGCCGTCAGTAGATCTTCCTTTTCTAACGCTTCCAAACTATCAGCTTCGTCTTCCTGCCTGGTAAGATCTGGGAGATCCCCAGTCTTATTAGCTACCGCGATACTCCCCATCAGTTGTTCCAGGCGTTTCTCTACCTCCTCCCGACTCATTTGATCTACTTTCCCGAACATAACTTCCTTCCTATCTACAACCAGGCCCCCGACTTTAAGCAAACTGTTTTGAGCCGATATTGCAGCATTAAAAGATCCAGCCTCCAAAGCCTTGTCCCGAATATCATAAAGATCCTGGACAGCCCGATCATAATTCAACTCATACTTCTTCTTAGCCTCATTCATAAGATAGTTATACTCTTTACGAATAGTAGGATGGTTCATGAGTTTATTGGCAGACTGCCTAGCGTCTTTGTAGCCAGCCTTATGAGCGCACTCTACAAGAGATAGCCGAGGATTGTTTACGGCTTGCCAGATGAAGTTTCTTTGCCTTCTGTTGAGGGAGTTGTCTAGGTTAGCGAATTCAATGGGAGCTTCTTCTTCAGAAGCAAGGATGGGTTCGTATTCTAATTTGTTTTTTCTATATCCCATACAGTATTTAGCAGTTTAGAGTCAGAGTGTTTATATAATACATACCCCCACATTACCCTAAAGTGTATGGAGAGGATACCTTACTACGAAATACGTAGTCAAGATATTCTTATATTATTATCTGTATCTCCTTATTTCCTGTGACAAAAATGAAAAAAATAAAATAATCTTCAAACCCGCATACTTACAGGCTTTTTAATGTCATGCATTTATGACAATAATATGACAATAATAGGTTAATCGTTATCCGGAGTAAATAATTCGACATAAGTCTCATCTTCCGGGACATCTACGTACTGATCTATAACCTCATCAAGCATAACCATCATCTCTTTATCGTTACCTAAAATCTTTTGAAGACTCCAGATACAAAAACTTAAAGAAGTAAGCACAATACTGAGCTTATCTTCTCCCCGAAATGTAAAGTTGTTAAACATGTTTTCTAACCTTTTTATCGCCTCTGATAGAGTTGGCTTGGTCATCTTGCTTTGTATTGGCACTACTTTTAATGTCATTAATTAACTATAACCTACTATTCCGATACCTTATCTATATTTTTTCCTCTTATATCTTGCGAATCATCAAGTACCTTTTTAGTCCTTCCATACATCTCATGTATTACTTTGGAATAACTATCAGGTTGAATAGAAGTTTTGTTGTCGTACGCATTAGATTCATTCTCAATGCAATAATCTAAATACACATTTAAATCTTTAATCTTTTCAATTAAATCTTTATACGTGCAATTAGGACAGCCATAACCTTTTAAATGCTCGTCTGGAGTAGCTAAAAAGCTACCATGACTAGGGCAAATAATTGTAATGTCCTTGTCCATCTCTATATATTTATCTTCTTTTGTTTCCATTTGTAACCTCCTAAATTACTAAGTGTAGACATTATAGAGGTTATCTTATAAAATAACAATTCACATATTTCATTAACATTTACTTTAGGAGGGTACTATGAATATAAGAAAAGAAATAGATGCTATTATTGAGACATCTACCGATAACCTACACAATCGTGTAGAACAAGAACTTACAAAAGATAAGCTCAATTATACTTTGTTTAATCTACAAACAAATATATCTGAACTTACGCAATGTGTTAAAGAACTTACTGACGCACTTGATAAATTAGAGGAAGCATCATGAATAAATTACCAGAAATATTAGAAAAAGAAGAGCATGTAGTTCTAGGGGACGCAATATACTTTCCAGATATGGAACACAACTTCTATCACCAGGTACCAGGAGTATCATCATCAAACATTAGAAGATTTGGTCAGAGCCAGCTTCATGCTTTTGAGGAAGACAATGATACAACTCCAGCTATGAAGTTCGGAACCGCAAGTCATTCACTTATTGTTGAGGGCGAAGAAGCCTTTGTTAATGATGTGGTTTGCCTAACCGGATCTCCGTACACCAATGCCAATAAAGAGCTAAAGAAAGAATATGAAGACAGGGGCCTGACCGTCATTACTTCTAAAGATAAGCAAACTATATACGGCATGAAGGAAGCCTTGATACCGGAAGGAGTCAAACATCTATCGGCAAGCAAAGGAGAATACCCAGAAGTATTTAACTCCCCATTTGAAAGGGCAATCTTTTGGTGGGAAAAGGATCTATTGCTTAAAGTTAAATCAGATGTGCTTAGATACCCTTTAGATGCTTCTAGCGATCCTAAATCAATAATCCTGGTGGATTACAAGACTACCGTTGATTGTTCTGTTAGAGGATTCACATCATCCATTAGAAAATATCAGTACGATTTACAAGCTGCCTGGTACAAACGTGGTTATGAAAGAGCTGGGTTTAACGTAGTTGATTTTTTATTTGTGGCACAAGAGAAGAAGAAACCGTTTGCAAGTAAAGTCTTTAAAATGAGTCACGATGATATGACTGCTGGCTGGTTAAAACTTGAGCACTTACTAGGAGAGTACAACGCAGTATTAGACGGCAAGGAAGCTACGATATACAACTCACCCAGTATCGTTAATGTAGATTTAAAAGGGTGGGGCGAATGAAAGATCAATCAATGGAAGACTTCTTATTTACCCACAAGGTATATAAAGAAGCACAAATTAATTTTTTAAAAAAAGGGTTACAAGGTTCAGCAGAAAAAATGTTAGATCAAGTTGCAGATTCTTTTAACTACACTAAAGATAATCCTGACATTAAAGAATTTTTTATGAACAAGATTGCACAAAATCTGTTAGTTGATCTTAAAGAAGGATTGATGAATAACGATCTTGAAAATGTTGATTTAACAAAACTTACCAATGAGAAAACATGAATATTAATAATATAGAAGAAATCAGGTGTATCACGCTTAGGCAAGATTTAGAAAAACTTTTAAAAGAATATGGATTTAGTGCTGTATCAATTGCTAAATATATAGGCAATGGAATAAGTGACAGAGCAATTAGGGAGTTTGCAAACAATAAAAGAAAACGTCTTAATTCGCACAACTTTGCTTTGCTAACCGAATGGACAACTGAAGTTATGGAAGAAATAAACAGACTAGAACAGGAGGAGACATGAGTAAAGATATAGTAAACCAACCACCACACTACAAGAATGGTGAAATAGAATGTATAGATGCAATTAGATCTATGCTTACGGCTGATGAGTTTAAGGCTTATTGCAAAGCTAATGCGGTTAAGTACATCTGGAGAGAAGATCTAAAAGGATCTAACATCCAGGATCTGGAGAAGGCCGTTGTTTATCTTAACTGGGCTATCGAACGATTAAAGAATATTTAAACAAACCACCAGGACAAAAAAAAGGGGCATAAAGCCCCTTTTTCTTTGGTGCTACTTAGAACGGAGGTTTATCTCCTTGAACAGCAGGTTTCATTTCTGAAGGTTCCATCTTGATGATTTTAGTCTTCAAAGAAGTTACAGCTTCGCCCTCGTTATTATTCCAGTTATCTTCAAATTGCCTAAGACCAACTTTAAGTGTTTTACCTATAAAGTCTTTAGCAAAATCCGGTAACTTTTTAAATCCACAAGTAATAGCAAGTCTACTAAATATCTCACTTGCTATGCTTTTTGATTTTTCATTAGCAGACCACAAGTTATACCATTCTTGATGATCTCGGTAGTTACCGCCATCAATTTGAAATGTTATCTTCTGGGTCCAATTGCCGCTGTTAGATTTGTATTTCTCAGCAGCAACAATCTTTGCCTCGTATTCACCAGTCGGAGCAACTTCAGGACCTTTTGATTCCATTTGCTCCGCATTCTCGAAAAAATCAACATCATTAAAATCTGACATTATTTACTCTCCTTATTTTCAATATTTACAGAAAACCCTAATTTTTTGATTAGGGCAGTTAAATTTGGCTCCTCAAAGGCTTCTAGCTTACCGCTACGATCTTTGGCTGTGTAGCCTTGACCAATCCTTGTTTGTAACCACCTTGCCGCTATTACGTTGCCTTCATCATCTTGATCGTCAACAATTCGTAGGGCTAAAACCTCGTCAAAGAAATACGTAATTGCATCTCCTAAAGGTCTACTTGCCATTTTAGGACCAAAGAAAAATACGCCATCATTATTTTCTTTACCTTCTTTGCAAAGAAATAACACATGCATATCCAGATCCCTAAATGATCTCATTAGACTGGTGACTGCCTCACTTACATTCTGGTAAGCCATTCTCCCGTCTTTGTTTCTGTTTTTCTCATGTACCAAAAGGATCTCGCTGATCTCTGATACAGAGTCTAAACACACGCTATCATAGGCTAATTCGCCAGATTTAAGAGCTGCATACACCTCTCTTAGATCATCATACCCCTTAACTTCAATAGCAGACACGTTAGACGCATCTTTAATAGAAAGTAACCCAGCTTCAGCACTTATGACTAAAACTTTGCCTGGCATACTTTGTGTTGCGTATGTTTTTCCAGACCCAGCTTGGCCATAAATTAATAGCTTGGCTCCTTGTTGGTTCACCATTTTATCTGGTGTTTTTATCTTATCTTTTAAGCTCATATATCTCTACCTCCTATGGTTATTAAAAATGAACTTGATTATTATAACCTAATAAATTACAGTATGTAAATCATAATATTTAGGAGATGTATATGAAAAAAGAAAACGACACAACTTGGATAGCAAATTACTATTTCAGATCTAAGGCTATTGCAACAAAAAAACTAAAGGAGTTAAGTACTATGGGCGTAGAACCAAATCACAAAGAAAGAAAAATAGAACCATATTCATTATCTGGTTATATAAAATTTTTAGGACATAAGAAAGCAGCAGAAGATTTTGGATGCTCTGAAGCTACCTGCAAATCTTGGAGATATGGATATAGGCAACCGTCTATAGCACAAGCTAAACAAATAATAAAAGCAACAGAGGGAAGATTAGACTTTGAATCTATTTACGGTCGTATATCTGATATTTTAGAACCTCAGGAATAGTATGTTCCAACTCAATATTACCGAGGATGACTCGTCCTTGGATATTGCTATGGCTTATTTTGATGATGGATATAATGTAGTACCTTTACAAAGATCTAATAAAAAACCACCACCATTTTTAAAAGGCTGGGAGCAATACAAGGAAACAAGACCTCCCAGAGAGCTTGTAGAGTCTTGGTTTAAAGATAGGGACAACCTGCAAGTAGCTTTGATCTGCGGTAAGTTTGTTGTTGTTGACGCAGATTCACCCGAAGCTATGGATTGGGTAGAAAAGAACTTACCCGCTTGTCCGTACAAAGTAATAACTGGCAAGGGTATGCATTATTACTACAACAACCCAGAAAACTATACTACCTTTGCGACCAGGAGGACCAACACAACTCCTATAGAAAGATTGATAGACATTAGAGGGGTAGGCGGTCTTATTATTGCACCATACAACCGTCATGCTAATGGCCAAGTTTACAAGCCTGTTATGTTTACAGATTGGAAGATACATGACTGTGCTGATTTACCAGACTTTACTGAAAAAGAATACTTACAGATAACAGGCGTTCCTAAAGTTGAAAGCAGCAAGCAGACAGCTCCTTTTTCTTTGGATGGAGTCTTAGAAGGATCTAGAAATGATGGAGCCGCAAGAATTACTGGATACCTTATATCTAAAAACGTAAATATAGAATTTGTCAGGGTATTTTTACAAAACTGGAACAAAAACAATAACCCACCATTACCTCAACAAGAAATAGATTCAGTTGTAGATAATGTAAGAAAGACACACGATCGTAAGAATAAAATAGCTCCATTATTTATACAATCAACCGAAAGTATTACAAGACCTAAAGATCTGTTCTCACCACCTGGTTTACTTCAGAACATGTTTGATTTTTGTGAAGATATAGCACAAGTGCCACAACCAGAACTATCTCTTGTAGGTGCATTAGCGTTGGCAAGTGTTACCTGTGGGAGACTTTATAGAACCAACATGAATAACTTTTCTAGCATGTATTTTATGGGTGTTGCTAAATCAGGACAGGGTAAAGAAAATATTAAAACATTTATTGAATCTGTATTGAATGCTTCTGATCAAGAAAAATTAGTAGTTGGTGATGGATATACATCAAGCGGTGCTGTTCATTCTGTTCTTAAAATTAGACCAACACAAATAACCATTATGGATGAGTTTGGCAAAAGGCTTGAAGCTATAAGCAATGCCGGTAATACAAACAAAGAGGACGGTATACAGACGCTTATGGAGGCTTGGGGAAGGTGTCATGGAACTCTACGACCAGACAATTACTCTCTTATGTCCGTACAGGAAGAATTTAAAGAAAGGATGATGAACAGAGTTACCTACAAGCCAGCCATAACATTAGTTGGATTATCTGTTCCTAAGAATTTTTATGGTGCTTTAAACAGCGGAAGGATAGCAGACGGCTTCCTTAATCGGTTTGTCGTAGTTGAATCTAATGAGCCCAGGAGAGTTGGAGATCTAAAAAGATACAAAGAGCCGCCTACAAGTATAGTTAATTGGGTTAATTACGTACGTAGACTTAAAGGCAATTTGTCTGATGCAGGCAGAGATAATGCAGAGTTAGATGTAAACCAAACTATCTTGGAGTTTGATAAACAGTCAGAAGAATTACTGCAAGACTTTGCTAGAGAGATTATTAAACGACAAGACATATTAGAAAAAGACAACCTAGAACCTTTGCTCAGTAGATCTAGAGAAAAGGCCATGAGGCTGTCTTTACTTTGTACCTTAGCCTCAAGTGCTGATGCAACTAAGATAACCGCAGACATTACTAAATGGGCTATAGACTACATTAGATACTATGACCTTATGTTTATTGAATCTTGCAGAGACAAAGTTGCAAGTTCTGCAACAGAATCTAAAATTAAACAAGTGTTGTCTTTTATCAGATCTAGAAATGGCGAAGGCATATCTAAAAGAGAAGTGGATAGGCATGAGTTGTTTAGAAGCATGAAGTCATACGAAGTAAAAGAAATTATTGAACGGTTAAAAAACGCTGGAGAAATTCAGGAAATTGAAATTAAAGTTGGGGGCAAGGGCAGACCAACCAAAAGGTTTATTGCCGTAGATCCTAACTTCTTTGAGGAGTGATATGAAAACACCATCATTAGAAACCAGAGAAGATCAAAAGAGAGAAGAGCGGGTAGCAGGATTTTTAGAAGGCATTTGGGGGGTTAGCTGTCACAAACTGCCAGTAAGTTACTCGTTAGATTATTGGATAGAATCAAAAGAAAAAAGTTATTGGTGTGAAGTAAAATGCCGAACTTTTGCTTATGCCAAGTACGACACTTTAATAATTTCTACAAATAAATTTAGAAAGGGATCCTCGTTTGCATTAGCTACCGGAGTTCCATTTATTATTGTTTATGCTATGACAGACGGAATCTACATGCACGAATGGAAGAAAGACTTTGTTTATGATGTAAGGATGAACGTAAGTGACAATCCTACCTACGATGAGGATAACGAGCCTTACATACATATACCGCTAGAAGATTGGGTATGCTTATCAGATAAGCCTTTAGGAATGGACCGTAACGAAATAGGTTTTTAACCCAGTCTAGAAGGCCTGCCAAACAATTGTTCATCTAAAGCCAATCTATCTGAAGACAAAGGATCTGCATTTGGCATTTCAATTGTTGTAACATCCGGTAAAGGTATGTTTGCTGGTGGAGGTGGAGTAGCCTGAGTAGTTCTTAAAGATTGTCGTGTCTCTTGCTCTAAATCTTCAACACCAGATACCGCTTCTTTTAATAAATTTTTAACAGGGCCTAATAACTCTTCTATGCCTGCTTGATCATACGCTCCATCCATAATACCGCTTGCAGCTTCTCCTGCTTGTTCAGCTCCCATTCCTAGTTGTCTTACTAAAGTTTGTCTTAACGCCTGCTCAGTCATGTCTAATACAGTTAAAATAGATCCTTTGTCTGTTTTTGCTACTGCCGAAACAAAACCTGGTGATGCAAACAGTTTTCTAGCAACCGCTAAAGATAAAACAGTAGGCAGTACTGCAATAGGATTTAAAGCTAAACTTGCACCAATACCAGCAGCAACCAATCCACCAGCGGCTCCGCCTCGTCCTGCCTCTTGTTTTGTTAAAACGTCAATTTGCCTTTGGAAGTTTCTTAATCCTTGAGTAAGTTCTTTGCCAAACATAGCCTCTAAAGTTGCATCACCATAAGAATCTAAAGCTGTTTTTAAATTGCCAGCTTTAAATAAATCTGTAATTCTTCCTTTGCCATTTAGATCTATAGATTTAGATAGAAGTTTTTGCATACTTGCTTGCTGTATGCTGGTAAATACTTCATCACTTACGGTATCTTTTAAGATCTGTATGTTGGCATTTGCATTTGGCCTAAATATTATATTAACCGTTTCATCTATCCCTTTCAGAGGTAGATCTGAGATAGCTCTATTGGCTTCAAGTTTTAATCTATCTTCCGATGCTTTAGCCAACTGCTTCATGCCTTGAACAAAAGCAAGGCCCTGGTCACTTGCACTCAAACCTTTAATGTTGGTTGTAAAATCATTAACCAAGTTTTTCATATCTTGAGGTTTTAATCTTGGGTTTATTTTATTTATTTGTTCTATCGTATCTCTAACAAGTTTAGCTGTATTTTTGCCGGTAGCTGAATCAGTAAATAAAAGATCCAACTTACCAGGATAATCTCTTTCAAACCTTTTAATTTCTTTAGCAAACGTAGTAAAGTTTATTGATTCATCCACAACATCTGTAGATGACCTAAACGCATCAGCAAACAATCTCTTTTTAATTTGTGATTTTAAAGTTCTTTCTGCGGTTCCAGGTTTTCCTGCCTTAACCATATAGCCATCATAATCTCTTAGGCCTTTGAATATGTCATCCAAATCTCCTTTCTCTCCATTTAGAATAACTTTTTTATAAATTTCATCTGCGTCATGAGCACCTTTTTGTGAGTTAGATATTATTTTTTTAATTTGCAATCTATCAAAGGGTGCCATTCTTTGTGCGGCAAGTGTATTAACCTCTCTTAAATTTTTTATTGCGTTATTTACTATTTTTACTTGTTCATTTTGTAGCTCTATAACCCCATCCTTTAAACCGGTTTTTTCTATATTTTTAGCTAATTGAATGTTAAATTGCTCAACACTTTCAATTTCTAGTTGAGTAAGAATACTGTTTGGTCCTTGACCAGGTATAAATACTTCGCCATTTTGATTAACCCTTGAATCATCAAGCTTACGCATAATATCTATAATTAATTTTCTTTCTGAGCTGGCCTCAAGTGTGTCTCTAGAAAGAACATTTAATTTTGAGTATGCATTTCTAACATGCGAAAGATTTACAGGAATTGATTCATCTGCGGCAGCTCTTCTAAAATTTACTAAAGCAGCTTCTATTTTGTTAACAATACCGCCATCCAATTCGTCTTTATTATTAACACCCCACATAAAATCAGAGTCTTTGTGCCGACCAATAAGCTTTAAAGAATCATCAATATTTTTAACTACAGTAGTTCTAACTATTCTGTTAAATGCTATTGCCGCGTCTAGCTCCGCCCCTGACTTACCTACGGTTGAAGTAAGTTCTTTAAACATACCGTCTACAGCTCTGTATTTTTCGCCAAGATCAATCATCACTTCACGTCTAGCCCTACCTAGATTATCTTGAATTGTTTGACCTAAAGCTCCTCTGCCTGGTGCATCAGCGTAATTGCCAACTTCTATAGCATCATCTACTACATCATCTAATAGTTTCTTTAATTCTTGTGTAACGCTTTGTTCTTTAAGCCTTAGTTTTTGCAAACTTAGTTGTACTTGTTCATCAAGGCTGCCTTTGGTTGCATCAGATATTGATTTTTGTAGTAGTGCATTCTCACCACCAATTTCTTTTAGTAAGTTATCTACTTCTGCTCTTAGGTATAAAGCTGTTTCTTTATCTCTAGTGTTACCTAGTACCTGTTCAGATATGTCTTGCAATCTACCTGGCAACTTTGCACCTAATGTTGCTTGTGAAGCAATACCGGCAAAATCAAATTGTTTTATTTGACCGTTTTTAACGGCTTTTGCTATTTGTCTTTCTGTTGCTTCTTTACCCAAACTTGCATCAAACTTTAAAATATCTGTAGCAGATCTACCTTTAGCCATTTGCCTGTTTAATCTTAAATCTGAAACTGGTGCGTTTCTTCCTAAAAATAATTTATAGCCTAAGCCAAAAAGTTCACCTACACCTTGGCCAATAGATCCAAACAAAAACTCACCACCAAATAAATCTTTTAACTCATCTCTATCTTGTAATTGAAAACCTTCTTTGTAGTCTAATGCTTCCTCCCCTGCTTTACCTGCTGATGATCCTATACCAGCGGTAAACATTCTTGCTATTCTTTGCCTACCGCCAAATAAAGATGTAAGGCCTTTAATGACTCTTAGATGAGGTGACATACCAGCAATTGCTCCTGCTATAGGTCCGGCAATACCAGCAAAGTCTGATAAATCTCCGGTTCTAAGACCAAAATCATTTTCATCAATAATAGTATTTAAACGTATTGTTGAACCGTCACTAAGAGTTTTAGTTTGGATTGGCAATCCCAGTTCTTCTAACCCAGCAGGAGTTAAAGCTACTTGTCCTTTAGTGTTTCTTGTAAAGCCTGAAGACCCTACAAAGTTACTTAAAACTGTATCTTGTTCTTTTATGCCAATTATTCCACTAGTTTCAGCTCTAGCTAATTGAGCTCTAAGATTTCTTAAATTACCTTCACGCTCAGTACCTTTATCAATCTGTCTTTCAAACCTACCTTTGATGCCCGTTTCATAATCAAAGTTTAGTTTGTCGTAAAAAGGTGAAGTAGCACCGGTTGCTATAATTGACTTTACTTTTTTTCTAGCATCAGTTTCGTTATCAGCTTCAACTCTATGGCTTACACCTTTTGAAATTTCTACTTCAAATAAAGGCATTATTCTTCTTCTTCTTCTTTAAGTTTAATTTTACGAACTGATTGATTTTCATAAGCGTTATTATATAGCGTGCTTGGCAATATGCCTGTTTCCAAATAATCTATGATAGTTTTATTTTTTGACACTAAGTACATCCCACCTTCATTCTGTGCAAAGAAGGCATTAGTTTTAAGCCTATTTTGTGCAGAATTAAGGTTATTAAAAATACTTTCTTTTGTAAGCCTAAGAGCCTCTAAAATTTCTTGTGGTGTATTACCGGCAGCTATACTACCAACTAATTCTTCTACTATTTGTCTGTCTAAGTTTGAAATAGTTTTACCAGATTCACCAAGTATGTCCCTAATGTTCTTTTGTTTAATTTGAT